>Ga0181466_1000329_pt1 | contig 17742 bp, 16 predicted proteins | sample InSIn4gowninarea_FD_119078 | JGI IMG/M metagenome (GOLD analysis project Ga0181466, IMG submission 119078) | Clean room microbial communities from NASA Spacecraft Assembly Facility at Jet Propulsion Laboratory, Pasadena, California, USA -... ... | reverse complement strand
GGAGAAACTCGCTGCAGACGACGATGAGATTTCGGCGCTTGAGAAGAAATTGGGTATTAAGAGTGGGAAGCGAGGGAAGGCGTTTGAGGAGGATGGGTTGGATGATTTGTTGGAGGGATTGGGGGGTGATGATGTTGTGAGTGTGGGAAAGAGGAAGAGGGATGAGGATAGGGAGTGGCTTGAGAGGAAGAGGAGGCGTGGTGTTGGTGAGCGGGAGGAGATTGAGAGTGGAGAGGAGGATGGAGATGAGGACGAGGATGATGAAGATGAAGATGAAAACGAAGAGAATGAAGATGAGGTGGGGGAGGAGGATGGATTTGAGGGGTTTGAATCCGATGGAGAGGACTTGGAACTTGCAATGGATGATGAAGAAGAACAATCAGAAATGGAAGAGGCCAATGTTGCGAAACCGAAAGCAAGTGGACTACAACAGACAAACGCTAGAGAGAACCCATACATTGCACCACAAGTTGGTCCGTCAGCTTCTGGCAAATACGTCCCGCCCTCTCTTCGCGCAGCAGCAGGGAGTGATGCAGAAATGGCACAGCGCCTACGACGTCAAGCTCAAGGTCTCCTCAATCGACTTTCCGAGGCTAATCTACTGTCCATTCTTAGTGATGTCGAGAAACTCTACCAGAACAATCCGCGGCAATACGTAACATCCACACTCCTCGAACTTCTAATTGGACTGATCCGCGACCGCACAACTCTCCAAGACACCTTCATCATCCTCCACGCAGGGTTTATCGCCGGACTCTACAAGCTCACAGGCCCCGATTTCGGCGCGCAAATGGTCGAAGAAACCGTCCAACAATTCGACAGGGCTTATACAACCACGCAAGACCACACCTCAAGCGACAAGGAAGCACTAAACCTGATGTCCCTCCTCGCGCAACTCTACAACCTGCAAGTAATCGGCAGCACCCTAATCTTCGACTACCTGCGCACATTCCTCTCCACACTCAGCGAAACACACACTGAACTCCTCCTGCGGCAACAAGAACCCAGTAACCTCCCCTCCTCCTCTTGTATCCCAATCACCAACTAAGCTCCACCTCAAGGACACCTCCAAAATCGCAGCCCTCTCCACAGTCTACATGAAAGACAAGAAAGCCTACTGTGGCAAATACATCAAAGTCACCAACACGGGCGGCGGGCAGGGCAACACGGGCAAGGGCAAGACCGTGACCGTCAAAGTGCAGGATACATGTCCTGGGTGCGACAAGGATCATCTGGATCTGAGCCATGGTGCGTTCCAGGCGTTGACGGGCGGGAAGTTGGATCCGCCGGGGAAGATCAATATTTCTTGGAAGTTTGTGGGCGCGCCGAAGGTTGGGGGTGTGGTGGGGTATGGAGAGGAGGTGGTGGATGGGGAGGAGCGGTTTGCGGAGGATGGGTGGGATCTTTGACGGATGCTGACTGTGTTTGAGGCCGTGGAAGGATTGCGGGTGCTCCTTCAGCGTTAAATTGATGAAATCAATCGATGCTATGAATCCATCTTCACGGGACTTGGTAGAAAATGTTGTCTGCTGATAATGAGATTGAATAATACATCTCATTGAACGGATGCCGCTCCAAAGATATATCCTAATTACATTATGAGAGAGAAAAGTAATTACAAAAATTATCCAAGAAGAGAACATGCTTCGAATCCCTCACCATCCAACCGCCCCAGCGAGTCGTCATTCATCAAAAAAACTACCCCAACAAAGTGACAATCTCCCTCGCAATGACCCGATGAACAACATACGTAGGATGCAACACGTCCTGCCACATATACTTATCCACGCACCCAAACACACATGTAGAATTACAAGCCGCCGGATCAAAAGTACCCGCATAAGCAACACAATAATCGGCAGTAGTGCCCAGCCCCGCCGTCTCCGCCCGACTCTTCGGATCAGTGATAACAGCGTCGACGGTCGTCCACGCATCATACAAGAAGACGTTGGCGTCGCGGTACGCCTTCTTTACGTCGCCCACCATACCCGCCAGCGCGGCGTTGTAAGTTTTGATAAGCCCCGCGAGCTGCACGCGCTCCGCAGCACTCCGGAACACCATCCACCCAGGCGAGCGATCGACGGGCGGCACGTTGATGATCAGGAAATTGCGGCCGCCGCGCGCGTACACAAAGTCCAGCTGGGCGCGGTACGCGGCGATGTCGGCGGTTAGATGCGATGCGGCGACGTCGGCGGTCTGGTCGACAAGGCCGTCCAGGTCGTTTATGCCGAACCAGAAGCTGAACAGTGCGTTGGAAGGCTGCCAGGGGACGGCGCGCGTGCTGGCGTAGGTCTCCAGCCAGAGGAATTGCACTTGTTGGTAGCCTGCTTGGGGGAGTTGGGCGGGGAGACCGAGGGCTGAGGGGTCCGGGAGGATGGCGCCGGATTCGGCGAGGTCGTAGAGGAGGATGGAGGATTTGTTGTACGTTTCTGCGAGGTAGAGGAGGTAGTTTGGACCGATGGACGTTGTTTGGTATGTGGAGGGGTTGCCGGTGGGGTTTGCGTGGCTGGGCTGTGCGCCGAGGATGTTGAAGCTCGTAGTGGAGTAAGAGTCTCCAAAGGCGAACCAGTATTCGACGCCTTGGAATCCGCTCCACTGTGGGTGAGTTTGTAGGAGGGAGTTTCCGACTATGGCGCCGGCTTCGATCATTCGGAAGGATGCGACACCTGTGTTCTCAGCCGGAATGCCTTGAGCTTTTTTCATCCAGCATGCTGCAGTGTCCGGCACATACACACCGGCGACGCAGCTTGCGTTCGAGGCGCAACTCTGCACGCAACTGTTGAGAGAGGTCGCCGGGACTGCGCTGAGATCATTTCCGTCACGAGTAGTGTAGCACTCAACCATGAAGCTTTTCCCGCCTGTTGTGAAGACACTACCATGTGAACCGGGACAGATCAACGGTGCCGTCGGTAACGAAGGTGCAAGTCTGGCGGACCATACAAACGAGTCTGCGGGAGATGAATACGCTTGAGTGTTATTTTTCTTGTAGCAGAAGCCACCACCGTGGATATAAGTGGCGAAAGTGCATGAAGAGTCTGCCGAACACGAATCTAGACAGTCTTCAAAGGTATATGCCAATGCCCTTGTTGTATCAAGGCCTGGATGATTGGCTCCGCATTCTATTGTGTATGAAACACCTGACGGCGTCGTGTAGAGCGTTTGATCCGAACCAGGGCATGAAATAGCAGCACGTTTTGTAATTAATGGCGAAGCAAGAATGGGAATTATATTAAGAAAGCAAATGAGTAACGACCGTGTTGTATGCATCATTAATACTGGTATGTTTTTCTGTATGGGTGTATATGAGGTTCATTCAGCAGATCATTCAACTATTTTTTCAATGAGGAACCGACCCGGCGCTAAGTGTACAGATAATGCGAGTATGAAGATATTAATAAAGCATCACTATTGGTGTAAGTTCGGCATGCAGATATGCGTCAATAGTTTCAAGTCGCTGTCACACAGAATCCAAAAACGGTTGTGTTTTTAATGCCAAGTTATTGATAAAAATAATGAGACGAGGGAGTTCGTATAAATTGAGTAAATGACTTAAGGCCCGTTTATTAGCAGGATCATAACTCAATAGGCTTCCGAAGTCCGAAGTTCCCACCAACCTCACCAACCCCACCCGCCTTCTCATGCCCATAAATAGCCCTCTCCAACTCATCGTGCAAACGGCACACTTCAGTATCCATAAACGGCAGAATCGACGACATGGTCAGCCCGAGCTTACCCTGCTCCGGGTCTATGAAGAAATACAGATTCCCCAGTCCAGCCCACGAGCCACTCCCCTTGCTGCGGCCCTTTGGTGAAGCTGCCTCCGTGTTCAGCATCAGCCCGCACGACCAACCTTTCCTCATGCCTGGCAGCAACTCGCCTTCATTGCTCAGCATGGGGTTTTGAGAGCTGATGGCGCCTATCCCGCCGCTGCTGCAACTCTTGTCGATTTTGTCGGTGAACAGGCAGTCTTTGACGGTCGCGTCGCTTAGTATGCGCACTTTGGACTGTGGATGTTGACCGCCGTTGAGGATCGTGACGAGGAACGTGGAGAGGTCGTGGAGCGTCGAGTACAGGTAGCCTCCTCCCCCGCGGACTTCCACGTCTTTCGGTGCTATCAACGCCGGGTTGGCGGTCAAGCTGCCGTCCGCGCCTCGGTGGTGCGCGTACAATCGTGCTGCGTCGTCGGAGAGATACCCGACTGTGTTCTTCAAGCCGAGAGGGTCGGTGATGTTCTTCTCTATGTATTCTTCGATACGCATGCCGGAAACGGCCTCGATCACAAAGCCTAGCCAGTCCGTGCTGATGCCGTAGTTGTACTCGGTACCTGGATCACACCTGAACGGCGTGTTGTAAGACTCACGAAAGCCCAGACTGTAGGTGAATGGCTCCCTTCCAGTCGCCAGTGTCCACTTGAGAGTATCGGCATCGAAGAAATCATATGTGAAGCCGGCCGTGTGAGTCATCAGCTGCAGAATTGTGGCTTTCGTCTTCGCCGGCCTCAGCTTAGGTTTGTTGTCGGCATCGAATCCATCCAGCACTTGGATGTCGGCGATGCCAGGGACGTATTTTTCTACGGGATCTTCGAGGTTTAGCTTGCCCTGCTCCATCAACTGTAGTGCTGCGACGCTAGTGAAGAGCTTGGTGATGCTGAATATCATCATTGGTGTGTCTGCGGTCATATTCGGCGCTTCTGCTGGATTAGATGCATCCGTGACTCCATAGATGCCTTTGAAGAGGACTTCTCCATTGCGATCAAGGGCAATGGCTGCTACGCCGGGGACTTTGTTGGCGTCTACGGCAGAGGAAAATGTATTGTTAAGACGAGAATCCATGGTGACGAGAGGGGCAATGTATGGTAGTTTTCAAGAAGTCAAGCGTAAGCAGTCACAGAAGAACATGTAAGTGACTTTTCAGGTACAGTCAGCAGGATCATGCCAAGAATACACATCAGTCACAAATCAAACACGCGCATTAATTAGCTGAAGAGGCCTAAATATGTCCACAATGGGAAAGAGGCTGGAACATTAGAGATCTACGTGGTTGCCAAGTAAGTTACTTCTTTGAGCGCGCCCCCGCATCACGTGGGCTTCTGCAGGAGGTATTGATGTACTGCGGTTGTTCTGCTTACGGTATAATTCTAATGGAGGCTTATGAACCGGGGAAGAACATCTTCGTTGGAACATCAACGAGACAAATAGCTATCCTCCAACCGACTGACCCTCTTCAGGCAATATAGTTGTAGCTTCACGATTGACATTCACTTCAAAGGAATGAGCCCTCTAATCCAATACTTACGCTACAGCTTCGGTCTCTCCACAAGAGTAACACCGCCTAACAAGCTCATCACCATCGCGCCAACCTCTTCCGCCACACCCCAACTAAGCTCGAACCCTCTCCCGCCTGCGCCGTATGCATGCACAACCGGCCCATCTCCAGAGCCACCATGCTTTCCGTACTCAATCTCGATCTTCATGCCTCCCTCCCTTGTAGGTCTCCGGCCGACAACATCAGTGATGACGTCAAATCCACCTTCAGCATTTAGTATGTCCGGATACATCTGCGCGGCTGATTTCAGCAGTTTCTGCCGTGTTTCCAGCACTGCTTCGGAATTCCAATCGTGAGGTTCTTTAGTCCCGCCGATGATGGTCCCACCGTCATAGAAGCGTGGGATGATGAACGTCCATGTCCCATCGGCGTTCTGACGCGTTATCGTGCTGTTGCAGGAGTTTGCTACTAGACATGTTTGACCTATACAGTCGAGATTAGCACTCCGCATAATCTGCCATCAGTGCACAAACGCGACGGACCTCTTGTAGGGAATGTCTTCTGGTCTCCAAAACCCATCCCAGAAGCATTCACCACACACATGACATTCTCCGCAAGCGTAAACCCCTCCCTCTCACTGACTAAACTCCGCCTCAGAATCTTGCCTCCCCGCATACGAAACTTCCGCAACAGACTCATGCAATAAACAGGCGAGTTGACGCAATACGTATCATATCGGAACCCCAGCACAACATCCCGCGGCAGCTCTTCCCTACCCAACTGTCTGAACCCTGGCGTCGAAGCATAGAGTCCTTGATCCCGACCTTGAGCGACAGCAACGTAGTCCGGCAATGGCTTCGCAAAGTACTCTACGCCTTCCACTTTGCGCACACCCGCCCATGGCTCCTCTTCCGCTATCCGTTCAAAGACATCATATGTGTGTGCAAGCCATTTCCCTTCTCTTAACAGCTGTGGTGTATTTCCGGGGATGGGTCGCACGTGTGCGCCAGCCCACATGGAGGCATAATTTATCGATTCTTCAGGTGGGAAGTCACGGGCGACGATGATGATGGTGTGCGTTTTCGAGAGGTGGGTTTGTAGAGTGAGGGCAGTGGAGAGGCCGATTACGCCTGCGCTGGCAGAGCCACTTGATTAGCTGGTGGTGGTGAGGGCGGTGACGGTTGGTGTTCTTACCCTACGATTATAACGACAGGCTTTGACGAAGTGGACATGTTCGAAGGTGGAGTGACTGAAGATTGAGGCTTATACGATGTCTGAATTACATATTGCTTTACCCCGCCCCCTTTTTAAGGCATGAGACGGAAGCCGATATCGCCACGTGTGAAGGTGGGGGTCGTTCTGCTGACCACCAGTCCATTAATTATTCATTGATAGACTATAGAATATTGTAAAGCAAAGATAAAACTACCATTTAGAGTCCTTATATGAACGGCTTGCGTGAGAAGGCAAGCTTGCTGAAGCGCTCGTATTGTGTGAGAAGACAGTATTTGAAGAAGTCCGTGCAAAACCGGGATCATATGTACAAAGTATGCCTCGCGATCTTGCCGGGATTGATGATGTGAAGGAGATGTTGAAGCCAAGATTACGAGCCGCCGAATGAGAGGGTGAAGAAGATGGTGAGAGTGGCAATGAGCGAGGTGAATGAAACAGAACCGGGCCTCTAGTTATTCTCTGTATCTTGAAGACCTACGAGACGCATTTGTGTAGTCTCTGCTGACGAAGAAGCGCAGCCTCGGGGCTCAGAAAGTAATGTCCTGACTGGCTGATTTGGACACGAAAAGTAACATTTACCTTTGCAAAATCGTGGACTAGATTACCTATAACCAATCCAGAAGCGCCCAAATCGGCATCGTCCCACGTCATATCACACGATTCGAGTGATATTGCTGCCAGAAACACTCAATTGGTTGGCTTCATTTTTGCAATCAGCTTAAGCCTGATGCTATTTTGCACCAAAAAGTCTGCCATCGAGGTTTCGTCCGGAAAACAGGGATAGAAGGAAACTTCCAAACTTTTCAGACTCGGAGGCAACCATTTATATACCTCTAAGAGATCGTTGGATTCGTCATCTGCGCACCCCAAAAGCATATAATGATCGACCCTCAAGTGCTGGAGTGCTACAAACTCTTGAAGTTGAAGCTTGCCCCTTAATTCTTCATACTGACTTTCATCACCCAAATGTTCGAGTTCTAGGACTTCGCTAAGTGTCAATATCCTTAAAGTCGCTCTTTGTGATCGTAACGTCCTCTGTAGATCGGCCGCGTCGAAAATTTGGAGAGGCGCATATTCGTCCCCGTCCAAATGTTGGACTTGAAGAAATAATTCATCCAGACGGTAAAAAACACGCATAACCTTTTCAAGCACCTCATTATCAAGGAGAAAATTAGACAGATGCAGTTTTGTGATGCCACACATCATATTCGCGTCAGTAATATCATTTGCAATGTCCCGACACTGGCCTGTCCATTCTATTGTAAGCTCTCGAAGCCCAGGGATGGTCAGAAGAATATTCCAGGCCTTGAGCCCTCCTTGAACCCCGCGGATGGTCTTTATAGGCAACTTCATCATAGCAGTCTGTTTTTCACGTTATGCAAGAAACAGCTTGAATTGTTCGAGTTGCGCAACGCCGTACTGGAGGTTGACATGCCGCCATAGGATTGGGACTGCAATTTTGTGCAAACGCCAGCAAGTGCGCGAAATATCCAGAATTGTTTCATTTTCCACAGCTTGAATGGCCCCATTTAGCTCTTCATCTATAGGCCATTCAGTCCATAGTGGAGAGTGTATAAAGTTATGTGATCTGATGTCTTCAATGATCTTGACGAGAAGTTCATCTGGCAAATCTAGCAGGAAAGTCATGGTTTCAGAAGCAAAGTGTCAAAATGAAGCGAGTTGCATGTTGATGTGTTGTGTGAGCGTTAAAAAGTCTTTGGTTGGACAAAGCAAACAATCATGAAGGTCACATATAGACAATATTGATTTTGATCGATTTGTTTGTTTTTTGTTCCCTTTGAAGAAGAAGTCATTAACTTTGGATTACGTAAGAGTGACTTTCAATTCCATCGATCCTCCGACCCCTCCTTCCTTCTATCGATACCATCCTTGCAAAAAGCCACAACCGCAACCACAAATGTGAAAAGTCAAGCACGAAGCCACGATGGTGGCCACGGAAACGCAGAATGCTGACGGGTGGATCTCTGACGACTCCAGCTTTTACGGTATTATCACCCATCAAGGCTGCTTTGAAACCGTCATTCCTTACTAACACATTACCCCGCATAGGTGATGAAGATCTGAAAGCACAACTCGAAGTCATCGCAAGCTCTTCTACGCCTACGAACTACACTTTCCCGTCTTCACTTTTGCTTGCTGTTGCCTCCAAAGACATGAAAGTTCTCGATCTCTCTTCCTTTCAGCTTTACAATCGCTTCGAAGGAGAGCTAGACGCATGGCAACTGAATGAATCATACGACTCCTTTCTCAAGCGTCTTCGTCCTTCTACCTCTACAATCTACAACGTCGGACCATGGATCTGGGTCGAAAATCCACATATACCGCCGCCTAAAATACGGCCAAATATGCAAGGGATGATAGATCGTTGTCAGAACATACTCAGTGAAGTCGCAACCTTTCGTACGAAGACCGAGAAAGAACTACAAGGCAAACCAAAAAGCACTATTTCTCGGAAGCTAAATCCTAAGCGAAATGAGTTGCCAGAGGCTATCGCAAGAGCAGCAGTTGAAGCTAAGTGTACAAGCGGGAAATGGATGCTGTTTCCACCGGTTGGAGAAGTAGATGCAATTTGGCGAACAGTGGTGGAAGAGACGATCGAGGGCCGCTTTGGACCAACATCAAAAGTTGCTACTGACGGAGGTGATGGGAAAAATGAACGATTGATTTGTGTTTACACAAAAGATTTCAGCGACAAGGCGGATGTGCGAAGGGTGTTAGATGCGCTTGTTAACGTCGGTCTAGTGAGGGACGACGGGGCAGCGAGGAGTATATGGTACAAGAGTGATGTGTACACGCACATGAATATTAACAGCGACAACGAATACGGACTCAAGGCGAGCATCTATGGAAGCGCAACGATGCTGAAAGAAGCTGCATGAGAAGATTGTAAAGAAGCGCCAGATGGTTTCAATGACGATAGCGACGATGATGATGAAGATATCGAGGTGAAAGCCCAGAGAAAGAATGCGCAGCAGACTACGGATGGAGTCGATGATGATGATGGTGACGTGGAAATGTTCGGAGGGAGGAGCAGCAATGGACAAAGGTCTGTTTGGATCAGGTTCAGAGAATGGTGAGGTGGAAAAACCTGCGCATGGAACGATTTATCATCATGATACTAAAGTGGTGCAACACGAAACTTTTTATGAGGCATGATCACATTGTTGTGCAATATTGACACAAGACGAGACGAATTACGCTAGAAGAGTTACATCATAATGACAATAGACAATAGATTACAAAGAACACATAACTCACTCATCTCAGTCCTCTGTTTGCCTAACACGATCCCGCTTAGGTAACGCGCTCCACTACCGAGAAATATAAAAGCTCGTTCCCCCCCTTCTCATAATCCTTCAACCTGTTCTCTCCTTCATCTTCCCATTTTTCCTCTCTGCCGACCGCTCACGCACTCCACCTCCTTCATCACTCCGCCTCCTTCATCACTCCGACTGTCTCATCACTCCGCCTCGTCCTCCTTCATCACTCCGCCCTCTTCATCACTCCGCCAATTCCTCCTCCCTCTCAGCACTCCTCACTCGTCTTCCACCGTCCTCCAGACATTAACACATTCCCAAACGCACCCTCTCATCCATCTTCGCCTTCCCTCAGACAAACACTCATTTCCTCCTCATTCTTCTTCCTCTATTCCCGATCACAGGCCCGCTTCCTCCTCCTCGTCATCACGACACATGCTCCAGAACCTTCTTCACCGTCATCGCAAGGGAGTCCCCAATTAACTCATCTCCTATTCCGACCGCTCAGACACTGTCACCCTAAAAGTCGTAACGAGGACTCATGATGATTCAGCATTGTTCAAAGAACACCAAACACAAGTCAGCTTCCATCTTCGCCATGGTTTCTGACTCTGTGATGTGCACTTCTGAGGTCCTTTCAACATTTTCCCCAAGTCCTCTTGATTTTATTCTTAAAAAAAAGAAATGAGAAATCAAAGAACAGACTTGTGATGAATCAGCACACGAGAAGCAAGTAATCTCCCATCTTAGTTATGGATTTGACTTGTGGTGTGCACTTCTGAAGTCTTTTCAACAATTTGATCCTTCGATGTCACAGACACATGATGATTCAGCACACTTCAAAAGCAGGTCATTTCCATCTTCGTTATAGATTTGACTTGTGGTGTGCACTTCTGAGGTCTTCTCACCAATGTATATATCTCTCTTAATTCACTCTCCTATCATTACAGACTCTCATGATGATTCAGCGCACCAAGTCAAGCCATGTCCATCTTAGTGCGGACTGACTTGTGGCGTGCAACAAAAGTGTGACCTTTTTTTTCAACGATTCAACGATCGTCACTCAATGCATACGATGATTTCAGAATACAAAAGCAGGTCTATTCAATACTCTATGTAGAACTTATCAATTGAACACGTAGTTAGAGTTAGTTAAAAGCACTTGCCAAACTGTCTGAAGACCTCGCTACAAAAGCGCCAAGATGGACTGTCGACGTTGACAATCACATGCAAAATCATGCAAAAGACAGTGAGCAAAAGTTTCATTACAACATGCCTTCCTGAGAAACACAACAACTCGAATCATCACGGGCAGGAGACTTGATCTATTATGATACATTTGGAGAGCAATTATGATGAGTGGCTGCGCGGATAAGGATGAGGGTGAGGGTGGGCGTCATACAACTTGAAGTCAACGGGCTATATGCCGGAGTCGAACATGACACTATGTCACCATCATAAAGTAAAGTGACTGCGTGTTTTAGTATTCAATGATTATGAATCTACCGGCAACATTCTGCAGAAACTCCATTGCTCACGCCAAAGCCTCCGCTTGACGACACGTTGTGCATCTACACAATAGTCTCCAGCACTCGGGCATATCCCAGTGTGTTCTGGATGATCTCCCTCCTCGCGGCCAAAACGTCGTTTTCATTCAGCACCGCGTCGGTAGCGGGGAAATATATCCTGCCGTCTTTCGCGCTCCACCCACGCTCCTCCGAGAAGCCCACGACACTGCCTTCGCTGTCGAGAAACAGGAGGTTCTTCGCGTTTGTGACTGGGATGGATGGGTATGCCTTTTCCGAGCAGGACGCGACTTCGGAGCGGATAGTCCCACGGAGGATCTGGAATAGTAATGTTAGTACTGCTACCTGGAACTCAATCGTCTGCGACTAAGATTGCGGCTTACGTCTGAGAAGATGGCGAACTCCTCGCTGGGCACGCGCTCGCTCTTTGTCTCGTCCCATACTCTGTCGTAACTGCCCTCCATCAACCACTGCTCCAGTCTGATCGGATACTGCACGAATTCATCCTCTTCGAGACCCTTGCCCGTGCCTTGCTCGTGTGCTTGGTTCGCTGCAACGTCCAAGCCTTCTAACAGTGTGTGGAAGCCAGCGTAATCTCCTTGGCTGAGCAGCAGTAATAGGTAGAGCCCCGTGACCTTGGACCGCTGACTGTGCTTTCCCGACGACGAAGGGAGTGTGTAAAACGGCTGCAGTTGCTGAAAGTAACGTGTGAAGGCGGCGGGATCTTGAAGGCGGATCGAGATGAGGGCGCCGGTTTCGAGAACCTGCTGTGCCGATTGCAGCAGCGGCTTTGAGGTAGTGGGAGTAGGTACTAGGGCGTTTTGGTGGAGGAGAGCGATCTTTGCGCGCGTCAGGAGGGTTGTGCTGGTTTGGTGGTTGTTCTGGGATATGTTCTGGTGCAGCTGCTGCAGGATTGATGGGAGATCTTGCGACGACATGGTGGAGGCTGATGAGTGTGAACGGAGGGGTATGGAAGTCGTGGTTGCTGGCGGACCTTGTGGTGTTGATTGCTGCATGTCTTATGTTTCTTTGCTAGCGGCGACGGGTTATGTTTGAGAGTGACGTTTTGGTGTCTCGAGATGGTGATGGGTTGTCCGAGAGTCTAGCATATTATAACTTATATTTTGGTTGTTTTTCAAAACACTTTCACAGAAGAAACAGAAGCATAAAATTCTGTAACTACAGCTCCCACACAAGACCAATAAACGGTCGAACGTATTGTAGTGTCTGGTTTGCGCGCAAAAGTTAATACCATCACGTCTCCTAGGAGCATGGAGAACACAAAGATAATCAGCTCAGCACAAACGCTATTCCTTGAGAAACCCCCCTGCTGTCTTGAATTCTGTCCAAACAGTCCCGATTACTTTGTTGTCGGAACATACAATCTGATTCGTAGTGAAGACTCCACACAGCCAGATACCGATGTGAAGGACGAACAGCAAAGAAATGGCAGTCTCCTGCTCTACAAACTCCAGGATGGTCAGATGTGAGCGATAGCAAGCTGTTTGAAAATAAACAGTTTTGACGGGAAGGTAGGCAGCTCCAGCAAAGCGTGAAAACACCATATGGCGTGTTGGACGTTCACTTTTCTCATTGCGGCGATGCCTTGCTTGCTGTTGCGACATCTACAGGCTCTTTGGCTTTGTATTCATGCGCGTTGGACCATGATGGCACAAATGAGGTTGGGCTACGTCACGCACAAACCTTCCAGTTGTTCGAAAGGACCATTGTCGTCACTTCCGTGGCATGGGACACAAAGGTAGACGACATTTTGTACATATCAGCCAGCAACGGAGAAGTAATCCAATTCACCATCCCGGACACCCTGAGTAGGAATCCCGCCTCACATCGAAGAATAACGGAAGAGTTGTCACTTCCGGATAACAAGACGTCCAACGAAGACGACAATGATGACGCGCGAGACGACATAGTCTACACCCACGAGCTCGAAGCATGGACCGTAATCAACACGCCTCAAACCTGGCCAGCCCCCCAAACGTTCTCCGGAGGCGATGACGCGGCCCTGATTGGTCCCAACCTGCACAACAAGCGCATCCACGAAGCAGGAGTCACCGCAATCCTACCACTAACCCCAGGGATACTCGCAACAGGAAGCTACGACGACCACCTCCGAATCATAAAGCTTCCTGACCAGCACAGTCGCCGTCCGGAAGTTCTGCATGAGATTAACCTAGGCGGTGGCGTCTGGCGGTTGAAGCTGTTAGAACCACTGCCTTCTTCAACATCTGAGAAGTTCTGCGTTCGCGTTCTGGTCAGCTGTATGTATGCGGGTGCGTTTGTCGTGATGCTTAATGGAGGTCCGCAGGCGGAGGATTGGTCTGTTGAAGGTGTTGCACATTTCGCGGAGCACGAGAGCATGAATTATGCGTGCGATGTGCAATCCGGTGCAGGAAACGAGGCTCGAACGATTGTTTCGTGTAGTTTTTATGACAGGAGGCTGTGTCTTTGGTATATATAGGTGTTTCTTCTGCGACTCATATTCCGTAGTCATAGCACTCCTCCAAAGCGGCCGGGGTATCTTGTAATCCGCTATCTACGGAAAGTCCCATCATCTGCTTAGAGTCGAAGCCGAATGGTCATCCACCGCCTTCCGTGCACGTTCGTCCTCCAAATCGCCCATCAGAAGATTCTCTTTCCCTACATGCGACAAAAACCCCGTTCCTCCGTCGCCTCTTCCCCAGCACCATACGTCCCATTTCAAATCCCCTCCCTCTCACATCAAACATCACACTTTCACCTTCTTCTTCGTCTTATTCGTCCTCTTCTTCCGATCCCTCTTCTTCAAGCCCCTCGCCATACCCTCCTTGCAAACCTCGGCATACCTCGTGAAAAACACCTCCAACTCATCCGGCTGCACCACAGTCGACAACTTCGTCTTCGCCTGGCCCTTTGCGCGGGATCGTTTCGACTTGCCGTCCGTGGCTCGTATTAAGACTGGCAGGGGTTGTGCGGGGTGTAGATCGCTTAGGGGATCTGTCGTTGAGTTTGTTTCTGTGGAGAGGGTAGTGTTGTAGGATACTTGGGAGGGAGTTAGAGAGAGGGGTTATAAGGGGTGAAAGGACTTACTGCGTTTTTGTGTGAGGTAGATCGAAGAGGGGGATTCTAGGGCGGGGGAGGTGAAGAGGGTTGAGAGTTTGGAGAAGAACTGCGGTTGATGGTGTGTTAATGGATGTGGATCCGGCAGTTGTCTGCTTGTCGTACCTCGGAATGAGTTAGATGAACGTCGGCCATGGCGATAACTCTTTGTATGTTTGTTTCTACGTGTGTATGATGATGAACGAGATAACTTGTTAAGTTAATAATTGTTAACGGATGGAGGTTGTTCCACTTCACTCTGAGTGTGTAGTTTCTATTCTCCCGCTACCAATACTTTATCCGCTTTCCCCGCAATCATCCTGAACTGTATTAATTTTATATAACTTATACTCGAATACTCATGCAAAGATGCAACACAACAGAACACAATTGAAAAAGTTAAGTTGATCGGTAGTCGCGTAACTACTGAATGCCGTCAAGCAATAATCCGACTCAACTCCCAAGCAAGACAACTCTCGCTCTCGCTATGAATTCACGCCGTATCGACACATTGCGGCATTTGAGCACGGCTTCGGCTCTCCTTCAGAGTTCAAGTGCCGGTTCATGCCAAGTATAAAGATGGGGGCATCTGCTTTGCTTCCCCAATGCCCCAGTTTATAGTATTGTTACTCTTCCTACATCTATACAACAATGATTGAACAAATAGTCTCCGTAGTCGTCAACCACTGGGCTCTGGTCCTGCTCCTCTCGGTTGGAGCTTGGTTCATCAAGAACTACTTCAACAATGGTCTGAACAAATACCCAGGACCATTGGCTGCTGGCTTCACTGATTGGTGGCGCTTCGTCGACGTGTATGGACGTCGGCATCAACACACTCAAATTGCTCTGCATAAGAAACATGGTGATATCGTGAGGTTGGGTCCTAATGTGCTTGCATTTGCCGACCCGAAAGCCATCAAGGAGATCTATGGCTTGAACAAGGGTTACGTCAAGGTGAGTCAACAAGAACACTGTCTTGAGAGCCGAGTCATTAAGTTAACTTCAATACAGACCCAATTTTACCCCGTCCAAAACAATGTAGCTGGCGGTGTCCGTATTCAATCACTCTTCTCAACTCTAGACGAAGATTTCCACGCGCGCTTCAGACGTTGCGTGAATGGAGCATTTGCCATGAGTTCACTCGTAAGCTACGAGCCGCTCGTCGACTCAACTACCACCGAGTTCCTTGAGCAAACCCGTAAGCGCTTCTGCGGTCCTGAGGGGTCTGTTTGCAATTTCTCCAGATGGCTTCAATTCTACGCCTTCGATGTCATTGGAGAAATCACCTGGAGCAAGCGTCTTGGTTTCATCGAGACCAACGAGGACATTGATGGTATTACTGCTTCAATCACCGATACTCTGCAATATGCAGGACCTGTATGTGTACGAAACCCTGTATATCGTCAAAACTAACCCCTTCCAGATCGGACAGCAACCATGGCTTGACTACTTGTTCCTCCGCAAGAACCCAGTGAAGATGTGGCTGATGCGTCACGGTTACTTCAACAGTTTCAACGGAGTCGCCGCCTTCGCATCCGCCCGGAATGCCGAACGTCGCGAGCAAGAAAAAGGCGAGCGCAGACCCTCCATCGTGGAACTGGAAGCCATCAACGAGAAAAAGAAGCACGGCATCGACTTCCTAACCCGCTTCAGACAAGCCCAGATCGACCACCCGGAGTTCATGACCGACTTTCAAGTCCTGGCCGCATCCACGTCCCTCGTGAACGCCGGCTCCGACACCACCGCCGTCTCCCTCTCCGCCGTCTTCTACTACCTCCTCAAGAACCCCGCAGTCTACACGAAACTCATGGCCGAGCTCGACAACGCCGCCGCGACGGACCCGGCCTCCCTCTTCTCCAAGACCACGCCCGACGGCGAGGGTCTCGTGTCATGGGCCGCCAGCCAGAAGCTGCCCTACCTCGACGCCGTCATCACAGAAGCCTTCCGCCTCTACCCCGCCGTCGGCCTGATCCTCGAACGCCACGTCCCACCCCAAGGCGCCGTCATCTGCGGCGAGCGCATCCCCGGCGGCACCATCGTCGGCTGCAACGCATGGGTCCTGCACCGCCGCCCCGAGGTCTTCGGCAAAGACGTCGACGTCTACCGTCCCGAGCGCTGGCTCGAGGCCGACCCCACGAAGCTCAAGGAGATGCGCGCCACCATGTTTCAGTTCGGCGCCGGCGCCAGGACCTGCATTGGGCGGAACATCAGCACGTTGGAGATTTACAAGTTGATCCCGACGTTTTTGCGCACTTTCGAGGTGAGTTATTTTTGGGCTGTGTGCTTTTTGCATTGTTGTGTGTATGTGGGAGAACTTGCATGCTAATCAACTTTGTACAGATTGAGTTCGCCGACCCGAATAAGGACTGGACTACTTTCAATGCTTGGTTCGTGCTGCAGAGGGACTTCAACGTCAGGTTTAAGCCGAGGAGGTCGGCCGGTGCTACGGCGTAGGTGTAGCTGATTTATGATGAGTGAAACGATCTGAGTGCCATCAATAACCAATGTCCATATATATGTCCATATACAAACTTGTCACAAAACATATCCAAGTAATTTGCCATGCATGAATGAACATTAATACCACACATGAACAACCCCTTTCTCATCAACAACAACCTCCTATTTCCCCGCATTTCATCAAAGGGTCCTTTGTCTCTCGTTTCAGAAATTATTTTTCTACAAGAAAAGTAGCCCGCTATCCAACCATGTCCTCCAACCTATATTCCGGGCCCAAGCTGCCTAGCGCACTGTTAAGCCAAGTCAATGGTATACATCGCGTTCACCACATACGCACCCGTCGCTGATCAACGTTCACAGGAGACTCCAGGCCAAGTCGAGGCGGCGGCAGCGCATCACGTGGCGGACGTGGCGGTCGCAATGCTCCCAGGACGCGCAAGGAGGAGCGCAAGGTAGAAAGACAGCAGAAAAAGGTCTCGCATAAACAACAGCAGCCGCAACGGAGCTTCAACAGTCGGCCCCGACATAAGAGTGAGCCGTCTTCGGATGAGGAGGATGAGGATGATGACATACAACCACCTGCAAAAGCTGCGCCGGCTGCAGTAGTAAACGTCCCGTCAAAAGCACCAAAGTCGATCCTGAAAGCCGCGTCTGCGAAGTCGACTGCTGAAGCTGCATCGAAATCTACACGAGATAGAGACCCTTCGCCCGTCCGTGCACCGGCGGTATCCAAGCGGATTCGGGAGAAACTCGCTGCAGACGACGATGAGATTTCGGCGCTTGAGAAGAAATTGGGTATTAAGAGTGGGAAGCGAGGGAAGGCGTTTGAGGAGGATGGGTTGGATGATTTGTTGGAGGGATTGGGGGGGTGATGATGTTGTGAG
>Ga0181466_1000327_pt1 | contig 17752 bp, 15 predicted proteins | sample InSIn4gowninarea_FD_119078 | JGI IMG/M metagenome (GOLD analysis project Ga0181466, IMG submission 119078) | Clean room microbial communities from NASA Spacecraft Assembly Facility at Jet Propulsion Laboratory, Pasadena, California, USA -... ... | reverse complement strand
CCAAGGAAGCCCAGATGCCCCCCAACCAAGTCGCTACTAAGCGGTATAAGGCAGTGTCCAAATCATGGGGACCATTTAAGGATAACAAAAATAAAATAACGGCACAGATGCCTAGAGTTTGGCCGTGGGCACCGAGTTCTTTTGCCAAAGATGATATCCCGGCAACGATAGCCATTGTCAGGATTGCCCACCAGAAATAACCACTAACCAGTGTGCCCACAAAAGGAGCTATACCAATAAAAATAAGACTGACAACCAGAATAAAAGCTTTCTTGGAATAGGTAGTTTGTAATTTTGCAGAGAGCAAAAATTGAGAAGTTATAGCAGCATAGCTTCCGTAAGAAGATACCCCTAATAATTGCGAAACCACTAAGGGAACAACTAAGCCAGCAGTAACCAATAAGGCCCTAAAAACATCCGGATCAAAATACTCTTTACGGAGAAAAGCGTTTATTTTAGAAAGAATATTTTCGGATACCATGCTCCGGGGTAGGTTATAAAACGAATGTTGGTTGCAACAATAATAAATTTTAAGTTAAAAAAATGTTACCCGAAAACTACATAGTTATAGGCAAAGTATACCTTCTAATTTTGCTAATTAGGCATTGCTTTCTTGATTAAAGTAATCTAATAAGATCTTGGTTTTGGCTTTTCCAATTTCAGCTATTAATTCAGTTTCGGATAATTCTTTGATCTTTTTAACGGATTTGTATTTTGAAAGTAACTTTTGCGCGGTAGTGGGTCCTAAGCCTTTTATCTCGGTAATCTCGGTTTTTAAAGTACCGGCATTACGCCTTTCGCGGTGGAACGTTATTCCAAAACGATGCGCTTCGTTGCGAATGCGTTGTAACAAACGTAACGATTCTGATTTTTTATCAATGTAAAGCGGTAAAGTATCGCCGGGGTAAAATATTTCTTCTAACCGTTTGGCAATACTTATTACCGCTACTTGCGTGTAAATGCCCAAAGCTTTTAAAGCTTTTACCGCCATACCTAACTGACCTTTACCTCCATCAATTACAATTAACTGCGGTAACGGAGTGCCTTCGTCTAAAAGCCGGCGGTAGCGGCGGGTTACAATTTCATACATCGAGGCAAAGTCATCGGGACCTACTACCGTTTTTATATGAAAATGGCGATAATCTTTTTTACTGGGTTTAGCGTTCCGGAAACAAACCATAGAAGCAACCGGTGTGGTACCCTGAATATTGGAGTTATCAAAACATTCAATGTGCTTAGGCAACTCGCTTAACCGTAGATCTTTTTTAAGGGTTTCCATGATGCGCACCTCGTTAGAATCTTTCGATTTTTCGTTCATGCTTTCCTTTTCTTTGCGCAAGTAAAGCACATTTTTAAGCGATAAGTTTAATAATTTACGCTTATCACCAATTTGAGGTACGGTAATCGTTACGTTGTTTAAGGGTAATTCTAACTCAACGTTAGTTAAAACTTCCTTTGATTCACTCTCAAAATCGTGGCGCAATTGCACGATAATAGTTGCTAATACATCCGCATCCGATTCGTCCAGCTTCTTCGTAATCTCCATCGATTGCGTTTGAATAATCGCACCATTCATTACTTTTAAGTAGTTGATAAAGGCACACTTTTCGTTCGAGGTAATAGTGAAAACATCAATATTGGTGAGGGTATTGCTTACTACCGTTGATTTAGCCTGAAAGTCTTCTAAAACATCCAGTTTCTGCTTAAAACTATACGCCAGCTCGTACTGCATTTCTTGCGCGGCAGCAATCATTTTATCTTTAAAGTAAGTTTTAGCTATGTTTAAATTACCTGATAAAATGTTCCGGATTTGTAAAATATGTTGATTGTAAGATTCTTCGTCGTACAAATTTTCGCAGGGACCTTTGCAATTACCAATGTGGTACTCCAGGCAAACTTTAAACTTACCCCGCTCAATATTTTCCGGCGATAAATTGTACGTACAGGTGCGTAGCGGATACAAGGACCGGATCATCTCCAGTACCACGTTCATGTTGGTTACACTGGCGTATGGGCCGTAGTATTTAGAACCATCGTTGATTTTATTACGCGTACTTATTACCCGCGGAAAACGTTCGTTGGTAACGCAGATATAAGGGTACGTTTTCCCGTCTTTAAGTAAGATATTGTATTTGGGCTGGTATTGTTTTATTAAATTGTTTTCCAGCAAAAAAGCATCGCTTTCGGTATCTACAATGGTAAATTGAATATTACGGATATGGGAAATTAATTTTAAGGTTTTTTTATTGTGCTGGGTGGATTTATTAAAATAACTACTTACCCTTTTCCGGATGTCTACGGCTTTTCCAACGTAAATAATTTCATCGTTCTCATCAAAAAATTTATAGATACCTGGCCGGTTAGGCAAGTGCTTAATCTTCTCCCGTATAATCTCTTCCGCAGGCATATTTTTAGAATCTAGAAACTAGATGCTTGATTATTAAATTTATTATGTTAGAACCGGGAAATAGCTAAACTTTAAAAAGCCTAAAACTTTTACTAAGACGTATAAGTCCAGCTTGGTAGATAAAATCTAATACCTAGTACCTAGATCCCTTCGTCCAATTGTATTTCCGGATTCAAGATTTCTTCTTGATTGACCGAATCAGAAGGTACGCCGCCTAAATTATTGTATTTGGCACAATCAATTTCTACTGTTAAAGGCGCAGTAGGTTTCGGAAACGGACCGGTATTAATAGAGATACTTTTATCCGAGAGCACTTTTTGCATGAACAAACCATATTCGGGCAAAGCTAATTTATTACCTTGCCCATAAGCGGCGCTCCGGAAGTGGATACTGCGGTTTTCGCCACCAACCCAGGCACCGCAAACTAAATCGGGAGTAATGGCCATAAACCAGGCATCGGAGTAATTGCTAGTGGTACCGGTTTTTGCCCCGATTTCATTTTTGAGTTTATGCCGAAAACGGAGACCGTAGTAAGAAGTACCGCCTTTTATATCGGCTCCACCTTTCAGTAAATGCACCATTAAATAAGCGGTTTCTTCGCTTATTACATCCCGCGATTTAGGAATAAAGTTGAGCAGTAAATTGCCATTTTTGTCTTCAATGCGAGTCAGATAAACGGGCTCCGTCCATTTTCCACTATTTACAAAAGTACCGTAAGCCCCGCATAACTCGTATAATGATACATCGCTGGATCCAAAGCCAACCGCGGGGACAGGTTCAATTTTAGAGGAAAAACCTAATTTTTCGGCGTATTTTACTATTACCGCTGGAGTTAGTTTTTGTACCAGATGAGCAGTTACCGTATTTTTAGAAAAAGCTAAAGCTTCGCGCAAATCAAAAGAACGGCCGGAATAAACATTATCGTCGTTCTTGGGTGTATAGGGTGATCTACCATCTTCGGCCGGGAAAGTTACCGGCACGTCCATAACCTGGTAGCACGGCGAATAGCTATTATCAATCGCTGCTAAGTAAGTAACTGGTTTAAACGTAGAACCCGGCTGCCGCCGGCCTTGCTTTACGTGGTCGTATTTAAAATATTTATAATTATTACCGCCTACCCAAGCTTTAATGTGGCCATCTAAAGGGTTCATGGCCATAAAACCCGTGTTTAAAAAACGTTTGTAGTAAGCCAGCGAATCCATCGGGCTCATTACTACTTCTTTTTCCCCGGGAGCTTCCCAAGTAAACACTTTCATCGGAATTTTCTTGCGCAGGTAATAATTAATGGAGTCTTCGTCGTCTTCGTAGCGGACTTTTAAGGCTTTGTAGCGATCAGTAAGTTTAATCTGGCTTTCTAAAAAGCCTTTAATGGTAGAACCATTTTCATTAGTCCAGGGTTGGCGGCCTTTCCAGTAAGTGGCAAACAGTTTTTGCTGTTTCTGCATATTTTCCCGTACTGCTTCTTCGGCGTAACGTTGCATGCGGGAGTCAATAGTAGTATAAATCTTCAAACCATCTTCGTATAAATTATACCCGTTTTCTTTGCACCACCGCAGCAGAAATTTGCTTAACTCCGTGCGGAAGTACGGGGCAATACCCGTATTTTGATTTTCTACGTGATAGTTAAGCGCAATTTTAGTGCTTTTAGCTTGGTTAGCTTCGGCAGCTTGAATAAAGCCGTATTTCTGCATCTGTTCAATTACCGTATTACGGCGCAGTAGCGAGCGCTCCGGGTTTCTTACCGGGCTAAAATAAGAAGGACCCTTCAGCAAACCCACCAACACCGCCGATTCTTCCAGTTTTAAATCTTTTGGCGTTTATTAAAAAAAGTTTTTGGCTGCCGATTTTATCCCGTATGCGCCTGAACCGAAATCTACAGTATTCAGGTACATAAGCAGTATTTCTTTTTTAGAATAAGAGCGCTCCAGCCGGATGGCCATAATCCATTCTTTAGTTTTAATAATCAGCATCCGCAAACCAGGTACGGAACTCAGTAAACCCTTATTTAGGTCGGTACGGGTACGGAATAAATTACGCGCCAGCTGTTGGGTAAGCGTACTCGAGCCGCGGTCTTGTTTACCGGTAAGTTTATAATAAATAACCGCGAAGGAGCCTTTAAAATCAATGCCGGAATGTTCTTCGAACCGAATGTCTTCGGTGGCAATAAGCGCATCAATCAAATTTTGGGGTAAATCGTGGTAATCTACCGGGGAACGATTTTCCAGAAAATACTTGCCCATGAGCACGTTATCTTCGGAGTAGACTTCCGAAGCCAACACACTTTTGGGATTTTCAAGAGCCCTGAAATCGGGTAGTTCGCCGAATAAGTTTATAAAATTTATACTTACGGCGTAAACGTATAAACCTAAACCCAGTACTCCGGCGATAAATATTAACCAGAAGGCAGAAATAATTTTAGAATAGTAATTATTTGTTTTAGGCAAAGCCATGAATTAGAAATAAGAATTTTTATAAAAAGTAAGATAATCTTCCAGCTTACCTTCTTTCATCAGAACCAGTAAGTTTTCGGAAGTAATGGCAAAGGTAGTAAATTCTATGCCTCTAATCTTACTCAAGGGAGATTGGGGAGCTTTTTGTTTGGTAGCGTAACTAACCGCTTTTTTACCCGCATCAAATTCTTTAATAATTAAAAAATTAGTAGTTCCGTTAAAGCCAGTAGAATCAACGGCTAGCTTATCGACCAAGTTATATTTAGCGTTGTAGGCCATCATCTTAGTAAGAATATCTTTAAACGCCGCGTGGTTTTTAGGATACGCCACCACTACTAAATGCGGTGCGGCCAGGTTAGCGGCGTAATTTACTTTTGGTGCAGTGGACGCTGGGGACGGTACAGCAGGAGCGCCGCTATTAGCAGCAGGTGTTATTTCCGGAGTAGAATTATCCGCAACGGGAGCAACGATTGCTGCTGGTACGTTTTCCTGGGTAGTAGAATCTTGTTCGGCAGCTGTCGGGTCCACCGGATCAGCCGCTGGCGTGTTTGCATCAGCAGGAGCTAAATCCGTATTCTCGGCAGGTGTATTGCTGGCAACGGGCTTTTTTCTCGGTTGCGGTCGCCGACGGTTTGGTTTAGGTAAGTCTGTTTCGGTGGGCTCCGGTGCTGCCGGCTCTTCCGCTACCTGTACGTCAGCTGCCAATTCATCAGTTGCTGGTTCGGCGTCGGCCACTTCTGGTACTTGTAGCGCTGCTTTTCGCTGGGCGCGGGTTTTATTAAACTCAGCTTCCGATAACTTGCCGCTTTCGTAAGCTTCAAAAGAATTTAAAATTTCTTCGGCATTAGTTAAAAGTGTACTGTTCGGGTACTTTTGAATAAACTGCCTGACGGCGGTTTTAAACGCATCAGGTTTTTGGGTCCGACCCGCCAGTAAAACTTTAAGGAAAGCTACCCGATCGGCTAACTCACTATCCGGGTATTGTTGTTGTACTTGGTTAGCTAAGGTAATTGCTACTGGGTAACGCTGGCGATGGTAATTTACAAACGCAGAATCGTAAAGCTGCCGGGCCTTGTCGTTATTAGCCGAAACTTGTTTTAAGTAATCCGGCTGATCAATCAGCTTAGCGTATTTACTTCCCGGGAATTCTTTTTTTACTAAACCGGCGTAGGTTTTCGCCCGTTCATTTTTTTTGTTCCTGGTAAATCAAATACAAACTATAATAAGCTTCTGATTTATGCTTGGTACCCGGAAAACGTTGCAGTAGTTTCTCGTAAGTTTCGGCGGCCCGTACCGGCTCCTTTAATTGTTGCTGATAAATGCCGGCTAAATTAAACAGTGCTTCTTCTACTAAGTTATTAGATTCCTGCAAGCGCTCCGGCCCGATGGGAATATCGCGTAACAATTCCTCCCGGGCCTCGGCCGGATTAAAGGCCACCGAATCGGCGCTAGTGGCATTAGGCGTTTTATCAATGGTGTTACCAGTGCTTGGGGTAGCTACCGTAGCTGCTACATTAGACAAACGCCAATTATCCTGTAATGGACGATTTCCCCACTTCTGGGTAAATTCTGCCCGCGCCCGCGCCACCGAAGCCGGATTATCAAAATACCAGGTGCCTCCCGTGTTAGAATTACCGTTATTCCGGCGGCTTCCGGCATTGTTAAAACCTGACCCTAAATTTGCTAAACTTTGGTTGGAGGGATTACTGGCTTGTTGTTTTAGTTGTTGTTCTTGCTTTAATTTTTCCTGGGCTCTTTTTTCCAGAATAGAAGCAAGACGCTTGTTTAAACTAGCAGAATCAAGGCGGGCTAATGCCTGTAAACTATCTTGCGTTTGAACGGTGGTATAATGCGTAGAAAATTCTTTTAATACGTCTCGCCGTTCCGAGGCAGCTTGGTAATCAACACTTATGGGGGGCATTATCTGCACGGCACTATCGTAATAAGCGTAGGCCAGGCTGTATTTCTGCAAATTCTCGTAATAAATTTTACCCGCGAGTAAGTGCGAATAAGCTTTTTGCGTTTCGTTCGTAGATGGAGCTTTAGTTGATTGTCGCAAATAATCCAGCGCCGGCTCGTATTGTTGCTGTTTTAAGGCAAAGCGAGCCATTTCGTAGTAAATCTTATCTTTAAAATCAGTATTTTTAGGATCTTTCAGCAGTTTAGCAAAGTATTTTTCAATGCGGGCTTTATCATTGGGGTTAGAGAGCTCCGTTACTTGTCCTAAATTTAATTTACTGTAAAAGCCCAACTCGTACGGCGGGTTATGTTTTACAATCCGGGTATACACCTCAAAAGCTGGTTTATTCTGGTTGGTTTGCTGATAAAGCTGGGCCAGAATAAAACGGGCTCTGGCTTGGTAATCCTTATTTTTCATGATCGGAATGGCCAGTTTTAAATTATTAATGGCCAACGCCGTATCTTTTTGCTGCAAGTGATACTCCGTGCGGTTTAAAAATAAATGAATTGCGTTATTCTTGTTTAATTTAACTTTCTTCAACAAATCCGAAACGGCATCAGCACTTTCAAAATCGCCTTGCGCTATGAAACAACGCATTAGCCACACTTGCGCCCGGTACCGGACCTGATCTTTCTTGCTGCTGGTATTGGCAAATCGGAAGGTACGGATAGCTTCGTCAAAATCGCCTAAAAAATAGCGGGCTTTGCCCACTAAAATATAGCTGTCACTGGTCCACCGGCTTTTAGGGTGTTTTTTAATGGTGAAGGAAGCCTTCTTGATTACTTCTTCTAACTCCGGCCGAAACTGGGCAGTGAGCGTCGTATCGGTACTCGGAAACAAGGTTAATAGATGGTTGTAATCATCCGGGGAAGCTTTGGTAATTTTAGCTTCAGCGGCAGTTAAGCGCTCACTGCCCAAAAAGTAAGCATTGTATTGCGCCGTGGTATTGTGATAGACCTGGCCCACCATTCCGGATTTTTCGGAACTGGCACATTGCCAAAAAATAAAGCCAGTGGCAAAAAGAAAAAGAATATTTAGTTTTTTTTTCGTCAACACGTAAAGAATATAAGGACCAAATATAAAGTAAGAACCAATTGCCGAGTTATTTTTAGATAACGTTTTTACACTTCAATCTGACATATGTACCTCCGTAAAAAGTATCAAGTAAGAGACTTGTATTAGGGCAAATGCATTAAGAGATAAAAATAGCTATTTTATGGTGCATTCGGTTGTGCAACCCCTAACCTCTAACGGCTACATCATTGCGAGGCACAACAACCAGACCGGCTAGGCAGTTTCCTGAAAATTAAATTGTACTTTTGAAAACGTTATTGAACCATGGCACCCGAAGATTCTTCTAAAGTCACTGATTCTGAAAAAGGAAAGCTGCAATCGTATTTAAAGTATTCTGGTTTAGCTTTTCAGATGCTTCTAGTTTTAGGGCTGGCTGCCTACGGCGGAATGCGATTGGATGCTTACGTAGGTAACAAAAATCCTTGGTTTACCATTTTGTTTATGGTATTAGGTGTAGTTGGCTCTATTTATAAGGTTATCATCTCAGTAATAAAATAGCTTAGTACCAGAGCATAACTTCACTATTGACTTGTAAATAGTTGATTGTACTAATTTAAACAAACTTCTATAAAGGAGCAACTTACAACTAGTTAGGTCGCCCTTTATTCTTTGCTCCTTTTTATTAACCACTTCATTTTGCATAAGCTTTTAAATCGGTCTTAATCAATTATGCCTTTTTTTAAAAATTTACTTTTAATTACCTTTCTAATTTGTTTGGCCGCTGGTGTGGCGGTATATCTTTACGGTTACGATTTAGTACATCCTTATTTCTGGTACATGATTTTGTTTTTCGGGTTTGTTACCGCGTTTACGCATTACATTGTCGCAATGGGTAGTAAAAGTGATCCGGGTAATTTTCAGATGTACTACATGGGAGCAACCGCTTTCCGGGTGTTAATGTGCATGGGGGTAATTTTTATTTACGTGTACTTTGCCACCGAGCGAGAATTACAATTTACCTTGAATTTCTTTTTACTTTATTTTATATACACTGGGTTTGAAATTTACCACATTCTGACTAACTTGCGCCGAAATTCAAAAAAGCAGCTTTAGCCTTTTGATTGTTGATAAAGGTTTTTACATAAAACTCTCTTGATGAAGAAGTTACTTGTTGTACTATTTTCTTTCTTTTCTTTTATTGCCATTGCTGCGGAACCTGCGCCCGAGGAAACCAAATTTGATCCGGGTAGCATGATCACCCACCACATCACCGATGATTATTCCTGGCATTTTGCGGATAATTTTGTTTTGCATTTGCCGGTAATCCTTTATGGTAAAAATGGTTTAGAAATTTTCTCGTCCAGTAACTTTTATAATCAACATCATCAACTGGTGCCTTACAAAGGTTACGTATTAGAGCACGGGCATATTTATTACGCTAACGAAGCAGGTGAGCCTTTAACCGAAGCTACCGCTGATGGTAATGAAAAACGCGTTGGCCCGCTGGATTTCTCTATTACTAAAAATGTGGCTTCGTTATTTCTGAGCGTAGCCTTATTGTTGCTAATTTTCTTTACGGTGGCTGGCCGGTATAAAACTAATCGGGGTAAAGCTCCCCGGGGAGTTCAATCTTTCTTCGAGCCAATTATCTTGTTTATCCGGGACGACATTGCTAAACCGAATATTGGCCCAAAATACGAGCGGTATTTACCTTATTTACTTACCGTATTCTTTTTTATCTGGTTCAATAACTTATTGGGCTTAATGCCCGGTGGAGCTAATTTAACCGGTAACATCGCGGTTACTTTAGTGTTAGCGGTTTTTACCTTGATTATCACTTTGTTCAGTTCTAATAAAGCGTATTGGGCGCACATTTTTAAAACGCCGGGGGTACCGGCGGCTTTATTACCCATTATGATCCCGATTGAGTTAGTCGGAATCTTAACCAAGCCGTTTTCTTTAATGGTCCGGTTATTTGCTAACATCACTGCCGGGCACATTATTATCTTGAGTTTGTTCTCGCTCATATTTATTTTCAAGAGCTTTGCCATTGGGCCTATCAGTGTGGCGTTTGCTATCTTCATGAATTTTCTGGAGCTGTTTGTGGCTCTATTGCAAGCATATGTGTTTACCTTATTAACCTCCATGTACTTTGGCGGTGCCGTGGAAGAGCATGACCACGCCGACGACATGGGACATGGTCAGCATTAATCGATTTTTTTAATTTTTCCACTTTTTAATTTATAACTATGTTGTTAGCACTTTTGCTTCAAGTTGTGCAAGGCCTTTCCGAAGGTACGGGTTTAGCAATTATGGGTGCCGGTATCGGCGCTGGTTTAGTTGCTTTAGGTGCCGGTTTAGGTATCGGTAGAATTGGTGGTTCCGCCATGGAGTCTATCGCCCGTCAGCCAGAAGCTACTGCTCGTATCCAAACCGCAATGATTATTGCGGCCGCTCTTATTGAAGGGGTAGCATTGTTTGGGGTGGTAGTTTGTCTGCTTATTTCATTCAAAGGCTAAAGCCTTTAATTTCCGGCTACCCGGCTCTTAGGGCATGCCTTCTAGCGCGGGTAGCTGGAAATTAGAATGAAGTTTAAATCAACCTCGTTTTTAGAAAGTGATTGTAATTTACTGGTTTTAACCACATTAACCGACAAATAACCAAATGGAATTAGTAACCCCAGGTATAGGCCTTATCTTCTGGCAAACCATTACCTTTATTCTTGTTTTATTTCTGCTTTCTAAGTTCGCCTGGCGGCCCATCATGGCTTCTTTACGTGAACGGGAGCAATCCATAGAGTCGGCATTAAGTATGGCAGAAAGAGCCAAATTGGAAATGCAAGCCTTAAAAGCAGATAACGAAAAATTATTGCAGGAAGCCCGGGTAGAACGCGACCGCATTTTAAAAGAAGCCGCCGATAATGGCCGGGCTCTTATTGAAGATGCCAAAAACCGGGCTGCCGCCGAAAGCAACCGCATTTTTGCGCAGGCAAAAGCAGAAATTGAGAACGAAAAAAAATCAGCTTTAGCAGAAGTTAAAAATGTAGCGGCAACCGTTTCCATTGAAATAGCAGAGCGCATTTTAAGACATGAGCTTCGCGATACCGGATCGCAGCAAGCCTTAGTACAAGAATATTTAAAAGACGTAAATCTTAATTAATTTGCTAGATTGTTTAATTGCTGAATAGATATTTCGGGAAAACAATTTAACAATCTTACAATTCAACAATTAATCAATTCTGTAAATGTCCGACGTTAGAGTTGCTTCCCGTTATGCCAAATCGTTGATTGAATTAGCGCAGGAAAGAGGTATTCTGGAGAATGTGTATCAGGATATGTTGCTTTTTACTAAAACGGTAACTGCCAGCCGCGATTTAGGTTTAATGCTTCGCAACCCAATCGTAAAGCACGATAAAAAATTAGCCGTATTAAAAGCAATATTTGCCGGCAAGGTTAACGATCTAACCTTATCATTCTTTACTATTGTTACCGAAAAAAACCGGGAAGCCGTTCTTAGTACCGTAGCAACGGAATTTTTAACCCAGTATAATTTGTTAAAAAAGGTACAAAAAGCCCAAGTTACAACGGCTATTCCGCTTACTCCAGCTTTACGAACCGAGATTAATCGGATGGTAATGAACCGTACTGGTATGGAAACGGTAGTTCTGGAAGAAGTAGTAGATCCAGCCATAATTGGTGGCTTTGTTTTGCGGATTGGCGATGTGCAAATTGATGATTCGATTAGTACCAGCCTTTTGCGTTTAAAAAATAAATTAAAAGATAATTCTTACACTAGTCAATTATAATCATGGCAGAAGTTAGACCTGATGAAGTATCAGCGATATTAAGAGAACAGTTATCCAATTTCCGAACCGAAGCCGAGTTAGAAGAAGTAGGGACTGTATTGCAGGTAGGGGATGGGGTAGCTCGCATCTATGGCCTGTCTAAAGCCCAATCGGGTGAATTATTAGAATTTGAGAATGGTTTACAGGCTCTTGTTCTAAACTTAGAAGAAGATAACGTAGGAGCCGTAATGCTCGGTGACTACAGCGAAATAAAAGAAGGCGCTACTGTAAAGCGTACAAACAAAATTGCCAGTATTCAGGTAGGTGATGCCATGGTAGGTAGGGTAGTAAATACCTTAGGTTTGCCGATTGATGGTAAGGGCCCGATTGCTGGTCCGTTGTACGATATGCCTTTGGAAAGAAAAGCCCCTGGGGTAATTTACCGCCAGCCGGTAAACGAACCGATGCAAACCGGTATCAAAGCGATTGATTCCATGATTCCAATTGGACGGGGTCAGCGCGAGTTAATCATCGGTGACCGGCAAACCGGTAAGTCAGCAGTAGCAATTGATACCATTATTAATCAGAAAGAATTTTATCAAAGAGGTGAACCGGTATTTTGTATTTACGTGGCCGTAGGCCAGAAAGCATCTACGGTAGCCCAGGTAGTAAATGCGCTTACGCAAGGTGGTGCTATGGATTACACGGTAGTGGTATCCGCTTCGGCTTCTGATCCGGCGCCAATGCAGTTCTTTGCTCCGTTTACCGGTGCCGCTATTGGGGAGTTCTTCCGCGATACTGGCCGTCCGGCTTTGGTAGTTTACGACGACTTATCAAAGCAAGCAGTAGCTTACCGCGAAGTATCATTGTTATTACGTCGTCCCCCGGGACGCGAAGCTTATCCGGGAGACGTATTTTATCTGCATTCTCGCTTGTTGGAGCGGGCCGCTAAAATAAATGCTTCCGACGAGATTGCCCGGAACATGAACGACTTGCCGGATTCAATTAAGCATTTAGTAAAAGGTGGTGGTTCTTTAACGGCCTTGCCTTTAATTGAAACCCAGGCTGGTGACGTTTCCGCTTATATTCCAACTAACGTAATTTCTATTACGGATGGGCAGATATTCCTGGAAACTAACTTGTTCAACTCGGGTATTCGTCCGGCTATTAACGTAGGTATTTCGGTATCACGGGTAGGTGGAAATGCCCAGATTAAATCCATGAAAAAAGTAGCCGGTACTTTAAAACTGGACCAGGCCCAGTTCCGGGAGTTAGAAGCTTTCGCTAAATTTGGTTCGGACTTAGATGCTTCTACTAAATTAACGATTGAACGCGGTCGCCGGAATTTGGAAGTTTTGAAACAAGCCCAATTCTCGCCGGTGCCAGTGGCACAACAAGTAGCAATTATTTATTGCTGTACCAATGGTCTGATTGATGATGTGCCCGTAAACGAAGTAAGAAATTTTGAACAAGAGTTTCTGCGTAGCATGGAGTTGAATCACAAAGAGGCTTTAAATCAGTTGCGAGCCGGAAAATTAGAAGAAGGTGCAATTGCGGCAATCAAACAAGTCGCAAAAGAAGTTTCAGCAAAATATAAAAGATAATATAAACAATTAGTCACTGTTCTATAGCAATGCAACAGTGACTAATTGTTTAAAATAGCATCAAAAGGAAGATTAGTAGTATTCTGGTTGATTTCCCTTTACATCTTTAAATTCAATAAATGGCCAGTTTAAAAGAAGTACGAAGTCGGATTGTTTCGGTAACCTCCACCCAGCAAATTACGAAAGCTATGAAAATGGTGGCGGCGGCAAAATTACGACGGGCACAAGATAATATTATTCGGATGCGGCCTTATGCCCAGCGCTTAGGCAGCATATTAGCTAATTTATCTCGTTTAAACGATGATTCTACCTCTAATTTATACGCGGAGCGGCGGGAAATAAACCGGGTGCTGGTAGTAGTTATTACTTCGGACCGTGGACTGGCGGGAGCCTTTAATAGTAACGTTATAAAGGCCGTTAATAATTTAGTAAACGAGCGTTACAGCCGCCAAATGGCTGTTGGGCAGGTAGATTTTTTAGCAATTGGCCGACGCGGCCACGACTACTTATCTAAACGGGGCTCTAAACTGATTGGCAACTATACCCACATATTTACCCAACTTTCATTTGACACGGTGCGGGTAGCCGCGGAATACGCCATGAATGCTTTCCGGAACGGGGAGTACGATCAAGTAGACATCGTGTATAATGAGTTTAAAAACGTAGCTACTCAAATTATCCGTACGGAACAATTTTTACCAATTCAGGAGCAGGCGCCGGCTGTATCTTCATCCAACGTTACGGCAAATACCAATTATATATTTGAGCCCTCTAAAGAGCAGATTATTGCGGAGTTAATTCCTAAATCTTTAAAGATCCAGTTTTACAAAGCAGTACTAGAATCCAATGCATCCGAACACGGTGCTCGCATGACTGCTATGGATAAAGCAACGGATAATGCCGGCGAATTATTGAAGCAATTAAAATTAACCTACAACCGTTCGCGGCAAGCAGCTATTACCACCGAAATTTTAGAAATTGTGGGTGGCGCAGAAGCATTAGCGGCTGGTAGGTAATATTGCAGGCTTGAAAACTTTACATTAGAAGGCTCTTTTTAAAGAGCCTTTTTGCTTATTAGGCGTTTGTGCCATTACAATAGTCGTTCTTACAACTTTCCAGGTTATAAATGTGGAAGGTAGCTAGAAAATATCCTTAGTTGTGGCTTATTTTGTATTCTACTAGCGTGCATAAAACCCTTTATTTAATTAAGTATTCGTGAAAAAAAGTACCTCGTCTCTGTTTATTACCTTACTTAGTTTCTTTCTGATTTTGTCTACGAACGGCTTAGCTCAAAAGAAAAATAAAAAAGAAGCGGCTAGTGTTCTGGAAAGACCAAAGTTAGTAGTAGGGATAGTGGTTGACCAAATGCGTTATGATTATTTGTACCGATATTGGAATAAGTACGGAGAAGGTGGTTTTAAAAGATTGATGCGGCAAGGATTTAACTATAAAAATACGCATTATAATTACGTGCCTACCGCTACGGCGCCGGGCCACGCTTCGGTTTATACCGGAACTACACCAGGGCGGCACGGGATTATTGGTAATAGTTGGTACGTGCGCGAAACCGGAAAGTCTATTTACTGTACCGATGACTTAACCGTAAAGGGGGTGGGCACCACTTCAGCGGCAGGTAAAATGTCGCCGGCTAACTTACTGGCCACTACCATTACGGACGAGCTAAAACTGGCTACTAACCAACAGGCAAAAGTAATTGGCGTTTGTATAAAAGACCGCGGGTCCATTTTACCAGCGGGCCACGCGGCTGATGCGGCTTATTGGTATGATTCAGAAGTAAAAGGGTTTATTTCCAGTACCTTTTACATGACGCAATTACCAAATTGGGTACAACAATTTAATAACCGGAATTTGCCGGATACTTATTTAAAAAATCCTTGGACTACGCTTTTACCCATAACGCAGTATACCGAAAGTACCCCGGACGATAACAACTTTGAAAATACTTTTTCGGGCGAATCCCGGCCGGTATTTCCGCATAATTTACCTGAACTGCTGGCGAAGAACCCGGATATATTCCGGACGACGCCTTTTGGTAATTCGTACACCAAAGAATTTGCCGTAGAAACAATAAAAGCGGAGAATATGGGAAAAGGTACTGCCACCGACTTTTTAGCGCTAAGTTTCTCCAGTACCGATTACGTTGGCCATCATTTCGGGCCAAACTCCATAGAAACAGAAGATACTTATTTGCGATTAGATAAAGATTTAGCTGACTTGCTGCAGTTTTTAGACTCGTATGTGGGAAAAGATAACGTGCTGATTTTTCTTACCGCTGACCACGCAGCGGCAAACAACATTGCTTATTTAAATTCCTTGCAGATTCCGGCCGATAGTGAGGCACCCCGTACCACCCAGGACTCTTTGAAACAGTATTTAAATACGCAATACGGCGCGGGTAATTGGGTAGAGTCTTACAGTAACCAGCAGGTTTATTTAAATCATAAGCTTATAAACAGCAAAAAAATTAATTTAACGGAGATACAGCAAAAAGTAGCCAATTACCTGCTGCGATTCGAAAGCGTGCAACGCACTACTACTGCCACCACGTTAATGCAATCAAACTGGACGAGTGGGTTGTTAAGTTTTGTACAAAACGGTTATTTCCCGAAACGTTCCGGCGATGTAATGGTAACTTTACAGCCCGGTTGGATAGAAGGTTACGCGGGCAAATTAACCAAAGGTACTACGCATGGTACATCGGGCAATTACGATACGCACGTACCGTTACTTTGGTACGGGTGGAAAGTAAAGCCAGGGGAATCGGCTTACCCAGCTAGTATTACCGATATTGCTCCTACAATAGCGTATGCATTGTCTATCCAGGAACCAAATGCTTGCTCGGGGCAGCCTTTACAGGAAGTTTTACGTTATCAATAACAAAAATTCAATTACGCGAAGTAATTCCGGTAGACGGTGCGGCTGTTCGGGATAAATCGTATTTTTGTAAGATTTAATTTAAAATCATTACTAATATTATAAATGACACGAAAAAATAACCCCTGGCACAGCGTAAAATTTGGTGATAACGCGCCGGAAGTAGTTACGGGTATTATTGAAATACCAAAAGGTTCTAAAGCTAAATACGAACTCGATAAAGATAGCGGCTTATTAAAGCTAGACCGCGTTTTGTTTTCTTCCGTTCATTACCCGGCCAATTACGGGTTTATCCCGCAAACGTACTGCGATGATAGCGATCCCTTGGATATTCTAGTAATTTGCTCGATTGATGTACATCCCATGTGTATAATCGAGGCTAAGGTAATTGGGGTGATGCAGATGATTGATAACAACGAGGAGGATGATAAAATAATTGCAGTAGCCAAGAATGATATGTCCGTAAATCACATTAGTGATATTTCGCAGTTACCGCCGCATACCTTACTGGAAATCCGCCGTTTTTTTGAAGATTATAAAAAGCTGGAAAACAAAGAAGTTATTGTGGAACAGTTTTTAGGGAGAGAGCAGGCTTACGAAATTATTAATAAGAGCATTGATTTATATAACACCACTTTCCGGAGCAAACCGGAACTGAGTGAGAAATAATTAGATTAACAAAAACAATTTATAATTTAAGAATTTATCTACTAAAACCGGCTATTTTAAAATTAGCCGGTTTTTTATTTTAACTAATTTATTGTAACCTCAGAGTAAGTAATGGGCAAACCGCTTTAATACAACAGTAACAATCACGTAAGTATTGTTTTAAAAAGGTGTTCTACTAATCCATACCATTGAGTGTCAATTCTTTTATCCGGAGTATAGGGCAAAGCATTTTGTTCAGCAATTTGTTTATTGCCACTTGTGCATACGGGTTAGTTTGCCAAACGTATTTATTAGTAAATTTACCAATTAGGTATTGGTTAGCCTGCTTAGCTTTTTTAGCCACCTTCTTTATTTATAACCTGGATGGCTTGTTGCCTTATAAGTTTAACCAGAATGTAGTTATTTCGGAACGAAAGCATTGGGTAGTACAGCACCGAAACGTTTTGCTGGTAAGTATTGGCGCTGCTGCCGTAACGGCGCTTTATTTATTCCTTAGCTACGGGCAGCCGCATTACTTCTGGTTGATCGCTCATTTAGTAATTATTTCCTTGTTTTACTCCTGGCGGATTATTCCGCAAAAAGCTAGGGCGCCTTTGCCGTTGCGCAACATTCCTTTATTAAAGATCTTTTTAATTGCGTATGTCTGGAGCTGCGTAACAGTTATTTTGCCGCTATTGGCAGGTAACAAGTTAGCTATATCGTGGGCTGTTGCGGTATTATTTACGCGGCGATTCTGCTTTTTGTTTGCCTTAACTTTGTTGTTTGATATTCGGGATTTGAAGAAAGACAAAATTACCCGTACCCTTACTTTCCCGGGCTTGGTAGGAGTAGCAAATACTAAAGTTTTAGCATCATTATTATTGCTGGTATTTGCGATACTTACCTGGCACTCCGAAAACGGATCAGTCTTAAGAAATGATTAATTGTTGAATTGTAAGATTGTTAAATTGTTTTCCCGAAATATCTATT
>Ga0181466_1000321_pt1 | contig 17926 bp, 14 predicted proteins | sample InSIn4gowninarea_FD_119078 | JGI IMG/M metagenome (GOLD analysis project Ga0181466, IMG submission 119078) | Clean room microbial communities from NASA Spacecraft Assembly Facility at Jet Propulsion Laboratory, Pasadena, California, USA -... ... | reverse complement strand
AAACAGAAGATGAACTGGACGCGCAGGCAGATTTGCTGAAAAAAGCAATGGCTATTTGTGCTAAAAACAACATAGCACCCAACCTGCACAATCATACATTTGAAGTGGTAAACGGCATGCACGACTTAAAGGGCACTTTAGCCCGGATTCCCGAAATAAAACTCGGCCCGGATTTAAACTGGCTGGTACGCGGTGGCGTTGATCCGGTGTGGTTTATTAAAACGTATGGTCATCAAATGGTGTATATGCACCTCCGCGATCAGGATGCCACCGGAACATGGACAGAAGTGGTTGGTGAAGGCGTAATTGATTTTCCTGCCATTGCGCAAGCGCTAAAAGATATAAATTATAGCGGCAAAGCTGCAATAGAACTGGCATTTGATAAACCACCTGTTAATCCGGTGCGTGAAGACTGGAAAAAGAGCCGCGAGTATGTAAAAGAAGTTTTTGGCTGGTGAGACAGTGAGTTGTCAATAGTGAATTGATTATCGGTGATTCTAGTTGACAATTCACCATTCACCACTTACTACTCACAAATATTTATAACATTCATCATCAATTTTCATGGGATATAATGATTCAATTCCTGCTCCAAACATTAACTCAAAAGGAGTGCAACAGCATACATTTGATGCTATTGTAATAGGTTCTGGTATGACCGGCGGCTGGGCTGCTAAGGAACTTTGCGAAAAAGGCTTAAAAACACTGGTACTGGAGCGCGGCAGAAAAGTAGAGCACATCAAAGATTATCCTACTGCCATGAAGGCTCCCTGGGAGTTGCCGCATCGGGGTACATTATCGGAGTCATTTAAAGAGAAAAATCCTGTTCTAAGTCAGTGTTATGCGGTGGACGAGGCAACGCAACACTTTTTTGTAAAAGATAATGAGCATCCTTATATACAACAACAGCCATTTGCATGGATACGCGGCTATCAAACCGGTGGTAAATCGCTGATGTGGGCACGTTGGACACAGCGCTGGAGCGATCTTGATTTTGAGGCCAACGGCAAACAAGGCATTGGGGTAGATTGGCCCATTCGCTACAAAGACATTGCGCCGTGGTACAGCTATGTAGAAAAATTTGTAGGCATTAGCGGCAACCGCGATGGCATTCCGCATTTACCCGATGGTGAGTTTCAACCGCCGATGGATATGAATAGCGTAGAAAAGCATTTAAAAAACAGGGTAGAAACATTTTTCCCAGACAGGCATGTGATTATTTCAAGAACCGCCAACCTTACCAAAGGCTTGAACGGCAGAGGACCTTGCCAGTACCGGGACCGGTGTGCAAGAGGCTGTCCTTTTGCCGGCTATTTCAGCAGTGTATCGGCTACGCTTCCGGCAGCAAACGCCACCGGAAATATGACGTTGCGTCCATTCTCTGTTGTACATTCACTCATTTACGATGAGCAGCAGAAAAGAGTAAAAGGTGTGCGGGTGATTGATGCAAATACGCACGAGACAACCGAGTATTATGCAAAGATTATTTTTCTGAATGCCGGTACGCTTAATTCTACATTGGTATTACTCAATTCAACTTCGCCTTCATTCCCCAACGGACTTGGCAATAATGAAGTATTAGGGCATTACCTGATGGACCATAATTATCGTGGCCATGCAGGTGGCATGTACGAAGGATTGCATGATAAATACTACTATGGCAGACGACCGGCAGGCATTTATATTCCGCGCTTTCGCAATGTGGGTAGTGATGTGCAGAAAGATTTTATTCGCGGATATGCCTTTGCAGCCGGGGGCAGCAGAAACCGGGGTGTTGAAACAACAGATACCATTGGCGCTGCTTACAAAGAAAGTCAAACCGAGCCGGGCGCCTGGAGCGTGTGGATGACCGGCATGGGAGAATGCCTTCCCGACCATAACAATAAAGTATCACTAAGTAAAGCGGAAAAAGATGCATGGGGCGTACCGCTGCTGGTAATAGATTGCCAGTTTCGCAATAACGAGCTGAGCATGCTGAAAGACATACTGACTACCAGTGCAGAAATGCTGGAAAGAGCAGGCTTTACAAATGTATATGCGTATGATGATGAGGAAGCACCCGGCTTAGGCATACATGAAATGGGCACTGCACGTATGGGTAAAGACCCGAAAACATCGGTACTCAACGGCAATAATCAGCACTGGGATGCACCCAATGTGTTTGTAACGGATGGTGCTTGCATGGCTTCCACTGCCTGCCAGAATCCCTCTTTAACCTATATGGCTTTAACGGCAAGAGCCACTGACTTTGCAATGAATGAATTGAAAAGAGGAAATTTATAATAGCTGGCGTTCGGCTAAATACATGTAAAAAGGTGCTGAACTTTTAAAAGTTCAGCACCTTTTATTTTATAAAGCAAATCAATTTAAAAGTAGATTTCTTCTATCTGGTTAATCCCTGCCTGAAGGACTTCAGGCAGAAGTAAAATCGCGCAAAATCCAGGTTTTACTTAGCTCTCGTAATAACGATATTCCTATATTCAATCGGACCGTGATCTCCCTGGATGAGTATTGGCCCCGGCTCACCTTCTTTACTGTCGAGTGCACCGCCGGTAATGCCGGGTATTTCACGGTTGCAAATTACGGTTTTGCCATTGCAAACCAGCGTTATCATTCTGCCGGTCAGCGTTATATCGTAGCTCTGCCATACACCAGGGCCTTTAGCCACCATTTCGCTGGGTGGAATAAACCCATAAATGCTGCTAAACACATTTTTATAAGGCTCATCGCCACTGTTATCAATCTGCACTTCGTAGCGCCCGCGCAGGTATATGCCACTGTTGCTGCCCGCCGGATAGCGGAATTCTATATGCAGTTTAAAGTCGCTGAAAGTTCCGTCGGTTATAAGGTTAGCGCCCGAGTGCGGGCTTTGCAGCACACCATCTTTTACCACCCATTGGTTGGTGCCAAGTGCACGCCAGCCGGTTAAATCTTTACCGTTAAATAGTTGTTGTGGCTGCTGCCAGGCAGGCGTTCCGGTGCGTTTTAGCTCAGGCGCACGCACGGCAGTCCAGTTGTATTGCTTGCCATCTGCCGCTGTCATACTGCCGGTTAAACTATCGCCGCTGAAGGTGCCTTCGAACGAAAGGTCATTATTACCCTGCTCCCATTGGGGCGGCAGCGAAAAGCTGAGTTTGCCATCGCTAAAATGGAAAGTAGATACCGGACGCGCACTGCCTACAACACCTACAAACTGCCCTACGAGTGTATGAGATCCGGAGCGATAAATTTCAAACCACGAAGGACGTGCATTGCCATCCATATTAACGGTCACATCCCAGCGGCCGATGAGTGCCGCCGTATCTTGTGCATTGGCGCACAGGACAAAAAGAAGAAATACAATTGGAATAAAAAGCAATTTCATTTTCATATAATTATGTTTGTTGATTGATGTAAGACAAGTGCAAAATAAACAGCTTTTATGATGTGATATTAACTTATTTGTTTTATATTCGGCACTTAAACCCGACTGTATGGAACAAACAAACTCCTATCTTGGCAAAGAAGAAATGCCACTTTTTGCCCCTACCAGCGATGAAAAAACAATGGCTTTGTTATCGCATATCTTAACCCTTGTAGCCGGCTTTATAGCCCCGTTAGTTATTTATCTGGTGAAGAAAGATGAGTCTCCTTTTGTAACTGAACACGCCAAAGAATCCCTGAACTTTCAAATCACCTTATTTATTGTTTTTATCATTCTTTTTGTTACAGTAATAGGCATTTTGCTCCTGTGGATTGTAGGCATTTTAGCATTGGTACTGATTATTGTTGCTACTATCAAAGCGAATGAGGGTAAACTGTATAGGTATCCTTTGAATATCAGGTTGATAAAGTAGAAATCCTGCTGCAGTTTTAATGAATCCTGAAAGGTTTTTATCTTGTTCTTCCAACTGCACTATATTGATAATCAGAAGAATATAAGCTGCCACCTGGCTACCTGTATAAGTTATCAACTCCACTATCACAGACAAGATGAGTAAACCTGGTTTTCAATAATTGTAATTTAGGATGGATGTACACTATGCAGAAGGGCTTATCAGGATTGGAGTAGTAATAATTGCGATAACTTGGTAATGATGGTTTAAAACTTACAAAAGGAAGCACCTCGGTGATAACAGGCTTATCAAACTGAGATTGCAAGTTGTCAATGATTGCTTTTATCATTGTTTCCTCTTCCGCATCAAACCAATACACGGCAGAGCGGTATTTGCTGCGCATAGAATGGTTGGAAGTAGAAGCATGTGTATGCAGATGAATGGCAATCAAATCTTCTAAAGCAATCACTTCCGGATCGTAGGTAACCATCACTGCTTCAGAAAATGCTTCATAAGGTGGTTGTGATGCAATCCAGCCTTGCTCCACCCGCAGCACGCCTTTTAGAGAAAGGAACATTGCCTCCGTACACCAATGACAACCTCCTCCAAAACCTATTGTATGATATGTAATTTTATGTATCAATACGAAATCAGATAGCTTTAAATATGTACCAATTCTATTTACACCAATACACCAAATAAGTACCAGTATATAATCCGTTAAATATTTTAATTACAAGTACGTACTAAAATACTAAATGTACATCATTGTCTTTATACCGAATACTTATCCTCCAAACACCTGTAATTAATATCTTCTCCGGAGTAATGCATCCTTAAGAAGACGCTTCATTTATATAAACTGTTTTAGCCAATCTTTTGCTTCTTTATCGTTAGCAAAGGTTTTCATGGGTATTGGCGGAGGTTTGAATTGGAACAGTATGTTCATGATAAATTTTGAAAGTCCGGGCTTTGAAATCATCGCCATTGCTTTATATATTTTTGGTAATTGCTCAGCGGAAAACCTCCTGGTTTCTTTGTCTGGAACAGGCGAATTAGCCAAATAAATTAAAAGCGGTGCAGGTTTGTTGTTGGTGATTTGCTTAACAAGCGCAACATTGTTTCTAATGCGCTCCACTGTTCTCAACGAACTTTTAGAAAGTGAAACAAGTACACCACCATCAAACCAGTATGTTGCAATTTCTCCATCCCAAATTTCCCTGTCTGTTGGAATTTGTACTTTATTATTCATAATCAGCCTTGTTAAAACATACTCTCCTTACATTTTCATTGTTTATTGCACATAGCGCTACTCAGGTTGCAATTTTATGAATAGCTTTTGCAATTGCATTAAGAATAATAAAAGTAATGGTAATTAATTATTCACCATCCCGCAAACATGACCATATTGCCGCACACCTTATTACTGCTTACTAAAACTGAAATGATTATTTCTCTATCATTAATTATCAACCGTAACTAATCATCTTTCCGGCAGGTGAGACAACCAGCCGATAGAGAACACTCCGAAGAATTTGGGTTTAACCATTATAGTTACAAACTTTACGGAGCCGTAGAATTACAATGGTGCTACAGAATCGTTTTATCTTGCTCTTTCATTGGCACTGCCGCACACTCGTAAGAACACGTAAACAGGTTAACATGCACATAAGATTAGCTAATACCGATGATTTACAGGCAATCAATACTATTTATAATCAGGCTGTAGCGGGGCAGTTAACGGCAGACAGAACGCCAATAACGATGGCTGCAAGAGCAGCGTGGTTTAAAGAACATGATTGCAATACCTACCCTGTTTTTGTATATGAAGTAAACAATCAGGTGGTTGCATGGCTGTCTTTTTCAAAATACCGGCTTGGCAGAGAAGCTTTTAAAACAACCGCAGAAATAAGCTATTATGTAAGCAACAATTATAGAAGAAATGGAATAGGAACGGCGCTGGTACAATTTGCAAGGCAGCAAGCGGTGCAATATGGTTTTAAAAATTTGCTGGCTATGATACTCGAATGGAATACCGGCAGTATCCGTTTGCTGGAAAAATGTGGTTTTGAAAAATGGGCTTATCTGCCACGTGTAGCAGATTTTGATGGTGCTATTTGCGGGCATCTGTATTTTGGAATTAACTTATAACAGCTTCTCTTTTTCTCCGCCAGATACATTTTTATAGTTCTTTATGGATGGTGAACTACACCAAATAATGCCAAAAAACGATGCCTTTTGCGGAAAGACTTCAATTCTTAACTGAGTAATCCTGAGTAGATAGCTGCGCCAGCCAGGTACAAACTAATTACATTTATTTTTTTCCTTCTTCGCTCCTGCCGTGCCGGAAAAAAGTTCTTCTTATTTCCTTTTTTGTAAATTACGCCTGCAAAATATATTTTATAACACCACAAAACCAACCACTATGAGTTTCGTTAAAGAATTTAAAGAGTTTGCCTTAAAGGGTAATGTTATTGATTTAGCTATAGCAGTAATTATAGGCGCTGCTTTTAGTGCTATTGTTTCTTCATTAATAGATGACGTTATTACTCCTTTATTACTTACACCCGCATTGAAAGCGGCTCATGTTGATGATCTTAGCAAGCTCACCTGGGGTACCGTCAAATACGGCAATTTTCTTTCCAACGTTATCAAGTTTATTGTTATCGCCCTCGTACTATTTTCTATTATCCAGGTAATAAACAGAATGAAGCGCAAGAAAGATGCGAAAGTAGACGCACCTCCTGTTCCGGAACTTACCCTTAGCGAAAAGCTGCTGACTGAAATAAGCCATAAATTAGATAACAGAGGCTGATTATTTGCACTTTATTGCTGCATAAAACCACTGTAAAAGCCATATACCAAACCACAGTATAGCCGTAGTTTACTATCTTTCAAATCAATTCAGTAATACATTTTATCCCACTTATACCAAACCACACCAGGCTGGCAAATAGTTATATAAACCTGGCAGGTTGTTAAACATTATCCTCCTGATAGCCGCTTAGTACGAATGGCTAAGAAATGAAGATGGATGGGGATGCAATGAAATTAGATTGATGTGCAAAGAGGATAGCTGTGTTTACTCCTTTGGTGCGGCGCTTTTGCTCATTACGTTTAAAGAAAAACCAGCAATCATTTACGATTGCTGGTAACATTTGCAGCGGGTGGTACTTCTCGCAAGATTAATAACTTATGCCAAAGCAACAATTATCACTTCGGGAAACAGTATGTCAATATTCATCGCCAAGGCCCGGGTACTGGTACCAATAAAAGACTTAATGAATCAGTTCGAAGCTGCTTGCATACGGATCAACAGGTGGCTCGCCGGGTGAGATTCTCAGCCATTGCCCATCCATTTTGTAAGCGTACCTGCCGGTAAGATTATTAGTCAGTTCTTCCTCAGTAGCATCTCTGTTTACTGTGGTGGTGCCATATCCGTTATAATGTGCCCAGGCAGCATAAAACACAAAGGAACCTTCTGTTGCTGTTGACCCTTCATCAAATGCTATAGTACCTATAGCTTTGGTGGCTGCCTGCATATATTGCGTTTCTGCAGTGTAATAAAATTCTGCGTTTTTGCCATCTGCAGTAAATGTAAAAACTTTGCCGCTTTTAAATGCCGGACCTATTATCTTACCGGTATACACATCGTACAACTCAAGCAAATTTTGAAAGCCGTTTGCATAAGTACCTTCTTCAAAACCACTGGGTGGCGGTGTAGCAGGTGTATCGAAATGGACGGGAGGATTATGATCTTTTTTACAGCTTGTGCCTGTAAACAGCGCTACGAGTAACAACGCTGCTAAAATGATGTTTTTTTTCATGGGTTTAATGATTTGGGGTTTACTTATTAAGAGCAAACTTACGCTGCCAGCGAAGGCTATGAAAAGTGATATATGTATGAAGTGCGTTTTTTAAACTATCAATTGCAGTTACTGAATTGACTGGTTGGATGATACTTTATCTCTGCCGCTCAATTTTGTACTGCTGCATTAAAAGAAGGCAGGCGTAGTGCCTTACGATGGGAACAGAAAAATGGGCGAAGTTTTAAACCACAGGTGTTCGAAAGATGAATTTTATATTTGAAAGTATATAAAACATCGTCATTGCGAACGAAGTGAAGCAATCTGTGCTAAGCTTTGAATCAATATTGATAGCTGATGTTGATCTTATTATAATCCACAGATTGCTTCCTGCTTCGTGCCTCGCAGTCGCAATGACGTAGTGCAGGCTGGTACTTTAGCAGGTTTCGAACAGCTATGGCTTTCAACTTCGTCCCATTAGGAAACTTCGTAGCACCGGAGGTAAAGAAGATTTTAAAAGCGTTTTCAACAGTAATATGATATTATAAATTCTTATCAAAATTCGAAACTTCTTCTAATGCTCCGTCTTCTACTCTTGCAATAATCAGTTTGTCGTTGTCTTCCAGATTAATTACCCAAATATTCCTGTTATTTTCTTGCACATTAATTGTCTGCACAATATTGAAATCAATATAATTCGACTTTACTAACCGTCTCACTTCTTTTGGCAGGTTATTTTCATGCCCGTAACTGATCTGATATACGAGCGCACCGTTCCTTTTGTATAAAGCCTGGTTGTTCATGTCTCCGGTTATGAATTTTACCAGATAATCTTTGTCAAGCCGGTACCAGGTTGGATTAACGGCATTTTTGAAAGAACTTTGAAAAGCATTAGCAACCTTTTTGGTTACATTGGCAGAAGAGGTTACCGTAACAGGCGGCAACGTTTTAATGTTGGCTTCCTGAGCTTGTAAGCTGCCTGCAATCAGCAGGATAAATAAGCCGCCACATAACTTTGAAATTGTCAGGTGTTTCATGGGGGATGTTTTAAAGGTGAATAAAAGTTTTTGCTGTGCTCAAATCCGGAATGCAGATGAAATAACGGTTTAAGAAATGGTAAATACTCAGGAGATATGCGTAGTTGGAAACGAACTGTTGTTAAGCAGGCAGGAAGACTATTAACACTCCTGCAATGGAGGCTGCGCCGGAACAATCCCGCTGGTACTATTATCCGCGATTGCTGTAGGTGCTCATTTATGAGGGCATTATCTATGCTAATACACGGCCTGAAAGTTTAAAAGAAACCTTCCTCCTTTCATACATATTTTCCGCAGATCTCATTGCCTGCTACAAACGGTTCACTTCATTATGGCCTATCTAAAGTGCTTTGCCATTTTGTACTTAACTGCCCTTCCCGGTTTTACAGAACAGTTAGATTATACCATTTTCAATTTGGTGGCATGATTGTATTTTGCTCAAAGCTCAGGCCTCGTAGCTCGAAGCTTTTATACGCTTACCTATTTGAATCCGGCATTATTTATCCGTTTTTTCATTACAATACGAAAATTACAATGCCTTTTATGCAACGTCTATATAATTAAATATTAAACAGCAGAATGATTGTGTAAGTGGTAAACTGTATAGATGTATGGTAATGAAAATGCGCAGCTACTTTCAACAGGTATTTGATATCCAATTTCAATAGGTTATCTTATATCAGCTTCGAACAATGAACGGTACTTTTTGAGCAGAGAGAGGGATAGGAGCGTATATCATACTTCTGAATGAAATGGGTAACTAACTTCCCACTTCACCCACTCCACTATGCAATCATTTGTGTTTCGATTAAAGAATATTCACTTGCAGGCAGTAGGATAATTTGTATTTTTTTGTGATAAGCCCGATGTCCACCGGCTAATCATACAAGCAGCGATAGGTGATGTTAAAAGAAAGGAAAAAGTACTTATTACATTGACTTGCAAACAATGTTACAGGCAGGATTTAAAAGGGCAGCAAGGTTGATAGCCATTCCGGTTTAAAACATACGTTGTATAGGTAGTGTGCTTACCAATTATTATGGCTTCTCCGCCGCAGCGGAGAAGCCATTTTGCTTAGTTGCTTATAGCGGCAAAAGTTTGTCCAATTTTTCTCAGCTCAATAAAGCTTGTATTGAACTGGAAAGCTGATTACGTGTAAAAGGTTTCTTTATATAAGTATCAGCGCCGTTGTGCAAGGCCACGTCTTCTGCTGCGCCATCAAAGCCGGAGATCATGGCTACTTTTACAGATGGATAGTTCTTCTTTAAAACCGGAATATAATCAACTCCAAATCCATCGGGCAATTTATTATCCAGCAACACCAGCGAAGGTTGTTCTTTTTCCAGATAAGCTGCTGCTGCAGCCAGGTTCTTTACATGATCAAGCTCTACGTCATTACTGTTTAGCATAATGTTGAGTAAAAGACACATATCACCTTCATCTTCTACAATCAGTACTTTCTTTGCTTTTGCAGTTTGCTCTTTGGTATATAACATACTAAATAAACTTTTTGGATTTCTATACCTCAATAGCCGTTCCAAATTTTGGACAATCATTTAATAATAGGAAAACAAAGCAAACTGTACTCCGCTATGCAGTTAGAGAAGTGCGGGCTTTTTCCGCCTCCTGTAAGTTTATAACTGCATTTGCTCATTCTTGTATCACTGTATTATTATAGACTTCGCTTTGAATTTCCAGCTTGTATTTAAAATCCGGCGCAGCAGAATGCCTGGGTGCGTGAGGCAATGCTTGTTACTGCCAACGACAGCAAAGCAATCTGTGCTTAACTATTTATTATTATTGATGGCTGATCTGGAACTTTGTACTAAAGTTTACTACTTATAGGTAAATGATTATAAATAACCATTTTGAACCTACTACCATCCATAAACTACTTTTGCCTGTAATAAAGCAAGATTTCTGCTATTAATTGTGGCTTACCTCGCTGAGTTGGACGATTTCTTGTTAATCAAATTTAGTGCGTGCTGCAGATTTTCTAAGAGCTTTAGTACCAGTAATCGGGATTATGGAATTTATTTTAAAAAGTGATGCTAAATAAATATTCATTCTTAAATATAGACGCTATATGAAGAAGTTAATAATTGCATGTTTTACCTTGTTACTCACCTGCTGCTGTTGTTACATTGCCACAGCACAAACCACGCAGATGAGTACTTATTGCAATCCTATCAACATTGATTATACGTATTCTATTTACAACGCCAATGATAATATCTCTTATCGTTCAGGTGCCGATCCCGCCGTTGTTCAATTCAGAGGAGCGTATTATATGTTTGTTACGCGCTCCATGGGCTATTGGCATTCCACTGATTTAACTAACTGGACGTTTATAACGCCTGAGAAGTGGTACTTCCAGGGGTCGAATGCCCCGGCAGCATTTAACTATAAAGATTCGGTTTTATATGTTACCGGAGATCCATCGGGCTCTATGAGTATTCTTTATACTGATAACCCTACAAAAGGAGACTGGAAGGCCGTGCCTGCTATTTTAAATGATCTGCAGGATCCTGATTTGTTTATAGACGACGATGGGCAGGCGTATATGTTTTGGGGCTCCTCCAATGTGTACCCCATCAGGGCAAAAAAGCTGGATAAAGAACACCATTTTCGTCCTTCCGATTCAACCTATGAATTATTTACATTGAACGGAGAAAAACATGGCTGGGAGCGGTTTGGCGAAAACCATGCTGATACCGTACTTAAGGGGTATATGGAAGGCGCCTGGCTTACTAAATACAACAACAAATACTACATGCAGTATGCAGCGCCCGGTACAGAATTTAATGTGTATGGCGATGGGGTGTATATAAGCGACTCGGCCCTCGGACCTTATCATTATGCTCCTAACAATCCTGTTTTTTACAAACCCGGCGGCTTTATGAATGGTGCTGGTCATGGCAGCACTGTAATAGGGCCGGATAATAAGTACTGGCATTTTGCTTCCATGGCGCTCTCTGTTAATGTAAACTGGGAAAGGCGAATATGCATGTTCCCCGCATATTTTGATAAAGACGGGCTGATGTATAGCAATACCTCCTTTGGAGATTACCCGCACTTTGCACCGGCTGTTGCCGGCAAGATGGGCGAATTTACCGGCTGGATGTTGCTTTCGTACAACAAACCCGTAAAGGTATCCTCTTACCAGGGGGAGTATGTGGCAAAAAACCTGGTTGATGAAAATGTAAAAACGTTTTGGCTGGCAGAGCAAAACAATGATCGGCAGTGGATAGAAATTGATCTCCTGAAACCGGCAGAAGTATATGCCATTCAGGTAAACTATCACGATTATAAATCCAATCTGTATGGCAGAGTGCCGGGAATGCATCACCGATATGTGATAGAAGGCTCCACCGATGGAACGAATTGGCTATCCTTAGTAGATAGAAGTCTGAGCTTTAAAGATGTGCCTAACGATTATGTGGAATTAGGCACTCCTCAAAGGGTAAGATATATTCGCTATAAAAACGTGCATGTTCCAACGCCTAACCTCGCCATATCCGACATACGCATTTTTGGTACTGGAGAGGGGAAAGCACCGGCAGTAGTACAGCATTTTGCCGTTAACCGCCACACCGACCGGAGAGATGCGACCATCACCTGGGATGCGCAACCGGGTAGCCAGGGCTATAATATACTGTGGGGTATTGCGCCCGATAAATTGTACAACTCGTGGATGGTATATGGTAAAAATGTGCTGGAATTAAGGAACCTTGCTGTTGATCAAACCTATTATTTTTCTATAGAATCTTTTAACGAAAATGGTGTTTCAGCAAGAATAAAAGTTGTAAAAACCGAATAGCGTTCATTTATATGCCAACATTATAGTGTGATGGTTACACCCGCAAGCTTTGCGTTCCTGGCGGCAATAGCGTTACGTCTGTTGAATATAGTGTATTGAGAAAATTGCTGATGAGTTTTATTCGTCCTTTAGCATTGATTTGAAGGGAAGTAACAATAGCAAAACAAGTACTCTTTTTACAGTGCTTAACTCCTCTTTTATACTTATATCAGAGCTACTGTAAATGTTAGTATTTACTCAAAAATTAGAGATCCTATTTTATGTTGTAGCTTACTATTTCTTTGTATCTACCCTTTCAAACACATCATCAAACTGAACCACCTGGCTTCCGGTGGCATTTTTTACAATACCCGATGCATACATTTTATTGCCTTCCACGCGTTCGGTCATTGTAGCAACCATTCCTTTTGATGGAAAAGAAGCATACTCCAGGTTGTTAATTGATTTGTCGCCATACAGGACATAGGTGCCACCCATTGCATTTTCAAATTGATTGTTCGCCATACTAATGCGCATCCAATGGGTGGGGGTGATAATCTGGTAACGGATATGTGTAGCGTTGGTATGGGATGCTTTAGTTCCATTTGCATCTGTATAAGAAGAAGATAATTGATTCCAGGTGCCTACATGCGGCCCGTTATAAGCGTTATCTGTCTTTACTCTTGCAAAATGATGATTTATTGGCACCTTAGTACCATCAGACAGAATGAGCGTACCTGTTTGGGTAAATATATCTCCCTGCACATTGTAATTATAGGTAAAGCCTTTCATATTTTGAAAATCAAAATTCGCGTACTGCAGGTTTTCCCCGTATTTATTGTTCTCTGTAGTATAAGTGCCTGCGCCGGAATAGGCAAAACTGCCTTTAACAAATACCATAAAGAAAACATGTGTAGGTGATATAATTTTTATTTCCCTGGTGCTGTCTGTAGTTTCCATCCAGGTGCCTACTAAATTGTTTGAAGCAGAAGAGGCAGTTTGGGCTAATGATGGTAAATAAAAAAGCATAAGCACAGTAGCAAGCCATGTGATTGGTTTCATGGTAGTGGGTTTGTCTGAAAACAGGAGATATTTTCAGTGGTGAATAATGAAGAATGTACAACCAAATATAACTATTTTCTTTATCAATTCCAGCTTTTCAGGCTCTTCCAGGTATTAGCATGGCGCACCTGGGAATGTGAGAAATACGTACAGGGGTAAGGAAAGTAGCTGCAAATGAATAGCTAATCACCTTCCTGAATCCAACATCCTCTTCAACCAATTCTGTTACCCGATTATCTAACCGCTACAATTCGAGCGCAGGGAAAGGCAGGCTCACAACGGCATCCTTTGCAATACTTTAGAATATACAAATTAGGTTTCGAACAATTATAGAGTTCAAAACTTTGCCGGGTGGGCGCAAGACATCTTTCAGAACACAGACGGTTACCAGCGCTTTACTTACCAGTCTTAATTACTTTCGTCTGCACGCTTTGGCTGCCCTGTACTGCTTCTATTATGTAGGCACCTGCTTTATATTGGTCACCTAAGCGAAGGCTTTGTCCTATGCTGATGTTCTGTTTCTCTTCTATCAGTCTGCCACCTACATCATACACTCGTACACGTATGGGCTGTTTGAGATTGCTACCCTGTAGCTGAACGGTAAAGGTGCTTGCAGATGGATTAGGACTAGCCTGGATGTGAAGTGAAGTGCCTTGTTTTGCTATTGGTGCAGCATCATCGTCAATAATAGTGACTACGCCTACACTATCCTGAATGATAGCATTACGTGCATTCGTCAGGACGATCTCAAACTGTTCATTTCCTTCATCCTGGCTGTCATCCACAATCGGGATGATTATTTTAGCTGTTGTGTTGACATTAGGAATAAAGAGCAATGGACCACTAATAGGGATGTAATCCTGATTACCTACAGCCGTTTTATTCCTTGTAGTAAAATGTACCCGTACAATCTTGCTGGCAGGCGCAGAAAGCCGAACAGTCACAATTGCCAGCTTTTTAGATTCTGATACCGTTACATCTGCAATGCTAATAGAAGGCTCTGATGCTTCCAACCGGTAGGCGGCTACTAAACCATAAGTATTACTTGCATTAACGGTAAGGCTTCCCACTGCATACAGCCTGTTTTGGTGCAGGGCAATATCCCCAAAAGAAGCGGAGCCTCCAAAATCAGTTATTACCTTACCATTCTTTCCGAAGGTAGCATCCAGTTTACCGTCAGCCGTATAGCGGGCAAAAGCAAAGTTTCTATAGGTATAATCCTTATCCGAATATCCTCCCAATACGATTTTATCTCCCTGCAGCGCTATTGATTTTGCTTCTTCAGTATAAGAGCCTAAATCAGTTATTACCTTTCCCTGGTTTCCAAAGGAGGCATCTAACTTGCCATCAGCCGTATAGCGGGCAAGCGCAAAGTCTCCATAATATCCTGCAGATCCAGCCATTAAGATCTTATCGCCCTGCAGCGCTATTGAAGATGCATGATCATTAGAAAAGTCACCAAAGTCAGTTCTAGCTATTCCGCTCTCTCCAAAGGAAGCATCCAACCTGCCATCAGCAGTATAACGGATAAGGGCAAAGTCTGTGGTATAGTTTTCATCATTACGGGTGGATCCACCCACTAAAAGCTTGTTTCCCTGCAGCGCTATTGAAGATGCCCGATCTTCATTATCATAAATACCAGTCTTTAAATCAGTGATTACTTTTCCATTCTTTCCAAAAGAAGCGTCCAACTTACCATCAGCCGTATAACGGGCAAGGGCAAAGTCCGTATTATCAAAAATATCATCTCCTGTATATCCAGCCACTACAATCTTGTCTCCCTGCAGCGTTATTGAATTTATAGCAGCATCATTAGAATTAAAATCGGTTGTTACTATTCCATTCACTCCAAAGGAAGAATCTAACCTGCCATCAGCCGTATAGCGGGCGAGCGCAAAAATTTTATAGTTTATTAAATTATCAGGATATCTGTAAGTATATCCTCCTACTACAATCTTATCTCCCTGCAGGGCTATTGCATTTGCATAATCACTTGCAGAACGAAAATCAGTTGTTACCTTTCCGTTCTCTCCAAAAGATAAATCTAACTTACCATCAGCAGTAAAGCGGGCAAGGGCAAAATCAGTGTTATTATTAGCGTTGAATGCATATCCTGCTGCTATAATTTTGTCTCCCTGAATAACGGTACTTGTAAAGAAAGCCTGGCTTGCAGGAAACCCATCGGTGAGTTTTCCACCCTTTCCAAAAGAAGCATCCAGCCTGCCATCAGCCGTATAGCGGGCAAGGGCGTAGTCATTGTTGGTAGTACCCTGGTATGCATACCCTGCTGCAATAATCTTATCTCCCTGGATAGCTATTGAATTTACGCGATCTTCATAACCGTTAAAATCAGTTGTTATTTTCCCGTTTTTTCCAAAAGTAGCGTCCAGCTTACCATCGGCAGTATAGCGGGCAATGGCAAAGTCTCCAGTATAATGACCGGTGGTTCCAGCCGCTATAATTTTGTCTCCCTGCAGCGCTATTGAATAGGCTTCGCCATTAATAGTTGTTACTATGCCATTCTTACCAAAGGTGGAATCCAGTTTGAGAGCAGCAGTATAACGGATGAGGGAAAAGTTAATATTACCTTTATCATTAACTGCATATCCACCCAATATGATCCTATCGCCTTGCAGCACCATTGAAAATGCATGGTTATAATTAGTTTCAGTTGTAACGGTGGCTTTCAACCTGCCATTGGCAGTATAGCGGGCAAGAGAAATATAACTGTTATCTCCAAAATATGAAGTATATCCACCCACAATTATCATATCTCCCTTGATAGCTATTGAATTTGCATAATTATCTTCAAAACTAAAATCGGTTGTTACTTTCCCATTTTTTCCAAAGGAAGTATCCAAAACACCATCCGCAGTATAGCGGGCAAGGGCAAAGTCAGATTCATAGTCCTCATAATTATAAGTACTGCCAGCCACTACAATTTTATCTTCCTGCAATGCTATTGAATATGCCGCATCTCCGGAGTTATTAAAATCAGTTGTTACTATTCCATTTTCTCCAAAAGATGAATCTAAACTACCATCGGCAGTATAACGGGCAAGGGCAAAGTCACTACTATTTGATCCAGCCACTATAATCTTGTCTCCCTGCATAACAGCACTGTTTAAATGCAGGTTCAAAGCATTGGAGTAGCCTGCATTGGAATAGGAAGCATCCAGCCTTCCATCTGCTAAGAACTTGCCTATTCTTGCAGAATCGCCACTCTGTACTAAAAGAAAAATATCTCCTTTAGCATTGGTCAGCACCACACGTCCTTCTTCATCTAAAATGTTGACATTACTAAAAAAAGCAGTGGTTTGTACACCATTATTGCCAAAGGTGTGGTCAAGGCTGCCTGCCTGACCACTGCTCCTGAATAGAACAACACAGAAAAGCAGCAGTAAATATAACTTGATCATAAGAGGAGAATTTAAGTGTATGTAATTAGGGTTTATTGAATGCTGTTAGCAGTTTGTTGACTATTGTTGTAGAAATTAGCCTGGTTTAAAATACAGGTTCTTTTATCCTGATGGTAGTAAATGATGGTTAGGCTCAATTGTTCAAGGATCACCAAATCCAAACAATTGTATGGAATAAAAGGATGTTCATAAAAGCAAAGGGTCGTTTTTTCCATAGATGTAATTTAAGAGGTTGACCAATGTTACCGTTGTAGTTGATAGGGCTGCTGTAGTAACTATATGTACTACGTATTTTAATGACTAAAAGGAAAGCTTAACAGTTATAGGGCAAGTCCAATGCATTAGAAAATAGCCATGTTCAAGGTATAGCCTAATTTGAAAATATTCACTACTGCTGTTCACAGAGCTTTCATCATCAGGTTTAAACAGACTGAAAAAGTAAACTAAGCTACTCCTATTTTAATGAATATTCAAATTACTTTCGTAGCAGGTAATGTATTGTTTGTAATATACTATGCTTTTACTGCGCTCCCGCTACCTTTGCCCGCATGGATTATTTCAAGCGGCTGAGCCACCTGTTAGGAATAGAAAAAGAAGAAGACCGCAAACAGTACCAATTACTCACCTCCCGCATGTCCATCCCTGAACGAAGGGAGAATGGAATGACGTGGTATCCCATCACTATTAAAGATACCGAAATTGGTCGTGGCGATTACCTCACCATAGAGGCAGAAAGAACAACGCACCAGGATGTGGTGCATCAATTCCGTTTTGGAATGACTGCTGCCTTGTTCTCCAACCACAACCCTACAGAAAACAAGGCTGAAGGTACCATTACCCACATTAGCGGCAATAAGCTAAAGCTGGCACTCCGCACCGATGAACTGCCCGACTGGAGCCGCAACGGTAAGTTAGGCATAGATGCGGTATTTGATGAAAACAGCTATGCCGAGATGGAAACAGCCCTCAGGCTTGCTCCTATTGTTGC
>Ga0181466_1000219_pt2 | contig 17941 bp, 26 predicted proteins | sample InSIn4gowninarea_FD_119078 | JGI IMG/M metagenome (GOLD analysis project Ga0181466, IMG submission 119078) | Clean room microbial communities from NASA Spacecraft Assembly Facility at Jet Propulsion Laboratory, Pasadena, California, USA -... ... | reverse complement strand
TGTTGTTCGCACTGTTGCCACCGAGTCGTCTATCGAGATTTCTTTCCAGCTGATCGAATCCAAGAAGGAGGTTATCGAGCTGTTTTGGCAGTCGAAGGTTACTGCCGGAGCCGATTCGGGCGCGTTCGATATTTCTCCTGGCGCAACCACGGGTGTTCACGCCCTACTGATGGATATTGTGGATGGTGATCAGGTTATCCGCTACTATTTCCCTGAAGCTGAGCTTGTTGATCGTGACGAGATTAAGGGCAAGAATGGCGAGGTTTACGGGTATGGTGTGACGTTGAAGGCGTATCCTGCCCAGATTAATAAGAAGGGTGATGCGGTGTCTGGTCGGGGGTGGATGACGGCTTTAAAAGCTGATACTCCTCCGGTTCCGCCGAAGCCTCCGAAGCCTGAGCCGGATCCTAATCCGCCAGCCGATAACTGATACACGAGTTTAGGGGATTGTTGATAGATGAGTGACACTGGTTACACGTTGAAGATTGGTGATCGTAGTTGGGTGTTGGCTGATGCGGAGGAGACGGCGCAGGCTGTTCCTGCCCGTGTTTTTCGCCGTGCCGCCAAGATTGCCCAGTCGGGGGAGTCGGCTGATTTCGCCCAGGTTGAGGTGATGTTTTCGATGTTGGAGGCTGCCGCCCCGGCTGATGCTGTGGAGGCTTTGGAGGGGCTTCCGATGGTTCGTGTTGCCGAGATTTTCCGTCAATGGATGGAATACAAGCCTGACGGTAAGGGTGCCTCGCTGGGGGAATAGTTTGGCTCCACGGCCTGATTGATGATTATCGTGGGGCCATCGAATACGATTTTCGCACTAAGTTTGGTGTTTCTGTTTATAGTGTTGGTGGCCCGCAGATGTGTTGGGGTGAGGCTGTTCGGCTGGCTGGCGTGTTGTGTACCGATACGTCGAGCCAGTTGGCGGCCCACCTGAATGGTTGGCAGCGCCCATTTGAATGGTGCGAGTGGGCCGTGTTGGACATGTTGGATCATTACAGGTCTGCTAATAGTGAGGGGCAGCCGGAGCCTGTGGCGAGGCCGACGGATGAGCGTCGGGCCAGGTTTACGTCTGGGCAGGTGGACGATATTTTGGCGCGTGTTCGCGCTAGTGGCGGGGTGTCTCGCGAGATTAATATTATGGGGTGAATAGTGTATGTCTGGTGAGATTGCTTCCGCATATGTGTCGTTGTATACGAAGATGCCTGGTTTGAAATCGGATGTTGGTAAACAGCTTTCCGGGGTGATGCCTGCGGAGGGTCAGCGTTCGGGTAGCTTGTTTGCTAAAGGCATGAAGTTGGCTTTGGGTGGCGCCGCAATGATGGGCGCTATTAGTGTCGCTAAGAAGGGCCTCAAGTCGATTTATGATGTGACTATTGGTGGCGGTATTGCTAGGGCGATGGCTATTGATGAGGCTCAGGCTAAACTGACTGGTTTGGGTCACACGTCTTCGGATACGTCTTCGATTATGAATTCGGCTATTGAGGCTGTGACTGGTACGTCGTATGCGTTGGGTGATGCGGCTTCGACTGCGGCTGCGTTGTCTGCTTCTGGTGTGAAGTCTGGCGGGCAGATGACGGATGTGTTGAAGACTGTCGCGGATGTGTCTTATATTTCGGGTAAGTCGTTTCAGGATACGGGTGCTATTTTCACGTCTGTTATGGCTCGCGGTAAGTTGCAGGGCGATGACATGTTGCAGCTTACTATGGCGGGTGTTCCTGTGTTGTCTCTGTTGGCGAAGCAGACGGGTAAAACGTCGGCTGAGGTGTCGCAGATGGTGTCGAAGGGGCAGATTGATTTTGCCACGTTTGCGGCTGCGATGAAGCTTGGTATGGGTGGTGCTGCGCAGGCGTCTGGTAAGACGTTTGAGGGCGCTATGAAGAATGTTAAGGGAGCCCTGGGTTATCTTGGTGCTACGGCTATGGCCCCGTTTTTGAACGGGCTGAGGCAGATTTTTGTTGCGTTGAATCCGGTTATCAAGTCTGTCACGGATTCTGTGAAGCCTTTGTTTGCTTCTGTTGATCAGGGTATTCAGCGGGTGATGCCGTCTATTTTGGCGTGGATTAATCGTATGCCGGCTATGATTACGAGAATGAATGCACAGATGCGCGCCAAGGTGGAGCAGTTGAAGGGCATTTTTGCTAGGTTGCATTTGCCGGTCCCTAAGGTGAATTTGGGTGCCATGTTTGCTGGCGGCACCGCAGTGTTTGGTATTGTTGCTGCGGGTGTGGGGAAGCTTGTTGCAGGGTTTGCCCCGTTGGCGGTGTCGTTAAAGAATTTGCTACCATCGTTTGGTGCTTTGAAGGGTGCCGCTGGGGGGCTTGATGGCGTGTTTCGCGCTTTGGGTGGCCCTGTCGGTATTGTGATCGGCTTGTTTGCTGCCATGTTTGCTACTAACGCCCAGTTTCGTGCCTCTGTGATGCAGCTTGTCGGTGTGGTTGGTCAAGCCCTGGGGCAGATTATGGCCGCTATTCAGCCACTGTTTGGTTTGGTTGCTGGTGTTGTGGCACAGTTGGCTCCTGTGTTTGGCCAGATTATTGGTTTGGTTGCCGGTTTGGCGGCGCAGCTTGTGCCTTTGATTAGTATGCTTGTCGCCCGGCTGATACCGGTGATCACGCAGATTATTGGTGCGGTGACTCAGGTTGCGGCAATGTTGCTGCCAGCACTGATGCCTGTGTTGCAGGCTGTTATGGCCGTGATTCGGCAGGTTGTTGGTGTGATCATGCAGCTTGTGCCTGTCCTGATGCCTGTGATTCAGCAAATTTTGGGTGCTGTCATGTCTGTTCTACCACCGATCATTGGTTTGATACGTTCGTTGATACCTGTGATCATGTCTGTTATGCGTGTGGTGGTGCAGGTTGTTTCGGTTGTGTTGCAGGTGGTTGCCCGTATTATTCCTGTTGTGATGCCGGTTGTGACGGCTGTGATCGGGTTTGTTGCCCGTATTTTGGGTGTTATTGTGTCTGTTGCAGCCCGGATTATTGGGGCTGTCACCCGTGTCATCTCATGGGTTGTGGGCCATGTGGTGTCTGGTGTGGCGCATATGGGTTCGGCTATCTTGAATGGTTGGAATCATATTCGGGCGTTTACGTCTTCGTTTATTAACGGTTTCAAGTCGATCATTTCTGGCGGTGTGAACGCGGTTGTCGGGTTTTTTACCCGTCTTGGTTTGTCGGTTGCTTCCCATGTCCGGTCGGGGTTTAACGCCGCCAGGGGTGCTGTTTCTTCCGTCATGAATGGGATCCGTGGTGTGGTGTCTTCGGTGGCATCTGCTGTTGGCGGGTTCTTCAGCTCTATGGCTTCTAGGGTTCGTGGTGCTGCCTCGTCTGGGTTTAATGGGGCTAAGAGTGTCGCTTCTTCTGCTATGCATGCTATGGGCTCGGCTGTGTCTGCCGGTGTACATGGCGTGTTGGGGTTTTTCCGGAATCTGCCTGGTAGTATTCGTGGCGCTCTCGGTAGTATGGGGTCTCTGTTGGTGTCTGCGGGTCGCGATGTGGTGTCTGGTTTGGGTAATGGTATCAAGAACGCTATGAGCGGTTTGTTGGATACGGTGCGTCATATGGGTTCTCAGGTGGCTAGCGCGGCGAAGTCTGTGTTGGGTATTCATTCCCCGTCTCGGGTGTTTCGTGACGAGGTTGGCCGTCAGGTTGTTGCCGGTTTGGCGGAGGGTATTACTGGTAATGCTGGTTTGGCGTTGGATGCTATGTCGGGTGTTGCTTCGCAGCTTCCGGATGCTGTTGACGCCCGGTTTGGTGTGCGATCGTCGGTGGGCTCGTTTACACCGTACGACAGGTATCAGCGCATGAGCGAGAAGAGTGTTGTGGTGAATGTGAACGGGCCTACTTATGGTGATCCTAACGAGTTTGCGAAGCGAATTGAGCGGCAGCAGCGTGACGCGTTGAACGCGTTGGCTTACGTGTGATTGGGGGTGTGGTTCATGTTTCTTCCTGACCCGTCTGATCGTGCCGGTTTGACGGTGGATTGGACGATGTTTCCGCTGGTTGGTAATGCTCCGGCGCGTGTGCTTCATTTGACGGATTATACGGGGCAGTCTCCGGTCATGTTGTTGAATGATTCGTTGCGCGGTTTGGGTGTGCCTGAGGTGGAGCATTTTTCTCAAACTCATGTTGGGGTGCACGGGTCTGAGTGGCGCGGGTTTAATGTGAAGCCTCGCGAGGTGACGCTGCCTGTCCTGGTGTCGGGTGTCGACCCAGATCCGGATGGCGGGTTTCGTGACGGTTTTTTGAAGGCGTATGACGAGTTGTGGTCTGCGTTTCCCCCGGGTGAGGAGGGGGAGTTGTCTGTGAAGACTCCGGCTGGTCGTGGGCGTGTGCTGAAGTGTCGGTTTGATTCGGTGGATGACACGTTTACGGTTGATCCGGTTAATCGTGGCTACGCCCGCTATCTGTTGCATTTGACAGCCTATGACCCGTTTTGGTATGGGGATGAGCAGAAGTTTCGTTTCAGTAACGCTAAGTTGCAGGATTGGTTGGGTGGCGGCCCTGTTAATAAGAAGGGTACTGCTTTTCCGGTGGTGTTGACGCCTGGTATTGGTTCGTGTTGGGATAACCTGTCTAATAAGGGTGATGTGCCTGCGTGGCCCGTGATTCGTGTTGAGGGCCCGTTGGATTCGTGGTCTGTACAGATTGATGGTTTGCGTGTGTCTTCGGACTATCCTGTCGAGGAGTTTGATTGGATTACTATTGATACGGATCCTCGGAAGCAGTCTGCGTTGTTGAACGGGTTTGAGGATGTGATGGATCGTCTGTCTGAGTGGGAGTTTGCGCCGATTCCGCCTGGCGGTTTTAAGAGTGTGAATATTGAGATGGTTGGTTTGGGTTTCATTGTTGTGTCGGTGCAGTACAGGTTTTTGAGGGCTTGGTGAAGAGTTGATGGCTGGTCTTGTCCCGCAGATAACATTGTTTACGCCGGATTATCGTCGTGTGGCGCCTATCAATTTTTTTGAGTCGCTCAAGTTGTCGTTGAAGTGGAATGGTCTGTCCACCTTGGAGTTGGTGGTGTCTGGTGATCATTCCAGGCTTGACGGGTTGACGAAGCCGGGGGCACGCCTGGTTGTTGATTATGGTGGTGGCCAGATTTTTTCTGGGCCTGTGCGCAAGGTGCACGGGGTTGGTCCTTGGCGGTCTTCGCGGGTGACGATCACGTGTGAAGATGATATCCGCCTGTTGTGGCGGATGTTGATGTGGCCTGTGAATTATCGCCCCGGTATGGTTGGTATGGAGTGGCGTGCTGACAGGGATTATGCCCACTATTCTGGTGCTGCGGAGTCGGTGGCTAAGCAGGTGTTGGGGGATAATGCTTGGCGTTTTCAGCCTGGTTTGTTTATGACCGATGATGAGCGTCGTGGCCGCTATATTAAGGATTTTCAGGTGCGGTTCCACTTGTTTGCCGATAAACTGTTGCCGGTGTTGTCATGGGCTCGGATGACTGTCACTGTGAACCAGTTTGAGAATGCGAAGTTTGATCAGCGTGGTTTAGTGTTTGATTGTGTGCCCGCGGTGACGCGTAGCCATGTGTTGACTGCCGAGTCGGGTTCGATTGTGTCGTGGGAGTATGTGCGTGACGCCCCTAAGGCTACGTCGGTGGTGGTTGGTGGCCGCGGCGAGGGCAAAGATCGGCTGTTTTGTGAGGATGTTGATTCGATGGTTGAGGGGGATTGGTTTGATCGTGTAGAGGTGTTTAAGGATGCCCGTAACACTGATTCCGAAAAAGTGTCTCTTTACGATGAGGCTGAGCAGGTGTTGTCCGAGTTGGGGGCTACGTCGGGGTTTAAGATCGAGTTGGCGGAGTCGGATGTGTTGCGTTTTGGGCCCGGCAATCTGATGCCTGGTGATTTGATTTATGTTGATGTGGGTTCTGGCCCTATTGCGGAGATTGTGCGTCAGATTGATGTGGAGTGTGTATCGCCTGGTGACGGCTGGACGAAGGTGACACCGGTTGCGGGGGATTATGAGGATAATCCTTCGGCGCTGTTAGCGCGGCGTGTTGCCGGTTTGGCTGCCGGTGTGCGGGATTTACAAAAATTCTAGAAAAGATTTGGGGGTTTGTTGTGGGTATTGTGTGTAAAGGGTTTGATGGTGTGTTGACCGAGTATGATTGGGCTCAAATGTCTGGTCTGATGGGTAATATGCCGTCTGTGAAAGGGCCGGACGATTTTCGTGTCGGCACGACGATTCAGGGTAATACGGTGTTGTGTGAGGTCCTGCCGGGGCAGGCTTGGGCTCACGGGGTGATGTGCACGTCGAATAGTGTTGAGACGGTGACAGGGCAGCTTCCAGGCCCTGGGGAGACCCGCTACGACTATGTTGTCCTGTCGCGGGATTGGGAGCAGAACACGGCCAAGTTGGAGATTGTTCCTGGGGGGCGTGCGGAGCGTGCCCGCGACGTGTTGCGTAGTGAGCCTGGCGTGTTTCATCAACAGTTGTTGGCTACCCTGGTGTTGTCGTCTAACGGGTTGCAGCAGCAGCTGGATAGGCGCGCTATAGCGGCCCGTGTAGCGTTTGGCGAGTCTGCGGCCTGCGATCCTACCCCTGTGGAGGGTGACAGGGTGATGGTGCCTTCGGGGGCTGTGTGGGCTAACCATGCGGGCGAGTGGATGCAGTTGTCTCCCCGGATTGAGACGGGTTCTAAGCAGATCCAGTTTGGCGGATCTGCTGTGTATGCTTACACGATCCCGTTTGCCCGCCCGTTTAGTAGCCCACCGGTGGTTGTGGCGTCTATGGGGACGGCGGCTGGTGGCACGCAACGGATTGATGTGAAAGCCTACAATATTACTGCCAAGGATTTTGATTTGGCGTTTATCACTAATGATGGTTCTAAGCCGAATGGTGTGCCCGCTGTGGCGAATTGGATTGCTGTGGGCGTGTGATCGTGTTGAGGCTGTGGTGGCGGTTGGTGTGATGTTGGGGGGCTGTGGTGTCGTGGGTTACTCCTGCACTGGTGGCCTCTCTCTGTACCGCTATTGCTACTGTTTTGGGTTCTGTTCAGGCTGTCACATCCAAGTCTAGGAAGCGTTTGCGCCGGCTGTCGGCGCAGGTGGATGCTTTGGAAGAGTATACGTGGGGTGTGCGGCGTGAGGTTCGCCGGTTTAACTCGAGGCTTCCGGATGATGTTGATCCGCTTATTTTGCCTGATCCGCCCGGTTTTTTGCAGGATTCGTTGGGGGGTGAGTGATGAGGGAGTTGGAGGAGGAGAAGCGGCAGCGCCGTAATTTTGAGAAGGCTTCCCTGTTGTTGTTGTTCCTGTCGCTTGTGTTGCTGATGGTGGTTGCTGCGGGTGCTTTGCGGTATGGGTCTGTGGCTTCGCAGCGGGATTCGGAGCAGGCTAAAGCACAGTCGAATGGTACGGTTGCTAAGGGTTTAGCCAGCCGTGTGCGGCAGGCGTGTGCACAGGGTGGCGTGGAGTCTGTGCGGCTTCACCGTTCTGGTTTGTGTGTGGATGCTGTGCGTGTTGAGCGGAGTGTGCAGGGTGTGCCGGGTCCTGCTGGTGAGCGCGGCCCGCAAGGCTCTGTAGGTGCTGATGGCCGGGATGGTGTTAATGGTTCGGCTGGGATTGTTGGCCCTGTTGGTCCGCAGGGTTCCCCGGGTTTGAATGGTGTTAAGGGGCCTGAGGGTTTGTCCGGAAGTGACGGTATAAATGGGCGCGATGGTGTTCCAGGCCGTGTAGGTGCTGATGGCGTGAACGGGGCTGCCGGGGCTGATGGTAAAGATGGTGCGAATGGCGCCGATGGTGAGCGCGGTACTGTGGGTCCAGCGGGTTCTGCCGGCCCGCAAGGTGCACAGGGTGAACGGGGTGAGCGCGGCCCCGCCGGTTCGAATGGATCCGATGGTAAGGATGGTAAGGATGGGCGCTCGGTGGTGTCTGTGTACTGTTCCGGGGGCCGCATGTTTGTGAAATATAGTGACGGTGTGGCTTCTACAATATCGGGTTCGGTGGCCTGCCAGGGTGTGAAACCGTCGCCCATGGTGACTATATCATCCCACAAATAGAAAGGAGTGGCTGTGATGGTAGTGTTTGGGGGTGGTGTGCGGTGAGGTTTATTCCAGCAGCGCATCATTCTGCCGGTTCTAATTCTCCGGTGAATAGGGTTGTGATTCATGCGACGTGTCCGGATGTGGGGTTCCCGTCCGCGTCTAGGGCTGGGCGTGCTGTTTCTACGGCAAACTATTTCGCTTCCCCATCGTCTGGTGGTTCGGCGCATTATGTGTGTGATGTTGGGGAGACGGTGCAGTGCCTGTCTGAGTCTACGATTGGGTGGCATGCCCCGCCGAATCCGCATTCTTTGGGTATCGAGATTTGCGCTGATGGCGGCTCGCACGCCTCATTCCGTGTGCCGGGGCATGCTTACACTCGGGAGCAGTGGCTGTCGCCTCAGGTGTGGCCCGCGGTGGAGAAGGCCGCCGTGCTGTGTCGACAGTTGTGTGACAAGCATGGTGTTCCGAAGAGGAAGCTTAGCGCCTCCGATTTGAAGGCCGGCAAGAGGGGTGTGTGCGGCCATGCGGATGTTACGGATGCGTGGCATCAGTCGGATCATGACGATCCCGGCCCGTGGTTTCCGTGGGACAGGTTTATGGCTGTAGTCTGCGGCGGTAGTAGTGATAGTGGGGAGTTAACTGTGGCTGATGTGAAAGCCTTGCATGATCAGATTAAACAATTGTCGGCGCAACTCACCGGTTCGGTGAATAAGCTGCACCACGATGTTCGTGTGGTGCAGGTACAGAATGGTGACTTGGGTAAACGTGTGGATGCCCTGTCGTGGGTGAAGAATCCGGTGACGGGGAAGCTGTGGCGTACTAAGGATGCTTTGTGGAGTGTCTGGTATTACGTGCTGGAGTGTCGTGGCCGGATCGGCAAGCTTGAAGCCGATATTGCCCAGTTGAAGAAGTGACGGTGATCGATTGTGGGTAAACAGTTTTGGTTGGGTTTGTTTGAGCGTGCCCTGAAAACTTTTATTCAAACGTTTGTTGCTGTGTTGGGTGTGACTGCGGGTGTCACGTATACTGCGGAGTCGTTTCGGGGTTTGCCGTGGGAGTCTGCCCTGATTACTGCCGGGGTGGCTGCTGTGCTGTCTATAGCGACGTCGTTTGGTAACCCGTCGTTTGTGGCCGGTAAACCCAAGGTTGCGCCGGTTGTGGATGCTGGTCTTGTTCCACCCGATGATACCGGTTTGATAGAACCGCATGCGGTGGATGTGTCGGATCCTGGCATGATCGAGCCGATAGACGATGAAAATGTGGGCTATGTGCCGAAGCGTGCAGCCGAGTCAGAGGTTGGCACGATAGAGCCGTCCGAATGATTAGTTAATATAGTTTGTGCCCCAGCGGTGCTGCCATGTGTGTGGTGGCTGCTGCTGGGGCACTCTTTTTGTGTCTATAGGGGTTTTACAGGTTGTCGTCTAGGGTGTCTTCGAGTGTCTGGTGTAGGAGTGCACACTCGGCGAGTGTGTCTTTGGCCTGGTCGACAATGTTTCGTTGGATGATGCCTGGATAGTTGTCGCGGTGATCGTGGATGGCTTCCAGGATGTTGTCTACCATGGTGGTGAGTTTTAGCGCCTGATAGGTGAGGCTTTCCAGCCCGTCTAGGGCTGCCTGGCTAGCCTCTGGCTGCTTGTTGTTGGGTGGATATCCTGCAGTGTCGCAGTCCCACAGTATTTCGCTGCACTCGTCTAGCGTGTCCTGATCGATTGTGAGATCGTCGAGGCTGACTTCTTTGATGGTGAGGTTCACGTCATCGAGGGAGATGGGTACACGGTACTGGTTTTCGACACTGTCAACAATGGTTTCCAACTGTTGCATGTTGGTGGGCTGCTGTTGGATGATACGGTGTACTGCTGTTTTTAAAGCAGTGTGGGGGATATTATTTGTGTTGTCCATGGTTTTATCCCATCCCTGTGCTGTCGTCGTTGCCGTCTGGATAGTATCTACTGTTTGCGTACCCTGTTAGGGTGATCAATGTTTGGTCTGCCCACTGTTTCACCGTTTGCCTAGTCACCCCGAGTCGGTGCGCTGCGGCGGCGTAGGTTTGGTCATACCCGTATACTTCCCGGAATGCGGCCAACCTGGTTAGGTGTTTTCGCTGTTTGGATGGTTCACAGGTGAGGGTGTAGTCGTCGATGGCTAGCTGCAGGTCGATCATGGAGACGATGTTGTTGCCGTGATGTTGTGGCGCGGTTGGTGGGGGTGGCATGCCCGGCTCCACGGAGGGTTTCCATGGGCCGCCGTTCCAGATCCATTGGGCGGCTTGGATGATGTCTGCTGTGGTGTAGGTCCGGTTCACTGGTCACCCCCTAAACAGGTCATCATGGTTGCTGGTGTTGATGGTGTCGAATCGTCCTACACAGTGGCAGTAGTCGTACATGAGTTTAATGATGTGTTGGTGGTCGCCAAGGTAGGTGTTGCCGCTGATGCTGTAGGTGGCTGTGCCGTCTTTGCTGATGGTGTATTTGGCGGTGATAGTTTCGGGTGTTTCGGTGTTGGTGATGATGGCGGTGGTGGTGGTGCCTACGGTTTGTAGCACTGTGGTTTGGGTTCCGTCGTCGAGGGTGGTAGTAACCATAATTGGGGTTCTCCTTTAGATGCTGGTTTGGTTGTCGGCTAGATGAATAATATCGGATAAAGGTTTCGGCTGGTCTAGGTGTTGTATGGTTTTGTTGGCTAGCCGTTTGGCTACACGGTAGCACATTTTGGTATAGTGTTTGTTGTCTAGGTTGTGGTATTGTTCCCGCACCGCAATATATAGTAGGGAGTCTTGGTATAGGTCGTCTGCGTTGATTGCGGGGTAGTGTTGGGCTATTTTGGTGCATGCCTGGTTGAGTGTGCGGAGATGATGGTCTGTGGCCCATCCCCACGATGCGGTGGTGGCCAGGTCTGCTTTTGTTGGTCGTCTACTCATAGCACTATTTCATCTCGCTATCTGGTAGTTGTTTGGTGTTTTATGGTTGATAGTGTAGCACACGAGTCCGGGGTTGCCGGTGGTGCCTGTGCGGTGCCGGTACCAGACGGATTCTCCTTCCATGGATGGGCATTGGATGAAGGTGCGTTGTCCTTGTTCGGAGATTTCGAGGTGGTGTCGGTGGCCGGCCATGAGGATGTGGGATGTGGTGCCGTTGTGGAATTCTTGGCCGCGCCACCATTCGTAGTGTTGATTGTTGCGCCATTGGTGTCCATGGGCGTGCAGGATTTGTGTGCCTGCCACATCAACGGTGGTGGTCATTTCGTCCTGTTTGGGGAATATGAAGCGCATGTTGGGGTAGTTGTTGGTGAGTTGGTAGGCTTCGGCGATGGCCCGGCAGCAGTCAACATCGAAACTGTCATCGTAGGTGGTGACGCCTTTGCCGAATCGTACTGCTTCGCCATGGTTGCCTGGGATGGAGGTGATGGTGACGTTGGGGCAGTGGTCGAACAAATGGATGAGTTGCATCATGGCCATGCGTGTCAACCGGATTTGTTCCGTCAAGGGGGTTTGTGTTCGCCAGGCGTTGTTGCCTCCTTGTGACACGTATCCTTCGATCATGTCACCGAGGAAGGCGATGTGGACCCGGCCGGGTTTTCCTGCCTGCTGCCAGTAGTGTTTAGCAGCTGCAAGGGAGTGTAGGTAGTCGTCGGCGAAGTGGGCGGTTTCTCCGCCGGGGATGCCTTTGCCGATTTGGAAATCACCGGCACCTATGACGAACGCGGTGTTGTCGTCATAGGTGTTGGTTTCTGGTTTGGGTGGTGTCCAGTCGGCTAGTTTGTCGACGAGTTCGTCTACAGGGTAGGGGTCTGTTGCGGGCTGGTGGTCAATAATTTTTTGTATGGATCGGCCTGTTTCTCCGTTGGGTAGTGTCCATTCGGAGATGCGTGTGCGGCGTACGGTGCCGTTGGCGAGATCATCATTAATGGTGTCGATGGCGTTGTCATGGTTTGCGAGCTGGGTGAGTAGCTTGTCGATGTTGTCGATCATTTCTTATCATCTCCTTTCTTGTGGTCGAGTCGTCGCCTGTGGTCTTTAATAATGGTGGCGGATATGGGGTATCCGGCTTGGGTTAGCTGTTTTGCTAGCCAGGATGCCGGGATGGACCGGTCGGCTAATACTTGTGCGGCTTTATCGCCATATCGTTGGATCAGCGTTTCAGTTTTGGTTGCCATGATATCCTAGGGGTTGTGTGGTTGGTTGCCATCCTGTGCGGCAGTCGCCGTCGTGTCCTGGTTTTCGGGTGCACCATGTGATGGTGCCGTCTGTGTGGTGGAGTGTTTTGCCGCACATGACGTTTCGGAGATGCTCCGGCAGTGCGCCTTCAGTGTTGTTGTTGGTTTGTGTGTCGAAGAGTGTTTTCTGGTTGGTGAAATGCTCGGATACGGTGCCATTATGCACGGGTAGTATCCATGTTTTCCATTGCTGCTGTAACCGGGTGTTCCAGTGGAATTGTTGAGCTGCCGCTGTGGCTTGTTTGATGGTTTTGTAGTAGCCGACTAGTATGCGCTGATGCTGGTTGTCGGGAGGGTTTGTGCCTCGCCAGTATTGTGCCGCCACGGCGTACCGGTTGCTGGCTGTGAAAGCATCCCAGCAGTATTCGATAATGTGTTGCAACATACTGTCTGGCAGGCTGTCTGGGTTGATGTCGGTGTTTTGGGTGATGAAGTCACGGATGGCATTCCGGTTTTTGGTGGTGGGTTTGAACGAGATGCTCACGATAGTACCGGCTGGTCGTCTTGCATGAACTGGTTGAAGGTGTTGTTCCCGGCGTGTTGGGCTTGTGTGATGTCCTGGTCGGTCCAGTCGGGGTGTTGCTGTTTTAGATAGTGCCAGTGGCACGCATTGTAGGTTTCGTCTTGTAGCCGGGTGAGATGGTTTTCGGTGATGATTTGTTTCCACATAGTCCACGAGACGTCGAGCCTGTTGAGAATTTCGAGGGCTGGGATGTTGAATTGGTTGAGGAAGAGGATTTCGTGGGTGTAGTAGTTTTTCTCGTAGGCGTCCCATCCGCTTCGGTGCCTGTTGGGCTGGTTTTTAGGGTAGGCTTCCCGGCATACTTTGTGCAAATGTTTGGCCATGTCGTCGGGTAGTTTAATGTCGGGGTTGGCGCGGATCATGGAGCGCATCCCGTCGTAGGTGGTGCCCCAGGTGTGCATGATGTAGGTGGGGTCTTCGCCATCAGTCCATTTTTCTGCACAGATGGCGAGGCGGATACGCCTCCTGGCGGCTTGGCTGGTGTTGCGCCGGTTGGGGATGGGGCACGTGTCGAGGGGATCCATGATGTTTTATATGCCTTTCTTAGTTTCGTGTTGTTGACAGGTTTTACTGTAGCACAGTGTCTAGTGCTTGTGTCAACCCTGTTTTGCCGGCTTGCAGATAGGTGTCTGTGACATCCCCCAGGGTGAGGGGCACATGGGTGGCTTGGGGGAGCGCTGCCTGGAGGGTTTGGGCCATCTGGTCTCCCGCGGGGTCGGGGTCGGACCATATGTAGATGTGGTCGTAGCCTTCAAAAAATTTGGTCCAAAAGTTTTGCCACGAGGTGGCTCCGGGGATGGCTACTGCTGGCCATCCGCATTGTTCGAGGATCATTGAGTCGAATTCGCCTTCGCAAATGTGCATGTCTGTTTGCGGGTTGGCCATGGCGGCCATGTTGTATATGGAGCCTGTGTCCCCGGCCGGTGTCAAATATTTGGGGTGGTTGTGGGTTTTGCAATCATGCTGGAGTGAGCAGCGGAAACGCATTTTTCGTATTTCGGCTGGCTGCCCCCAAACGGGGTACATGTATGGGATGGTGATGCACTGATTGTAGTCTTCGTGGCCGGGGATGGGGTCATTGTCGATGTATCCAAGGTGGTGGTAGCGGGCTGTTTCTTCGCTGATGCCTCTTGCTGAGAGCAGGTCGAGAATGTTTTCGATATGGGTTTCGTAGAGGGCCGAGGCTTTCTGGATTCGGCGGCGTTCCGCAATGTTGTATGGGCGTATGCTGTCGTACATTCGGGTTTTCTTCTTCTAATCGTTGTTGTAGCTTGTGGAGTCCTCCTCCGACACCGCATGTGTGGCAGTACCAGACGCCCTTGTCGAGGTTGATGCTCATGGAGGGCTGGTGGTCGTCGTGGAACGGGCAGAGGATGTGTTGCTCGTTCTTGGACGGGTTGTACCGTATGTGGTAGGTGTCGAGGAGGTGGCAGGTGTCAGAGGTGTGGGAGGAGCTCGTTGAGGGTTGATACCACATAGGCTTCGCTCCAGGTTTTGTTGCGCTGTTTCATGATCACGAGTCCGATGGTGGAATTGTTTTGTTTGTTTCGGTGGGTTTCGTAGTTTCGTGCTTCACATGTTGCTTCTTTGACGAATTGGGCGAGGTGGGGTTGCCCGGCTTTGGCTTCTATCACATATGTGTGGTTGCCGGTTTTGAGGATGAGGTCGCCTTCGTCCTCTTTACCGTTGAGGTGGAGGCGCTCTATATCGTAGCCGGTGTCTCTTAGCTGGTGGAGTAGTCTTGTTTCCCATTCTGCGCCTGCCCGGCGGTTGCGTGACTGTTGTGTCGCCATCATAGTCCTTTGTGTGTTGTGGTCATGTTCCATGGCTGTTTTTCGGCGAGGGGTCCGAAGAATGTGTATTCGGGGTAGGCTCTGAGTCGTTCGTATCGGGTTCCGTCTGGGCTGGATTTTCCGGTGCGTTGTTTGAGTACGGCGATGCGTGCCTCTGCCGGTATCGTGAGCCCGTTGCCGTTGTCTTCGCCACCATAGAGTGATACTCCGAGGATGAGTTGTGGTTTTTCGGAGAGGCCGTTTTTGATTTCTCGCCGGGCTGGCGGGTGTTCGATGTCGGTTCCGGTTTTGTCGGTGGCGTGGTGTGTGACGATAATAGTGGAGCCAGTATCCCTACCTAATGCTGTGATCCATTGCATGGCTTCTTGTTGGGCTTGGTAGTCGGATTCGCAGTCTTGGATGTCCATCAGGTTGTCGATGACGATGATGGGTGGGAAGGTGTTCCACATTTCCATGTAGGCTTGTAGCTCCATGGTGATGTCGGTCCATGTGATGGGTGACTGGAATGAGAATGTGATGTGTGCGCCGTGGTGGATGCTGTCTCGATAGTATTCTGGCCCGTAGGTGTCGATGTTGTGTTGTATCTGTGTGGTGGTGTGTTGGGTGTTGAGTGAGATGATTCGTGTGGAGGCCTCCCAGGGTGTCATATCACCCGAAATATACAATGTGGGCTGGTTGAGCATTGCGGTGATGAACATGGCTAGCCCTGATTTTTGGCTGCCGGAGCGCCCCGCAATCATGACTAGGTCCCCTTTGTGGATGTGCATGTCCTGGTTGTTGTAGAGGGGTTCTAGTTGTGGTATGCGGGGCAGCTCGGCTGCGGTTTGGGAGGCTCTCTCGAAGGATCGTTGTAGAGAGAGCATCGGAACCTTAATCTATCTATCGGTTGGATGTGTATTGGTGGTCAGATGGAGTCGATGTCTACATCATCGCTGCCCGTGTCGGGCTTGCTGTCTCGCCGGTCCACATATGCTGCTACGAGGTCGTAGATGGCGTCGTCGAGGGGTTTTAGGATCACAGCGTTGAATCCGTTTTTGGTGCGCACGGTGGCTAGTTTGAAGGCCTGCTCTTCACCCAGGTAGGTTTCGAGTTCGCGAATCATGGAATGTGGGCGGTCGTTGTTGCCTCGCGCTTTTTCAATGATAGCGTTGGGGATGGTTTCTGGGGTGCTGTTGTTGAGATCGTCTAGGGTGTGGAAGATGGTGACATCAGCGTAGACGCGATCGGCGATCTGTCCGCCGTAGCCTTCGGTGTTGTGCTGCACGTCGTGGACTTTAAAGGCGATGGCGGTGGCGTCCTGGTTTTTGGACGGGTTGAAGAAGGTGCTGTCGTTGCTGTTGCGGTAGTTGGCGAGTCCCATAACTTGTTTTTCCTTTACTGTTGTGTCTGTTATTGTTGGCTTATATGGGTTTACCGTGTGAGACTGTTTCGTTTCGTGCGAAAAGCCTCTGACACGTCCCTGTTGCTGGTGATGATCTTTTTGTACTGTTTGAGGAGGTCGGCTAGCTGCGCCTTGCTGGTGGCATTGTTGATTTTATCGATGATGATGTCGTTTTCTTTGGATGCGATGTTGTCTACATAGTTTTTGGCGGCCTGGTTGTATCGGTCTTGAAGAATGATTGATGCGCTAGCTGTGAGGGTTGCGAGGTCCCAGTCTTTGGACACGTCATCGTTTTTGAGTCCGCCAAGTAAGTCGATGATGGCTGCTTTCATGTCGGCTACTGTGTCTCCCCGTATTACAGCCCACGGTGCGGCATAGTCGCCACCGTATTTGAGTGTGATGGTGATGCGGTCATCAGTGCTGTTGGTGTCGTTCACTGGTGCTCCTTATCTTCATTCAGGGGTGTGATGGTGGTTTCTATAGGATACCTGTAGGCGTCTTTCCCGTTGACGGCCCAGCAGGCGTCCCTGACGGGGCATCCTTTGCAGAGTGTGGTGACGTGGGGTACGAAGATACCTTGGCTGATTCCTTTCATTGCTTGACTGTACATGGATGATACATGCCGGTAAGTGTTGTTGTCAAGATCATAGAGTTCGGTTGCTGTGCCCTGTGTCGGGGACTTGTCATCGTTGCGGCTTGTGGCGGGTGTCCAAAACATGCCTTTTGTCACATCGTTGCCGTGTTGGGCGAGCATGTACCGGTAGGTGTACAACTGCATGTTGTCGGGTGGTAGCCGGCCGGTTTTGAGGTCGAGGATGAACGTTTCGCCAGTGTCGGTGTCGGTGAAGATGCGGTCGATGTAGCCGACGATCTGGGTGCCGTCGTCGAGGGTGGTTTCGACTGGGTATTCGATGCCTGGCTCGCCATCAATAACAGCGATAGCATATTCTGGGTGACTGTTTCGCCAGTGTTTCCACCTGCCAACAAAGACTTGGCCGTAGTGCATCCACCAATCGTAGTCTTTCTTGTTGGGCCCTCCTGATTCGCACATGTTTTTGCACACTCGGCCGGAGGGTTTAATCTTCGTGCCCTCGGATTCGACGAGGGCTACTTGGGTGTCGAAAACATTTTCGAAGGATGAGAGTTCGTCTGGCAGTGCAGGGTATTCGGCGGGATTGTACAGATGGAGGTCATATTGTTCGGTGATGTGGTGTATGGCGCTTCCGGCGAGGGTTGCGTACCAGGTGTGGTGCTGTGCGTGGTAGCCGTGGGATAGGCGCCATTTTTCTCCGCATTCGGCCCACTGTGATAGTGAACTGTAGGAGATGTGGCCTGGGTGGTTGATGGTTTTCGGATATTGTGCTAGAGGCATTACTGGTCGCCTTTGTTCCATGGGTTGCGGGTGTCTTGCCCGGCGCGGTGCTGCTGGTAGGCGAGGAGTGCGAGACAGTGCCAGGCGGCGTGTGCTAGATGCGGTAGCCCGGATTCGCGGTCGAGGTTGTTTCCTTGCTGCCATGATAGTAGATGCCTGTAGAGGGCGTCGATACTGTGGCTCCACGGGTATCCTCCGGTCCAGTTGTTGTCTCCGTATTTGGTGGCGCCGTATCCGGCTACTTCGCCGAGGGCGTGCAAGGCTGCAGGGTCGATGAGGGAGAGCCTGCAGAGTTTGAGTTCTTTTCGGGCACCGGTGTTGGGGTCGGTGTACATGCGGGTGGGCTCATCCATGAGATGTGTGCGCCTTTCTTGGTGGGTTACTGGTTGTTGTCGTGGGCGAGTGCTACGGCGAGAATAATGATGGCGAGGGTTTCGGCTATCAGGATGGGTGTTGTGATCATTTAGTGTTGTGGGGCTGGTAGGTGATGGTTGAGGCACCCAGGAGGGTGGCGAGGGCGCATGCAGCAATAATGGCGAGGGCTGCCTTGTGTGGGGTGCCGGTGGCGTACATCCATGTGATGATGCCGCCTTGGATCCATGCTAGGCTGGTGAAGAACGTTTCGTAACTGTGCAACTCGATGTTGTTGGGTGTATTCATGCTTGCTCCTGGATG
>Ga0181466_1000316_pt1 | contig 18032 bp, 16 predicted proteins | sample InSIn4gowninarea_FD_119078 | JGI IMG/M metagenome (GOLD analysis project Ga0181466, IMG submission 119078) | Clean room microbial communities from NASA Spacecraft Assembly Facility at Jet Propulsion Laboratory, Pasadena, California, USA -... ... | reverse complement strand
AAATACCTACTAGTAGCATTTTTATTATACTATTGGCTAGATGGAAATAGGTAGTCTATATCATCTGGGTAGGAGTTAACCATATCCAAAGACCCATCCTTGCTATAGTCAAAGGTCAAATTATAATCATCTTTGATATCTTTTTTAAAATTATCACTTTCAACTAGGCCAATCTTTTCTCCCCCTATTAGACCTGTTATATTTACTTCTTCTTTTTTTTGGGAATCCTGCCACATATAAAATCCTGCACCAGCTATGATTACTACAAGTAGGATAAGACCCCATATTCGTTTTTTCATTATTTATCTCCTCCCAATTTTACAGTCTTTTCTAAAAGGTCTGTTTCAATCTTAAGGTCATTTATTACTTCCTTATGGTAGGAATCTCTTTGGTTTTTAAAAATTTCAGTTAGTAGCCTTATAGATTTTTCGGTATTTTCCTTAATTTCTATAAATTTCTCCTCGCTAACTCCCCCCTTATCTAAATTATTGTAATTTTCAACTATACTTTTTGCAGTAGATAGGTAATAATCTAAAAAATGGCGAGATGTTGATATATCCTTGGGCTTATCCTCTAGGTACTTAATAATATCATCTCCTATTTTTGCTAGGTTTAAACTTAGATTTCTTATATTTTTATCATTTATAGATGAAGCATTTTTTCTTATCTCTATCATCTTTAGCTTGGATGAGTCATAGATTTCTTTTAACTCTATGGCATTATTCATATTTTCAATATCAGTATTACCAATTTTAAGCCTTGGTGTTGATAAAAGATAGGTTGCTCCAAAGGATAAGAGGGAGATGGCTGCTCCTACAAAGTAGTTCCATTTTAAGATAAACACAAGGAGCAAAAATACTACTAGGGCTACTATAAGGCCCCTTATATTTTGCCTAAATGAATCCATTAGTTATATCCTTTCACTTCTAAAAAGGCCTTTTGCATATCAGTTTTACCATCAAAAACTCTAGCCTTACTCATTTTTGCCAACTCTTTTAGATCATGCTCATCTGCCCTACCATAGGTAATAGAAAATATTGGAATATCCCTTGCTAGATTTTCATAATAAGATTTTAAATCACTAAAGCTTAACTGTCCATTGGCCTTGCCATCACTTAGTAAAACTATGGATGGGTTATATTCATCAAGGGTTTTTTTATCATAGGAGTTAATAGTTTCTATGGCTTTTTCTAAGGCCTCAAACATATAGGTTGATCCATTTGCCTTATATTTACTTGCCAGCCTATCATAGACTTCTTCTAACTTATCATAATCACCACTAACCTTTTCTATGCCCAAAACCTCAGTTCCAAAGGGGATAATTATATTTATATCATCAGGATTTGATAAAAGCATAGACCTACTAGCAGCCTCCTTAGTGAAAATTTGTTTAAGGGATTCTAGCATTTGATCATAGCCTCCATTTCCTGTCATTGATGCTGAGTAATCTAGGACAAAGACTGTCATAGACTTTTTCTTTAGCTCTTTTTGGTAAAGGCTTAGGGCTTTTTTAATAACATCTTTTTTAGGAAACCTAATTGGGTTTAGTGGCCTATCTATATCAATCCCCCACTTAGGGTTAAAAACATCAGCATTTTTCTCAGAAACCTTTCCATAAGCAGATCTTTTTCCAGTTTTTTCTATCTCATCCTGGCCCTTGTCACTAAGCAGGTAATCTTGCAATTTTAAAAATCTTTCTTCCTTTTCCTTATCACCCTTATCTATATAAACTAGGGGAGAGTCAGATATGGATAATCCATCTGATGGATATATGATTTGTAGGGGATCTTTACCCTCTTTAATTAGCTCATTATTGGTTTTGATAGCTAGGGCCTCATAGTTAACCATAGCATCATAGCCACCCTCTAAAAATAGGTCTACTAGCCAATTTGAAGATCCTGATGACCTAGATACCCCCTCTAGAAGAGATTTCATATCCTTTTTTAAATTTTCATTATCTAAGTCAGCATCTGTTAGGGTTTTTTTATCTTCTGATAGGGCTGTTAGAACACCTAGGTAAAAAGATGCACCAGAGTTTGACCTACTTGCGTTGGTCATCATAAATTTTAAATTCCCATCTCTGATAGCTTCAATTAAATCAGAGGTTTTTACCTCCTTGTTGGAAAAGCCTAACTTATCAGATAAGTCTTTATTTATAGCAAAAACTACAGGTGATATAGATATAGTCTTTTCATGTTTAAGCTTAACCTTGCTATCTGCTAGGTCTATCATATGGATGAAGCTGGCCAAATAGCATCATATCCTATATCTTCATTTTCAAGCTCTCTTACCATATCCAAAGAACCCATATATTCTATTTCTATATTTTGCTTATTTTCTTTGGCAAATTCTTCAATAATACCCTCCAGCTCCTTATTTTCAGAGCCAGATGCAATTTTAATAGGCTCATTTTTATATGAATCTATAACAAAGCTATTTTTTGATTGTGTTTCACTTTTGCTTACAGAATCATCCTTTTTTGAGCAACCTGTAAAAGATAAAATAATGGCTAATAAAAGTAATATCCTCTTCATATATGTCCACCTTTCTTATGTATATGATATCATTTAAAAAGCTTCTTAAGCTACTTTGTTAAATAAATTTAACAAAAGACTTTTAGATATGATCCATACTATATTAAATATTTACCCTATTTTCCTAAATTTTACTTATATAAAAAAGATCCATCTAAAATTTAAATGGACCTTTCAAAACTATGGTAATTCTTGGATGTAATTTTTACTTACCTAGCAACTTCTTCTTTAGTTGTAATTGCCTTATATAAAAATCCTATACCTAATACAGCACTAATAACAGCAAAGGCTATGTCATTTCTTTTAAAACATAATCCTGCAACAACAAACCAAATTATAGCAATTATAATTCTAAATACTTTTTTTCCCATTTTTTCCTCCTTTTGTTTTTAATCCAAGAATTGAGTGTGCTAAAATATGACAAAAAATAAAAATGCTAGTAAAAACACTAGGCATCCTAAAATATATTTCCTAGGTGATCTCCAGATTTCTATGGTAGTTTTCTTACCCTTTATAGGGTGGTTTTTTTCTAGGTAAAATGAAATGCCTGTATCTAATATTACAAAACCTACTAGGCCTAGTATCACTTTTAAGGACAGGTTATTTATATTCAAACCTAGGATTAATAGGTGAATTAGTAAAAAGTAGATAAGTAGTACTTTTAGGTAGTCCTTATCTAGGGACTTATATTTAGAAGGTAGCATTTTTTTATAATCTCCTATCTTTTCATCTGTTGAAAATATAGTCATTATAGGGGTATTTACTGTTGCTACTGCTAGGGTCATAGGTAGCCTTAGATTAGCTGGCATTAGAAAATTTAAGAAAATTACCATGGCTATTATGGCTAGGGTATTAACAATATAGACATTTTCAGCTATTACAAATTTAAAAAAGTAATTTCTAGTTTTTATTTTTGCTATAGCTGAGCTTTTTACTAGGCCAAATTCTATATCTTTTAGGTAAATTATCCTTATTATAAGTAGATATATTAGTAAAATACCTAAATAGATTAAGTAGCTTAGTTTTATTTTAAAGTTCATATAGGTAAAGATAATTGCCCCTGCCCCTAGTAGGGAAAGGATGAAAACTATTATTTTTCTAATTACACTAATATTTTTTACACAAGGGATAGATCCTATAATTACAGTTATTGGAGTTAGTGTCAATATTATTATAAAGGCATCAAGGGGAGCCTTTATCATGTATAGAAATATACATATGAGCAGTATTTTTCTAAATAAGGTATCTAAAATTAGGGCCCCTATAAAATTTGTATTTATATTTTTATATGTAGCTGGAAGGCTATAGTAAACTCCTATATTTTCTCTACTAGTATAGGTTTTTATAAAAAAGTATATGGTAAAGACTATAGCAGCCATTATGTAAATGATTAGCCTTATATTAAAATCTATGCTTAGCTGGTTATTCTTTAGGTAATAATCTAGCCCATAGTATAATAAAAATGCTACTAGTAGGTATTTGACCACTTGAGATTTAGAAAATAGGTCTTTTAAAAATACCTTAATCATACTCTCTCACCTTAATCTTATTTAATATATCAGCTACATCTAAATCTTTTTTAACTTCCATTTTAGGATGGATCTTTCCCTTATCTAAGAGGATATATGTATCACAAGATTCCTTGATGCTCTCTAGTATGTGGGTTGCCATAAAGACAGAGCCAAATTCCTTGTATTGTTTGATTATCTTATATAAAAATATAGTTGATTCAAAGTCTAGGCCATCTACCGGCTCATCTAGGATAATCAAGGGTAGCTTTAAGCTTAGGGCAGCTATTATGAAAAATTTCTTCTTGTTTCCAAAGGATAGATCTGTAACAGGATATTTTAGATAATCTCTAAAGTTAAAATTATCTATCATATAATTTTCATAGTCAATATCCCTATCCTTTTTGTAGGCCTTATGTAAAAATTTGCTATATTCTTCAAAACTCCAATATTTAAAGGCATTATCTTCAGAAAATACACCCAAACGTGATAGTTTAAAGTCAATATCCTTAAATTCTTTTTGCTCTTGTTTAAACTTAACTGAGTCAACTTTAAATTTTTGATGGATATCCAATATAGTTTTTATCAGGGTAGTCTTTCCAGATCCATTACTTCCAACTAGGGCCAAGTTTTCATTTTCATTAATACTAAAATCACAGCCTTTAAGGATATCCTTATCCGACTCATACCATGACCTTAGCTTATTTACTTCTAATAAATTATTGCTCATATTATCACCTCTTATATTATTATATCCACAAAGAAATATTTTTATGTAAAATATTCATAACAAATTATTATTAGGATAATTTATTATAGCTAATAAAACATGAATAAATGTATAAAAATAGGCCCTATTCTAGAAAGTTAGAATAAGACCTATTAAAGATTTTATTTTATTGGAAGTATATGGCAGTATTTGCTACTGTCATCATGGTTAGCATAATTGTGTTTATAAAGGCTGCTAGGTATATATTTTTATTTTTGTTATAAAGAAATTTAGTAGTTATAAAGGCAAAGGCTAGGCTTGGCACTAGGGCTACTAAGAGGATACCTGATAGGGCATCATTTGGATACATAGCAGATCCTGTTATAAATAGCTTACCATATTGTAGGATTAGCCATATTGTTATACCTCCTACATTTATTAGGACAGCCTTTAGGTATTTACTAAAGGTATTGCCAGTATTTGAGTTAACTACAGATCCTGCTCCTGCAGATAAATAGTAGATGAAAAATAGTGGCATATACTTAAGGGCTGCTAATAGGTGAGTAGGTTCAAAGGTTTTAAAGGCCACAGTCCATAGTCTAAAGTCTACTAATAGAGTCATATCAATTACAAATAGTATTAGGTAAGAGATAAAAGAAACTATTAGGGCAAGGATTAAAGATAGTAATATACTTACTATGTTTGCCTTAAGACCATATTCATATAAGCCTATATTCTTCCCTCCATCATTTCTAAGTAGATAGCCAAAGGAATTTATAAAGATCCCTATAGCTGAGCATATTAATGCCCAGGTTACTATCCTATTTACAGTAGGTCCTTGGAAGGCCTCACTATCTTTAAAGATAGTAAACTTAGTTAGGAGAAAAAGCATGGCACTTGCTAAAATAATTAATAAGCCATTTGATAGCCAGGACTTTCTTTTATATTTAATATTCATTAATATGCCTACTAGGGCAAAGATACCCATAATTACAGAAAGGTAGTTTAGAGTGATCATCCCATTTGAGTTTATATCTCCAGCATAGACTGGGGAGAATATAATAGCAGGGATTATCATAGCTATTACAAATACTAGCTTTCTTTTAAAGCTTGCCTCCATACTATCATCTGTTAGGATAAGATCGTCTTTTTCAAAAGTCTTTATCTTTGAAAATACTTTAAGGTCTGATAAAAATCCTGCAAAGGCTATAATGAATAGACAAAAACCAACTAGGGCAACTCCTTCGGCTGCTTCCTTATACATCCAGATTTGATTATTTGAGTCTATATCCTTGATATTATCCTTGTAACCTTTAAAGGCCACATCATAAAAATCTAGCATATCCTTGGTAGTAGCCTTAGAAAAGTGGTTCCATGGGTGGGTTTGGTAGGGTTGGTAGATGATCCTCTTACCCTTAGATTTTGTATCATACCAGGTATCACTTTGAGGATTATCCTGCTCCAAGATCGCCATACCCTCAGGTGTTGCTACATAATTTTTCTTTACAACAGTTCCTGGTTGACCCTCGGCATTAAAGAAAAACTCATCAAATTGGCCTGCAATTTTTCCTATATACCTATCATCCATGCTGGCTATTAGGTCTTTGTTTTCAATACCCAGATTGTTTGGCCAGAAATGATCACTACCTGCTGATAGCTGGGCCCTAATTTTTTTAATCCCAGTTTTTTCAAAGTCTTTTTGATCATCTAGGATAGCCATAGTAGTTGAAAAACCACCCATAGAGTGGCCACTTACTGCTATGATTCCATTTTTCTTCTTATCCTTAAGGACATAGTCTTTCCCGTACATAAACTCAGTCGCATCATAGATAGACTTTGGCCAGAAATTCATAAAAGTCCCGGTATTATCCTTATTACCCTTGGAGTGACCGTGGTCATACTGGTCTAGGGCTAGGACTACATAGCCACGCCTAGACATTTCTATGGCTGGGGCATCTTGCATTTCCGCAGAATTTAGATAACCATGGGTTGTAACTAGGGTAGGTCTAGGGTTAGTTTCATCTACATCCTTACCCTTATATAAAAGAGCTGATAAAGTCCCTCTTTCAGTCTCAAAGTAGACTCTTTCAACATCTACACTATATCTAGAAGTGTTAAAGTAGTTAGCTATTACAGATCCTCCTATGATAAGAATCAGGCTAAGTATCAAAACACTTATCTGTTTTTTCTTTCCTTTCATTAATCCTCCTTAATAATATAGGTTTGCTCCTTTACCAATGTCTCAATAAAAAATAATAAATTAATATGCAAACCTTTTTATTATTATAGCAAACATAAATTTTAAAGGCAATTTTCATCTTTATTTAAAATCCTTAGCCCTATAATTTTTATATATAAAGATATTATTAGACCTAAGGGTAAAAAAATAAGCTAGAAATGTTATTCCAGCTTAATTTTTTTCTTACTTATTAGATTTTTTATCTGCTTGGCTTTTTAGTTTTCTAATCCTACAGGCCTTGATTCTTCTATCTTCTATATAGAGGATTTTTATTTCAAAACCGTTATAAGATAGGCTAACATTGGAGCCTTCTTCTGGTATATATCCTAGCCTATCTATTATAAAGCCACCCAGGGAGTCATAACTTTCATTTTCTTCATCTATATCTATGCCTATTTTCTCATTTAAATCCTTGATGGATACTGATGCCTTGACTACAAAGACATTTCTTTCATTTTCCATTATCTCTGGGGTATCCCTATCATAGGAGTCATCTAGGTCTCCTACTATCTCCTCTATCAAATCTTCAATAGTAACTACACCTGAAAAGCCCCCATATTCGTCTATAAGAACTGCCATATGGATATGCTCTTTTTGCATTTTAGAAAAAAGTTTGTCTGTTTCTATCTTATCAGGAGCAAAGTAGGCTGGCTTTATTAGTTTACTAATATCAACATTTTTTAGACCAACCTTGGCTGCCTTTAACAGGTAGTCTTTGGTATAAAGTATGCCTAGGATATTATCTAATTCTGACTCATAGACAGGAATCCTTGCATGTTTCATTTTGATAAATTCATCGATAAAGCTTTTTTCCTCATCATTTATATCTATCATAAATACATCGGGTCTTGCTGTCATAACCTCTTCTGCTAATAGGTCATCAAAGTTCATTATAGAATGGATCATCTTTGATTCCATAGGCCTTAGGATACCCTGGTCTTCACCTATTTGGATAATTGATTTTATCTGCTCGGCTGTAACTTGTTTTTGGATAATTTTTGCTTCTATCCCAAATATTTTCATAAATAGGTTGGTTACTGACGTTGAAAATTTAACTATAGGATTAGTTATAACTAGTATTAGTTTAGTAAGTCCAACACAAGTTTTAGATATTTTTATGGGATAGATAACTCCTATCCTCTCAGGGATCTTATCTACAAATATTACTTTTATGAATATATAAATTAATATAGCAAGTATGACTAGATATTTGCTTGGTAGGTGACCCTCTATGTCTAGGGATTGGGCTCTTTTGGCAAAGTAGGCTATGGTTATTAATGATAAGAACATATTCATTATAGAAAAGGATTGGTTTAGTCTATCTTGATTAGAGATTATCTTTATCAAAGACTTAGCCTTACTATCTCCATTTTCATCCATTTCTTTTAATTTGTTTATATCCAAACTTATTAGGCTGGTATGGATGGCAGTTATTATTCCATTTATGATTAATAAGCCTAAAATTACTAGGGCAGATATTAATATATAATAGGGTCCAGTTTCCATGATCTGTTATTCTCCATTCTTTTTATAAATCTTTTATCTAAGAATAACTATATACATAATAGCTAATATTGTCAAAAGTTTTAAGTCTTAATTCCCCTAGTTATAAGTTTCACCAGATCTTTTTTGCTTATTTTTTAATATGAAAATCACAGCTAGGATACATGTTAATCCAAAAACTAAAGATATCTGGTAGGAGTAGGTAAAGCCTGCTATTATATAAGCGATTATAGAAATTGCTGCTACACTTAGACCATAGGGTAACTGGGTTTTTACATGGTCTATATGGTTACAAGATGCCCCAGTTGATGACATTATAGTTGTATCTGATATAGGAGATAGGTGGTCTCCACATACCGATCCTGATAGGGTTGCTGATATGCCTATAAAAAATATAGGGTTAGTTGGATCAAACATAGATACTACAATAGGGATTAATATACCAAATGTCCCCCAGCTAGTTCCTGTTGCAAAGGCTAGAAAGATTGCAACTACAAATATTACGGCTGGTAGGAAATTATCCAGGTTACCTGCAGCATTTTCCATAAGTCCTCCTACAAACTGGGCAGAGGCTAATAGGTCGTTGGTTATATTTTTAAGGCTAGTCGCCATTGTAAGGATTAGGATAGCTGATGTCATAGATGAAAAGCCTTCTGAGATAGACTCCATTGATTTTTCAAAGCTAAGGGATTTTTTACAAACAAAATATCCTATAGTTAGGATAAGGGCTATGATAGATCCCATAGCTAGGGCTACTGATGAGTCAGTATTAGCAAAGGCATTTACAAAGTCATGGTAGTAGGCACTTTTAGGATCAAAAAATCCTCCTACATTTATCAGGCTTAAAACACTTGATACTATCAAAATTATGATGGGTAATACTAAGTCTATTACAGCTCCTCCATCATTTATTGTAAGCTTATCTAGGGAGCTATCTTTTCTAATACTAATATCCTCACCTTTACTGGCCTTTTTTTCATATTTTTTCATAGGACCAAAGTCTAGGTTAAATACTATAATTGATATAACAAAAAATAGGGTTAATAGCGAATAGAAATTAAAAGGAATAGCTTTTATAAATAGCTCTATACCTGACATATGACTATTTTCTGCATATCCAGATACTGCTGCAGCCCAGGATGATATAGGAGCTATCATGCATACTGGGGCTGCTGTGGCATCGATTATATAGGCTAGTTTGGCCCTTGAAATCTTGTGAGAATCTGTTATAGGCTTCATAACTGACCCACTTGTTAGGCAGTTAAAGTAATCATCTATAAATAGGGTAAGGCAGAGCATGAAGGTTGCTAGAAGTGAGCCCTTCCTAGTTTTTATCTTAGAATCGGCCCACCTACCAAAGGCCTTAGATCCTCCAGCTTGATTGATTAGAACAACCATTATCCCAAGGACTACTAGGAAGATGAATATCCCTGAAGTTTGAGAAATCGACTTGATGAATCCTTCTTTTACTATATTATCTAAAAATATAGCGAATGATCCCTTTGAAGATAATATCCCCCCAATAACTATGCCTAAAAATAAGGATGAGAAAACTTCCTTAGTAAATAAGGCTATTAGTATAGCAACTAGGGCTGGCATTAGGGAGTAGATTGTAGCGTGGGTATCTGTTCCACTTATTGAAATAAATATTGAAAAAGCTATGGCAATTATAGCAAATATAAGGGCCGGCTTTAGTTTTTTAGTATCCATAAATTCCTCTCTATGTATTTAATATCACTAACAAGGGACTGGTAGAGGGTTTTTAAAAAGCTCTAACAGTCCCAAAATAGATTGCAATTTATATTATACTAATTTTTTTGATTAAAGAAAGCTATTTTTATAAAATCTTTGACTTTAAGGATAACATAGTTATGATACAAAAAAAGAAGGCCCTAGGCCTCCTTCATTTCTTCTTCTGATATTATATCTTTTACCTTCATAAGTCTAGCTATTGTTGCTCTCTCATTTTCTTCTAGTTTGGCTCTGATATATTTGATAGTTTCTTCAAGATCTGGGATGGTCCTATATTCTAGGGCATTTACTCTTCTTCTAGTTTTTTCTATCTCATCTGCCATAAGTTGGGTAGTTTTTTCCATCTCTGCTAGCTCTAAGAGCCTATTCATGGTTTCATTTAGCCCCCTTATAGCTGTATCTAATCCAGCTGATGTTTGGGCTAGACCATAGGGATACATGGAGGCATTTTCATTTTCTTCTACCTTAAATTCCATTTTTGGTATCCTAACGCTCATGACATTTTTTATGGCTATATCTACTCCTACTTCTTGGGTAGGTAGGCTAACTGCCTCTTCCAAAAATTCTGGACTCATTAGGGCAGAGGCTAGAAGAAATTCTTTAAAAGACTTTGATAGGTCTTCTTCTACTTCTTCTCTTAGTTTTTTATTTTCCCTTATTAGCTCTAAGAACTGTCTCATAAGCTCATCTTGTTTATCTTTTAAAAGCTTATATCCACGTTTACTTGTAGCCAGCCTTTTTTTAAGGGTATTTAGGTTCATCCTTGTTGGCGTTACTTTTAATCTTGCCATAAGTTGCTCCTAATCTAAATATTTTTCTATAAGCTTATCATCAATCCTCTTAAGCTCACTTTTTGGTATTAGTTTAAGTAGTGACCAGCCTAGATCTAGGGTCTCTTCTATGGACCTATTGGTGTAATAACCTTGGTTGATGTATTTTTCTTCAAATTCTTTGGCAAATTTGGCAAAGGCTAGGTCTGCTTCTGATAAAGCAGAGTCTCCTAAGATTTTTTGAAGTTCTCTTGCATCAACACCTGATGCATAGGCTGCATAGATTTGATTCATTGTATCTGCATGGTCTTCCCTGGTTTTTTTATCTCCTATACCCTTATCTTTTAGTCTGGATAAGGATGGTAGGATTGATACTGGAGGCTCTACCCCTTGGTTATATAACTCACGGTCCAGGATGATTTGTCCTTCTGTTATATAGCCTGTTAGGTCAGGGATTGGGTGGGTTATATCATCTTCTGGCATGGATAGGATTGGAATTTGAGTTATAGTTCCTGGTTTGCCACGAAGCTTTCCAGCCCTTTCATAGATGGTTGATAGGTCTGTATATAAATAACCTGGATAACCACGACGACCTGGTACTTCCTTACGGGCAGCTGATACCTCACGGAGGGCTTCTGCGTAGTTGGTCATATCTGTCATGATTACTAAAACTTGCATGTCCTTTTCAAAGGCTAGATATTCTGCAGCAGTTAGGGCCATCTTTGGTGTTGATAGACGTTCTATGGCAGGGTCATCTGCTAGGTTCATAAATAAAACTGAACGGTCTAGGGCCCCTGTTTTTCTAAAGTCATCCATGAAAAATTGTGCTTCTTCAAAGGTTATACCTATGGCTGCAAATACTACAGCAAAGCCCTCATCATTTGATAAAACCTTGGCTTGTCTAGCTATTTGGGCTGCTACTTGGTTATGTGGTAGACCATTTCCAGAAAATATAGGTAGCTTTTGACCACGAACTAGGGTATTTAGACCATCTATGGTTGATATTCCAGTTTGGATAAACTCAGATGGATAGTCCCTACTTACTGGATTTATGGCTACTCCATTTACATCTCTTTTTTCTTCTGGTATTATTTCTGGTCCATCATCTATGGCTTCTCCTAGTCCATTAAAGGCCCTACCTATCATATCCTCTGATACTCCAAGTTCTAGGGGACGACCTAAAAATCTTACTGAGGTTGATTTTAGATTGATTCCTGTAGATCCTTCAAAAAGTTGGACCATGGCGTTATCTTTGTTTATTTCTATAACACGACCACGACGACGTTCGCCTGTTTGCATTTTTATATCTACTAGTTCATCAAAGTTGACCCCTTCAACTCCTTCAATTAGCATTAGAGGTCCGACTACTTCACTAACTGTTTTGTATTCTTTTAACATTAAGCCTCCTCCTTAACTAATTGTGCTATTTCAGCATCGATTTCTTCTTTGATTGAGTCAATCTTTGCTAGGTCATCTTCGCTTATTAGTTTTAATCTAGTTATCTTCTCACTTACTGCAAGTTTTTCTATTTTTTCTAGCTCAACTCCCTTACCTAGGGCATCAATGCTCTTATCATAGTTATATAAGATGGCATCTAGCATTTTTACCTGTTTGTTTAGTGAACAGTAGGTATCGACATCATGGAAGGCATTTTGTTGGAGGTAGTCTTCTCTGATTGATTTTGTAACATTTAGTTTTAATTTATCATCATCAGATAGGGCATCACGTCCTACTAGCCTTACTACTTCTTGTAAGGATGATTCTTGTTGAAGTAGGCTCATACATCTTTTTCTATTGGTAGAGAATTTTTCCTCTACATTTGTATCTATATATTGGTCCATCTTAGTTTGGTAAAGAGAGTATGATGATAGCCAGTTTATAGCTGGGAAGTGTCTTTGGTAGGAAAGGTCATAGTCTAAGCCCCAGAATACTTTTACTATACGTAAGGTAGCTTGGGTTACAGGTTCTGATAAATCTCCTCCTGGAGGGGATACTGCTCCCATTACTGATAGGGATCCTATGTCAGTTCTATTTCCTAAAACTTCTACCTTTCCAGCTCTTTCATAAAAGTCAGCTATCCTACTTGCAAGATAAGCAGGGAATCCCTCATCTCCAGGCATCTCTTCAAGTCTACCACTCATCTCACGAAGGGCCTCTGCCCATCTAGATGTAGAATCAGCCATCATAGCTACGTTATAGCCCATGTCCCTAAAATACTCTGCTAGGGTTATACCTGTATAAATACTTGCCTCCCTGGCAGCTACTGGCATGTTAGATGTGTTAGCTATAAGAACTGTTCTTTTCATTATTGATTCGCCGGTTTTTGGATCTACAAGCTCTGGAAATTCGTTAAGTACGTCAGTCATCTCATTTCCACGCTCACCACATCCTACATATATTACTATGTCTGCATCGGCAAATTTTGCTATTTGGTGTTGGACTACTGTCTTTCCTGATCCAAATGGTCCAGGGATAGCTGCAGTACCACCCTTGGCTACTGGGAAGAAGGTATCTATTACCCTTTGACCTGTTATAAGTAGCTCATCTGGGTCAAGTTTTCTTGAAGATGGTCTAGCCTGTCTAACTGGCCATATTTGAAGCATGGAAACTTCTTTATCCCCATCTTCAGTTTCTATTATAGCAATGGTTTGATCAACCTTATATAGACCTTCTTTTATATCTTTGATAGTTCCTTTTATTCCAACTGGAACCATGATTTTGTGGGTTATGACTGTAGTTTCTTCTACACTACCTAATATATCTCCACCTGATACCTCATCGCCTATCTTGGCAATAGCTTTAAATTCCCAATCCTTATCCCTGTCTAGGGCCTTTGAGGTTACCCCTCTTTTTAGGAATTCTCCTGCCAAGTCTTCTAGTTTTTCTAGGGGTCTTTGGATACCATCATACATTCTTTCAAGCATGCCTGGTCCAAGCTCTACTGATAATGGGAATCCCTTAGATACTACCTCATCTCCAGGACCTATACCTGTGGTTTCCTCATATACTTGGATGCTTGCAACATCTCCCCTCATCTCTATTATTTCGCCGATGAGCTTATCTTTTGATACCTCAACCACATCGTAGATATTGGCATCAGATAAACCCTCTGCCTCTATTAGTGGTCCTGATACTTTAGTGATTTTACCTTTATTCAAATTAAGCTCCTTTAATCTAAAATGTTTGCTCCAACAGCCTTTTCTACTGATTTATTTATATCAGCAAGACCTATTCCTAAAGATCCCTTATTAGATGGAATTAGGATTATTGTTGGAACCATTTTGTTTCTATATTTATCAATAGTTGATGGAATTTCTTTAGCAAGGCTTTCAGTTATAAAGATAAGACCAACTTCAGATTTCTCTAAATCTTTTATAATAGCCTTAGCCTCATTTCCATCAACTGCAGGATATACATTAACTCCCAATGCCTTAAAGGCAAGTATGGAGTCTCTATCTCCTATTACTGCTAATTTATACATTAGATTTTCTCAACCTTTCTAAAGTAGATTCCTTAGATAGAGAATTTAACTTTGATACAAAGATTATCCTAAGGTTTTTAATCTCTACTTCCTTACTAATTACATAATTGATTAAAACCATTGGACCATAGGTTTCACTTTTTGCCTCAGATGTAAAGTCTATTACATGAGTATCTATGGCTCTTTCTAGTCTTAGGATATTTTCATCCAAACTTTCATTATCATCAAGTTTTCTTAGATATTTACTAACCCTAGTTGTCTTTATATCAGCATAAAGTTTAGATAAGTCAACACCATAATCTGCTAATAGTTTTTCTTTATCTAGGAAGCCTCCATTTATTAGGGCTTTTTTTAGGGTCTCATAACTTTGATCTTGGCTTTTGATTCTTAAAAGTGTCTTTATATTTATAAGGTCAATTCTTTCTTTAGTAAACTCTGTAAGCCTATCTAGGCCAATGTCTTCTGCATCTTCTAATAAAGTCTTGTAAAATTGCCTATCTAGGTAGATATCTATATCCTGAGGGTTATTACTTTGCCTATATTTATCCAATACACTCTTGGCAATATTTAGGTATTTTTCGTTAACCAGTGCATCAAAGTTTGCCTTTAGTGAAGAGTTTTCTTCTATAACTTGTAATAATTTGGCATTTTTGTTTGCCTCTTTTATTAGGTTTTTCTTTATAAAGGCAAGGTCAATATTTCCTATATCTACATATAACCTAGATAAGTCCTCATCTTGGACTATTTCTTTTAGGATAACTTTTAGGTTATGAAAGTTATATTCTTCTTCTAGATATAGGAGAATTCTCTTATCAGGACTTGTGTTATAGATACTCCTATAAACTCTTTTTAACTCATTTTTTAGGATAAGCTCATAGTCAGTATCTTTAGCTAACTTAGTTAAAGAATCTCTATAAACTGTATCATTTAGAGCATCTAGGATTTCTTTTACAGAATTTAAGTCTGTAAGTCTTTCTAGCTCACTTTTTTTGAGGAGATTTTTTTCATATATTCTTGTTGAAGTAGATGCGGATATATAGTCCTCTTTATTCATCTTAATCACCTCACTTAAATATTTTATCTGAAATTTCTTTTCTTAGCTCATCTTTGTTATCTTTTATTAAAGATTCAAAGCTATTATCATATTCTATATTCTCTTTTCTAATAATAAAACCATGGTCACAAGATTCTTCTGATATTTTTAGATTATTCAAATCTTCTTTAGAAAAGATATCTTTTCTATTTTTTTCTAAGAGGATTTCACCATCTAAAATATTTGCATCTTTTAAAGCATTTAGGACAAATTTTTTGTAAGTATCATTATCCATATTATTTAAGGCATCTTCTAATTTTTTAAGGATTTCATCTATAACCTTGTTTTTGGCGCTGATATTTATATCACGAGCCTGTCTTTGTGCTGACACTTTTTCATTTTCTAAAATTAGATCTTTTTCTTTTTTAGCCTGGTCAATAATCTTTTTTGCTTCACTTTGGGCTGATTCTACTTTTTTATCAAGACTTTCTTTACCGCTTCTTTTTGCCTTATCTAAAATCCTTGTTTCTTCTTCTTTAGCCTTATTTATGATATTTTCTAATATTACATCAAGATTATTCATAATCTTATCCTAATATTATGCGTTTAGTACTAGTAGAAGTGAGATTACAAATCCTAGGATAGCGTATAACTCAACCATTACTGAATAAATTACACCCTTGATGAACTCTCCCTCATTTTTTGATAAGATATTTACACCTGAAACTGCTACCTTAGCTTGGGCAACAGCTGAGTGATATCCAACTACTCCTACAGGTAAACCTGCCATTAATAGGTATAGACCTTTTGCTGTATCAATATTACCAGCTATTATTTGTTGGTAGATGAAAAATCCTATAACGAAGCCATATAGACCTTGGGTACCTGGTAATAGCTGTAAGATAAGAGCCTTACCAAACTTTTCTGGTTCTTCTACTGTTAGGGCTGCTGTAGCCTCACCTGTCATTCCTGTTCCCTTTGCAGAGCCCATACCTGATAAAAATACAGCTACAGCTGCTCCTAATACTGCAAAAATCAATCCACCATTTTCTACTAAAAAGTTACTCATTTTCTCCTCCTTTAAGTATTTTTACAAACTTGGTATCATTTATCATTTCGCGGAATTTAATTCCTCCGCCTTCATAAAATTTGTTAAACATTTCTACATATATAAGTCTAAGTGAATGTACATAGGCTGATAGGTAAGAAAGGAACATATTAAATAATTGGAATACTAAAAATATCAATACTGCTCCAATAATTCCAGCTATTCCTCCACCACCAACCATATCTACTATCAAGTTAACTGAATAAGCTACAAAGGCTCCTGATAGTACTAGGGCCATTAGTCTAAGAAAGGATACAAAATCTCCTATCCATGATGTTAGACCATATACCTCATAGGCACCAGATCCAATTCTAGCTCCAAGACTTTTTTCTTTTCTACCAGAAAATAGGAATATTCCAACAAGTCCTGCTATCATGATCCATTTTGCTATATTTGATCCTTTTAGGGCAAGGGCTAGGGCTCCACCTACTACCATATAGACAAAACCAACATCAAATACTGCATCAAGTGGTTTTTTATCTCTAATTAGCATGAAGGCTTTTATCCCTAGGGCTGTAAATAAGGATATAGCTCCTATAGTTAAACTAATTACTATTAGTGTATTTATATCCTTGGTTGGATCTATTAGACCAAATGGTAGTTTAATAATTCCTCCAAAGAATGATCCAAATATTGCACCAAATACACATGCTGATATGGATATCCTGAGAAATAACCTCACCATTTTTTCGCTGCTAGTAGATAAATTCTTAAATTTAAGTAGTAAAATTGTTCCAATTACACCTAGTAGACCATAACCTAAATCCCCTATCATAAATCCTGTAAATATAGTATAAAATATGGCTACTATAAAACTTGGATCTATTTCATTATATTTTGGTAAGGCATAAGTTTTTATAATCTCTTCATATGGGTCTATTAGTTTATTGTTTTTTAGGATGATTGGTACATTTTCATCATCTTTGTTAGCTTCTTTTATATCAAGGATGAAATTATCTCCCAAGGCTTTTTTTAAATCAGCCTTGAATTTTTCTTGCTTATCCCTTGGTATATATCCTTCTATAACATTCATAGTATCAGTTTCTAAGAAGTATTCTTCTGACATTTCTTTAGTTTTTAAATTTGCTATATAGGCATCATATACATAAAGATCATCCAAGTATTTGACTTGTGATTTTATACCATCTTCGATATTTTTTATATCTTCTTCTAAGCTAGAGCCTTTCTTATCTAGGTCATTTAAGCTATCTATTACTAAGCCTTTAGCTTTTATATTAACTTCCTTATATCCAAATTCTCTTAAAATGTCTATAAGCTTTTGCTTGCTTTTGACACTTGATAGGCCTATTATGTAGGCTAATTTATCTCTTTCACTTACCTTTGATACTAGGGCATCTTCTAGATTTTCCTCAACAATCCTTCTGTTTAAATCAT
>Ga0181466_1000315_pt1 | contig 18046 bp, 13 predicted proteins | sample InSIn4gowninarea_FD_119078 | JGI IMG/M metagenome (GOLD analysis project Ga0181466, IMG submission 119078) | Clean room microbial communities from NASA Spacecraft Assembly Facility at Jet Propulsion Laboratory, Pasadena, California, USA -... ... | reverse complement strand
TAGAGATTGCTGCTCTATTTGATAAAATCCGTTCCGGTAAGGAACTAACTTTGGAGGAACGTTTAAAGTTTAAGTCCGCTATGCTGCATGTTTTTGCTATATGGGACCATGAAAAAGGCTGGGTGCAGCAATATCATTTGGGGGCCTTACGCAATAATAATACCCGCATGATGCAACAATTGGGCCCAGACACCGGATGGGACTCCATTGGTGATTTTTCTCAAGGGCGAGCCTTGTCCAGGTTTTTAGACCGCTTAGATTCCAGCAATCAATTAGCAAAAACGATTTTATACAACCTTAATCCGGGGGATAATGAATTAATAGCTACCATGATTGGTAACTTTAATGATGGTTCTGTGCCGGGGAAGATTCAGTTTGGCTCAGCATGGTGGTTCCTGGATCAAAAGGAGGGCATGATCAGTCAGATAAATGCATTATCAAACATGGGGCTGTTAAGCCGCTTTGTAGGTATGCTTACCGATTCCAGAAGTTTCCTCTCATACCCGCGTCACGAATACTTCCGCCGCATTCTATGCAACCTGTTTGGTGAAGAAATAGAAAATGGTGAATTGCCCAACGATATTGAGTGGATTGGAAAAGTAATTCAGGACATCTGCTTTAATAATGCAAAGAATTATTTCAACTGGCAGGTAAGTGAGGATCCGGTTTCCTTACAAATGCAAATGAGTTAGGAATGAAATTGTAACAGGTAAATCTTTAGAACAAGAACAATGAATAAAGTGCTTTGTTTTGGTGAACTGCTGTTGCGTTTATCGCCTGATATGGAAGGTGAATGGATCGAAAGTACATCCATACCTACGTATATTGGGGGTGCAGAGCTTAATGCTGCTACAGCCCTGGCGCAATGGAAAGTACCGGTTAAGTATGTATCTGCTATCCCAGATAGTTTTCTGTCCACAACCATACTTTCCCGATTAAGTAAGAAAGGGATTGATGTACAGGATATGGTATTAACCGGAAATCGCATCGGTATTTATTATTTGTTGCAAGGAGCTGACCTAAAACATACCAGTGTTATTTATGACCGTGCTGCCTCTTCTTTTTCCCAACTGCAGCCCGGACAAGTGGATTGGGATAAAGTACTGCAGGATGTTTCTTGGTTTCACTTTAGTGCTATCAGTCCTGCACTCAATGCCAATGTTGCGGCACTGTGTAAAGAAGCATTGCAGGCCGCTGCACAAAGAAATATAACCATATCAGTTGACTTAAACCACCGGGCAAAGCTTTGGCAATATGGAAAGGAACCCGTTGATGTAATGCCCGAGTTAGTACAATACTGCGATGTGATCATGGGCAACATCTGGGCGGCAGAAGCCATGCTCCGTATTCCTATTGCTGCAGCGTTTAACAGAGCAGAAAAAACATCCTGCCTGGAGCAGGCTGAAAGGACATCGGCTTCCATTATACAGCACTATCCGAAATGCAGCCAGGTAGCTAACACCTTCCGTTTCGATCAGGAAGGTGCTATTACTTATTACGCTGCTTTATACAAGGATGAGAAATTATGCGTATCACCTCAGCAACACACTACACGGATAGTAGATAAGGTTGGCAGTGGCGATTGTTTTATGGCCGGGCTCATCTACGGTAACTATCATGGGCACACACCACAAGACATTATTGATTTTGCTGCTGCTGCCGCTTTTAATAAATTGTTCATAAAAGGAGATGCTACTACCTCCACAGTAGAAGATATCCGCAAAGCTTATTTAAACTATGCATAATAAGGAACAAGTACTACAGCAAATAGTACAACAGAAATTATTGCCGCTTTACTATCATGATAATGCAACCGTTAGCATGGATATCCTGCAATCGCTGTATGAAGCAGGTATAAGAGTAATCGAATATACCAACCGCGGAGTACATGCACTGGACAACTTCAAAGAATTAAAAGAAGCCAAAGAAAGGACGATGCCGGATATGCTATTAGGTATAGGTACAATTAAAACGGTTGAACAGGCAAAGCAATATATTGATGCCGGTGCCGATTTTATTGTATGTCCTACCATGAACGAACAAGTGGCTGCGGTAACGCATGAAGCAGGTTTGCTTTGGATTCCCGGCTGTATGACGCCCACTGAAATTGCAGCAGCAGAAATGGCTGGCGCTACATTGGTCAAGATATTTCCAGGCAATATTTTAGGACCAGGCTATATCAGTGCTATTAAAGAACTGTTTCCCGGAATAAAATTTATGCCCACAGGTGGAGTAGAAGCAGAAGAAAAGAATTTAAGAACATGGTTTAAGTCAGGTGTAGTGGCTGTTGGCATGGGTAGTAAGCTGATCACGAAGGAAATGGTACAACAAAAGGATTATGCCGCATTGAAAGAAGCTACAGCAAAGGCATTGCAATTAATTCAGCATGTTACTCAAACTGCCGAACAGTATTCCGTGTAGCAGTGAGCAACACAGGTAAAAGCTAAGAGAAACAGATTGCTTACCATATAAATAAAAATCCATGTTAGTAAAGTCTACAGATAAGTTGTCTGAATTATCCGCTACCCCTGACTTAAATGAAAGAGTTGGCAAATACCGCTGGACCATCTGTGCACTGTTGTTCTTTGCAACAACCGTCAACTATCTCGACCGGCAGGTATTGAGTTTGTTGCAACCTACACTTGCCGAAAAATATAACTGGACCAATAATGATTATGCCAATATCACATCAATCTTTCAGTTTGTTTATGCCGTCTCCTTGCTGTTTGCGGGCAGAATCATTGACAAACTTGGAACAAAAAAGGGGTATGTATGGGCCATCATCATCTGGTCGGTTGGTGCACTCCTGCACGCCCTTGCGATCCCCTTAGGAGAAGGACTGGTAACATTTTTTGGCTGGCTGGGAATAACAGCACTCTCTGTTTCAGTAGTCGGTTTTATGTTTGGCAGAATCGTGCTGGCAGTAGGTGAAGCTGGCAACTTCCCGGCAGCCATTAAAGCAACGGCTGAATATTTTCCTAAAAAAGAGCGCTCCTTTGCCACTGGTATCTTTAACTCCGGCGCGAATGTAGGCGCCATTCTAGCACCGCTTACTGTTCCCTGGATTGAAGTAAACTGGGGATGGCAGGCTGCTTTTATTGCCATTGGTGTAATAGGCTTTTTGTGGCTGCTGTTCTGGACAGCTTTTTATGATAAACCTGAAAAACAGAAACGGTTATCCGGAGCCGAATTGGCTTATATCAATAGTGATAAGGATGAAGAGGTTGTAAGTAGGGAAACATTGAAGGGAGCAGCCCCTGACCCTGCCGCTGGTGTTGGCCCGGATGTAAGGAAAATATCATGGCTTACATTACTAGGTTTCCGGCAAACATGGGCATTTGTATTGGGTAAGTTTTTAACAGACGGGGTTTGGTGGTTTTTTCTCTTTTGGCTACCGGCTTATCTGAAGGCACAATACGGGATAGAAAAAATGCAGATCATGTTACCCCTTGCTGTGTTGTACAGTATGACCATGTTCGGGTCTATTGGCGGTGGATGGTTCCCAGTCTATTTTATGAGAAAAGGACTGACTGCATACGATGCCCGCATGAAAGCCATGTTTGTCATTGCACTTATTCCTTTGGTAGTATTGGCAGCGCAACCATTAGGTAGTATCAGTTACTGGATGCCGGTCCTTCTTATTGGCATTGGAGCCTCTGCACACCAGGCATGGAGTGCGAACATTTTTACTACTGTTTCAGATATGTTCCCCAAGAGGGCTGTTGGCTCTGTGGTAGGTATTGGTGGTATGGCCGGCGGCTTTGGCGGGGTGGTGATATCTAAAGTAGGCGGAGCGTTGTTTGATTATTACCAGGGCCTGGGGCATATTCAAACAGGCTATACCATCATGTTCTCTTTCTGTGCCGTGGCCTATATCATTGCCTGGATAATAATGAAGATGCTAGTACCAAGATACAAGCCCATTACCGGCATATAACGACATTAGTGTGCAATCATTATGCTAATACCTATAGTATAAAACCTGTTGTGAGTAAAAGAATCTGATTTTAATTTTCATATAGCTTTGATGTAGCCTTCTGTTTCTACAGCGGGCTTTATTAACACAAGTAAGTTAAGCAGGTTTTAAAGCTATATTTTACATCAAAGTACAATTAAACAGTCCCGTAGCGCACAGCCTTCCATGGAGATGTCCACAAGTCACTGTTACTGAGTCTGCGAATTGTGCAGCTTCAACCAGGTAGCCTAATAAAAAGGTAATAAATATATCGCACCTCCGGAGCTCTGGGGATGGTGATGCCTTTCTGATGCTACCAATATATCGCTGCTCCGGGGCTTTTTGATAGTTTGAAATTGAACCTTAAGATAGCAGATAGCTTATGCTACCAAATTAAGAATGGTATAGCTCTATTTTAACTTTGAAACTTCTTGCATTTATGAATAAACTCTTGCTCTTTATAGTTCCGGCCACGCTGTGTGTGAGTGGTATTTTCGCACAATCAGCTAAGAGAGATAAAGCGCAACAAATCATTCTGACCAATATTTCTACTATTGATTTGACCGACAAAGGTATTTCCATAAAAAGAAGCAGTCTCAACATTCCAAAAGGTACTGTTTACCCTTTGCTGCTGTCATCCCCACAAGACACTATTCCTGCACAACTGGATGATCTGGATGGAGATGATAATTGGGATGAACTTTTCTTTGTTGTAAATATTCCGGCAAACGGGAAGAAAGCCTGTACTCTTCATTGGGTAGACAAGCAACCGGTATTTGTAAGACAAACGAGTGTCCGATTCGGGAAACGGTCCTCTGCAACTGATCCTGTGCAGCCTGCTACCAGTGAAACACTCTATAAGAATGAATTGCCAAAGAGTTTGGGGTATCAGCGTTATCAAACCGATGGACCATCCTGGGAAAACGACAAGGTCGGTTTCCGCCATTACCTTGATGGCCGCAATGCAAAAGATGTGTTTGGAAAACGTGCTGCGTATATGTCGCCTGAAAATGTGGGCATCAATGCTGCAGGTGCTGTTGAAGACAACTATCATGTAATGGCAGATTGGGGACGAGATATTCTTGCTGTAGGCAATTCCGTTGGTATAGGAGGTATTGCCCTTTTTAAAGGGGACAGTGTTTTAAGACTAGGTGTAACCGTAAATGATTCAGTGAATAATGTGGAGAAAACAACCTTCAAAATAGTTTCGGAAGGTACTGTACGATCAATCATGAATATTAAATACTATGACTGGAAGCCTGCTGACCGATCATACAATGCAGAAGAAACCATCAGCATTTGGCCAGGTATGTACGCCTACCATAATTCGGTAAATATAACTGGTGTGAACGGTGACGAGAACCTGGCTATTGGAATGGTAAATCTTAATTCTGATAAACAACCCGTTGAAATAAGGACCGGAAGCAAATGGGTGGCTTTGGTTTCCCACGACAAACACACCTACAATAAAGAATGGTGGCTGGGACTTGCCTTGATCCTGCCGGCTGATGCGTATTTAGGATACACCGAAGCACCGAAAAAGGGAAAACTTACCGACAGCTTTTTGGCAAGGGTGAAACTTACCGGAAGACCTGTAGAATACTATGCTGTGGCAGGTTGGGAATTGAGTGACCCGGGTTTTAAAGATGCGGGTTATTTTCAGCGATATGTAGAAAACCTGGTAAAGCAACTGTCGGCGGCAGTTAAGGTATCAATAAGATAGTGTTACTCTAGTGATTAATGGATAAAGTACCAGGATTTGTACATGAGGGTTGAGGTGGCACAATGGGCTGCATAGATATTGATAAGCCAGCACGGTGTGCTATACCAAATGTATATTCTTATGCAATGGCGTCGGATGTGTACAGTATTAATATTATATTGCTATGAACTAATTTATAGGAAGGGCTTATCTCTAAAAGAAAGTAAACTTTAGGGCTATGTCAACAGCCTGTCTATTGTATATTTACCCCTGCTGCCAGAGACTACTCTTTAGACCTGTTTTTTATCCCATTCCTATTTTAAAAGACGAAAGATGAACGAAGGACAATCCAAGGCCACAGACTCTCCAAAGACCGCAGGTTCCTGTGGAGATCCTTCGGGCTTGTCCACAGGACCCTGCGGGGGAGATATACGGCTTAGATACGGCTCAGGTAGGGCTTAGACATGGCTTTCCATGAACTATCCATGACTTTACTATGGCTTTAGTACGGCCGAGATAGAAGGGAGCATGGTATGAGTTGGTATTGGGAGTTAGACAGCGTAATCCTATGATGGTGTACATGGAAGGGGGTATTAAGTAGTGTTTGGCAGTGTGTAATAGAGTGCTGTTGATAGTATGGCAACTTTGGGGAGTGGGTCCGTGCTGGTAGTGGATATTTAGCATTTGGGTAAGGTATAGCTGCCAGTCCTTTGGGAGAAGTTGTGAAGCCTGTGGCAACGAAACGCTTTGTTTAGATATGATAATGAATTACCGGCTGTAAGGCGAGTTAGGCTCAACAATCCTGGCGGAGTAGCGCAGAACATTTAGAACAGAGCCATAGTAGCAATACCAGATTCAAACAGGTAGCCTTTTAAAGCTGCGAGCTTTGAGCTGTGAGCGGAGAGCATACCATAACCTGTATCATGCCCGCAGGACTCTGCGAAGACTCCCTGGGAGATCTCACTGAGTCTGCGACCTTCGGACTACTTAACTGAAAAAGGTATAAGATTTTATAGCAGACTTTTGCATACCAAAATAGAATTAGTAATGAAAGGATTGACTTTTTTGACAATAATACTTTTAGTATCGTCGCTCGTATCAGCACAGGAAAAGCTTGTGCAATACCTTTCGGGTACCGGTAGTAATCATACAGTTGCATGGGATTTCTTCTGCACGGGTGGCAGGAACAGTGGTTATTGGACTATCATACAAGTGCCTTCCTGCTGGGAACAACAAGGCTTTGGTACCTACAATTACGGAAGAGATTATAAAACTTACGGACGTAACTTCAGGTTTGCCGATGAAAAGGGCTTGTACAAATACCATTTTAATGTGCCTGCTGCATGGGCACATAAAACAGTGCTTATTGTGTTTGAAGGAAGCATGACGGATACAGAAGTGAAAATCAACGGTGAGCCTGCCGGAGCCAAACACCAGGGTGCTTTTTATAGATTTAAATATGATATAACAGATAAAATAAAATTCGGCACCTCGAACCTGTTGGAAGTAAGCGTGAGTAAAATGTCGGATGAGGCATCTGTTAACAACGCAGAACGACTTGCTGATTACTGGATATTCGGAGGCGTATTCAGACCTGTGTATCTGGAAGCTGTAAATCCTGAATATATTGACCACACCGCAATTGATGCAAAAGCTGATGGCAACTTTGCCATGCAGGCATTTCTAAAAAATATCACAGGCGCAAAAACACTGATGGCTGATATATTTGATCAAAAAAGGAATAAAGTTGCCACTATTACAAAAGCTGTATCTGTTGGAGATACCATTGTTGCACTAAGCAAGAAGATAGATAACCCATTGCAATGGACAAGTGAAACACCTAATCTATACAATGTAAAAGTGTATCTGAAGGAAGGCGCTAAAACAGTATATGAACTAAGCGAAAGATTTGGCTTCCGAACAATCGAAATAAGACATGGAGATGGCATTTATATCAATGGCGTGCAGGTAAAAATGAAGGGCATCAACCGACATTGCTTTTGGCCTGAAACCGGACGTACCTTAAATGACAGCATCAGTTTGCTTGATGTGCAGTTAATTAAGCAAATGAACATGAATGCGGTGCGTTGCTCGCATTATCCGCCGGATACCAGGTTCCTTGAATTGTGTGATTCCTTAGGTTTATATGTATTGGATGAACTGGCCGGCTGGCAAAAGGCTTACAGCACTAAGGCGGGTGAACCATTGGTAAAAGAAATGGTGGCAAGAGATGTAAACCATCCATCCATCATCTTCTGGGATAATGGAAATGAAGGTGGAACAAATAAGGAGCTGGATGATGATTTTGGTAAATGGGATTTTTCACACCGTTCAGTAATTCATCCGCACCATCGGCCGGGCAATGCGTTCAATGGTATTGATTGTAACCATTACGAAGATTATTACAGTACAAAAAAGATTCTGAACGATAGCCTCATCTATATGCCTACAGAGTTTCAACATTCAGAGGATGATGGCGGCGGTGGTGCGGGTATGTATGATTTTTGGGAGCTGCATTGGCACGCTAAACGCAGTGGCGGTGGTTTTATCTGGGCTATGTTAGACGAAGGTGTTGTGCGTACTGATATGCGAAACATTATAGACGCAAACGGCTTAAACGCTAATGATGGCGTTATGGGGCCACACAGAGAAAAAGAAGGTAGCTTCTATGCTTTGCGTGAAATCTTTTCGCCGGTGCATATTGAAATGAAAAGCCTACCGGAAAGCTTTGATGGGGCGATAGCCGTTGAGAACAGGTACCACTTTACCGATCTGAATGAATGCACATATCAATGGGCGCTGGTGAATTTCAGAAAACCCTTCGACCTCCAGTTTACAGGTTATACCGTGATGCAAAAAGGAACGGCATCTGTTGGCTCTGTAAAGCCGCTGGAGAGAGGAAACCTGCAGCTACATCTGCCAGCAGATTTCAAGAAATATGATGCTTTGGTTGTAAGAGTAACCGATAAGTTTAAAAAGGTAATTGGCGAATGGACATGGAAATTGAAGCGTAACGAAAGCCTGCTAAATGGCGTGATCACGGAAACTGATAGCGCAACATCATTAGAAAAGAACGATACTGCAGTAATCTTAAAAGGGGGAGATGTTATAGTTAGTCTTGATAGCAGGACCGGTACTTTAAGAAAAGCCTCTAACAAAAATGCTAATGCATTATCATTCACCAACGGTCCGATACTTGTTGAGGGGACCGGGCAGCTTACAGGCAGTAAAACTTATAACGAGGGAAATAACAGCGTAGCAGAATTCTCTTATACAGGCAATCTGAAATCGGTTAAATGGACGATGTTCGGCAGTGGATGGGTAAGTCTCCAATACACTTACCAGTTATCCGGTACGTATGATTTTGCAGGTATTTCGTTCTCGTACCCTGAAAATTATATATTAGGTGCAAAATGGTTGGGCAAAGGCCCATACCGACAGTGGAAGAACCGTTCCCAAGGTACGCCGGTAAACGTGTGGCAGAACTTTTATAACAATACGCAAACTTCTTATTACCCGCTGGTTTATCCAGAGTTCAAAGGGTACTACGGAGATATTACATGGATGGAATTTAATACCATTGAAGGACGTTTTTATGTAGCCAGTAAAGACACGGGTTTATATGTGCGGTTATTTAACTTTTACGGCATAACAGGTCCGGTAAGCTATCCTAAACTGCCAACCGGTGACATATCCTTTCTAGATTGTATACCACCAATAGGTACGAAGCTTGCCACGAATATCAACACCAATACTTCATCACTGGGACCACAAAGCGAGCCCACACATTTAGACAGATCAATTACCCGCACACTATATTTCTATTTTGGTTTACCGCAAATCACCGGTAGCAAAGAACAATATAGCCGACCTGCAATAGACAATGTATTTTAAGAATAACACTTATAACGGAAATGTTATTTATGTAGTAATAAAGGGAGAATGGAAATTATTGTGGTAGTTGGTATTATAATGGCTGATCTTGCCTGCCTCGGGTAGTTATCCGGCATGGTGTGCTGATAGGCATCTCTGAGTTTGGCTACTGTTGGATAAGACAGCCCCAAGGTTAGCCTTCAGGGTGGGTATGGTTTTCTTGAAGCGACGGGTTAAGACCCGATGTTACTACATGAGTAGAGCTTACTGCACTATTCATTGTAATTGGAGTAACTATTAGTAAATGACACTTACAGGGGTGAGATTATCGCTTATCTTCGTTATAAAAAATCAGAACTATGAAACAGTTACTCTCTTTCGTACTGCTTAGTGCCGTACTTGTTACCAGCTTGCACGCCTGTGCACAACAGGAGGATAAGTCGAAGCGCCCAAGCCCTCCTGCAAAAGTTTCGCAAACCATCAGCAGTGGTGCTACAGTTACTATTGACTACAGTCAGCCTTCCTTAAAAGGCAGGACAATGGGGAAGGATGTAGAGCCTATGGATGGTAAAGTGTGGCGTGCAGGCGCTAATGAAGCAACCGTATTTGAAGTAAGCAAAGATGTAAAGGTTGAGGGCAAACCATTACCTGCGGGAAAGTATGCCCTGTTCATGATCTCCAATCCTAATGAATGGACCGTCATCTTCAACAAAAAATGGGATACCTGGGGTGCATTTGACTATGATAAGAATAAAGGACAAGATGCTCTGCAGGTAAAAGTAAAACCAATGACTGCGGGAAGCCCTACAGAAAAGCTTACTTATCAAATTGCTAAAGATGGTACCGTAACCTTGTTGTGGGGTAATAGGAAGGTTGCATTTCATGTGTCTTAAGTAGCAACGTTTTCACTTATTTCGAACCTGTTAGTACTATACAGCATAAATTAAAACCTGTATAATCCGGAAAATTCCTCTGTACTTAATGATAGCTCCCGGCAGTTTGATTCTACCGGGAGCTTTTTTGTTCATTATGAAAACTTGTAAGCCTTTATTATTATCAGTACAACTTCAGTTTTAATGCATTTTTAATATTTAATCGTTTTCTGGCATTTGCTTTGCCTGTTTGCGCCCGATATTGGATTCCGGGGTGAGCATCTTCATGCTTTGCCCCTTTTTGTTTTAGCGGAACGTTATCTGGTGTGTTATAAATGTATGATAAGCCATCTTTTATGTTGATAAACATTCATATGGCAGCCGGTTACAGATCAGCAGTTTTAGTTTAGTGTAAATGGAAGATGGTGTTTAGTAGAGGGATACTTATATGTCTTAGTATATGTGGTACAAAGAGCTTTTACCCGGGAAGGGCAATGCATGGGTAGCCCGTTGAAAACTGAAGTAACTTAGTGGGAAATATAATTAGCACAAACACATAAAGTACTTTCAATTAATTTTATCCCTTACTAAACTACCTACTTTATGAAAAAAGCCATCGCTTTATCTTTAGTTGCCTTATCCATGTATGCCTGCTCTGGAAATAATAGTGCAGAGCAGGAGTCCACCAATGACAGCACCGCAACAAACGCTACTGCTACATCATCTCCTAGTGGTAAAGCTTCCCTGCAAAAGGCGTGGGAAACGGATACAGTGTTTACTACTGTTGAATCTACCTTATATGATCCTGGCAGTAATATTATTTATACCAGCAATATTGAAGGTGATCCGTCTAAGAAAGATGGAAAGGGTTCTATCGGTAAACTTAAGCCTGATGGTACTGTCATTAATGCAAGATGGACAACCGGATTGAACGCCCCTAAAGGGATGGCATTGCTGAATGGCAAACTGTATGTTGCCGATGTTGATGAACTGGTTGAGATTAACCTGAGTGATGGCAAAATCAGCAAACGCTATCCAGTAGCAGGTGCCGGTTTCCTAAATGATGTTGCTACTGATGGAAGAAAGATCTATGCCTCAGATACCAAAACCGGCAGAGTACATGTACTTGATAATGGTAATGTAAGTACCGTTACAGAGGATAGGGATGGAGCGAACGGACTAGCTTGTGATATAAACGGTCAATTGTATATACTGGATAAAAAAGGGCTAAGTAAATATGCTATTGATAGTAAGCAAAATCAGTATATCAACCAGGCTGTGACCGGTGGTGATGGCTTGGTGATACTAAACGACAGCACTTATCTTGCCAGTCGCTGGCAGGGCGAGATTTACCTGATTAAAGGTGGCAAAGAGCAATTACTGCTGGACACTAAAGCTGATTCGTCTAATACTGCTGATATTGGCTATATACCGGCCGAGAAACTGGTGCTTGTGCCTACGTTCTTTAAGAACAGGGTAGTTGCTTATAAGCTTTCTTATTAAATAGAACTGTAATATTTACATGCATATAAAGGGGCTATACCGCGTATAGCTCCTTTGTGTTGTTATACTAATTGAAATGTCCTTAGCTGTTTAACCTGCCTGATTTGAGGTCTTGATAAGTTATCAGATTTGATAAAGTTGAAAGGAGTTAACCATATAGATGATACAATCCGCCAGCCGGCGGATTATCGTCTTTATGATTATGTTTACCAACCGGGTTTACCAACCTGAGGCTATTCAAATTAAAGCCTTTCAGGCTTCAGCCTACATTATACCATTTTCAATTGGGTGGCATCATATGTGCCTTTTTAAAGCTCGAAGCTTCTTCCGCTTGCAGCTTGCAGCTAATAGCTTGCAGCCTTTATCAGCCCATCTGTTTGAATCTGGTATTATAACTATTTTGCGCAGGTCTCAGAGTCTAATAGGTTAGCAGCTTTTTTAGGAGTAATTTTTGCAACCATAGTATTGATATATCATTGCCATTATTGATCCTCCTTGAAGTAGGGGTTGCCCATGAAAAACATACTGGATAGTTTATTTCAGAGGGGGACTACTGAGTCACCAGAGCCTGATACGCTGCCTACTTACTGGCTAACCCGTTTTGTTATTCTTCGCCTGCTGGGTGCCATTTATGCAATAGCTTTCCTTGTAGCCATAAACCAGATTGTGCCCCTGATTGGGGCTGATGGACTGCTGCCTGTAGATATGTTTCTGAAGCAGGTAAGAGATTCACTGGGCTCAGAGAGTGCAGGCTTTATGCGTTTGCCATCCATCTTTTGGTTGGGGCATTCTGATACAGCACTATTATCGGGCGCATGGATCGGATTCCTGCTATCCCTGGTAGTAGTGGCAGGATATGCGAATGCAATAATGCTCTTTGTGCTTTGGTTTTTGTATATGTCTTTCGTTCATGTAGGGCAAGACTGGTATGGCTATGGCTGGGAGATTCAGCTTACAGAGACTGGCTTCCTGGCTATTTTTCTTTGCCCGTTACTTGATGCACGTCCGTTTCCTAAGTATGAGCCGCCTGTACCCATTATTGTTTTATTCCGGTGGCTAATATTCCGTATTATGCTAGGGGCAGGATTGATCAAGATACGCGGAGATGTAATATGGCGTAATGCCACTGCATTGTATTATCATTTTGAAACACAGCCTATACCAGGTCCGTTGAGCCGTTGGTTTCATTTTCTACCACATAGTGTGCTAAGAGCTGGTGTCTGGTTTAACTGGCTGGGTGAGGTGGTAGCGCCATTTTTTGTATTCTGGCCACGATTAGCAAGGCATATTGCGGGGGTGGTAATTATCTTATTCCAGTTCAATATTATTCTTAGCGGCAACCTATCGTTCTTAAACTGGCTGACGATTGTTCCTGCACTTGCTTGTTTAGATGATGGCTTCTGGGCAAGGCTGCTTCCCCGAATCCTCGTCCGTAAGGCAGCAATTGCTGCAGCGCATGCCGAAGAATCCCGTGCTATGCAAACCACTGCCTGGGTGGTAACTGTGATTGTTTTGTTCCTTAGCGTTGCGCCTGTTATCAATATGATATCTACCCAGCAGGTGATGAATACTTCTTTTGACCCATTGGACCTTGTAAATACCTATGGGGCATTTGGAACGGTAGGACAGGAACGCTATAATGTGGTATTTGAAGGAACTACAGATGCGGATTCTACTGATAATGCCCATTGGAAACAGTACATTTATAAAGGCTTACCTGTACTACTTGATAAACGACCGCCGCAAATAGCTCCCTATCAGTTGCGTTTGGACTGGCAAATGTGGTTTGCTGCTATGGATTCTCCTGAAGGATATCCATGGACATATAACCTTGTATGGAAACTGTTGCATAATGATTCAAAAGTGATTAGTTTGTTTGCCAATAATCCATTTCCGGGTAAGCCGCCACGTTATGTGAGGGCGGTATTGTACCGCTACCGGTTTGCTAAGCCAGGCAATCCGCAAGGGCTTTGGTGGACAAGGGAACGACTTGGTTTGTGGCTGCCGGTCTTGTCTGTGAATAATACCCAGTTGGTTGCATATCTGAAATACCAGGGGTGGGTTAAGTAATGTAATATAAAAAGTTAGTACAGCACTGAAACAGTTAACCTTAGTGGAGATACTCTTTCGTTAGAATAAATCATCAACATCCAATTTCTTTCAGATTCTTGTCTTACTTTTCTGAAATAAACAGATACTTAATGAAACTACTGCTTTGTACCCTGATATTACTTGCAGGTTATACCTCATTTTCCCAAACCTATATTTCTCTTGCACCTAGCTTTACCAATACGCCGGGAACTATTCCGGAGAAATCAAACATTGCGCTTGAAATAGGGCAGCAGTGGGATGTGTTTAGCATGGGTATAGATGTAGGTAAGACAACCCTGGCCAGGATGCCGCATGGGGATACCAGCTTTTATGCAGAACTACGCCCGAACCTGAATGTGTTTCAGCAAGGGAAGTTTACCAATACGTTTACTGCGGGTATTGGCTGTATTTTTAATGCAAAGGAATACCTGCTTACCGAGCTTACCAATGGTATAGAATATGCCTATAGCACCAAACTGCACTTTAATGTCTTCTTCGGGCAATACTTTTATAGTGGCAGGGCTTCTGCCAGTGATGCTACCTTCTTTGGAGTTTCTGCGGCTTTTTATTTTTCGGAGACTACGGTGGGCTCGCTGATTAAAGGGGCAGTGAAATAAGAATTATCAACTACTGATATAACTGCAAGGTAGAAATACATTGTTGGTAAAGCTTAGCTGAGAGTAAAGGATAAAACAATGGAGGTATTTGTAGTGTAAGAAAATTTGTAGAATAGCTTAATTTAAGCAAACAAGGGTGTTGGTTTATAAACCTTTTGGAAGAAGCAGGTTTATTTATGTGCTTTTGCCGCCAGTGCGCTGTGCTTCAAAATCAATGAAACGATCCAGGTATAGATGTGTTCCATCTCTAAATGTAACACGACATAGACAAAGAAAAGTGCCGTAAGCAGCAGTGGCAATTCCAATAAAACCATTTTGCTCAACTGCCGGGAATACTTTATTTCCCCAATATTTCCCAAGAAAGAACTCTGCAAACAATACATCTGAAAAGTCTGTAGACTTTTGCCGGATCAAATAAATAAATACTTCAAATTTCTGCCCTTTCTTAGTTGATGGCTGGATAACATGAGTAATGTATATATCTCTATGGGCTTTTTTAACTGCATTACGTCGCCGGTTCCATTTATCCGGTGTGTCCTCTGCGGGAATATAAAGTGATTCCAATCCAATATCATTTACAGGGATATTGGGACCTACTCTTGTCGCGTTTCGCATAGCTATGTGTCTGCCCACATCAGCTACAACACATGTTGCAAGTTGGTCCTTGTTTGTGAAGGGCTGGCAAATGTGGCGTTTCCTTAAAGTCTCCTTGAAAACTTTTAGTTTCTCTTTTTTATCACCCTCATCAACGTTTGCAGGTATCCAGGGTTGGTTCTCTTCGACTATATATATGAATCGGGGAATTGATACTTCAGAAGCAGCATTATACTCCATTTCAGAAATAGAAATATCTGAGCCATCAGGTATATAACCGTATTTATGTGCGTAAATTCCAACAAACAGATCACTTTCTTTCTTTACAAGGCATGCTAATCAAGAGTAACAATGTAAGCGAGCAGGAACAGAATGGCAGCAAACTTACCCCATACATGTACCAGTAATCCTTTCTCACTTCTGACTCTTTGGGCAGACTGGATCTGCGTTTTCTCTATCATCCAACTGAACAGCGATTCAATGGGTTGTCGCACCCTGCTCACCGCTGTAGAAAGCAGATCGGAGGCTGCATCCAGCAGTTGTTGTCCTGTTTTCTTTTTAACAGGAGTAATCACCCTGGCATTCTGCCTGGTTTGCAGCAGGGTATTCATCGGCTGGTCCCCATAGATCTTATCGGCATACATCTTACAGTTACTCAGTTGTTCCAGCCAGGGACGGGCAGCGGTCAGGTCATTGTCTTCTGCCCCGGTCAGCCAACTGACCTCTGGCAGGGGCATCTGCCAGGGACGCACCATGGCACTGACATGCAATCTGACTCCATAGTAGTACATGTTTTTGGAAGCACAGTACCCCTTATTGCATAACTGAGGGGCTGTACAGGCTGTGTAGTTGTTAGAGCGACTCACTACAATAGGCAGGGAGTCAATGACCTTCTCACCGCTCCATTGCAGCAGACAAGGCTCATCCAGCAGGGCATTGCTGTTCACAGAGCATACCAGCACTTCAAAGCAGCCACTGAGCTCATTGAGCCGGTAGTTGAAGGCCTGATAAGAGGGCAGTTGCGGGAACCAGTCCAACAGGTGGTTACGCGTATAGTTATAGATGAGCTTGACCTTGTGGAGCCCACTGATAATGCCAAATATATAAACGGTCATTACTTCTTCATCCGTGAACAGCGGCTGATAATTATTGCTCATTCTCAAAGTAGCTAAATACTGCTGAATCCTCTTATCTTCGCTGATGTAGCAGTAGAGTGCGATTAATCTTTCTTTCCATGTCATAAGTCTGAAAGTAGCATTTTACTGCTATTTATTTGATCCCCTTAGCAATTTTAACGCTCCCCCCTTCCCATTTATGCACCTGCACACACCGCTTTCCAACCCTTGATTAGCATAAGGCGTAAACATTCATCTACAGGCTGCTCATCCCTGGCACCAAAATGCTCCATAGATACATCTATAGCATCCAATTGCCGTATAGCATTCTGAACTGTTTTACGGTATTCAACCAAGTCAGTATAGGTAGAGGAGATGAATACATGGTACATAAAGCAGAATTTTTAAGTAAGTTACCTTATTTTCTTTTATTCCTTACTTCCCCTCCGGCAGCAACACTGCCTTTATATAGTTATTCATATTGAAATACTTCTTCGCGGTCGCCTGTATATCCGCAATAGTAAGGGCAGCCACTTTCCTGGAGTAATCATAAATCCATTTCGGGTCTTCTCGCTCTATCCACGAATTTGTTAGCACATCCAGCCAGTAATCGTTGTTCTTCAGTTCGGCTGCATTACGTTCTTGTAGGTTGGCTTTTACCTTATCTAAATCTTTCTGTTCCACACCTTTTTCCTGAACATTCTTTATAATGGCAAACGCTGCTTTTGTAAGCGTATCAACATTCTCCGGGCCGCAAGGAAAGCTTACGGCAATGGTGTAGTTGTTATAAGGTCTTTTAGTAAATGAGGCACGCATACCTCCGCCATAAATGCCGCTCATTTGCTCGCGCAGTTGCTCAATCATCTTGATGTTCAGTACTTCTGTAAGCACGCCTAATTTTAATGCTTCTTCTCTGCTGTAAGGCGCCTCTCCGGTAAAGATGATATTCACCAGGCTCTTTGGTTCGTTGCCCTTGGTAATAGTTGCATTCACCACTCCTTTTACAGGTCGTAAGCCAACATCTGTAAACTTGTTATCTTTCTTAGTTGCAGGCAAGCTTCCAAGGTAGCGTGCTATTAAGGGGTTTACTTTGCTGGTATCTATATTGCCAACAAAACTGAAATGCATACCATAAGCGTTGCCGAAAATGTTTTTATAAATAGCAAATGATTTATCCAGATCAATCTTATCAAAGTATGATGCTTTGGGCAGGGTGCTTGCCCATGGATTGTTATTGTATTCTATTTTGGTAAGTGTATCACTAAAATACTGGAAAGGACTGGCTTGAGCATTCTGCAGGAAAGACTTTTGCGCATTGATGAAAGCATGATATAACTGCTCATCCTTTCTTGGCTGCGTAAAATATAGATAAATGAGTTGCAGAAAGGTCTCAAAGTCCTTTCCATTACTACTCCCCTGTATGCCTTCTTCCATAGGGTTAATATATGGCTGAACAGAAACTGTTTTGCCTGCCAGGAATTTATTTAGTTCCGTGGGCGACATATCCTTTACACCCATTGAAAGCACCAGGTTGGCAGCGTTCTCGGCGTTTCCTTTATCGTTCAATGGATAGTTACGGTAACCGCCCCAGCGCCATGCGTCCATCTGTATCTCATCGTTTTTAAAATTGGTAGGTTTTAGGGTTACTGTTATGCCATTACTTAAAGTGAGATTGATAGTACCTAAAGTTGCATTTGTTTTCTCCTCCTTAATTTTCCCCGGAT
>Ga0181466_1000314_pt1 | contig 18058 bp, 15 predicted proteins | sample InSIn4gowninarea_FD_119078 | JGI IMG/M metagenome (GOLD analysis project Ga0181466, IMG submission 119078) | Clean room microbial communities from NASA Spacecraft Assembly Facility at Jet Propulsion Laboratory, Pasadena, California, USA -... ... | reverse complement strand
ATAAGTAATAAGGATATACATCCAACATCGTCTCAAAATGTTGTTTTGCAAGGAGCAATAAAGAAGGCGAAAGAGGATGCTGAAGCAGACAAGAAGCGGAAGAAGAAGGAAGACCAAAACAAAAAGTCGAAACCTGGTGTCCTGGATTTCATGAAGAGAATGAAGTTACAGAATGTCCTGTTGGACAACAAGGATCCAACCGCCCGAGCAGTTCCTCATGTGTCCAAAGAACCAATTGTCGATATCAAAGGTGTGTTAATGGCATTTGAGACGATGTTGGATGTATATCCTTATTACTTATTGTAATGTAGGCGAAGTCAGGCTTTTCATTGCTGCCGAGTTTGTGGAAGAGCAATTCTGTGGTGGCCTCCTGAGTGACTACCACATCAAAGAGCTCAGTGGATATAGTCCCCCATCAGCAGACAACGGCTGGATTCCGGATGGTAAGACTTCCAGAGACACAAAGCGCAAGTCTTGTCTGACCATGCTATAGGTGATCCATGGATTACCATGCAGCTTACCGAATGTTTCCAATACGGACAAAGCGGTAATGCTAATAATCTTGGACGATTTTTAGTCTATCACCCTTCTATCGCGAAGGGTTTGCAATCTCCGAGAATTTTTCAGGTAGGGCACTACCCTTCAGTTGACCGTAAGATCAGGTTCTCATCTCGCTCAACAGCATCGTTTCACGGGGCTTGCTTCTGCCGAAATTGTCAAGGCTGGAGCAGAAGAGCTTCCAGCCAGCGCACCAGCTCAATTTCAGGCTGTCGCCGCTGCAGGCGGAAAGCTAGCAGCCATTAGTACCGAGATGATGAAATCAGCAGTCGGGCATTATCTGCATCCCTTTCTTGATGGGTATGGTCGCGCTTTGGCAAACTTTGTCTACAGGCAGATGCGGAGAGCCGAGGCGAAGTTAGGCGAGCAGACGAACACTCCCCTCATTGCACTACAGCTTATGGAGACGCTCCTTGCAAGCAAAATGAACGAAGAGGCGGAGGTTGAAGGCAAAGAACGTCTTAAAGCTGAGCTTGAATACGTCAAAAAGATGAACGCCGTTTTCAAGGACAAATCATGGCTGGACAGGACGTTGAGTTTCTTCAAGAAAGACTCCTCCACTGAGACTGGTGAAACTATCGCAGAAGCTATTCTTTACGATCTACGATTCGGTCATCTATCTTCCGGCGATGGCGACGACCCATTCATGGAGGAAATGCTCAAAGATATCGATGATGAAGGCATTCAGCCCCTTCCGAATATGTTGACATTTCAAAATGCTGATAGGACGATCGTTGAGAACATCCAGCGGCAGCAGCTTGAAGAGATACCGAATGAATCACCAATCAATCTACCCAATCAAACGAAAGAGACGAAGAAAAGCGATGTGTATAAAACCACGAACGCACAGGTTTCGGTGAACACGGGGGCTGAATATCAGGGCCAACGCGATCCTGCTTCCAACCCAAATTATCTTAACAATATTGGGCAAGGTCCACAAAATTCAGCCTACCGTCGAAATGGCTAAGCTAGAGGGCATGACTTCACACACGATCTACTCTTGGCGGTCTGATTATCCTGTATGGGAATTTATTCAGTTTGCTCAATGACATTAGAGTGTGATTCGATTGTGTTATGTATCTTACTGAAGGAGTTCAAAGCCCGCCAAGACCCAATCTATCAACATTATAAGCATCATGTGCTGACCACGTATAATAGACGTGCCTCAAAGCCTAGCCGAGCACCTTAATCCTTGTGTTTCGTAGTATCATTTGACATGTGCTCGAGGAGTGACTGATGCGCGGCCAAAAGGTTGTCTCTGTGGTCACTGCATTTGTTGCTCTAGTCAGCGCCACTAGCGCAAGCCACATGAAGCTATAGGCGCCGTCGGATATCCCGTAAAATTAGTCTTGCTACTGGGGTCAGGCGAGCATTCTCGACACTCCGTTCAGCTCTCTACGGTACATGGTGTCGTTGCTGCCGGGCCCAGCCAACAATCCATTAATCCCTGCTGCATCGTCGTCGCCGATTGGAATGCATTCGTACACGATAGCTGCAAGGCAGGATTGTGTTTTGGCAACAGTCGATAGTACTACATGACTTAATCCTTTCATCTTTGCCTTCACCACACCAACCTCCCAGATACCTTTTCTCCACAACTCAATCCCTCTGTATCGTTACCGAACTGTCATTCTTGCAATACCAGACAACCACATCACAATGCTCGGCGTCGACGATAGGAGTCGCGTCAATGTCACTACTCCTCTCTGGCGTAACGACTTTAACTCGAAGAATTATATCGATGCTGAACTCCGTGCAAAGGCCGAGGCAGAAGCCGCTGAAGCACTTCGTTTGAAAAATGCAGCCGATATGGAAAACAATCTTACGTCCTTACAGTCCACGAAACTGAATCTCGAGAAGAGTTTGGCAGAGTTGCAAGTCAAAATCGCAGACATGGAAAGCAAATTGAAGCAGACTTCGAGCGAAAACAACCAGCTCAAGGAAGACTGGAAAAAGTCTTCGAGCGAAAGCGAACAGCTCAGGGGAAGGTTGTTAGTGACTGAGGGACAAGTCAGCATGTACAAGACAGACTTGGAAGAAGTCAAGGCAAAGCGAAAAAGGACGAAAGATTTTTATACCAATCAAGCACTCGCACTGGATCCCGAATGGGACGGCAAACTGGTCTACATCTTCAACGGACAAAGCAAAACCGTCATAGACGCCGGCGCAGGTATAACCACACTTCCGTTCCATGCCTCACATAGCTCCTCAATCGGCTGACATATCCATGCAACCATAGACGGCGGCCGCTCTGCCCACGGCTGGAGTTACGGGCACGAAAACACCAACCAACACTTCGCGCTTTGTTGCGAAGTCAAAGACTATCCAGCCCAATGGACAATTCGAAACACGAGATACAACACGTACCTGCAGTTTCGGAACAGTGGGCACGACGTTCTGCTCGAGTGTGGAGGCAGAATCACAAACTCGACTGAAGAGGCAAAATGCCAGCAGTGGTATATTGAGAAGAACGAAGCGGGCTTGTATTTGTACGTCTGTGATGGTGCTAATATACAGGAAGCTGACTGTGACTGACGATCGAATAGCTTCAAGAATGTCAAGTATAATACTTGGATACAGTTGAGGGATGGTAATTTTGGGCGTGACGCGTGAGTTGGCTCAGATAGAGGTTATGTCGTTTGAGGTCTTGTTGCTGACATTGTTCTAGTATACGGTTAAGCGCTGATTGTAACAAACAGCCAAATAATTGGGCGCAGCAATGGATGTTCTTGAGAAAACACTGAGATACGGACACACTCGTTGCACGAGAGGGCTGCTGAGGATGCAACATAACCGACATGTAAATTACATCGAAGATGATCGGTCTGGGTGTGTCGGTCTTAATGTGCTGACTGAATCAAGGGCGCATTGTAATGCTTAGAAATTCAGACTCGACACCACTCGACCTGCCTCCTCACTAACTGTTATTCCACTTTTTACTATCAAGACTACCCCAATCAACAATAAACATGAATTGCTCGTTTAGCCACACCAAGAACACGCTTAACAGGAACAGGCAACTTCGCAAAACTATAGAACAACGCACTTCTTTTCAACTAAGAAGCAGCTCAACAGAGACGCCTTGAGCGTGAATTTTCAGTGTAAAAGGATATTCATCTCACGTCACATCAGATGGTTAGATATTACTGAATTAGGTAACTTTACATAACTCTTAAACACTGCAGTTCTTTTCAATCAAAAATGAAGCTTGTAGCAGTAGTGAACGTTGGGTGAAAAGGCTCTCGTCTCAACTCACATTGGACGTTACTGAAAGGGGCAACTTTAGAAAACTGTTAAACGCTGCAGTTGTTTTCAATCGGAAATTAAAGCTCACAAGAGCCCCTACTTGCCCTTTCCCTATACTGCTTTCTCCGGCACATATCGAACTTGCCTAGTAAGGAAGGTTCTATGCCGTCCTCAGTCGTGGCTGTGTAACTTTCAATTCAACACAAGGCAACCTTAAGGGTGAAAGTACTTTTTATCTCAACTTACATCAGATGACATGATATTACTGAATCAGGTAACTTTAAAAAACTATCGAACACTGCAGTTCTTTTCAATGGAAATTGAAGCTCGCGACAAGGCCCGTGCTGCGCTTTCACGGTGCCGCAATCCATGGCTAAAAAAGAATTGCCTAATTAGGAAAGTTTAATTCTTTAGCTGTTAGTCGTCGCTGTGTACATAACTTTCAATCATCCACATCGGGGAACACCAAGAGTGAAAGTACTCTCCGTCTCAAGTTACATCAGACGACTACCTATTACCGCATTAGGTAACTTTGAAAACCCGTTGAACACTGCACTTCGCTTTCAATCGCAAGATAGTGAGCTAGTCTACCGCCCTTCTCCTCTCCTTTCTACTTCCTTTCACTCTCCGCTCTCCTGCACTAACCCTTTCCGGAAGTTACCCAAATAGGCAAATAAAATAACCGTTGAACACTGCAGTTCTTTTCAATCAAAAGATTGAAGCTTACGATAAGCCCCACTGTTCCTGTACTACGCTTTCAGTCGATAATCACGCTGCTTTCCACGGCAAAATCTACCTTGCCTAATTAGGTAGTTTGATTCGACGTGGTGATTGGTGGAGAGGTAGAAGGCACGATGTGTGACGTCATCCATTGAAAGAACTGTCGCACAAGGGTTTTCTATACCGCAATGGACGGAAAAAAAAAGAATTACTTAATCAGGCAAGTTGAGAAATACAATTAGTTTGTGTTCAGACGATTATATGTAGTTACACTACAATATTTTTCTCTACGCTCTGCGTACTAGCGTAATGCTTGACACTGCGCTATCATCGGTGTCTGCCCCAAGTTGATGCTCGATTCATAGTACCACTATTAAGAACGTAAATTGTATCATTCATTTCTGTCACATGACCCCAAGGCCTACATGCCAAAGTCAAAAGAATCTAAGCATAAGCCAGCCTCTCCTCAGTCCACCCAGGCCTCAAATACTCCGAATCAAACCTCGAGTTCCAACTACTCTCAATCGCATACTCCTGCACAAACTCTACATGCACCTTAGCGCCCTCTTCCGTCTGCGCCCAAACACTCAGTCCAATAACATTGTCGCCTGCGTAGTTAAGCACACCAGGCGGGACCGGAAATTTGACCTCATTACCAACATACGGATTGAACCGCGCATATTGATATCCATTAACGAAGAGCTGTACACGAACAGCCTTGGAACCGCTAGCACTCAGCACGAAAGCAAACGACGCGTCAACGCCCTCGGGAACATTCAGCGGAACCGTGGTGCGGTAGAAGTTTATGCCTGCGCCCTGCAGACCTGTAGACGGAGAGCTGGAGTTCCAAGCTGAGTCGTCGAAGCCTGGGAGGTGCCAGCCGAGCCGCTCGGCCGTGAGACCACCTTCAGCTAACGGGCCCCGGACCGGGTCGAGTTGGACTTTCTCGCCCCCGGCTTCACCGGCGATTTTCCAGCTTGTGAAGTTTGCGCCGGAGAGGGTGGCGCCGAGGATACCGCGTGGTTTGACGGCGTCGGCTCGCAGGTCGTGGCCTGTGTTGTCTTGTACCACGAGAAGCACATTCGTGCTGTTCTGGTAGACGGTGGCGTTAGAGAAGGATAACGTGAGGTTGCCAGATTCTAGAGTGGTGTTGCCTAGGAACGAGCCGACGAGCTCGCCGTTAAGCCATGCACTCCAGCCAAATGCAAGACCACCCTGTACAGCGAGTTTGACACCCTTTGCTGGGCCTGAGAAGTAACCGCGGAAAAGGTGAAAGCTGTTATGGAAACCATACTCGTCGACATATAGCACAGGAAGGGTATCAGGCTTGGTAGGGTTTGGCGTTGTAAGGTGATCCGCTGTAACCCATGCATCGCCGCTATCGTCGTATTGAGGTGACTTCTCCGGAAGACCGTCGTTGACCTTCCAATTCTCTAGAGATGGCAGTTGGATGGTAGTATTGTGAGCTCCGATCGTCGCCTTCAGACTGCCATACGAGGTAGACTTTGTGTGGAGCTTCTTTCCGTTCCAGGAGAGAGATTTGACGTTCTTGCTAGCGAATACCTCGATAGCGGTAGTGTTGGCGATATCACCCTTCAAAGATAGGACGCCGCCCTCGCTTGCAACACTGCGCACGAGATATGGTCCCTGGACGAGTATGGATTGATCGACAGGTGCGAAAGGGTCGTTTGAAAGGTTAGGCGCCCAGAACAAGTACGCTGCAGGCTTATCAGCAACGATGACCTTGACACCGTTGTTGAACTGAAAGACGCTCATGCCAGACACCTGTTGGATACTAGTCGTGACTCCGTGGTTCTCGGAGAAGAAGGTTGCATTCGAGCTAGACCCTTTGCTGACCAAGGTACCCTTGTTGGCGCCCTTGATATGGAACTCCACCGACTCCCCAACGCCGGTCGAAAGTACCACGATTGGTTTGCCGTCAATCAGTGCGTAAGTGAGAACCTCGGCGGTGGAGTAAGTGAGCGTGTATCTGCCCATGGCGAAGTCAGTCACAAGAATCTTGGATTGGTGGCCGTTAAGGACGATCGCTCCAGTATGCTGAGGGATTGTTAGGTTTCCAATTGATGTGCTGACACGCAGCTTGAAAGACTCTGTGGTTTTGGATGATGATTTCGAATGGATAGTAACATAGAAAGCGCCGTTGGTAAGTGGATTGCGAAGCTCGCTCGCTTCGACAGCTGGATTCGTAGTGTACGAACTTGAGTTGCCAAGGCGGTTGGTGACAGTTAAATCTTCCGCGACACGCGTGAACAAGGCCAGGTTCTTCGTTTCATAATACTTGCTATCGATCTTGCGATTCTCGCTGATTGGGCTGCTGTAGTCGTACGATGTTGCCGTGACTGGAGCTGCTATTGCGCCCCAGTTGGTACCACCAAACATCATGTAGAGGGAGAGAGCTGTGACACGTTGAGATATCAGATTGCGATAGAAGAGATTGGCAAAGTCAGCACCAATATCTGCAGGGCAACCGCCTTCAGGTCCACCCCATGGGTTGTAGGATCCTCCTTGGAACTCGGGGAAGAAGCTGGGTTGAGTGGGCGACACCTCCACAAAGTGGTCGTAGTAGTCGATAACTTGGTATGCGACATATCTCGAAGGCTGTTAACACAAATATCAAAGGATTCTCTCAGGGGGTACTTACTCTCCATTGGTTCCAGTACATTCGTCAAGGTTGCAAGACCAGCACGAAGGGTAGCTGTCTAGACCTGCAATGTCAACGTTGCCCTCAGCACCTGGAGCAAAGTCCTTGGACCAGCTCTTCGTGTTCATGTTGGGATCGTTGTGGATCAAAGGGACATCAATGCCGTTTGCTCGTGCAGAGTCTTCCAAGGCTTGCATGTAGTCTCCCGCAGCTGCATTAGGGATCTTCTTCGCGGTGTCCTTCCACTGTTCGCCATACTCATTTTCGATCTGGTACACCAGAGCGTTTCCACCCTTGGTCACTTGATGCTCAGCAGTGCGCTTCGAGAATTCTGAAAAGTAAGGCTCCAACGCATTGAGATATCGAGAGTCGTTGTTGCGTAGAGCGCCGTAGGCGCCGGTCGTGAGCCATAATGGGAACCCTCCAGCATTCGCTTCGGCGTTGACATATGGGCCCGGCCTAGTAATGACATATAGGCCTACACGGTGCGCAATCTCGAAGAGCTTGGTGAAGTCGTGAGCGCCGGTGGTGAAGTCCAAGGTAGTGCTGTTCGCGCTATGATAGGCCCAGTTACCGTAGAAAGCAAATGCGGTGAATCCAGCTGACTTGATCTTCTCAAGTAAGTCCTCCCATACTTCTGGAACAGGAATGCGCCTGATTGAAGTTAGTAATGTCTAACGTGCAATTCGTCCGTCGAAACACTTACCAGTAGTGGATTTCTCCAGAAAAGACAAATAGTCTCTTCCCATTAACCTTGAAAGAGTAGTGATCCCATTGAACTACGTCGTTCAAGCCATTGTCGTGAAGCGGCCATTGACTAGGTGTAGACACATTCTGAGCTGCAACACCAATCTCATTGGGGAGGGATGTCAATGCCGACAAGGCTGTGAGCCATGACAGACCGCGAGTTGCCCACATTTTCAAGGAGGTTCGAAGATCTCGAAGCCAATGAGCGCTACAACCATTTCATCGGACATCATGCTGGCTTATGAACGTTGCGCAGGAACCAGAACCCCGGAGTGTACATATTGCCGGCAAGAGACTACACCGACTAGACACTAGGCTATGATGAAATCCATCGCTGCTGTGTTGTAGTGCAACAGTCTGAATGGTGGAATTGAAATACCCTTGAAAGAACACTCCACCTAGAGCTCCGAGGCCCGGGAAAATGCAGTCGGGATCAGCATCGGAGCGCGGAAGGGTTGCTGAATCGCGTTAGAATGTGCGGGGATTTCTCCAAACGCCCGTGAAGAAGAGCGGGAGACAGCATGGGGAGGATAAAAATCTGGGATGAGGAGTGACAGGGCGTGGGGAAGCCATGTGGTGCTGCTCGAAATGTGGAGCGTTCGGAACGAAGTCAGTAACTAGGAGGGGCTGTGCATCCATCACCATCACCGCTCGTGATGCCGAACACAAAACGTCAATCAATTCCTCCGTCTTAAGATTCTCTCCAACAATGCGCGGGAATTTGGCAACTGTAGCTTCGCATTGCTTCCTCGACACACAGTGTTACACATTTACTGCTTCAAAGTGATGAAGCAGCAGTGGCCCTTCGGCGCAATCAAGAATCTGTTGTCCATCTCCATCATCTCATCTTGCATACACTCACTCAATCTAGCTCCTCGGCATTGCCTGAAGAAGAGTGCTGTTGCAAGCCGTAGTTCCATCATCGCAAGATGCAAGCCGATGCACACTCGTGAGCCGCCTCCAAAGGGCATGTATGCTGCCTTCTGCTGGGCCGACATGCTCGCTTTATCGATGAAGCGAAGTCCATTGAATCTGAATAAGATAGTCAGACCACGAGTGAGCTCAGAATTATGTATCAAGAAACCTACTGCAATGGATCTGGGAAGACGTTGGGGTCTCGATGATTTGTGTAAGCCTGAGTGCTTACTTCCACGCCAGCAGGAATATGATAACCATTGACACTCAGTCCCCGACTAGGCACGATACGCGGCAATGCACTCGGTGCAGCTCCATAGAGCCTCAACGTCTCCTCGATGACACTGTTCAAGATTGGTGTAGTTTCAAGCGCAGCCATCTCAAGTCTGTCGCTGAGTTGCGCAACTTCTTCTTCAAGCTGAGCTTGTAAGCTGGGTTGCTTTAGAACTGCCCAAACTAGGTATGTCAAGGTAATCGCGGTTGTATCTGAGCCTGCGACAATGAGGTTGCCGGCCTCTTCCCGAACGGCCTCGTCCGTAAGCTTTACTTTCTCCTGACTGTCGCTCGCTGCCAGCATCTGTCCAAACAAATTCTGGAGGTTACCACTTCCGTTCCGCATGTTTCGTATAGCGAGAGCCCCATAGTCGTGTACAACGTCATCAGCAGTCGCAATTTGCTGTGCGCGCTTGAGAGGAGTGTAGCGCAGGATGGTATGTATCAGCGGCATTTCAGCTCGCAAGACACCGCCCAGAAGAGCAGCTTGCAGGGCATCAATGTATGCTGTTTGCTACACAAGACGTTAGTAATGCTCTACTAGGCCTGATCCAAGCATTCAGGGATGTTACCTTTCCCAATTCCAGCATATTGAAGCTTTCTCCGAAGCTAAGATGCGCGATAACATCAGTAGCCATTAGAGTCCACCACTTCAGAACATCTGCTCCTTGCACTGCAGTAGATGCTTCCTGTCTGATTCTCTCCACTGCCAACTCAGTCTTCTTTCTTACTTCGCTCTCCCAATTGGTTCGGAGACTTGAGTTGCTGAACGCCCGAGCGAAGAGCTTCCGCCGAGCAGCATGAGCATGTGGATCCTGCATAGCAAAGATACCAGGCTCGCGGGTCGGTGTCAACTTCGCATAGAAGTCGGACTTGAGGAAACCGGCGCCGATCTTGTGGATCTGAGAGACTGCTGCAAGGTCTGCTACAGCTACCTCACTCGGAGAGATGCGTACTACGCCGCCATAATGTTGATGGAGCTCATCGACGTAAAAGATGCGACAGCCTGCCAAGGTATGATAACGCAGCACGATGTTGGTGTACTTTGAATGCCATGGACCCGGCAATTTCGAGAGCGGCGAACGTCGACTTCTCCATGATATCTATTCTCGCGAGTCAGTGTGAGGTCTGTAGGATTGAAGCGTTTGCCCGACCTTTACACAGTAAGCGATTAACGCCAATGCTACGACCGCGAAGACTTTGATGGCCGACATCTTCGTACTGTGTATTGTGAGCGGCTTGAAAGGGTGAGCAATAGATCCTATAAATTCGGCTGCAGGGGCGTTTCTTCCTTTGATGAGTCACGGAAGGCGGAAAGCGTGTGTACCGGAAGCAATTCGGAATGTGGAGATTAACTAGCTGGATCACCAACTTTGAAGCTGCGAGTAGCGATCATCAGTTGCAGCAGGTAGATGCAGGCGATGAAGCAGGCTCTACGTAGAACAATATATATTCGAAGATTACAGAAATAATAAGATGAATGTCCATGGTCGTAGCGTGTAGGAGGTACCTTAGATGATCAGTCATAACATGATAGTATTGATACGATGTAGCCGTGACATGTAATAGTTACGACCCAGAGAAGGGAAAAGTCGTTTCGGAAAGTATGGTTCAGATGATGCGGGCATCTGTTGTATTTCGTGGGATTCGAATGTGGAGCGCTGACGGAGTGCGCCTCCCCCAGATTTCCCCACATCGGGTGAGGCTTTCTATAGCTCCGAGCCACAACGGACGAGAACGAGCAACCCCTCACCATCGTTGCAGTTCATGGCCTCGAACGCTCTGAATTGTGAGAGTCCGATCTCTTTGTCAGCAAAGCTGAATTGTCCTCGTACTTGGTTCCACTTCTCCGTCGAAGGTTTCCGTTTCTATCCAATCCAAAAACATCTCTCGATCTCGGTCCCTTGAACTCGTGCTTTGTCCTCTCCCTCTCCTTCCCCGCCGCTCGCAACTGGACCGCGTTACGGACCCTCTCCTTACTTTTGTGCAGTGACCTTGCCCAGCGATGCCATTCAACGCCCTTTCGTTCCTGAGAATGATCCACAATCTTTTCGTAGGAAGATTGCAATATGTCCGTTAGTGGAGTAGGAAAAGAACGAGTTGAAAGCTTTGGATCTGAAAGAAGAGAGTCCAGATGTTTGTGAAGCTGTGTAATGGCGACTGTGAGGGGTGTTTCTGGATGTTCAGGTAACTGTGGTGCGATATTGCGTGGCTTTAATAGTGGCCGATAGGATAGCGCAGGCGGAGACTGCAGTTCACGGTATTGTAACTCATGATGGTTGGTCGCTTGCGCCTCTGCTGCATCCTCTTGCACTAACTCTTCAGCATCCTTCTCATACAACGGCGCAGAGCTTTTGCCTCGGTTCTCAAGCATGAATGCCAAACCAAGCGAGTGGGTGCCCGTATCACTATAATTCGTGTCTGCTTCGGCCTCCGGTTCACCCTTATCATTCCAGAAAGTGTTGCCCTCAAACAATCTCTTCGCGGTCCTATACACCGTTGCTGTGACGGGCACCAGCTTGTTCTTTTCGTCCATCGTGGCGTTGACCTGTAAGCGTCCGCTCGCGTGGCCAATAGTGATAGCATCCTTCATCACCGGATCGGGAGAGAGCATCTGCTCGACTATGGTGCCTGGAATGCGTGCAGCCACAGCTGTTGTCAAAGCTGCCGTGAGTGGAATTGCACGGTGTGGTTGGGTGTCGGACAGGAAGCGAATGGCAATGTCCATCTGCGTACTCTTCAGTGTCTGACCAGAGAGAACAGGATGCGTCGAGGACTGAGACACGAGTCCAATCTTTGGTATTGTGCGAGGAACCAAGTTTTCGGCTGGTGCGATGCCCATAGCCACGGCAGCAGTCTTGCGAATGCGCTCAAGCAGAGCGAGCTTCTCAGGAAGCTTGTTGAAGTCATTGGGCAAGATTGTGCCATCCACGCCAATGTTGTCGGCGCGGATGAAAATTGCCGGATTAGCACCGTCTACGCAAGAGACTTTGTAACCCAAGATCTGGTCCAACCTCTTGCCAGTTGGTAGCACTTTGCCCGTCTTGCTGCCATACGGGTGCTTGAAATCCAGCTTGATGTTCGAGCCTGATCCAGTCACACCATCAATCGTGTAATCGCCAACAACCGCAGCCTGTCCGCCCACAACTTCGAATGTGGAGTCAATCAACTTCCCAGTATTCGTGTTCCGTATTTTGACTGTGACCTGTCCATCACCCTGCCCGTACATATGTGGCGGAAGCAGACCAGCATTGTATGCATAAGGACCAATGGCACTACTCATGTTGCCGCAATTGCCTGCAACATCTACTTCATCATTCTCGATGCCGAGCCCGACAAACGTGTAGTCGATATCCAGCTCTTCCTCACCAGCAGACGAGTCAGCAGCACTCTGATGTTGTCTAGATTCGAGACCAGCTTGTACTGCTCTCTTGCCGTATGGTTCTACGAGGCAAATCTTGCTGAGGCTTGAAATGCCAGCACCCATGCCATCAAGCTGCCTTCCATATGGGTCTCCACTCCCCATGATTTGGCGAAAGATGGACGGCCATTTCGCACGCTGTTTTGGAAGATGTTGGGGCTGAATGATTACCGCTCGTGATGTACCTCCACGGTAATAGGCCGCCTCAAGGGCGTGCTGGACCGGTGCCGAAGTAGCGACATGGTCACGGCGGGGATGCAACACCTGCCAACGTATACGAAGGAAGAGAGCTGGCGAAGGTCGCATCACGCATCCTGTCAACCGCCTGGAAGAAGTATGTCGTCGAGGACAGAAGAGTGGAAGGCCGAGGTTGCTGGTGGTGGACCCTGACGGCGACGCACAGGCGGCATCACGTTTCCGAAATTTTCTAAGGAAGCTTCTACATCATCGATCGCATCCACGCCCAATAATAGCTTCGCCTCTCTCGCAGACTGTTCCTCCCATCCCATCTTTCCTCCTCACAAAATAAACAATAATGCTGCAAAGGACAATCCTCCGCGCCTCCAGACAGGCTGCCCGCCGAACATCGGCCTTTGCACCTCTCAAACAGCAGCAAGTCGGCGTCACAAGAGTAGCAGCCACACCATCCATCCGATGGTATTCCGACGCCCCAGCAGCAAAAGAAGGCGAGGCCGCCGAGAAGAAGGAGGATGCACCAAGCAACGAAGCAGCACAGCTAAAAGAGCAGCTCGAGAAGAAGGACAAGGAAATCCTTGACCTAAAGGTACGACCAGCCCGTCAACATGTACATTTATTCTGTGGGGGGATTCTCATGGTGTGAAAACAGGACAAATACCTCCGCTCAGTAGCCGACTTCCGCAACCTACAAGAACGCACCAAGCGCGAGACCCAAGCCGCAAAGGACTTCGCCATCCAGCGCTTCGCCCGCGACCTCGTCGAATCCGTCGACAACCTCGACCGCGCCCTCGGCACCGTTTCCCCCGAAAAACTCAAGTCGGACAACGCGGACTTGATTGCGCTGCATGACGGCATTAAAATGACGGACGGCATACTGATCAATACGCTGAAGAAACATGGGCTCGAGAGATTCGACCCGAGCGAAAGTGGCGAGAAGTTCGATCCGAATGTTCATGAGGCCGTCTTCATGGCGCCACAGCCCGACAAGACGGATGGCATTTGCTTCCATACGCAGCAGAAGGGGTTCAAGCTCAATGGAAGGATATTGAGGCCTGCAAAGGTTGGTGTGGTGAAGAACGCCTAGACGGGGCTTATAAACTTCCTCCATGCAGAGGTCCCTTCGCCTTTCACGCCGCTCTCACCGCCAACCGGAAGGGCGTCGTCGACTTCCACGGCAACTGTATGATTATTTGGGTACGACTCCATGTCTGTCGGCTATATGTTGGATCGGTACATTGGGCGAGGCGTTTCAGTGTACGACTTGCGGGAGACACGCATCTTCTCGACATTTTACATCTATTCCCCTCTCTCGCATTTGGAAAAACAATGAGCATTCGAGACGCTCAAGGCTGTACACTACTAGATATGACGGACAAGGTACAAATTCATGACCGCGAAGTTACCAATACGCAATTGCATGATTTCTGCCCTTATACTTGGTTCTATATTTCGCTCCTGCAACCGGCAAAACTCGAGAACGGCAAGTTTCCTTCTCAACGCCCAATTTTGAACGCCAGCCCATGCATAATTGTACACACAAACACTGTCCCTAGGTTCAGATACTCTGACCGCGAGGGTTTACCAGTTCGTTTGCCCATAAGGCGTCGCGCCATACGGCGTCGTTCCACCCTGCGCCGCACCACCCCACGCACTTGCGCCGCCGTATCCACCCGCAGGTGTGAATCCACCATCAACAGCGCCATAGCCTGCGCCGTTCATCGTGGGACTCTGTGCACCGCCAAAGTCTTGGCCATCCGGTCCTCCTGGGCCTCCTTGCAGCTCTTTGATGATGCTTGCTAGTTTGGTTTGAAGGATGTTGATGCCCCTTGTGACGATGTGATCGGGATCAAGACCACCCACTGTTTCAACATCGTAGAAGAAGCGTGTTGGTGCTGCATCGTAGTTGAAGGGCTCGTCTGGGTTTGCGGGACCACCGTCGAGATTTATGCGCTCTTCGTCCTTGGGCCTGTACGATCATTAGTATTGCTCCACACCTTGCAGACCGAATGAGACATACCACTCCTTCTCCGGATCCTCCTCATGCCAGTAATCCAGATGGTGTAGCTTGTTCGCCGGATCGTACTCGAACCCTATCGCGGCTGATGGTGCCCACTTCGCATGCTCCTTCGCGATACCCTTCTTCGCAATACACCGCATATTTATCGCCTGGCCTCTCCGCAACTTCACAATACAGGCACCGGTTCCCTCTGAGTCTGTGATGACGGGCTTGCCTACGGCCTCGTTTGGCGTTTGGCTCTCAATCACCAGGTCGCGCGCATACACCTTCATGATCTCGCTGCCGGTACATTTGGCATTCAGAGTGAGCACCACAGCACAGTTATCGCAGTATCCCTCGCAGTCGCAGTCACGCGAGTACAGTAGATCGTCGACACCCCTTGATGATAGAGGAATGAGACCGAGGCGGTGACAGACGAACTCATCGGCAAGGACGGAAGTGTTGTCTAGGACTTCTACGACGTCGATAGCGAGTGTGGGGATCTCGGCGAGCATCACCCGCCGTAGCGAGTTCGCGGTCTCGAGGTTGAAGTTCTGGACGATGAAGTTGGCGCGTTGGTTGTCGGCCTGCGTATGGCTATGTTAGTAACCTCGTCGCCTTGTGAACAAAGCGGGCAGTGTACCTGAAGGAAGCGCACGTTGATTGCGCCGCCCTCTGGATCGTAGTCCATCGCGTGTTAGTGTTGGCGACGCAGGAGTTGAGGCTATGTGAGTTGCGCGTTTGAGGCACGGAGGTGAGGCGACTGTGATGAAAGGTGGAAGGTGACGTGTTGGAGGGTTTGTGTTGGTGCTGGCTGGGGTTATCCCGACTTTGGAGATTCTTTGAGGTGAGAGCTGGAGAAAGAGCCACAGGCCCGATTAAGGCTAGCACAATGTGCGCCACACCTGCGCCACAGTTTCTTCAGTATGAACCATGGATGAATACCTCGTCCGTACACTCCGTCATTGTTTGCAACACTTATAGGATTGCTCTTAGACAAAGGATAACCTTGTTCATGATTATATACCTGGTTCTGACGAGTATTGAGACATCACAATCTTGTTACCAAAGGCTATCGTGTTCGACAAACTCAGCAACAATGCTCCTTTGCAGTATCGGCGCCCTACACGCTCAAGGCACGCGTGGAGTGAGATCCAAAGTCATGCTTCCCCGCTCTGTGAAGCATGGCAGAGAAGCGTAACAGGAAATGTAGCAGTGTAGAACCTGGGTGAACAACACTTCAGCAATGCCGCCCATGACCAATTCACTGCTTTTCATGTTGAACCACATCGAGCATGGCTAGGATACGGATAGAAAGATTGAAGTAGTCAACCAATCTGTAATGCCGGAACCGCATCAGCCTGCCCAGTAGGACAAGAAAACGGTCGCATGCCGTGCATATCGTGTGGTTCCATAATGGGTAAGCCGGACACTAGACCTGACGCTGGACGAACCTGGAGGCGACATCATCGTAGAATCCGCGAGACGCGCATCGATGTTTCTTCCTCGAGGCTGAGCAGCGCATGTGTAAAGTGATGGCAAAGTCATCAGCGAGGCTTAGTTATGCCCCTTTACACTGCGCATTGTGACATTGTCAAGTCGAGCTCCGTTGTTGCACGGTTCCGCCGACTGCCGACGAAGCTTAAGAAAAACAGCGCGCTGAAAGAAGAGGTCTTTGGGGCAGTGCAATCAGTGCCCAGAAGTCACACGAAAGAGACATGACACTCATGCGGCCGCGGTAGGTCAGGTCGGGGTTCTAGACTTGGCGCCGATTTTGGGGCAGTGCTGGATGCGTGCGGCAGCTGGGAACGAACGACGGCCGCCGGAAGGCGATGGTTTGATATAAGACACCAACTGTCTCTTTGCTTCTCACTTACCACAGCACTCACAGACAGAGCTTCCGAATATCTCTACGTGCGCATATACACCGTGCCGCAAAACATGCAAGTAGACATACCATCACCACAACGCTCGCGAGCGTCCTCGGGATCCAAGTCGCCACTTTCTCTCGACCTCTCGGATCTGCCACCGCTGGTTGAGCCATCGCCGCCCTCCAATACCCTCATAATCACAGTAGGTAACCGCTGCGACTGTTTCACGCGCAACCACTAAAATCACCTGCAGAATCTCCTCGCACCAGAAATCTTCCAGTTCAACACGCTTACAGAAATCCGCGAAACGATTGATCAACATGCAAAAGTGCACACATGGGCTCCGCTCAAGTCCTTCCGCCGCATCGTTGTCTCCTTTTTCGACGTCGAATCCGCCATAGCAGTCCGCCAAGCCCTTGACGGCGAGCAACTCATGGGCTACCGAATCCGCGTATACTTCGGCATGAACACACCGCTGAACCCCACAGACCAGCATCTCGCACTCCCGCAATCAGACAGACTCTTCTTCATTTCACCGCCACCTTCGCCGCCTATGGGCTGGGAAATGCGCCCGGAGGAAGCGCCTAACAAGCTCGTCCACGCGGAAGATTTGGCAGCGGCGCTGGCGCGGCTGCATGCGAACTCTCATCATGACGACCTGTCGCCCACTGAAGACCGCGGCGGCAAGCAGATTACTCGGCGGCGGACGGGGAGCACAACGGTCGTATATCACCCTGAAGACCACGGCGACTCGCTGAATCTCCCGGCTATCTCAGTTGAAGACACCACAGACACACCCGAGCCGTTGACTCCTGTCGATGCGATGGAGGGCATTGAAGGGCCGATCGCATCGCAAAAAGCCCAAGGCAAGACCATTAGCACTGAAAGGCCGCCGGTGGAGTTCATGGAATAGGCTGTTTAGTGTTTGACTTTCTTTCTTTCTATTTGGTCAGTAAAAGCATTATACGTTCACCTGTGCGAACCGCATCATTGCATACGTATAGGCGTTTTCGGTTTGTGAGCTTGCCTTTAAGCAAGCTGGACTTGGACAGTAAGGGTTCCAACAGTAGAAGTCAGTGACAGCCTTGCGATTGCTATGGCCCCGTAAGATATCCCGATAGCATAATAAACACGTTCGTATCATACAATGAACCATGACTCTATCCGTGATCGTTAATCGAAGTAATTCGACCATTACCAACATCCGGTGGCTGCATAGTATCGTAGATGCGATGGTTGTGTGGTCCAATCCGAGCGCGGCAGGGCGCGAGCGCACTAACCAGGCCTAGCCTGAACGCACGGACACACCACAAGCTTAGCGAGGAGCGCGTAATTCTCAGATCAACTCCCAAATTTCCTGCCAGTCGACTTCTCACGACAATCTACTAACGTTGCAGCTTCCACCGGTCATCGAGACGCCGCAGTCAAGATGAAGCTCAACATCTCCTACC
>Ga0181466_1000213_pt2 | contig 18140 bp, 9 predicted proteins | sample InSIn4gowninarea_FD_119078 | JGI IMG/M metagenome (GOLD analysis project Ga0181466, IMG submission 119078) | Clean room microbial communities from NASA Spacecraft Assembly Facility at Jet Propulsion Laboratory, Pasadena, California, USA -... ... | reverse complement strand
ATATTTTCACATCAGACCCATGACACTCACCGAGCTTACACTTTACTAATAAGCTTTATGTTTTGTGAAATTCCAGATCCAACCAAACTGTTAGGTTACTAAAACGGTTGCTTATCGGAATTCGAAACTGCAATGCATTTTTCATGAATACGAAAAATTTTAGATGTACTTCGTATAGTTTTGCAATGTACCTGCGGTTGAGAATTTTTAATCATATTATTACGCATTTAATTTTATATTTTTAATGTACAGATTATAAAACACAAATTTCACTTTACGTCAAAATTCACATATTTGGATCTTTCTTTTATTATGTTTCTAACATAATAAAATAAAGTAGAAAAAGTTATGCTACATAAAGAAAATTTTTAAACTAACACATTTTTCTATTCCCATAGGTTAAAACTACTTAAATGAAAAATAAATATTTAAACTAACACTTGGCCAACTATGGCTGAATGGCTAGCGCTGTGGTCTTCAGTTCAGCAGTTCGCGGGTTCGATTCCCGCCTCGGGCTTGGGTGTTTGTAGTGGTTCAGAATCTACTTTAAGCAGTAGATCCCGGTCTAGTTAGCCCTCGTGTGCAAAAAATGACCGTTCAGCGACAAACCAAACTTACTAACACTTTTTACAATTTTCATAAATTAAAATTTGAAGTAAACAGAAAACAAAGCCCGTTGCACGAGCGTTGAAATCACAATTCGTGTTAGTTCATTGAATTAATAAATAATATTGTTTTGTTAGTTTTTGATAATTTTAAGTTAGTTATTAAGTTAATTTATTTGTTAGTTGAAATAATTATATTGCTCCACTCCTATAATATAATTCTCATTGAACTTAAAGTAAAAACATGAAATATCTAAAAAGGATTATTAAATTCACATTTATAGCATAAAATTTAATATTATGTAAAACAACTGTGAAATCTCCATGAAAATCGTTTAAAGTTAATACAGCCTCTGTCCCCCATTATAATAATGAACGTATTTATTTTAAAATCAGCCTCCATATTGGCAATAACAACTATGGTACTATTTTTCAATGCTTTCTCTTTTACTGCAAAGAGAACTCAGAAAAAAAATCCCTAAATTGCTACAGAATGTATAGACGATCGAGGTTGAAATCGGAAGGAAAAGTTATTTTTTTTTCAAGGATTTTTAACAATAAAGCAACTTTTTAAAGGTTGTCATATTTGAAGATGTTATTGTTTCATCACATGCAAGAGTTCCAAAAATATTTCAAAGATGGAAAAAGTACTTTCAATACAAAATTAAAGCATAAACATTTGACACAAAGTAAAGAGTGTTTCAAAAGGTCGTCGCCAAAGTTTTATGCTGGTTTGTCATAATGCAGGCATCGCAGGCAAGTTTTAGAAAATTTTAGGGAGGAATTTTAGAAATTTAATTTAAAAAATTAGGAAAATTTTAGGAATTTGTTTTTATTTCATAATGATGATTTTTTCAAAATATATTTGTATTTATACACAAAAACACTATTGCACAGAATAAATTACATTACTCTCACGTATTAGCAATCTGATTTAAGTACAGCAATTTTAAAATCTAGAAACGTTACTTTCTGAAATTAACAAAGCTTTTATTAAAAGTTATCGTAAAAAGTAAAACTTTTTAAAAATTATAAACACAAGAAAAAAACAGAAGGTGCAAAAACTTACTTTACCAGCTTACAGAAATAATATTTTCTGTTTATACTACATAATAAATGGGTTTAGAATGCACAAAATAAAAATGCAAGTTTCAAATCAAACTCTATTTTTAAACACTAGATCTCAGCCTTTTTTAAACCTTTTTATCTTTCTCTCATTCTACAAGTGATAACCTATTTTCAATTAATTTTAGTCCATCTGACCCCCGAGAAATTAATTTCTGAGCAATACTCAAAAATTTCAACAGAATTGTTTGTTAAAAAACGACTTCTGTACCCGTCTTCAACTAAAGCCAAAGCACTCTCCTAATCTTTTCTCAAAGTATACATTTCTTCATCATTTTGTTGTATCTTCGTATCGAGATCAGCTTTTCTTTTTCATTAAAACCATTCAAAAACATCGAAGATACGTGACAGGTACTTTGCATAAATTCGTTTTCACCTCTGGACATCGAAAGAGCGCGCATAAACGAATACATAACCGTCATTTTAACTCACCAAAGTTGAAAGAATGTAAAACGTCAATTACGCATGCGCGCACTTCCACTGGCCATAGGATCCTTTTGTTTTCGATCGTTCCAATTGTTTTCAACAAATGCAGAAAACGAGAGAAGCCGCTATTTTCATTGTGACGTATAACTTAAGAAAAACACGTTTTTTAATATAAAATAGAGCATTTGTTCAAACATTTTAGGAATATAAATAAATTTTAGTTATAATTTTAGGAATTTTAGGAACGGCTCAAAACTTAAGGAATTTTAGGGAAAATGCGATCCCTGGTCATACCATAACAAACAAGGAAACATGAGTCCGGAAGTGCAAACGGCGAGGGCAATGTTTGTAACTTACAAGAAGAGAAAGAAACGATGTCAAAAGAAGCATTAACTTGATTTTTATTGAAGAATATGGTTAAATCACGTAAGATGTTCAAAGTTACTTCTATTCGCCACAATGCATGCTTCACAACGTCGACACATGAATTCACGGACCCTTTCAAAATGATCAGACGCGTCAGAGACATGCCACCGTGTGAATGAAATGCGTTGGGCACAATCCTCATTACACAAAACTGGATGTATGAAGGTTGTAACGTGCCCTTGCGCAGCATGCGCATATAATGGTGGAATGATGCACACCCAAATACACTCCACTCGGGAACTTGGTTGCGGGTTCTTCTCAGATTCCCAAACCACAACATCCTTTACGACATGTGTGCTTATAGTATGGTCTTAATCAATGTGACTACTTGGAAAGATCATGCCTCATGCAGTCTGAAATGCAGTTGTCCAAATAAAACACGACTTGGCTGAGGTCTGTTTTGGGAAATGCTCAATATACATATTTGTACTGCGGTTTATGCATTTCCGTTCGCTGCACCATACACTATATGTACATATAATGCATATTGGCCAAAACTGAGTTAGCAAACCTATTCATACTTTTCTTGTAAAGTCCTCGTTTGAAATCATCGCACTTTCCACTCTATCATAAGCCAGCGAATATCGCCTTCAATCAGTATGCCCTTTACTTTTCTGGACCCATGCCCCTATGTAAATTTTGCTTTTATTTATGTTACGACAGACCGGCATGTAAGTTTGGCAACGACCTTTTAAGACACCCCATATATAAGGTTCTATATTATTATTTCTTACTTTTATTCTACACGTAAAAATTATATAATTTATTTATTTTTTCAATTTCAGTATTAACTGAAAAAGAGTTATTTTTCTATTGACATAAATGTGACTTATTATATTAAGATTCGGATATTTATTTTATTATCTCTCATCAGGTATTACGTAATATGTTTCCTGTAATTTTGAGTTTGAATTAAAATTAATATTATTATGAAAACGAATAAAAACTTTTGACATAAAAATAATATATAGAGCTGTAATATAAAACATATATACATACTAAATAAAAGGGCAACTGCTGGCTGAGTTAGCTAACGGTGTGGTCTTCAGTTCAGCAGTTGCGGGTTCGATTCCCACCTCAAGCGTGGGTGTTAACAGTGGGTCGGAAAATACACTTTAAACAGTAAGGCCCGGTTTAATCAGGGGTGGACAAAATTTCAGGTGCTTGATTATTTCCCACAAACCACATCCAGAATATCTAAAATTTCCCACAGATTATTAAATCAACGAAAACATCTAAAAAATGCAATAATACACGTTCTGGAAAGATAAATTTAAAACCACATGTATATTGTACTATTTTGTTTTCTCTATTGTTTCATAATCTATCAATAACAGATGATTTCACAATTTCTTTTAATTGAAAAGTTCTAGAAATACTTTTAAAATAATAAGTTGATCCTTTAAAATATTGATTCAGGGCACTCTTTAAAAGTTTCACCGTTGTGTACATCTGGTCTCTTCCAGGTTATAAAAATCTCTTGAAACATTAAGTTTTCTGCTTGGACATTTCTATTATGTAAATGGTTTCCAATTACAGAACCTATGGATTCACAAACTGCTTCACTAGGGGTATTTTTAAAAACATTTCATACATTTAAAAATATCGTGACAATTATTATGGACATAATAATTAGTAAATATAGTTTCTTCACAAGGTTTTCATATTTGAACAAATTTGTTGATGAAGGATCAATATCATTAATAATGGTATAGATAAGTCTTTTCTGAACTGCAAAATACTGTACTCTAAACAAAATACTCTATAACAAATAGGTAATCTAATTCTAAATATCTATTTTTATGCACCTACTTATTTAAGATCTCTAAAATGTAGATAAATGCTCTGGTATGTTCAGAAATTCAGAATTCAAATTGTTTACACCAAAACGAATAAATAAATAAAAGTTTTATTATTTAATTCGTTTCGTCATTTATTCCTGTCTTTTTCTTTCTTCTGAAAAATGTTTCACTATTGTGAAAATTTCCCACGAACCTAGTTCGCGGGTTCGGGTATTTTTTCCACCCCTGGGTTTTATTAGCCCTCTTGTGCAAAATATGACCTCAAACTAACCTAAATCAAAAGCGATTTGCATAATGAACAACAACTTTTATTTCTGTTACAACTGCAGTTGTATGACACAGGAAATTTGATCAGAAATCTAAAGTTTTACACACTTTATTTTTAACTGGTACTTAAGAATGGTTTTGGAATAATATTACATGAAAAATATACTTATTAAAACCTCTTTAAACCTTGTACAATAATAATTATCAAACTGAACTTCAAATACAAACGATCATTGTTACTGCATGCGACACTTTCGCAGAATTATTCTTTTGCGGTTAACAGTTACAAAATTTCGAACTCGTTTTAAATTCGATTCACGAATCTCGCAGCCTCTTCCAATGTTGTCGTAGAGCGAATGCCGAACAAGAATAAAAAAACATAATACGTACTCCTCTGAATTTTTCTTTCTGATTTCGGCTTGGTGAGAGGCCTGATGAATTCCCGTTCCAAGGGTTGGGAAAAGAAATCAAAACCTTTGAATAATTCATGATGGAAATTATTCGCGGTCGTTGGTTGTTGCCAGGGTTTCTCAACCTTCTCTCGGCCCGCATACTTTTAATAAAAAGCAAACTTGGGTTCAATGGAATGCCACCGAAGTATTTATTCAAACTATTATTCTGGATTTTTTTTATGGGTGCACTTTTTAATTCTCCGTTTTGTTTCGGGAAAGAGGTATTTCGGGTTTTGAGTTAAAAAGCAAAACCAAATTTGGGGATTATTTTTTATTATAATAGTGGTCTTCATCCCCTACACTCTATGCTCTGGCATTGTGAAGAATACAAAAAATATGCAACATTAGATAACGTTAACAATTTATAAATCACACAGTTACACGGGTAAAAATATTTTTGAATAAAAAAAACAGGAGATTTGTATTATGAACTAAGATAAACTAAACTGGTTTCTGCTGCAAGCGCATTTAACACAAAACGCTTGTTAGAGCTATGAATTAAATGATTATTTTGTTTCATTAGATTTAAGTAATAGAAATGGCAACGCTTGTTACATTTATGAATTAATTATAAATTTCGTTAAGTATTTAAAAGTATTAAACTAAATAAATAATACCTAAATATTTTTTCATCCGCAAGAAAAACGTACTTTAAGCTGTATGTATATGGAGCCAATATTTTTTTATTAACCATTCGAAAATGGTTTTTGCTTTTGTGTTGGATTAAGTGTTCTACTACTTTTATTCGATCGCTGATTGGTGATTTCAAATTTTTCGAGATTTCTGATTGTGCAATACATATATATTGTGGTGAAGACTATTTTTACTCTTGTGCGAATAAAATTGACGTTGAATTTTAAAAAACACAAATTAATGTGAAGTTTAGTTGTTTTTCTATATTTTTCATGAATAAAATATTATTTCAACACGGTGAATACAACACACGAAATTTGGTGTTCTAGTGTAGAAAATGACGGGGATCAGAAACTGAGTAACAAACATTTTATCTTTAATTTAGAAAAGAGATATTAATTTGTAATGCACATTTCTGCTGCCCAATCTTGAATCTGGTGACAAGATTCACAAAATCATTAACTCATTGATACCATGGAAATGGTTTTGCCTACGGTCATAGAAGCAGACGATAATAAAAATCAACGCAGTGTAAATTATTTTTTTTTTTTACATTTTTCATAAAATATAAACAAAAAAGCGTTTTGCAGGTTACAGCTGCCAACATCATTTTCCAATGGTTAAACTAGAACACTAGCACCAGGAAAGTTCCAAGTTTTAGTTATATTATTTTTTTTCCTTTCCAAAAAAAACTTTAAAGCATTATTAACTTTAAACAGACAAAATTTAAAAACATAACTAAATAACTAAAGTAAAATTATAAAAATGGGCTATGCAGCGAAAAATCACAACTCTTCAGCTACGTTAGAAATGACATTTACTTTACTGCAAATAGACTTTAACTTATAGAACGGCTTTTGTGTTTCGTAGTTTTGTGATGCGGTCAAATCATTTGGTAGACCAGTGAAGTTTGTAAAACAGCTGTGGCGTCGTAAATAGTAGCGTTTCTTAAAGAAAACACAGCTTATAACAATTGTATATTCCATAAAGAGGATAAAATCACTGAACAGTTAACTGGGATGAGGCATAAGACTATTTTCGCAATTTTTATGAATGAAAATTATGAATTTATGAATGAATTTATACCAGCATATTTTGCATGAAGGTGTGCTTTTGATGTGAAAAAACATACGTAAAGTAAAATTCTAATAGTAAACTTCACGTTACTACTATACTTTAAAGAAAAGAAAATGCATGTGGAAAATGGCACGATTTGACATTTGTAATTGCTCAGTTATTAATATGGTATATGCGTAAAAGTCTGAAATTTCTCTAAATTTATTAAACTAGCGGTACATGTAAATGAAAAAAAAACATGACAGAGTGTATTCCGTATCAAATGTGTATTCCGTATCAAATTAATTATTTTGTGATGAACACAATGGTTTTTTTAAATGTTAGTTATGTTAATACAATCAATTGTATCAAGAGTAAATTAATAACATTTAATTTATTGTAAGCAAAATGTAGATAATGAAGCATTGTAAACGTCGTAGTAAAAAGGATAAATAGATATTAAAACTATTGAACACAGAAAAGCATTTGTAGAATGAACAGTTAATGAAGTTTAATAAGTATTTTGTACTTCTAAATCACATTTTTCGTATTTACATTATTTGTCAAATACATGACAAAATCAGAAATAAGGGTTTGGCGTAAAACATTTTTTAAAATAAATTCCTACAACAAAAGTTTAATAGATTGAAAAGACTCAGCAAATCACACTTCTCATCAAAGACATTTGAAATATTTAAAACTATACAGTCGTATCAAACTTTTTTATTTCTGAGATAGTTTATGCATGTTTGTTTATAAGAAACCATATTTAGGGATTAAAATTCTGAGAAAAGATTAAATTTGCACCTATTTTTCCGCAATCTCTCAAAGACAAAACACTTAATTTAAATTTTTATGGTTTATATATATATATGTATCTATAAATCTCAAAGACGTTACAAAAAATTGTGCGTTTCTTTTTGTTTCTGTAAAAGAAACAAACAAAACAAAGCGAACGGTTCATCGTTTTGCAATAGGAATCGTTCTAAAAATATAATTATACTGTTTATCTACATAAATAAACTAATACTTTTGAAAACATTTATTAAGTAGATAATCTAGATAATCAACATGAATGAAATCATTAATTTGATCTTATAACGGGTAAATTCAGTTCTTATTTAATAGATTAAAGCTAAAAAGGAAAAGGTTTTATTTAACTATTCGCACAAAATAAAGGAGGAAAGTTTTGACAATTTTAAATAGAATAAAACATTAACCAGACAAATCTCAAGCAACTCAAATATATATAACAAGTACGTAAATGCAATTACACTAGTTTTTAACACATATATAAAGAAAACATACGTATATATAAAAAACGAACTTCTTAAAGAGAACATGATTACATTCTTTGTTCACAGGTAAATTGGAATTTATTTGTAATTTCAACTCTAAAAAGGAGTTTACAGAGTAATAACAGAAAATAAGTATAAGAGAATATTGTGTAAATTATTTTAATTTTTGAAAGTTTACAAAAACTCTTGAAAATATTTATTAAAAGTAAAAATTATTAAACTTTTTTTCACCGTAAAAGCATCTTTTCTCTACATAAACAAGCGAATGGAATAAATGACAAGGCTCATTTCTCATGGAACATGAATGTCACGGACAATATAAAAACCACGTGCTGCTTACCTCCTTCCAAAATCCGATGCAGTTCGAACTTCGATTATTTTCCGAGTGCAACGAAACTCCGCCTACTAACAGACGACCGACTAGGATGGTGAGAGAGCGCGCTGCCAACTGAAGCGGACTAAAGCGTGAACGGAGTTTATATTCCAAGGCAGACGATTTCCACCGGCAGACGATAGCGACGCGCTACGTTTGCTCTTCTCCACTCAACGCTTGTCCAATTGCCACCTTCGTTCTTTCGACTCGGGCTTATATTCTTCGGCTCGGTTTTTCTTCTTTTGCATTTTTATTTATGCGGTTTTTTTGCCTTTCGGTCGTTTCGTGTATTTACAGTTTGGTAAATTAAAAGGCATGAATCTGGTATTTTTAAGAGTTTGTTTTTGCTGGCAGAATAAAAAGAATTCGTAATACTTTTTTTGTGCGTTTAATGGAAAATTATGTTCGAAAATAGATCTTAACGTTCTGCTACACGGTGATTAAAATTGAATGAAGGCTTAAGTTATTAAAATTACTCGATTTTTTCGAAGAAATAAGCTTATTAACCATTTGGAAAATGATCATTTCTCTGAAGTGGTTAAAATTGTCATTTCGTTCTCTCAACGTGTGTAAAATTGTCATTCCACACTTTCAACTTTTTTCATTACCAGTTTCTTCTTTTTAAAATTAATTTTTAATCCACGCACGTGACTTTAAGAATTAAAACAATACTTGTATGTATTTTGATGCAATTGTATACTGTTCGATGTCTGCTATACTTAACTGCAACTGTAGCTGATTAGAAAAAAAAAACAGAATGCGCTTGCAATGTTATTTGTTGATGTTTCTTTGTGGAATAATATAAAAAGCATCTATGCAAGAAGTAGTTGAGAATACTTCAAATAAAGAAAAAAAGGCTGGAAACAAAATAAAACCCCACAGCATCCAAACATCCCTATCATCCAAACCAACGATAAAAAAAGCTAAATTTTGAATTTGAAAAATTTATACATAAAAAATTTTACACATAATATAAACATTACCACATATAACTCTATGCATTTCATTTTGTTCGCACAAAACAAGCGGAGAGTGCTATCAAAAACTGTTCAATACAGAAATAAAAGATTTGTATTATTATTTCATATTGATATCGGAAAAAGTTTTTTGTTGAAATTTTTAAACTCAAAGATTTGCTTTTAAATTTAGAACATCAGCATTTTAAATATGGTTATAAAATCAAAAAGTAAAAATTTTCCATATTATAGTCACATCTTTGAAATTTTTTTTGATATTTTATCTTTATAAATATATGTGTCACTTGATTTTGGAATAGATTCACGGAACAAAAGCAATATTACGAGAGAAAAATTGCTAACAGATTTTTAAATGCTTATTTAAAATGATAACTTTTATGCTCAATTTTCAAATAAACAAAAAATCTGTGACATTTGTTATCTTAAAAAAATGTTTTCTCTGCATATTTAAAGAACTGATGCGTGTTTTACAGATGCTTTTTAGAACATTAAAAAAATTTTACATCAGCTTTTCCAGTTCTTTTAATGCTTTCTGAAATCTTCAGTGTTCTATTAGGGCAGCAAGACCTTGGAAAAAATCATTCAACCTCAGTTTCACTTACAAGAAATAAAGAGATCTGAACGACATGTGAAATTGATGGTCGAATATTACATCACATTTTCGACTATCCGGTTCGAATTGGTTTCGAAAAGTAGGCGCCATTTGCAGGTCAGTGTACTTCGGGAAAATTTTGAAATCGACATGTGGTTTTGGAAGGACTTCTTCAGTGGCAATGAATTGTGGTAAATCAGGTAAAAACCTCACTTTCGACACCAGACAACAAATTACTCTTACGCCGCAAAACCTGACGCGCGATATTTTTTTCTATTTTGTTCTGTTCATCAAGCATTTACCAAAATTTAACATTTACCATTAAGCATCATACCAAAAATTAAATAATTTTACCCTTATCGTAATTTTTGTTCCCTATAATAACAAAATACAAAAGAAATAAAAATCATCAATGAATCAATTAAATTTCAACCCCTAAAAAGACTTCCACATAGTGAAACATCTGTTTTGTCTAATTAATCTTGATCTTAATAAGGACTGATAGCTGTTTACTTAATGAAAATTTCTTGGTTCTTTTTATCTGTATCGACGAATATTGTAACATTATTTATTGATCTTTTCAATAAAAGAAATGGCTGTTAATTTAAAAATAGCAGTATTTCAATGTTACAATTCTTATATGCAAAACATTATTTTTAAATATAACATTCTCAATCTCATATTTTTATTATAGCCTTTCGTCAACATTAAGCAATGATTGATTTAAACAATCATATACAGAGTTGTTTTTATCACCAATTATTGGCGCCTTTAGTTTTTGCTATTAATATATATTTTTCTTATTTCCTTTTTTGTCAAACATTAATAAGTTCTTCACTTTCTTTAAAAGTTACGTTATACTCATTAGAATATTTCAGTGTTAAATCTAAATTCAGTTCAAAATTCCAAAACCAAATATAATCCAAAGTTTAGAATATTCTGATAAGGAGATATTTTAGTTGAAAGAAGAAAAATTTAGATTATATACTTTTTGTAGAACTTGAATTTATAAATGTCATTTTTATGCAGAAAACAATCACAGCTTATGAATATGAAAATCCAGGTGTAACAAAGCAATAATACTTTATTTACTTTACTCTTATTTACTTTATTTACTCTTATACTTTACAACTTTATTTACTCTTATACCAAAAAAATACACAAAATTTGCATTTCAAAATCTTTTACTCCGTACAAATTGAACAGCAAAGTATGAATTTTACCGCAGAATTAAATACCTTTTAAACAGAAAAATCAGATGTTGCAAAAAATCACAATTCAAAAATTCTGATAAATTACATGCATTGGAAAAATCATTTAAAAGAAACATTGTTTTTAATACATACAAGTAAATAAACTATTAACAGCATTTTTCAAATTCGTTTATTTCAATAAATTGTTTGCATTCAATAAAACATTTTTAAATATTCTTTCTATTTGCCAAATAATAACGGATTGACAAATATTGACGTTAATTTTCTTCATAGTTAATGGACAGTCTATAAGTACAGTCTATAACAAAAAAATCGACGCACCAAGAAGGAGTTGTAAGACTGAGACGAAAATAGATGGATAGGAAGACAATGTACAGAATAGTAAATGATTCAAATTTCAGAACAATTAAATAATTTATTTCAGAATTACAGTAACAAGTTCAATAAGGTGTTGACCCGCTTCTAGCCTGGATACAAGCTGCCACACGGCGTGGCATAGACCGATAAAGCTCCCGGATGGTCTCCTGCGGTATTTCCTGCCAAATTCGCTCCAATTGTCGAAAGATGTCATCAACATTCCGTGCCAGATGCAATCGCCTTCCCATCATATCCCAGACATGCTCGATGGGAGAGAGATCTGGCGATCTGGCAGGCCAAGGAAGAGTTTGACAAGATTACAGACAGTTCATAGCAACACGTGCCGTATGTGGTCTGGCATTGTCCTGCTGAAAAACCAGCCCAGGGCACTACAAAAGGAACGGTAGCAAAACAGGTCTTAGGATGTCGTCGACGTACCACTGTGCAGTAAGTGTACCTCTAATGACGACCAAAGGGGTCCGGCTGTCAAAGGAAATGGCACCCCAGACCATAATGCCTTGTTAAGGGCCAGTGTGGCGTGCAATAGTGAAAGCAGGATCTCCCCTCTGCCCTGTGTGTCTCCAAACACGTCTTCGATGATCGTCAGGACAGAGTTGGAAGCGGGATTCGTCGCTAAAGACTATACGTCCCCAGTCGGCATCATTCCAACCTGATCGAGCCATGCATCACTGTAATCTGGCTCGGCAGTGTGCAGGCGTGAGTGGCAGGTAGCGTAACGGCCGGCGCGAGCGTAGATTTCGCTCTCTCAACCGTCTGTGAATGTTCATGGTGGACACTGGTGTTTGGGTTGGACGTCTGATGGTTGATAGAGATGAAGAAGGCGCTGTGACAGCTGATCGGACAATCACTCTGTCCTCACGATCTGCTATAGCCCTTGGTCGACCGCTACCATCCTGACGCTGAACTCTGCCATTTTCCACCCATCCTTGCCAGCATCTTCGAATCGTTGCATCGCTTCAATTCAAATGACAAGCGATTCTACGATTTGTCAAACCGGCCTCTTTCAATCCAATTATACGACCTCTGTCAAACTCCGAAAGTTGCTCGTAATGAGCACGAATGCTGCAGCGAGGCATTTTAAAGTTGTTGAAAGGTAATGTGAATCGCAATCAAACCGAAAGTTTTAACAACCGTTGAAGAACTGCTCCTTATATACGTCTGCTGGATGAGCAGTTCCGATGCGCTAGAGATCAAACTATTCATTTATTGGACATCAAATTTTAATCATTTGCACATCTTTTCAAAACATTCATGCGTACGAAATTTCAAAGCAATCGGATAATTACTTCTTGGTGCGTCGGCTTTTTTGTTATAGTGTGTATGTTGTACCTGGATGTAATAAGGGTACACTCTATTAAAAAAAAATCACCAGTCATCAACACCAATCACCCAAACACCAGTGTCCATGACCATTCACAGACGGTTGAGAGTGCGAAATCTACGCTCGTGCTGACCGTTACGCCACCTGCCACTCACGCCTGCACAATGCCGAGCCAGATTACAGTGGTGCATGGCTCGATCAGGTTGGAATGTTGCCGACTGGGGACGGAAAAACCCATAGTGAAGCCAAATTTAAAATTACAGATAACAGGCTATTTATAGAATATGCGGAGGATGTATATAAATGGATAGAGCATTTCACCTTTTGTTTTTTTTATTGCAGGATAATCCGAAATGTCATTTAAACCACTAAAAACTGCGCTTATAATAGAAACTGGAATGATTTTGAAATAAAAAATAAAAAATTAATTTCAAATATACTGCTGTAACCTCTAAAGAAATCTGTTATAAAAGCATATAGAATGTTTGCGAGAGATCCTAGATTGTGCGAGAGAACTTTGGCGATCTTGATATCGCATGTTGCCAAACAAAGACCACTTTGTGACGTTCTCAAATCTAGCAGGACCATTAACGTGATCTAGCCATATCTTTTCTCCCTTTAACGTTCGTCTAAAGTAGAGACTACCACACAGAGAGAAAACGTGTGTAACTTGCGAAAAACTTACCACCTTTTCCTCGAAATCCTGCTATAGACTGAACTCTTCTGAACTCTGGCCGGACCGACAAAGAGGATCCAGCCCAGATCAGTTATACACCGCTTATTTATTAGTATTAGTAACGTCACAACAGAAGTTAAGTAAATAACAGAACCACAATCAATAACAGTTAAGTAAAAAACAGAACCACAATCATTAACAGTTAAGTAAATAACAGAACCACAATCAATAACAGGTAAGTAAATAACAGAACCACAATCAATAACAGGTAAGTAAATAACAGAACCACAATCAATAACAGGTAAGTAAATAACAGAACCACAATCAATAACAGTTAAGTAAATAACAAAACCACAACAGAACCAATATCAATAACAGTTAAGTGAATAACAGAACTTCAAGTAAATGTGACTTAAGCCCTAAAGGTTTGGGTTAGGAGTATCATGGTAACAGAGTAATAATTTACAGCGATAATTAATTTGTAAGAGGTTAATTTATTTCAAGAAGTTAATTAAATTGTAAGAAGCTTAAAAACATTGCAAGAGTTAAGCTGATTTCAAACTGATGCAACTTAGCGTGTTACAACAATTGAAAAAGGCATAAATGAAAAGAAATTTTGCTGATATTTATAAAACCTTAAAGAAATCTTAGAAAGATAGGCATTCGCATGCAATTCTGAATACATAATTAGGACAATTTACACTGGAACGATGTAACTCATAGAAATTCATCATCATTGATGTGGATGATAATGTAATTTATCAGAACTCAGTTTACGACGCTGAGTATATCATTTTGTGTGAGTATCAATAACCAGATACAGGGATCATCATGGGCAAAATTTGAGTTTCGTGTCCTTGCGAATATTGTTTGAACGATTTTATCACTTGATTGAACTTTAGAAGAAAATTTAAATAGTTCTACTTTCAAAACTCGACGTTTTTCCAGATAATATTTTTTATAAATTGTTTAAAGTGTACAATGTTTATATGACATTCATATATTGTAAAAAAAATTCCTCGATAAAACAAAATTTCAATTTTCTTTTATCGTCAGATAAAGCTTTTGAACAGGAAGATGTGGAGGTAAAATACTACAAATATGAGTTTATCTTTTAAAAATATTATGGAACATGTACATTGAATATTTTAGAGCTGACAATACAAGAAGTTAACTCAACCAGCACGTAACGTCCGTGTTTACATTGGTAAAAGGTCTTACTTCGATAGCTTGATAAAGAATGTTATGCGAAACAGGAACTCTTTAATTAGAATGGGCTCGAGCACCCCTTAATTACAGTGACAATGATTGCGAAGTTAATTAAAAGTTTCTCATTAATTCGCAAAGCATGTTTCTGATGTGGTTTACTTTAAAAGTTTCGAACGGTGATGGTAATTGCCTGTTGTGTAGCTACCTAATTACGAGTAATTGAAGTCTCCATTTCTTTGAACAGTTAAGCTTTCTGTGAAATACATTTAATGTATAAGCATTACTACATTCAGGTGAGACAGAGAGATATATAAAAATTGGTATACATTACACTCGCAAAGTTCTAATTAAAAAGTGTTGGATTCAGAACTGAGCAAACTAAGATCCCATGGGGATACAGGAATTTCATAAACATTTTAAATAAATAATAATTAGATTTTTAGAATAACATTAATCGAAAACAAAATAATATTTATCATAGCACACTATTAATTACATGAAAATTATTGTTCTTCACAAGCACAATAGTACTAATCTCAAGTTCTATTGTGCTTGTGACGAACAATAATTTTCATGTAATTAATAGTGTGCTATGATAAATATTATTGTGCTTTCGATTAACATTATTCTAATCGTTAATTAATTCTCTGCCGTTTCGTTCGGCATGAGGTAGGCACCTGATTCTTGCCTTCAATTTATAGACTGGGTCCCATGCTATATAGAAATGCAAGCGGTTTTGAATTCGCTGCAGTGGTTGGGCAGAAATTAATTTTTTTCGTGTTTTTCCATGTAAACTACGCATAGGGCCCATGGGCCCGGGATCACAAAAAGTGAATTTTTTGTACTTTATATTAACTTAGGAAGCCCAACTAGTATTAATTAGTAACGCAATTTAAATCTTATAGTCTTTCTTTGAGATGATTATTTACTAAAGCGTGGATTTTGATGATAATTGCATTTTTAAGCATTCTTTTGCATTTTTTCACATTTTTCCATTTTTAGAGCATTTTTTTATCTTTTTTAGGGTACTTTTTGTGTTTTTGATGCATTATTTAGTAAAATGTTCATTATATATCAAAATTTTCTGTTTGAGGGAAAGTTTACTTTTTTACTTTATAACTTCGTTACTTCACGTTTTTCAGAAGATGGGGAGCCATGATACCTATGTAGTCCACATTTTGTGTGGTGTAAACAGGTGTCCTCTCGCTTGACCCTCTTCCATTGAAGTTTCGTCGGCAATCGATTTAAACCAAACTTATAATTCTTTCACAAACAGAATTATAACTGTTGTGTCTCTTCATTTTTTCAAGAAAAGGTGAAGCCGAGATCTTAAACATAGATGGAAAATCGGGTATATAAGCAAATGTATATTTTGATATATGCACATTCGTAGACATTAGAAGAAGCTTTTTAAAGTATAAGAACATACATTCCGACCATAAAAGATCGCTTACATTTAATAACACCAGAAACCATCAGATAATTCAATATAACTAAGCTTTGATTAAGGGGGAAATTATAGTTTTAGTTCAAGACAACAAATCTTTTAAAGTAAGTCATATATTTGAACCCATTTCTTAATACACAGAAATTATAATGTTTATATTAAGCTAAAATTATTCATCTTTGTATTATGACTTTGTACATTTTATTTAGTGTTTTAGTGGCATTTTTTAAACATTTTTAAAGCATTTTTTGCGATTTTTTACGCCATCAAAATCCGAGTCTTATTAATTACATTAATTAATTAGTACATATTTTATTAATATCTTTTTTAAAGGAAATTTGGCTTTAAAGAGAGTTTGACTCTCTAGCATTGACTCGAGAAGAAAAAAAAAACAAACTGAACAATAAATAAATCTTTAAAGTCTTCTGAAACCACACTTCTGATTTCTACAATTTTACTTATTACAGTAAAGGAAAGAACAACTGTATTTTCACATGAACACTTTATTAAATCTTTTTTGAACAGGCCAAATAAAAAACAGACTTTAAGTAAGCCATTGTTAGTGAATAAATGTCCAATTATCCTACAGGGTTTTTTTCATGGATTTACACATTGTGCTCTCTGTCGTCATAATTAGTATCATAAATAATTGGCTTTTTTGTGCTTACACTTAAATTAAATAGATACTTATTGATTTTAAACAGTAAACGATTCACTTCAAACAAACGCATTGTGGTTCATCTTGAAAAGTTTAGAAGGTGGGGCATTTTGAATCAACTTTATCTCTTAAGACTGAAATATTTTACGAAACTTTGCACAGTAAAGCTAGCAAACACGTGCCCCAAAATATATACAACTGTATGATACTCAGAATAATGACCGCTTCAATTACCGGCATCTACGTAATTTTTTTTAAAGACATAGTCCCGCATTTTTATTCCAAGTTTGTAGGTTGTAGATCTTTCCAATTATCATTCCAAGCTTCTTATTTGAATATCGAACTATAAAATTGAATGGCGGTATTTCAAGTCTTTCCTTTCTTTTTACATTTTCATCAAAAAGAAAAAAAGAGTTTCGCTGTCCGAAAAGTAGTTTTACTTCTGTATTAATTTGAGATTAAATTGATGCATCGATAGGAATAATAAAGTTTTTGTGTGGTGTAGTACTATTTTAGCAGTTAACCATTCACCAACTTTTATTCCCTATAATATTGATCTAGAGTAACTCCAAATTTTCGCATTAATATCTGAATGGATTCGGAATCATATCGGAATTTATTTCATCTAAGAAAACGTTATTCATATAAAACATTTGTTTATTAATATGTTGTGTATTTCCGTTGACCATACTCTTGCTCATATACCGTTTATATTTAGCACTACAATAATTAGGGACATTTATCTTTTGTAAAAACTGTTCGAGGCTACCATCATTTTTTTAGGTAAAAAATATCGATTAAAAAAATGCTTTTTTTCACTTAAACGACTTTTTGTATTTTCAACAAGTGTATTTAATCAATTATGTGCGTTGTGATAGGCAGTCTTTTGTCATTTTTGTACTTATCGGCTATAGTGACCATCCAGTAAAAATCGCCAAAGCATCGATAACTCGCCAATTCTGGCATAATGAGGTAGAGTAGACTATTAACCGGGATGGTCGGGAAATGGTTCATCCCGGATAGGCGATCGCCTATAGATATTCGAATATCTCGGATAATCGAATTTATGCAAATTTTGATGAAACGTTAAAAAAAGAAAAGAAAATGTGAAGTTATTATATAATATTACATTAAAAACTAATCAATATAAAAAAAGCGAATGAATATAAATTTTAATGTTATTTAACTTTAAAATTAGTACAAAA
>Ga0181466_1000307_pt1 | contig 18177 bp, 19 predicted proteins | sample InSIn4gowninarea_FD_119078 | JGI IMG/M metagenome (GOLD analysis project Ga0181466, IMG submission 119078) | Clean room microbial communities from NASA Spacecraft Assembly Facility at Jet Propulsion Laboratory, Pasadena, California, USA -... ... | reverse complement strand
TATTAGGGTTGACTGGTTTCTGGCTCATCTTTTCTTCAGAAAGCTCGTGCATCTCGATAGATAAGGGAATCAATTTTTCATTTGCAAAGAGAACGTACAGCAGAAACGGAAACAACAGAACCGCTGTGACAACGACAGGAACAATCATGTTTGCTGTGTACACGATGAACTTGACCTGAAATGCACCGGCAAGGACGAGGTTGGTAGGATTAGAGGACACAAGGATAGCTGAAGCAATATTTGCCACAGCGAACTGGGCATGGATCCAGGCCCGAGGGTGCACAATGTTCTTCGACACCCTTGTCATGTAGGCGAGGAAAGCTGTGCCCGACAGAATGATGGGATCGTTGCCAATGAATGAGCCCAGAACGAAGAAGAACGAGTACAAGTAGAAGAACAATAGGTGCCCAACCTTGCCTCCCTTCTGAAGTACTTTGAATGCCAGGTACCGAATCAGGCCGGAAGCGTCAATCGAGATGGCAATGTACGCCAAGGTAATGAAGAAGACCATGATATCAATGGGACTGATGTTGTTCGCTCCAACAGTACCATCGTAGACTTCTTCTCGACCGATAGCTAAGATAGCCAGCAGAAAAAGATCTGCGATCAAAGGACCCGTCACGAAATCGATCGGGAAATTTAGGCATACGAAAGCTGATGACTTGTCATTTTTGCCAGCAGCTGAGGATTGATTTCGCGTCGGCGCAATCACGCGACAAGCACCGAGTGTGTCCAACACCAAGTTGTATAGCATTCGAGGAACGTAAACTGAAATCTTGAACGGAAACAAGACTATAATATCTGTACAGACATCAATGTCCCTATTAAGAAAGTTGACGGAATAATGATTGCGAACTTACTGGTCAAGAGGAACACGATGAGCGTGACAATCGACCGCCATTGCTTAATCCGATCAGTATCTAAGCTGCCCGACATCTCGAGCAATTCCCCTTGATGGGCAGACCAATATGATACATCGAGGTGAAAAGGGTTTTCGCATCCAAGCAGTCGCGAAGAGTTTTTCGCAGAAGACTTGACAAGTAATGCGCCGCTATTTTGTCGTTGCAGAGAACGATGGTTATTATTTGAGAGATGCATGCATGAGGTGCGTTGGCAAAGCTGACAATTGCCCCACCTTACTTATATTAGCCATTTACGTCGCCGTGCGTACTGCGCCCCCCCAGGCGTCTCGAATCAGGCGTCCAATATGATCACTTGCATGAACATGTTTTTCATCTTAGGCAGGCGACTCGCAGAAGATGATTAAAGCCTGGCTTATCAGCAGTCTCCATGAACTAGCCTCCCAGAAAAGGCGTTCCATGCCAATGTCTCCACTCGTATACTCTATATCTACTAATTTCATACCATATTGTACTAAGACGTGACCCCTGACGATGGCACCGCTCAACTCAACATGGATGGTGGAAAGCTTCGTTGTTCGGCAAGAAATCGCTAATAATGCTTCTGGGCCTGGTTTGCAAGTAGTCTGCGCTTGGCCAGTGTCAGGCCAATACGGCCCTGGCTCGAGGGTATTGTAAGTTCCTAGTGCTAAGGACAAAAGCCACGTTCAACATTTGACTGACGGCCATCTGTTAAAGATATTACGTGCTTGTAGCAGCCTGCGTTTTTGCCCGAAGAGCAGAATGGCTCAGGAACGCCTGCTTAGCAGCTGCTCTGCTTTTTCCCGCTGTCGCCTCCCTCCATGGCATCACCCTTGCTGCGTTACACGTAGATGGTGAGTCGTCATGGCTTTTGTTGGATCGATTTGATCCACTACTTACATCTTCTAGATGCTATTGACATGGATGTGTTTGGGGCATTTCAGTTATGCTCGTTAGGCATCCTTGCAGCGCCCGTGACAGCCAGATTATCTCGAACATACTTCAATGATCCTGGTAGAAACCTCATCTTCCTGTGGACCATCCTAATCCTTGCAGGTAAGCGCGAATCGTAGATTCTTGGCTCCAATTGCTGATCATGTTTGTCTGAAAGGTCAGCTGAGTTTGACCGTCGAGTTCTTCAGAACGTACACCACTAGTTGTACACTTGGCGACGACAATGGTCCCATATCAAAGAGTATCGGGAACTTTCCTTATGGAACATCCTGTGGGATGAGGTGCTCCATTGATGACGGTCCTTTTTCACCCATGCGACGTGGAGCAGCAAACAACATCTATGTAATCCCAGCACCGGATAAACTGACCTTTGGCACTATCACGCTCCTGGCGGCCGCGTGTTGCATACCCGCAATTCTCTCGTTAATCTCCATGTGGAACAAAATCCTCGAGATCAACTGGAGGGCCCGTTTCAGTGACGATTTTATGGATGAACCGATCGAGGGAACGAACGGTGCCACACGGGGCAAAATGAACAACATCAATCGATGGATCAAGATGTGGTTGAGCGCTATAGAAGCTCCACTATTCGGCGCTGCTATCATGGCTATTCTCGTCATGGGTGAGAGAAATTTCTTCAGCCCCCAAATGAGATACCAGACAGAGCCGATCGCCAGTATTGGTAAGTGCTTATCGCAACGTCGCGGGAACTACACCAGACTGATATTTCCTATCTATAGGGCAGTGGGCACCGATTGTTGGCACAGGTCTCGCTGTGCTTGGCTCCCTGTACGTCGCTTTGGCGAAAATGCTGGCCAAAACTGAGGACAATCTGGGCGATATGCGATCATCGCATTCATGTAATGGTGACATGCAAGAGATCAGACGATGCCCCAACACTTCCGGATCTTCTATCTCCGCTACTGGTTCTGTAGATTCTGCTCGGCACACACTTGGGCTTACAAATTACAGAACAGTCTCCAATGAGCTCGTACCCACGATTAGTCGGCCCATACTCTCACTGGGTGGGTACAGCATAGAAGACCGTGGTCGTAGACGCAAGGTAGCAGAAATGCTAACCACAGTTGCCAACTACCTCGGTACTGCGGGTCAAGGTCAATTTGATGATTCTGAGTTCAGAGATGGAGAAGCAAGTGATTATCCACAGATCCCAGGCGAAGAACAACGGAACAACAGGCTACTCCAGATTATGGAACAATACAATCCTAGTCGAGATGAGAATGGGAACAGGACACCCATGTCTCGTAGTCAGCTTTCAAGAGCGGGCAGCATCGTCGGTGCCGAAGGTCGAATCTTCGAAAGCATTACACCAGCCTCACCAGTCTCACCATCGTCTCCACGTTCAGTATCACCACGACCAACATATCAGACTGCTTTGCATGAGAACGGAACACCGCTCCAGCAACGAGATTCAGCTTCGGAGATACCTGCGCATCCGCTTGATGGCACAGAACGTGTGAGGCGTGACACTCTCGAGGTGCCGCCTCGGGCTGTGCTTTCGCCGCGTCGTGTCTCCTCATTGTCAGTGAATACCAAGACGGCAACACAAACTATCGAGGATGTTTCCGGCATAGTCAGCTCTCCAAACTCTTGTAATAGTACGGATAGACATGTGTAAGACATTATTTAAATGATTACAGGCCTTAGCCGCACATTGTTCAACATGCCCTCATATCACTTTATCGGATACTATTTCCAATTGCAATCAGATACTAGATTGGCTATAATTGTCGCTGAGATCTGTCTTCCCGATGTCAGCGAAAACAGGATTGAGAGAGAACAGGACGCATCTTAGGTGGTGCTCCAAGAGATCCAGAAAGTATTATTAGGTCATGAGCTTGCAGAAGATCTTGATCACCAGGGTTCCCCCACTGTCTCCTGTTAGCCGATCGAAGTCAGATCTTAGCTACGTATCCTGATCAATGCTAGCTTCTTCTTCTTTCTTCTCGCATATCGAGTTTCTAACAGCACGACTTTCACTCTAGTAGCGGCTTCAAGAACCAGCCAGTTTTTCCAGGCCAGACAATATATGTTCAAGAAGCATTTTGTTCCCTAGCACGTCCAGTTTACCCCGCTCTGTCAACTACGGATTGAACATCCGGGAAGCACTATGAGCACGGTTCGAAGTCTTGAACATATCATGATCATCAACAAAGACATTCCTGAAGGATAACTGTACAACAGTCCATGGTATCTAGTGCATTGCAGAGCTAGTTCGTACAGAACTACCCTGTCGCTTGCTTCAGCACTCGATCTGACTAGCTAACCAAGACTTCCTGCATACATTTACCTTCAAAACCTACCCCACCATGTATAGACCAACTGTAAAAGTGGCAGTCTCGCAACATGAGCCCGAATGGCTGGATTTGGAGAAATCGGTACAGAAAGTTTGCAACATTATCGAACAAGCAGCAGAAGGTGGAGCAGAATTAGTTTCATTTGCTGAAGCTTTCATTCCAGGCTATCCAGCTTGGATTTGGTATGTAACGACACTGCCTTCATCGTTGATGATCTACAGCTAATTTAGTGAATTTGTCGGAGCAGGACACGTCCGTTAGACCCAGTATTGTCAACCAAGTACATTCAGAACTCTTTGATCATCGACTCGGATGAGATGAGAAAGATCCAGAGCTGTGCGGCCAAAAATGGCATTGCAGTCTCGCTTGGCTTCTCCGAAAACGACAACAACTCATTGTACATTGCGCAGGCCACGATAGACTCTGATGGCAAGCTACTCATGACGCGCCGGAAGCTCAAAGCGACGCATATGGAACGGACAATCTTCGGCGATGCTTCTGGTAAAAGTTTACTGAATGTTTCCACCACTGCTTTCGGCCGTCGTGTCGGGTCTTTGGCGTGCTGGGAGCATACTCAGCCTCTGTTAAAGTACCATACTACTCAGCAGAGAGAGGAGATCCATTGCTCTGCTTGGCCGCCAATCGTCGCTCATCAAGGTGGGCCTGATTTGTGGTCCATGTCCAAAGATGGTGAGAACTATATGTGGGTAGTAATCCTGGTGACAAGTCGCTGACCGCTCGGCTTCAGGTTGTCAAAGCCTCTCCCAAGTTTACGCGATCGAATCGCAGACATTCGTGCTTCACGCAACGACCGTCATCACAGAGAAAGGTATAGATGCAATGTCGACTGGAGGCGGCATGCTAATGTCGACACCCGGAGGCGGTGCTTCTGCTGTTTTTGGACCTGATGGTCGCCAAATGACCAAGGATTTGGATCCTGCAACGGAAGGACTGATCTTCGCTGATCTCGACTTCAATGCGTCCGTCTTCGCCAAGAGTTTTCTGGATATCTGTGGACATTGTAGTCGTCCAGACTTGCTCTGGCTTGGGTGTGATACGCGCGATCGAAAGCACGTGGTAGATACTGCAGAGGTGGGTAGTGGAAATTGAGCGCTCCGACATGTTCGACTAACTCTATGCATCGTTGTCTCTGATGTTTCCGTAACGGAAGCGACGGAGATCTCTGCCAACCGCTTTTCTTTACATTTGCGGAAACTATTTTCCTGCCTCAGGTCTTCCATCCGGTACGTCTTCTAGAGTAACTTGCACCACATCTTTAACGTGATACGACCGGTGGTTCTTCACCATAACGCACTATACAATCTTATCACAGCCAACGAAGTGCTGGAAATATTCGTCTTGATTGGTCTTGATATCATACAACGACAGTGACAGGATCAGAACTCTCAAGATAACCTGTGTGGCCAGGAATAGCTTGCTCATCGTGACTTGCGTTTATGAAAAGTCAGTTTCGCGGTCAAATGTGGTAGGAGGTTGTTTGGAGAACTTTGAGAGAACGAGGTTGGTATGCCCTGTTATATGAACGATCGAGTCGTGCTTGTATAGAAGTAGTCTTTGTGTTTGAGTATATGATCATTATGGACTCTTCTCTGCAAATGGATTGTCGAATTGCGATGATACTTTAACGACCAGTATCATTGATGATAGTCCTCGTTCTTTGTCTCTCACTAGCATCCAAGTGCCACACAATACCATCTTCTTGCACCGGACCCTTGGAGAGTTCGTCCCACTCATCCTCTTCCATGTTCAAGATCAGAGTCATCTCGATGCATCTCGCGAAAGCATCTCGAAGGCCGTATCTTCCCCCCTTTACAGCAGCATTAACGACACCGGAGATGTCACGTTCCATCCGCACCGCGCCGAGACCATCAATCCTTCCTTTGTACGACCAGATGCGTTTCTCCAGGGCTCTACTGAGATGCGAAGTCGTGACTGTGACAAGACGATCGTAATTCCGCTCAGTCATGATGCGTTTGATGGGGAGGGTGAAAGCCATCCATCCCCTCTCGAAGCGTTGTGGCACAATGTTTTCATCATCATCTACATCTTCGTTTCGCTGGTTGTCGTCCAACAAGTATTCTACATCGCGGAATGTTTCTCCCAAGACAGGCCGGAGACGTGGTCTTATGACCTGCTTAAGCATCACTTCGATCGCCTCACTGATGAGAGCACCCGTCTTGGCCTCGAACGTGCTGAGCATAGATGTTAATGCGTTCTCGACAAAGACGTCGTCATGGCCAAAAGGAAACAGGTCCGTGATTGTCGTTTGAGGAGCATCAGCAGGAGCAGTTCCAGCGTTTGGCTTGCCGAGATTCGTGTTGATTATGCGACGAAGATAATCGGTCGACACATCTAAATTGTTGATGAGAACTAGGAACGAGATGATTACGCTCTCTGGAGGAAGCGCTCCTGGGATGGCAGCTTTGGGGTAGCTCTCATCACGCATCTTGCGCTGGATCATGCCGAAAAAGTCGCCGCCCAACACTCGACCCACAGTCGGGATAACGCTAGCGACAACAGAGCGTTGAGAGGTTGCAAGTGTGCGCTGAATGACTTGGTTGACAATGTACATGACATCGTCGACTGCTGATGTTATGAAAGGAGGATTGGCACCAAGAGGCTTGTTGGGGTTGAGAGATAGGTTCTGAGGTGACTCGTCAAGTTGGAAGGCCTTCTCCACAGATCGTCGGAAGAAGAAGGTTGACATGACATTGAATGGCTCTGTAAGGGAATTTGTGATTTTATTTTGGAGCAAGCTGTTGGACAAGAGTGGAGGCATGGCCAGAGTTCCTTTGACAGCATCGAGTTCTGTATGGTGAGTTTTGGTAGCGATGAAACGAGTATACAGAGCCCAGCGACTCAACATCATGGCAATTTCGCTGAGCAGCCGATCGACATCTTTCATGTCGACAGCCTCGTCCTCACTCTGCCTCTCGGAAGTCGAATCTCGTCCGGCCGGCGAGTTAGACCTGTTGAAGGTAGATTTTTGCGAAGGCAGGAAACTCTGGACCAAAAAGGAAAAGGCATAAGATTTGACGTCGGTCAACTTTCTTGCCACGCTGCGGTCGTCGGCCCAGGTATCCAGGATGATACCACCTTGCATGTCGGCCTCTGCTTGTAGACGAACCATGACTTTGTCCATCATGCCCACTCCGTAATGGCGCTCTACGAGAGGTTCATGGCCGTCGATGATTTGGGCAATCTGCTCGAATAGTTTGGTCAGAGCGCTGGCGTAAAACAGGCTCTGATTCTTCTGAGACGTGTTGAGATTCATCCTTGCTCTTGCTGCGACTCCTGTGCAAACGTAGCGACCGTACGCATCCAGTCCCTCGTCAGTCCTGCCGATGAGAGGAAATAGCTTGAAGAAACGAGTGACGTTTCCGCCATCGTTCTCCTGAGCGGCCTTGTTGAACTCTCGCAGAAACAGGCCACATAAACTCTCAGCAGCATTGTTCAGTGTCGTCCGTGGAGCGTCTGGGACTTCTGCAGTCGGGACTATCTCTTCAGCAAACGCTCCATCAACCACTACGTCGGGGATCTTAGAAGCGCGATCCAGATATGATGCAGCAGTCTCCCAATCTTGAGCAGCTCCCATTGACCCAGTGACTCCCAAAATGCATGCCTTGAGCTCGGCGACCTGCTCTACAACCTCCAGCGTGGCTTTTACAGCTCCCTGTTCCTGATCCAGCTTTTTGACTGCGCCAGAAATGGTTCCTGCCGTCGATGCGGCCGACGAGAGCATTCCATTGCTGATTGAGCGGGCGGCCGTTACCTGCGTCCCGAGTTGTGCGCGTGCAACATCTAATCGTGTCAATTGGCGAGACAGTTGACGCTGTGAAGCCACGAGCGCATCCAGACGAGCCGTCACTGATGCTTCCTGTGCGCTCAATTGCGAGAGGGTCCCTCGGATTTCTGCTACAGATGATGCTTTGTATATATCTTTGGCTTCTATTATGCCATTGGCCACTGCATCTGCAGCCATCTCCAGTGTCGTTGTTATGCTCCTGCTCGTATCGAGTTGTCTTCTATAACAACATCTGGCCCTAATGTTTGGACCCTGGCGGCTTCGGCTTAACCTTTCTCCGGTCTCTATATCACTTCAAAACCCCAATTCATAACATCAACTCAATACAGCAGATTAAGAACAACAAGAGTATCACGGATGAGCATTCCGCATTATCGTTGTACCTGAGATCTAGATGCTAGATTCTTTGTCATTTTGAATACCATTCCGACTAAGCAAGATGTGTATTTTCGAAGGACACATGAACAAACATGACAGCCCAGCTCCGGGAAGGGAACTCGCAATATCGAATCCCATGGAGCGTAAAACATGAGGATCAGTTACATCATACAGAGCCCTAACGCTTGCCAGATAGTCTCAGCTCGTAGCATCAGCATAGTTGTATCTGAATCGTCTGGCCCGATTGCGCGATTCAGATCAGGCTACTTGTCATCTTCATCAATTGGAGCGATTGGTCGTGTCCTTGAATCGAGATGTCAATGAGAGGTACAGGCTTTGTGTCGAGACAAAAGATGCGCTTGACCGAATCGTGCAGTAAGCTGAAGTCAATCTGGGCTCTGAGGACGCTGACTGACTCGGTTCGCAGGCTTATTTGGCTGGGGCTTCGGTTGGGGCTTTGGTTGCGTTTTTGGCTGCGTGTCAGGCTGCATCTTTGGCTGTGTCCTTGCCTGTCTCCAGCTACAGATGAGTTGATTACTCGGATGGCTTGCTTCGTCAAGCACTTTCTGCGCAGTCTCAACACCATACACGGGCAGTCGCTTGAGGCCTTTCTGCTTCATACTGTCTGGCACGAGACTCGGATTTAGGAGACCTGTTTGCACGAGTACGCTAGCTTGGTCCCAGTACAAGCTCTCCTTGTCTAGCTTTCCTCCTCTGACTGCTACTACACAAACCATGGCCACTTGTACGAATTTGTTGGTCGGTGGCACATCCGGAAGAATCCTGTTTTTGCGTTAACACTTCTGTGACTGTGTGCGAGGACGGCTATGATTACCAGTCCATTCTCTTGGAATGACGAAAGGAGACGACCATTTCATCAACAACTCGATCGACACCAATGGTTCGACTGATGAGTTTAATGTTCATAGGTGGGTTCTGAGCGATGAAATGGTCCTGGTAGAATCGAAACAACTCCTTCTGCCCGATGCCACCTGTCAGAGTGGGTACATGATTCACACAAGGTTCTTCAACCATGGTTTGCATGGCAGCGGCTGCGTTCTTGCGAAAAAACTCCAGACCAACGTACTCCTCCCAGAGTGGCTCCAAGTCCACGTCTATTTGAAACGCTTTCCGCACAGTCGCAAGAGTCCGTGACCAAGCAAGGTCGGCTGACACCCTCTCAAACTCGTCAAGATCCGTTTCGGCAAAGCCAGGCTCTGTACCTGGGTAGATGTAGTTGCGATGAGCAGTACCAAACCCTTGAGAGCCAGCAAGATGGATCAGGAGCTCCATCTGCTGAGGATAAGTCTGTTTAGCTGGTGGTGCTTTTGTAGGGTAGTCTGAACCTTGTCAGAAGAAATGGTGGTCAAAAATCCATTGTTAATACTAACACGCAATCAGAGCAACCATGTGATGATGCGGCTTGATGCAGGCGTCCAAGGCAGCCGTAGCGGCTTCATCATAAGCTATCAATGCATAATGCTCTCCTAATTCGAGATTGTCGCCAATATGCATCAGCAAATTCTTATAAGCTTTGAGGTTGCCATTGTATGGGATATAGGCGACCTGGTAGCCCTCGCTTCGCCATTGATCGAAGACGAAAGGATCAAAATCATCTCCATCAGACGTGATATATATCCTCGGTGGTTTGCTACGTCCTGTTGTAAGCATTATATAGTAACAGATGTGCTGGCCAAAGATGAGTAAGCTACCTGTTGAATTTCAGAAAGCCTTGGCCAGTCTGGCCTGCTTGTTTTGCAGATGCAGACATTGTTATCGATTTTACAAAATTCAAGACTATATTTCATTTACACAGCAGTAGAGGTAAAAGTAGGCTTTAAAGTTTCATGTGCCATGTGGTGTGGCTGGTGAGCTGTGGCAGAACATTTTATGATTGATTTTCGATTAATCACGTCATGGCTTGGACGGAAACCTGGAAGACATCCTTGCTCTCATGACCGAGCATACGATCATACCACTCAAGCATTGTGGGAATGGTGAGTTGAGGGCTTCAGAATACTTCCAGGTGTTTAGAATGCCCCGAACAAGCAGGTTGTAAAGAGGTCGTTGGGGAAGTGGCAGTTATGGCCTGAAAAGGCTAGGTTGATTGAGAGTGGGGGTAGACGTCTTCGAAGCGGTGTCGGTTTTCTGCCGATGACGAAAAGTATACACCAGCCAAGAAGTGAGAGATGGTTTGAAGCTGTAGAGACCTGACCGGACTTGTCATGATTGATTCATATACGTACCTCAGTAGTAAATCAACGTCTTGAATCTTCGACTTTCTCGCTCTCGTCCTGTAAACACCTCTCTAGATTACTGACACATCCACGATCATCACACTATTCAAGCGCATCGTAAACGCCATCATAGGGCGCAAGCATAAACCGCATCGCCAAGGAGGCGTGTCTGATAACAAAAACCCAGGAAGAGGTCAGGCCGGAAAAGGCAGAACAGCTAGAATGGGTCAGGAATCATCAACGCCGATAGATGAGAGTACGCCATGCAAGACTCTCCCCAGCCGGACTTTGGAAGGTCTTGCAAAGTACATAAACGATGGGCATGTGAAGAAGATAGTAGTCATGGTAAGCTACAAACATGTCCTCGATGATTGTCTCGACCAGCACTGAAGATTTGCTATAGAACGGAGCCGGAATCTCAACCAGCGCAGGAATCCCAGACTTCCGCTCGCCCAATACAGGTCTGTACGCCAACCTCGCACGACTGAATCTCCCCTATGCAGAAGCCGTCTTTGACATTTCGTATTTCCGTGGCAATCCTGATCCCTTTTACGCTCTCGCCCACGAGCTGTATCCTGGCAAATACCGTCCGACAGTCACGCACTCATTCGTCCGCCTACTACACGAAAAAGGCATGCTTCTGAAATGCTTCACCCAGAACATCGACTGCTTGGAGCGTGAGGCCGGTGTGCCCGATGACAAAATGGTTGAAGCTCATGGCAGCTTTGCACGACAGAGTTGCATCGATTGCAAGTCACCATACCCCGAAGATGAGATCAAGCAGCACATCAACGAGAAGAAGATTCCGAAATGTCACGAGTGCAACGGATTGGTCAAGCCCGAGATTGTCTTCTTTGGTGAAGCCTTGCCGCGTGCTTTCCACGATAACATCGACCTCCCAGCCGAAGCCGATCTTGCTATTGTTATGGGAACCAGTCTTACAGTACAACCGTTTGCCGGCTTGCCGGTATCCTGCAAAGACGGAACTCCTAGACTTTTGATCAACATGGAACGCGTTGGCGGTCTTGGTGGTCGCTCTGACGATGTGCTCCTTCTTGGCGAATGCGACAAAGGTGTCCGCAAGCTCTGTAAAGCACTCGGCTGGGAAGAGGAGCTGGATAAACTGTGGGAAAAGACCGATCCTGATTACGTCGAATCCAAGTCCCAATCGAGCAGATCAAAGCTAGCCAGAGAAGAAAAGCGAAAGACCAAGACCAAGGACGAGAAGCTACACGATGAGGTGGAACAGTTGAGCAGAGAAATCGACGAGACTTTGACTGTTTCCAAGACGCATGAAGCGAAGCTTCGCTCCGAAGATATCCAAGACAAAGTCGAACGTCATGTACGTGGCCTCGACAAGCACGGCGACACTGATGAGAACCGCTTGCATTATGATCCGTCCAAGACTGAGGAAAGCAGTTCCGCTCTGAACCATGTTTTCCCTCACTTGGGTGGCAGTAAAGACACTGATAAAAAGTCAAACCTTTGATCGGGTCCTGAACAGATGGCGTCAAATCATCATCGAGGAGTGGTAATACTGCCACGCACTCCCTTACCGCTACTAAGCGACTTTACTGTATACAAGGTCATTTCCTTGAGAATGATAAGCACGTCTACTTCCCGAAGATTTCGAGCCTGAGTCTCGAATGCAGGCCGCTCTCACGCTGTGTACGTATGCTCGCACCCGCAGAAGTTTACCACGCGAAAACTGCACGGATCAAGGCACATAAGGCTTCTGTCTGTGCAAGTCGTCGAACTTCACCTTGAAGTTTACTGCCTTTACCGCCATCATTAGGCGACACATGAGCGGCTCATCGACATCAACGACATCTACCGATACCCTTTGGGAGCGCTTCAGGATATGGGTATCGTCAGGTCGTATCGAATGCCACGAGGAAGAGGGAAATAATGTCATGTAGGATACAAAAAGCTTTCCTGAAACGTTCGGAAGAATCTTGCACATCGCACGAATTGCACGAGAACTCAATCCACCGCTGGCATGCCAAAGTGCAGATTTGCATTCTTCACTTGCCCTGGGATCTGCTGTCATAATTTGGTGGCTCTCAGCCACATTCGGTGGTGACTCGTGAGCCCAATGAAGCCAACTTTATCATGAAAACAGGAGGCACAAGGAAAGCTAAGAGATAGCGATTGAGATGAATACGAGATAGATGCACTTTATTTTCGATACCCCACCAACGTTCCCTTCGTTTCTTCGAATCTTCGTCTCACACCGTCGGAGCATTGGTTTCAATCCCCGTGTACGCTGCAGACTCGGGTAACTTTTCCCATGGCGCAAAAGCATTCTTGCTTGCTTTCAATACACCACCCAATTCTGGAAAGTGCCTTGTCAAAACGTCCTTCATGCCGGTATTCTGCACCCATTCAAAGCCCTCCTTGGTATAAGTTTCCGCATTCCACTGCCCTGCGATGAAGCGGTCACTTTTCAACCGTCTACTTGCCATGAGGATAAAGATACGAAACGCCGTATCGCTGAAACCAAATCCCTTTGGCAACACCTCACTGTGCGAACCAACGAGCGTATCGACGAGCTCGATATCGTCGTTGTATACTTCACGTAGCTGCTGTGCCAGTTCCATGTTGCCCCCTGTGAGCTCCTCGAAAGTCTTGAAGGCCGGCATACGCATCAGGCGACGGAACTGGTTGTATCGAGGTACGCCACGCTCACGGTCTCGGAGAATGTCTACAGTGCCCATGTCTCGGAGCTGGCCGTCTGGCGTGGGAAGTCTGCGCATGAAGTTTGCGTAATTGTTGTTAGTGATGGCGCCTGGATAGCTGATGCCGAACGAGTAGAAGGTATCGGCAAATGACAGGCCAGAGTCGAAAGGTTTCAGAGATCCCGAGAAGATTGTCTCCTCGACGGGAAAAGTGGATTTGTGTTCGCCGCTAATAGCATCGAAGAAAGCGAGGTTGTCTTTGAAGAGAATCAGTATAAGTAGTTGTGGATTTTGTTCTCAGCCAGGACTTACCAGGAATCAAGGAATGCATTCGATATACAGACACAAACTCTTCTGTTAGAGAATATGGAGCCCCGAACTGTTCGACGCCAGAGCCAGGTATACCACTAACGGACTCACTGGTCTTTGATATGCGACCGACTATCTTGTTGATGGTTTCGCCAGCAATGCCCCACCAATTTGCGTTCATACCAATCTTGAGAGCTGGATGAGCCAAAATGGCTGGCGTCCACTCTACAGTGTGGATTTTAGCAACAACGGCGCAATTGATGAGACGAGCTTTGTCGAAAATCTGTTCACTGTGTTTTTAGTGAGATATGTGTTCATTTTCGAACTTGATCTATTGGCTTACCCAGTCCAGGAAGGATAAGAATTGCGAAGCATGTCACAGATGGAATTATGCTCCATCGCGAACAATGTATGCATCATCTCCATACCAACCCACCAATTGTCGTTGAACCCAGTCTTGGGACTTCCCGAGCTATCACGAGGCAAGAATTCTGCCTTGCCTGTCTTTGTGAGCAATAATTTCCCATCCGGGTGTGTTGTGCGTAGGCTCTGCGTGACGGCTTCACTGGTTCCGTAAATCTGTGAGCAGTCCCACCATGCTGTATTGTCGTTCTTGTAGCCTGGGCATTTGATATCTGAAGAGTCGAGGATCTGGTCGGGCTTGGTGCGTTTGATCTCCATGTGACCTTTTGGCCACTTGTCGTCTGAGTTGAGCGGTACGTCAAAAACATCATCGCTCTGCGTTGGTGTCAGAAAGGTCTCCTCGCCCCGCTTCTGAACTACCATCGAGATCGCACGGGGTAAATGGAAAGGATACATACGTCTTGATGGTTAACCCAATCGTGGATCTGGAACTGAATCCATGCCGCAGCAAGCATATTCAGGGTCGTCGCAGGGATGAAGTTTTTCCTAGCCATGAACTTCTCGCTCACCAGCCTGGGATTTGGAGTCCAAAGCTCCTCTTCTGTCGGCTTCTGGGTATACTTCCTAGGAAAATTCCGGCCGAATCGCATACCCCGACAGCCCATCAGTGGCTGTTCGAGCGAGTTGAACTTGCCATCTGAATTACGTGCCTCGCAGAATCGCTTCTCCGGCATGGGCTCTTCTGCTGCAGTGCCCTGCGCTGCTGGAGAAGAATAGCCATCGTAGAGATTGTTAGCACGTAATTCGATGCGTAGTGCATCCAGGTTGAAAGCACCAATAAAGCCCGGAAGAATGTGCCATGGTATGAAGTAGTTGACAATGTGGAAGAAACCAACTAAGATTCGTTCGAGAAAGCTTGGCTTGTAAGATGAGGAAGAATCTTTGGTAGTAGCCATGTTAACTTGGAGGTTTTCGCGATCGAAATGTGGTGGGATTGTAGAAAGAGAAGAATCGTACGGGTCATGCAGTTATTTGAATGCTTATCATGATGCCCTGTTGGATTCAAGTAACGAGGCGTCCAGTCTAAACGATACTGCAACCCATGCATATGAACGCCACAAGACTTACGTTCTTCTTGGGCTCTTGCCCTTTCCAATGGCTGGCTAGGGCTCCAACATGCGAGGTTATGCGGTCGAGGAATCACCATAATGTGCAGATTTACGAATACGGTGGATGGTCAGAACTTGGTCAGGCACCTTGACTTGAGACATGCTCCTGTCGTCAGCGTTACAGTATCCTTCAGCGCATGCCAATAGAATGACAGCTATTCCTGATTGACATTGGACGCCTGAATATTTTTGTATTGTGGCGCTCAGCCTCGGCTGGACTTTGCATGGGCTGGAATCCTTGAAGGATTGCCCGCATGTCTCACCTGCATATGGCGGTCGTGTAGAATGAACAATCGAGCATTCTTATCAATATATGATGTAACAGAGCGGGGACCGAGAGGTCTTATGGCCTTTTCTTGCTATCGACGTAGTAGTCAAATGTCGACTTCTTCAAGAGGCGGAGCTAGGTCTTGTAATGTCATTTTCCAGCCACCTTACACAACCTTGGCTTTTACCACTGTACTAGGTTTAGTATATATACAGATGAGAATTAACTCAAGCTAAGTACGATCGCAGTGAGCTTGGTGTCTTTTAACATCATGAGTAGCTGTACGTGATCATCGGTTCGTCAATATGTCGACGATTGAGTGTTGTCTCGTGATCAAGACAAGGAGAACAGCTCTCTAGCTTTGTCGAACCACTCTTGGAGGACTGCTGAAACAGCTCCTCGAGACATGATCTGGCAGGCCCACACATACCAAGCTAAATTCCACGGATCTCCATCTCCAAACCTTGTTCTTGGCATGAGCCAACCTGCAGGCACGTATAGCAAGATTCCTAAGCAACCCCCCCATAAAGTCATCGACGATACCCACAGTGTAACCGACGCATATGTCAAGTTGGCACTCCAATTGTCTGTATGGCCCCATGGTAAAAGTGAGTGTAGTAGAACATCATAGAGTTCAAAAAATCGGCCATACATCGGAAACCTAGAAGGAATCATGATTTCGACCCAGGTCTTTGTCTCTGCCGGGTCTCCAGGTGGAGTTGGGTCGCATCTACACCACGTCTGGATGTTGTTGTAACATAGTCGCACGTCGATGCTCATATCGGTCAGGCCAGAAGTATGGACCAGTTGCCGTACTAGATGACGTGAAGCACATTCTATCTGCTCAACATGCGTGCTGACATGTCGAAAGAACCGCCGCTGATCGACAGACGTCCGATGCGTCCAGTGCTGGAGGCAGACTGGGATGAGCGCAACGGACACGCAAGGCCACAGATTGGGAGAGTGTATCGTAACCCCGGCCACAACTGTGAGGGAAAGCCAGAAAGCGACGAGTGCCCTTCGCAAGATGTTCTCTTCAAGCTGCGCGGGTGGCCCACGTCCGCCTTCGATTAGCATTACATTCAAGCCATACACAAGTACTATAGCTTCTGTGTCATTCAGAAGGTTGTTGATCGTGCTGATTTCCTGCTGATCCTGTGTATCTAATCTATATATACGAAAGTCTTCCCCGTTGTGGTCAGGGATTCTGTGCGGCTGCGAAGTCCCTCTGAAGCCATCAGGAATCTCCGTCTCTCGCGGCGGGTGTACCAAGAAGAAGTATTTCCACTCTAGAACCGTGGCAAACCTTACGAGCGCGCGCGGACAACGAAACCATGTTTGAGCTTGGTGAAGATAAGGTGACCGTAGGGAAGTTTCTGCTGGTGGAGTAGTGGCTGAGTTCCGTCGTCGATAAAGCCGTGACCATAGACTCCCCAACCCATCTTGACATGTCAGTCTTAACCAGGCCATACCTCCAGAATGCTCTAGGCCGTCTTGCTCGACAGAACCAGGATCGATGTTGATGTAAGCGCCAACCATGTTCGTGCGGAGGCTGGCGTATGCTTGGACCCATGTGGTATCTACGAAACCAAACCCGGAAACTAGTGACAGAAATACTGGTAGCAGCCCAGCGTGGAAGCGGTCGAGCCTCTGCATAACCATTAGGATCCGCGATCCAAGCGTAACCAAGATCCATGTCAATGCGAGGGCGGCAGTCCTGTCTTTTCGAGCAACGTTTGGCATGTCCTCGATCTGTAGGATTAGGGCTTCTGTAGACGTCACATTCTCTACCATCGTGGCATGAATGGGCACAACGAAGACAATCATGACAACGTCCCAAACGACACACGAGTAAGTCATGTTTTTTCGTAAATGCAAGATTGCAGATAGTTGATTCTGAGTTGTACTTGTAATGGATACACTTGATTTGGTTCAAGAGAAAAGGGATTGTAGGTTTCTAGAAGGGGTATTGCAAGCTCCTTATTGTCAATCGGCTCTAAAGCCTACTCTGCACAATTGGAAGCTTTCTCTCTCAGCCGTTCGACCGTATCATCGTCTGATCAGTTGTACCTCATCAAGTATAGTCGTGGGGCGAGTGCAATAATTCCTCGCGAAAGTGGCTTTCAGTAAGTTTGTAGGAAGATAGAATCAGCGGCTTAACCGGTGACCTTGGCTGCATAAGCGCAAAGCTACGACACCACGACCTCCAGGATTGCACCTCTCTTATCCTCTACAACGACTCTCACTGCCTCTTTCAAAGCAGTTTTGAGATCGTCACCTTTCACGACTTGTCGACCCCACATTGTATTTCCCGATGCCATCTTTGCGATTCCCACGTAATCAGGGTGTACTGTCTGAAGATGGTTCTTGAAGAGCTCGGTACTCGCCTTGTCCGCCACGCCATCGGGATGCACGTCTTTGACGCATGCTTTGGTGGCGTTCCATCCGCCGTTGTTGACGATGATAGTCAGAAAAGGAGTATCGAGCCCGGCTGCATCCAGGAATGGAGCAGCAGCACTGGAGAACCAGAAGGCGCCATCACCAGTAACACAACACACCAATCTATCAGTTCCTTCCCCTTTCCTAACATCAGGTCGGTCTGTCAAGTTATAGAGTTGAGTGGCCAGCTTTACTCCAATAGAAGCTCCAAGGGACCAGCCTAGGCCACTTCCACCTTTAGTCAAGAACGTGCCAGGTGAGCGCAACTGGAGTTGTTCAGCAAGTTTAACCTGGTTCGTGACAACATCGTTGGGAAAGACGGTATCCTCTGGAAGTTCCAAGCGAAGCGCTGCAAAA
>Ga0181466_1000303_pt1 | contig 18282 bp, 22 predicted proteins | sample InSIn4gowninarea_FD_119078 | JGI IMG/M metagenome (GOLD analysis project Ga0181466, IMG submission 119078) | Clean room microbial communities from NASA Spacecraft Assembly Facility at Jet Propulsion Laboratory, Pasadena, California, USA -... ... | reverse complement strand
GATCGATCGAATGGTTAGTGCCAGGGCCAATTTGTGAGAGCTGGATTTGTTCACGATTTGTTAAGCAACTGTACAGTGTAAACTCTCTTGAGCACGGCGATTATCTGTCGGGCCAGCATTCAATCGGGTTTTGGATCAGAACGCATGAGTAGGGACATGAGTGAGGTGATTCCAGGCACGGAGACCATATTTGGTGCCACGTGTAGACCACGTTTCAGTAGAAAGTCAAGCTCACCACGTCCAGCGGTGTCACACCACAACACTATGCCTCCTAGACTAGCAGCAATGGCAGGAGGGAGCAGCTCTCTCTTATCAAGCTCGACCTACAAGTCAAACGACCGATCCGCGGCAAGCCACGGCGATACCGAAATGAACGGATCAATGCGACCCGAGCCCGAATTTGAGGAAGTGGATGTTGATACCCTCTACCTCCAGCCTTCTGCATTCAAGAGGAAAGAGAAAGGCAAATGGCAAGAGTCGGGGAAGAGTATCTCGTTTGGACTGAATCCTGTCAATGGGGAGGTTGCCAGTTGGGTAGCTCATCGAGTGAGTATTAGGTTGACCTGCTTGGGCAATGTGCTGATGGTTAGACTATACCTGAAACGAGCAAAGCTTCCTCTTCCAGACCCCCAACCGCCCCTCTTGTCGACCAGCTCGTTTCTTTCACTGCCCTCAACAATATCTCGAAGCCCCTCGCAGTGCTATATACGGAATCACATACTCTCTTCACATCACTTCAACATATCGTCGCTAGTGCCATCCGACTACCCGTCCCGGGCCAAGGACTGAATGCTAGGGGTCTAGGAGTCGCTGAGGTATGGAACAAAAAAGGTCAACAGACGGCAATGGAGGGATTGTTAGGTCCACCTGGAGCCGAGACTGTGGGACATATCAGGAGGTTGGTAGGGATGTACCTCGAAGAAATCGTCAAGTTGCGTGAAAGTGATGTGGATGCCGATGTACGGGCGAGGTTTGATGCGGTGTATCATGTTTTAAACTTGGCCATGATTCTGTATTTACCCCAGGATGGACGTGGAGAGGGGTTGTTGGGTGAGGAAATGCTCGATTGGGTGAATGATGTGGATCCAGGTCAGTCAGCTGCGTTGACAGGACCTTTCAAGCTGACTGAATAGCGCCCGACAACACGCAAGGAAACGAGATCATGCAGACGAACCAACCTTGGGATCACCCTTCATTCTGGCCTTATATCGCAAGATGTATCCTCCGCGGATTCCATTTACCAGCTTCATCATTCATGCGCACCCTTACAGACCATCCACATCAACCGATATCGAAACTAGCAGCAATTCTGCATCATCACTTGTCGACCTATCCTCGTTCACACCAAACAACGCAGTACCCCCTAGAAAGTCAATTCATTCAAGCACATCGATCATGGCTAAGTAGATTACGGGCTGAAGTCTCGGCTTTCTTGGGTGGAAGAGAAAAGGGTAGTTGGTTAGAGGAGGAGGGTGTGAAGAAGGGGAAATGGCAGAGATGGGAAGATGGGTTTAGGGTGGTTATTGATTTGATGGAAGGCAAGGCGGATGCTATTTTGGAGCAGGCGGCAGATTGGAGAGAAGCAGTAGGGGCTTGGGGTGTGTTGGTGGATGTCCAGCTCAAACGAGATGACCTGCCGTATGTTTTCCTTTGGATTGGATTTTGTCATGACTGATTTTCGTAGTACTGCCCTAGCGCGCATAGTCGAGAAATTACCGGTCGACCCGTCAGTGCTTGATGATACGATCGAGGCCAATCTGTGTAAAGGCAACATCATCCAGGTACGCTATCACATCTAGCATAGCGAAATACAGCTGACTCTTAGGCAATGACTGGATGTCAAGAACTGGACATCTGGCTTGCAGCGCACTTAGGCGATGTTTTCGACAAATTGGCTTTGATACCGGACGACGAGGAGAGGTAAGTCACATGTCAGAGGTCTCGGTGAGCCCGACACTAATCTCCAGATTCGAAATGTCATTACGAGACTACTTCCTGCTCGAATACGCCGATATTCTCCAGACGAGCCCTCAAGCTCAATCATTCTGGCGAGTCACATGCGACTACCTGGCAGCAGCAGGCGACGAAGGACGAAATCGTTTACGAAACCATATCCTGCACATCAGTCTCAATCTCGATCCACCAAAAGTGGAGCCTCGAGCAGTGGTACCAGAAGGAGAATTGATGGAAGTTGAAGAACCACCCGTTGATGAGAATCTTCGGCATTTCACTGAAGTCCGTGAAGCTTGTGAAGAGCTGCGGCTGGAGGAAGAGTGGAGGACGATGAGCAAGATTGTGGCAGAGAGATTGATTCGAAAGGGGGAGTATGGGATGGCTGCTGCCATGTGTCTACAAGCAGAGGATAGTTTTACGCTGTCTCTGATTGCGGAACGTATATGCGATGCGTATTTGGCTAAAGGTGAGTCATCCTATTCCGAGGGAGCAAAGGGAAGAAGTCTAATCAATAGGTGATGCCGAGTTCCTCCGCTTGGTCGATACGCTACCTCCGAGTTTACTCAATGAAGCACCCCTGGCACTCAGTCAAGTCCAGCCAGACGGTGTAAAACCACTCGACCTACCCAGTCAATCGGCAGTATCGGTTTTCGCGTCTCGTCTGACTTTCCTAGCGGAGTTTAGGGATTACCTCCTCTTCCTCAGCCAGGAAGCTAGAGATAGGGCTGCTATCCGTCTGGTTGATCTATTGCGCTCAGGAGTCGCTCCAGTGGGTATGTGGGCCGTACTGCTGGTCGATAGTGTCAACCTGCTCGAAGGTGAGTTTGACGGGTGGTACATGAGGGTGAAAACTGATGTGTAGATCCCGATATCCTATTTACGTCCAACGACTCGTTCGAGCTCCTTCGTATACTCGACGAAGTCAGTTCGAACTCGTCCTACGCGCCGGAAGAGTACCTTCACAGTCTCATCGTGTACCTACAACGAGCCGAGGGTGAGGGCGAGAAGGCGACGACAGCAGGTCAGACTGTCGAGATGGTCACTAAGAATGGATTGGGTGGTGCTAATAGGAAGTTAGATCAGGTCAGATTGGCACTGGCGCGTAATCTAGCTAGAGCGTTGGTAGTTGGGTTCGAGAACCCGTTCTGAGGATGCACGAATGCATACGCACCTTGGAAGGACGCGTTGAAGTCTGTGCCTAGGAAGACAAGGATACAGTATGTTACCCCTTACTCTTTTGTGTGGATCAACAGCACAATCGACTTTGCACGCATACAATATACCGCACAGCCTCTATACTCCTATACTTTGTACTCTGATTCTCACAGACCGCTGGTTCGGTCGTCTTCCTTGCGTGACTCAAGACACGATACGGACATTACTCGAGCTCGAACGGCGATCTCGGTTTCATTTACGCCCTAATTCAACATATCGTCACATCCGAGACACTTGATCATGTATCTATAGTTACCGAGCTCCGTTCACGATATCTTCACGTCTTTCTACATCCACATATCTGATAAGCCATGTCGAGGGGACCTTCACCGTCTCCAGTCTCGGTCCAAGCTCCCATCATTCCCCACTCTGCTTCCTCGGTATCACTTCGATCACCTAATTTACGACTGAACTTGGACGCCTCACATCGCTCGAGATCCAATACGACCCTCTCACCACCACCGCAGAATCATTACGAACAATACATACACCCCAGGAGTCTATCACAACAACTCTCACCGACAGAGGCAAAGGATGTAGTGCTAGCCGTGAGGAATTTGCGTGGGGATCCAGAAACTACCAGCAGAAGTGGAAGTCCAGCTAGATTAAGAGAGATGGTGCTGGACGAACAGGATGATGAGGATTATGACGAGAGTATGGAAATGAGTATGGGTGGGATGGATTATGAGACACCTAGGAAACCAAGGAAGGGGAGAAGGAGCGATACGGCAACACCTGCTAGAGCTGGGGTATCGACAATGCAGAGGATCATGAGGGTTTTGGAAAAGAGTCCTGATGAGGGAGATACGCTGGATTTGAGTAGGAAAGGGATAGAAAATATTGGTGATGAGGATGTTGAGATGTTCAAGCAGGGCGTGGGGAAGGATATGAAAGGTGTCTGGAGGTCAGTCTTGGTGATGGTGTTCAGATTGGTACCTAACGAGCAGGCTAGCATTATCGTATAACGCTCTCGACGATGGTGCGATCGTCAAGTCATTCTCGACCCTTACGAGGCTGAGATACCTGAATCTCAAAGGGAATCTCCTTACCCAGTTTCCAGAAGCTGTCAGTATCTTGATCAATACCTGGCTCAAAGCTGACGACTCAGCTCACAAATATGTCAAATCTCGAGATCCTGGACCTGTCCAAGAACAACATTACAGCGTTCCCAGAAATACCAAACAATCTGGTCAATCTCAAAGTACTATCCCTAACGCATAATGGGATATATACCCTCCCGACCTACATGACCGAATTCAAAAGTCTGAAAGTCTTCAAGGTGGCTCACAATCCCATCGAATGGCCTGTACGTCTACTTCTTTTGCTTTCAAGGGAATTGCTGATAGTCTAGCCGAGGGAAGTATTGGGAGCTCTGGTCGAGAGTGAGATGTTACCCGAGAAAGATCCCGTAACGGGCAAGACTAGACGTGATGAGGATTTGAGACCTTGGATTGAGAATATGAAGAGTTGGATGAGGCAGAAAGCTGCCGAGACTGAGCGTCTGCTGGAGAAAAGCCGGAGCGAGGACGAGGCTTATCTCGGTTCCGAGTAGGTTTGATGGTCCTAACGAAACAATCCAGCTGACGCTCGCAGGGAAGAGCCAAGTTCGGCCGTCTCTCTGGACTATGGCCAGCGAACACCCTGGGCAAATTCTACACCCACCTCGACCGCGCCGTCATATCAGCAAACAGTGAGGCGTATCGCGCGAGATGATCAACCGAGATCGGATTCACCTTCTCGTCAACTACCTTTCTTCGGCCGACACGATTCGTCCAATACCGCTTCAGCCTCTGAAGAGAGTCTAGACCAGCTCCCCACGTTCCGTCGCGCCCTGCCTGATCGCTCAGTATCATCAAGCCATCTTCGCCAAACTTCCACTTCATCGTTCACACCCCCGACATCAGCTACTACCGTCTCTTCCTCGGGTCATTCGCGAGAACCGTCCATGACTCTTCCTCAGCCTCTACCGAACTCTTCAACCCACGGCCATTCCCGTGGAGGGAGCTATGAACCGAACCAAAGATTGAGCGGTCAGTTGATGGGAAAGAAATCATTACCCGATCTTCGACAGAGTCATGCCAAGATCATCTCGGAACGACGTGGTGACTCCACTCCTGCCGAACAGACTCGTCGATTGGGTCTAGGTAGTACGCCAGCTAGTCCTTCTGGGCTGAAATCACCTGTCAAACCAGGCTGGAACGGTCAAATGGCAAGATCAGTCACTGGCGGTCCTTCTTCGCCGCGTACACTTGATGGTGGACTACGCAGACGGTCCAACGAATTCATGCGCCGATTGGGAGGGGATATACAAGAGAAACGGCATTCTCAGGATGATCCGCATGTGGATGAATCGAAGAATTCATACTTCCGCCGGCTGAGTACATTGCCGACTTCTAGTATATCGAAATCTGTGCCTCCGGCTTTATTGGCGGTCATTGACGCTATTCGAGGGATGTTGTTTGCCATGTCCCAACTCCATATGGCTCTTCGGCAATACCTCAATTTCGCCTTGAACGAACGAGTCGCAGGTGTGCTCCATCGAGTGATGGAACCAGCTGGAAGCTACATGACGACCTTGATCAACGCTCTGGACCGATTCGATTCCATGTCTAGACGAAATAGTGTACCGCCCCAGGCTATCCGTAGTGTTCTCGAAGCGACCAAAGAAAGCGTATCGGTGTTTGGAAAAGTCGTCTCGGTGCTCAAACTACAATCACCGGCTTTACGATCATGTGATATTCGATATACCAGGACGTTGCTTTTGATGATTTTCGGATCAATGTCGGAAATTGCTAGATCGTGGCAGGAGATGGGGCCTCTGTTGAGAGAGATTAAACCGCTTATATCTCTTGATGGGGGTGTTGTCGCTAGAGCTCTAGGTGGACAAAAAATGATACCCACCGGATCGTTCTCTGGTCGAACACCCATTTCCCCTATTCCTGAACGAGGCGAGTCGCACTCCCCACCGTCCGTCCAGAGGGGTAGTGTATCAACGATCACTGGTGGATCGCCTATTGCCGAGGAGTCAAACACCGTCGACTCGTTACGAACTGAAGACGGCGATCCCCGACTCGCCCGTAATCGACGACAAGGCGGTTCATTCTCCTCCCATGATGTTGAGAAGGGAATGATGATGGGTTCACCTGGGATCCCCAAGCCTGGCGATAATGCTCCATTGGGATACCTTCGACATCGCCCATCAGAGTCTGCGCATAGTGCGCTTGGGCAAATGGTCGAGTCTGATCAAGACAATGATGACCATAGCGACAATGGAATGGAAGAGAGCTCAACAGTCACTATACCGCCTTTCCCTATCAAGGCCATTTCACCCAATGGGACTTCTGCGAACATACCCTTGACCCCTACCGACCCTGCTGATTCCGCATCGAGTCTACCACCGCCTTGGCCACAACCCCATGTTCGAAATGGGCACAAACCCATGTCGTCCTCGGGGTCCAGTCACGCCTTGTCTATCGCTACTGGTCCACAACCTTCCTTCCGAAAGCTATCTGTCGACGTGCGACCACCCACCCCGACCTCCGCTACGCTATTCGACGAGGATCTTTTGGACGTCATCGAGAGCGCGACCGAGAATGCGTTTGCAACCTGGCTCCGCCTCGCAGAGGATGTAGGCGGTGCATCACCCATCTCTAATGGAAACAGCCAAACCCACTCGAAATCGCCATCGCAAAGCAGTCTGAATAGCAATTCCGATTTCTCTCGCACGTTCATGTCTAATAGACCAGACGATATCTCGCATCAACATCCTGCTGAGTTACTTGCCGCCTTATCACATGCCGAACAAACCACTTCAAATCTTCGAGAATCCCTCATGGGCCTCCGAGCCAATCCGGGAAATTATGCCCGAACGGCCCTTCCGGACGATACGCAAGCATTCATCCAGATTGTCGTACGCGTCTCTGGGCTCGTGAAAGTCATTTCGATAAATCACACGTTCTCCCAAGCGGTTCGATCAAGTATATCCCGCCTCACTCAATCAGCAAGGGAATGTGCTATTCTCATGCAAGTCTCTTCACTCCGTCCGACCGGTCTGACACCATCGCCTTATTCTGCCAATTCGACAAGGGGTAATTCACCGCATCATCGATCGCAGTTGAGTTTGACGAGTTCAGGCCCGGGGGCTAGTAGTGAAGATTTGACTACGCCTCATTCGGCTTCTGCTTCTACGCCTGGGTCTGCTGGGTGGGGGTCGGCAAGTGGCAGTGGGAGTGGGTTGAGGGGTTTGCAATTGCCCAGAAGGCAGTTGGCACTGAACAGGGATAGGAGCGGGACGTTAGGGGGTAGGGGCTGATATCTATAATGCAACTGCGTTAGTGACGGATGCTCGCAGCGCAGGGTCAATCGGCAATCTCGGCCGTCTGCTCGGCACATTCGCCGGTATCTGACGATGACCTTTGATCGCTGACCCCTCGACGACCTCAAAGGTCCGCGGACGAGAAGCGTTCCACAGTCGCGACATCAAAGGAGGATCCCTTGGGCCTGGCCTCGAAACCAAGAGCGTGAAGGTGGGTTGATCAATGGATGGCTATCCTAAGTTGCAAGGCCGAGACGTGGGATGCGATCAACGTCGTCATTGTGGAGCGGAACGCTTTTTACGAGTACAAAGGTGTGTCAGGGATCAAACCTACTTCATATTGGGATGGAAGGCACAAAACGCGGCCCTCTTGACCACCACTCTCTTTCTTCCCTTCTGATCTTTTCCACCTCTTATCAACTTTATTCAACACCTCAATGCCAGTGCTACTACCCCGAGTAGTCACTCAATAGCTTTCGGCACCCGAGGATGGGGAAGCTGGCGATGATAACATCGATGATCTGTTGAGTGATCTCAACGATACAGACCTATGTGACTATGAAGAGAGCGTGAAGGAGGACGCGCGAGATGCGAATGACGCCCTCAACGAGCGCCAGCAAGATTGCAGTATCGTCTTGAATGAGGATGGGCCTTTTCTTTCGGATTCAAACTCGGGCGTGCAGCAAGGGACTGACCCTACAATCAGTAAACGAGAGTACAAGACTGACGGGGCACGGTGGAGGCGATATCAAAAATGGTTGAAAAAGTCGATGAAAGCGTCGAGTGGTCCATGGGCGAAACCCATCCGACGACCGGGAGAAGACAAGATGAAGGAGAGTGCCTTTGGCCAAGGATCAGAGTTTGCGACTCTTGCCAACTGTATCAACGAGTTGCCACTTGTCTTGAGCACTTGTCAAATTGATGGTAAAGAGGGTACAGAGCATGGAGAGCTCTTGGTCGAGTATATCGCCAAATTGGCCAATGTCACCTCTCGGTCCGATCGAGATTTGGAGTATCGTCATGTTGTATCGTCATGTTATCAATACACTCCGTGAAATCACTGAATCAGATTGCAACTTGCATCCCGAATGTCGCAAGGTTCAGTGGCAGTGGGATCACTATTTCAGAAATTCCAAGAAGGAATATCCAGAGTAGGTCATCTCTGACGTGTTGCGTCCTTACAGCTCTCTATTCCAATTATGCTAACTATCTCAGTTTATCTGTTGGCTGGGAATCTTTGGCTGTCGATCGAACTCTTCCCGATAACAGAGGCACGAAGGAAGAAATGAATCAAGCCTTAAAGGACGGCGAGAAGCTCGGCGACGCTGCTGACTCTTTGAGAGGGCTCAACTGCACTATTGGCGACCAGCCTGCTTCGACATTCGTCCAATTGACACAGGAACAATTGGCAGAGCTTGATGGTGACCCAGGGAACCTGACCGCCTTGGACCACCTCAACACGACCATCAGTGACGCTGATGACGCCTCATGTCACGAATGGAAAGACCGGAAGACTTTTGTCGAGGAGAGCAGGAAGGCCTATAATGACATTTCATCGGCTGAACCTAGTGAGAACATGGAGGGCAGGTCAGTACCATTTCTGCTCTCCGAGGTCGTGATACTCGGCTGACATCACGTAGGTATACTATCGCGAGCGCTGTTGATCAGATGAAGTGGCGGGAAGAATCGTTGGCTCCTTCCACCTTCGCTCCAGGCTCTATCGCCATTGTTGCTGCGGCTGCCACTGCCGGTGTATCTTATGGGCTTTCTCTGGTCGCTTAGTCGATCCCTTGACAACATGACTTGTAGTGTTGACCTTTCCACTTTCCGAGACCAATTTCTAGATGGTCAAATGCTACTGATGTCATGTTCGTCAAGGTCCGCTTCAAGTCAAAGCTTTAGTCGGCGGTTTCCTGGTCATGAGGAGCTCTGTATGTATTATATCCACCTGGCGTTTATAGTTTTCCTGTAGTATGCATCACCCTGTCTCGTTTCATCAACAGTGCTCGACATGAGATTACCGTGTCTTATTGCCCTCCCTTTATGATGATGTCTTAGCAAAAGGCTTCAGTCGAAATGCTTCCCAGGCCTGGTATACAGGTTCCTCGTCCTGGCCTAGAACGACTGACGAGGACACAAGGGGAGATGACAATGGGTATTTGTGATGTGTCTGAATGCAAGGGAGGACCCGAGGGGACACAAATCCAGTCAATCCGCCTCGAAAGCTCGAAGGCGCGGTGATCAAAGGGGTTGTGATCCTTTGTCAGCAGTGTCAAGTGCTGCCCTCTCGCTATCGTCTTCGGTCCCAGCTCATACGTGTCTTATACTTGCACCACTGCACAAGCTACGCCGACTTGTCTCTGATATACCCCTCGAAAAGATCGCCCAGCAATGTCAGAATTAGGCTGCATCGCGCAGGCTCTCCCATCGCTCACCTCCCTCGTGTCAGTACCGCTGCAGTGGATACACGACGAGCTCATCGCCGAGAAACAGGAGATTGTGGATCAACACCATTTGAGAGGCGACGAGCCGCCTGTATCAGCCAGATTGGCAGTCAAGCATCAGAAACTCACGCGCTTTGCTGCGAAAAATACTTTGCCACTTGCAGTATCCTTGATCATGTGAGCACACTTAGAAACTGGCCTGTGGTCCGTACTGATATCTGTGTAGACGAAGCATAGGCCGGCGAGAGGCATGTCCTTGGGAGAGTGCCAGCGGAACCAAAGAGTTCTACAGCTTGGGGAACACAGTGGTGTCTGACATTGTCGACACAGCCTATATGATCGCTGAAGGAAGGCCGGGCGATATATGGTCAGAGACACAGATTGGATTTTCGCTCGCTACCCTTATCTCCGCCTATCGAAACGGGTTGCCCGACTCCCAAATGGGAGAGGAGCAAGATAGTGGTGGTATACCTCCTGCGATTTCGACAAGCAAGACCAAGCCTGCACCTGCGAGTGATGTCGATAACCTTTTGGAATCCGACGAGTATGCGGGGTATCAGTTTGTGATGACCCTTGACCCCAGTCAGTTTTCGAAAATCAATGCAGGGCCGGACCAAGGAGGTGACTCTCTCATTAGATGGCCCTTGTGCGAGGTACATGGGGACCCAAGCGAGGGAGGAGCAATGACTGCCGTCGATATCGATAGCGAGAGACTTTCCGCCGCCATTCATTTCAGCTGGATCTTGGCCGATCAGCCGGACGATGAAGTCGAGACGCGTCTTGATGATCAATGAAAACGTGAGTAGATCCGTCAGCGGATCATCGAGTACTACTTAGTCTTTAAGCGGCGATGGTTTCCGACTTGAGACTCGAGCTGTGTGTCATTTCCCTCTTTGTGCGTCGACTTTCCCGTAGTTCCCATATCCCCATTCCGATATGCAATTGTCTATACCGATGCATTCGCACCAGCATTACATGCGCATTGAAGCAATCTACAGAATCTCCGAATCGAGATCACCAAATGGCTGTGCCCGGAAGTAAGAGTCTTCAAACTGGTTCATCAGCCATGATCTCATTGTTCATCGCCGGGTTAGAGGCAGAGTAGACCTACCCAGTGGACCCGTACGAAACCATCCTCTGCTCCTGATGCGTATCCCTTACCCTGTGGATGAACAGCAAGTGTGTTGATCGGTCCGCTATCTCATCAGCTTTACTCCCAAAAAAGGATGTGAGACGTACAAATGACCCTTGACTCGTCCGATCTCCTCCTCAAACAACTTGTGCCAGAACAATGCCTCGAATTTCCCTTGTCTTGAACCTGTCGTCGTTACGCTCATTGCGTCTTGTCCACCTCCTAGAATGATCTGCTTGTCAGCTTTGTCTTCTGCGAAGCGACAGGAAGCTTACATATGGTTTTCCAGGTGTGATACAAGCCGAATTCAATTCCGTTTGGGTAGAGTATACCTTCATCTCCTGCAATGTCTCGACATCCCACAACTATCCTGTCAGCATACTCCCCCTCCGTTCGATGGGCCAGGAACAAATGACTCACCCTCGCTGTCCTGTCTCTACTACATGTGATAAAGTAAGTTCCATCGGGGCTGAGCTGAATATCCGTAATCTCCTTCGTATGTGCTCCCTCGACAGCCTCGACCTGTTCTCCCGACTTGGCATCGAATTTGGCGACTTTTCCATCAAGATGTCCAGTGAGGATGTAATCTGATAGAGGTGCCCAAATGGCGTGTGTGACTTTTGAGCCGGTTAGACGGATTTCAGTGGAAGGGGTTGTTGTTTCTGAGCGTCAGTCATTGTTCATGTGGTCTGACCTGCTGGTTAGAACGTACGAGATGCGGGTTCTTCACGGTTGATTGGGAATACTCTGTGAATATCAGCCATAACTCTCCCCATGAGAAGTGTAGTGTGCGGGTGACATACCTAATGACAGAGGGCTCTCCACTTCGCTGTTCCGTAACACACATGATACTCTGATCGTCCTCGCTGATCTTGTCAGCCTGATGCTTCTCTTCCATAGATCCAAAAGACTGACCTCCACGCAACACACTTGACAGCAGTCAAGAAATCCCAAGTGTAGAGACATTTACCCAACTGAATATCCCATAGCTTCATCGTACTATCAGCAGCTCCTGAAACGATGTATTTTGATTTTGCTACCCAGTCAGCTGATGCTTCTCTGGAGGAACGAAAAGAGGACGCACAATCACAAGTGATTGACCAGATGGTACCATTATGTCCGTTGAATGTACCGAGTCGCTCTCCGTTTGACGTGAACCAGACGTTAAATACTGGGTCTTTTCCAGCCGTGAATAATAGATCTCCATCTGCGTTGTATACGATTTGAGTGAGGGAACGGACGTGTCCTAGATTTTGTCAGTCGCGATCTCTCTGCTATCGTCGGTATAGATGTTGCCTACCCTGTAGAATGATAGGTTTCTGATAGTCAGCTTCCGCTGTGTTTCGAATCGCCTTTCTGCTCATGCACTCACCATCTTTGCTGATGTATAGGATGTACAGGTAGATGCTCGTTAATGATGGCAGACAGACAATACAACTTTCCGACAATTGATTCAACTCATTCCATAATTCAGTTAGGCGCGTCAACGACGGGGTTAGAAAATTTGTGGCACATGGTACAGAAGCTGATGAAGTTGAGCAAGGGCGGTCAATACAGCTATGCATGATAAGATCAGCCAGCAATGCATGCAGGCGTTTCCACACCTGCCGTACGCTGCTAGGCTACGAACAAGCCAAGACGCCTCGGATGTCGCGTCGTCAAGTGGACAGAGACGATTACACAATCGCAATTGATAGTCATTACTGCATGTCGCGACCCAGATACAGATACACACAAATAGGAATCGAACCAAAGGAGAACATGATCTCTAGAATCTCTGCTTGAGTCGCGCTCCGACAGATTTCAAATGAGCGTAGACTTTGCCTAAACGGGTCAGTGTTAGATACAAAGCGATCACGGGAGAACCTGACCTGGTGGCGAACCGAGAATTAACGAGACGACAGCATCTCTTGCAATCTTGATATTCTGGACTGAACCTAGAATGTGTACGTTTCTGTATGATCAGCTTCTGCAGCAAGAGATCAAATACGACTTACGTGTCTGCAAGTACAATTCGTGTACGACTGGCATTCTCAATTGAGAATTTGACTTTACCACCTTCTCCAGCTATACGACCTGCAGACGTCAACGATGATTCGAATTGAATCAAGGAGGATGTGACGTACCGATAGCTCGTGCAAGATGATCTCCGTGAAGTGTCTTGACATCCTTGATCTCGAAAGAGTCGAGGTAGATGTCATCCAGACGGAGTAGTGCGAGTGAGTCCTGCTTATCAGCTAGGTCCGAAAGGATCGATGAGCCGAGACACTTACATTGACGTCGAAACCTAACGCGTAGGCTTTGACGAAATCGGCGCCCTTTTGGATAGAACCGGAATCGACAGTGTGATCCGAGGTCTGCGAGTCAGCGTCTGCCATGTCAATTCAATGAGGGGTCCGATGTGTTCGTATCGAAACACTCTGAACCCCTCAAATAGTTCATCTGACTCACCTTTAGCTCGACAGCTCTTCGCTGCATATTCATCCTGACCTGCAGACCCAGATGCTCGACCATGGGTGTATACAAATTGACCCAATCTCTCTTTAACGGCGTGATCCTATGAGGCGGAATTGGAATTCTCCTAAATTCATTCTTCAAGACTCCGGACTGAGCACCAAGGTTCAAAGGCTTGAATCCAGATGATGTCGACGCGGTAGGAGCAGGAGCAGCAGAAGTCGAAGCGGTGGCATTATCAAGCAGTATATCTCCATCGTCATCTTCAACGTGTTGTGCTTCTGGTTGTGGTTGTGTTGTGTCCTCGCCATCAACGTCCATTGACGAGGATGCTAATGCTGACGCGGTAGTGGTAGCGGCGGTCGTTGATTTCGTCTTTTTCGTCTTTGATTTCTTTGTTTTGTCATCATCGGTGATAAGGGAGATTGCGGGTCTCTCTTCCAGTTGCGATTGAAGTGCTTTCTGTCTGTGTGATTTGTGTGCCATTGTTGTTATTGATGTATAGGTATATTAGTGTATGGTGGTCTAGCAAGTGGACGTCTCTGAATTGAACTTTTATCTAGACCCTGAGATGGATGCCATGACGTGGCAATTGTATGTGCATATACTCAGGTACTATCACTCCTATCGCGTAACTACTTCAGACACCTTTATCACCATCCATCCTATACATCTATCTACCTACCTCCTCTTCCTCATACAACCAACTATGCCACCATCCCGCAATCACGTACCACTACATACATCACATAATCCACCATACTCGAAAGATAGAGCTGCAGGGATGACCGGTCCATCCAGGCAATCTAGCACCGGCGCGCTCGGAGGTGGAGGTGGCGTAAAATCAACCATGGACAAGAAACCATTCTCTGTAGACACGACTAAACAAACAACCGCAGGAGTGGAGAGTGAGGAAGCTAGTAAAGAGAGGAAAAGGAAAAGGAAGGCAAGACGCGCTGCTCAAGGTCAGCTTGAAGGAGAGACCAATGTCAATGTCGCGGTCAAATCCGAAGATACCGATATGAAGGAAGGGAAGGTCAAGTCGCGTCCATTGGCTTCCTCGACTATAAACCCACAATCTCAGACTGCGATCAATAATACCTCATCAACACCCTCGCTTTCGAAACCACCTAGTAACGCTCCTCAAGCTCAGCCGGTCCAGAATCAGAACAAGAACGATTCGAGGTTGGCAAAGATTGAGCACAAGATGGAGAAACAGAAGATGAAGCTCAAAGAAGCAGAAGCTCGAGCTGCTGCCGATGCCGAGAAGCTGAGGACGGATGCAGAGAGGATTAAAGAGTTGGAAGAGTCGGTCAAGGAGTTGAAGAGTGCTTTAGATGCCAAGGAAGAGGCGGCCGTAGGTGTCAAGACGGTCGTTGATGAGCATGTCAAGGTAAGATCCGTTGGATGTCTGGTGTTCGTGGCTGACATGACCAGACTATCGAAGGTCATGTGGCGGACAAGGAGCGTGTTACCGAGACTTTGACCGAGGCCGTGAGCTGCCTGATTTGCTCTGATACCCTCGTCGATCCTCACATGTAAGTTTGGGTCAGTGCAACAGTGAGAATTATGCTGATCAAAACCAGCCTTTCATGTGGTCACTTTGCTTGTCGAGATTGGTAAGCTAGCCGTGCCATCTCACTGCTAGGTAAGAAGCTTACAGACAGCCTAAAAGCGTGGTTCCGACAACCGAACGCATACCAACACGATGTCGGCGGTGTCATCGAGCCCAGCCGCGACATGTCGTACCGCTCCAAGATCTGTCATGTCTGTCGAACAATCGTCCTTAGAAGACCTACCAAGATGTACAACGTCTATTCATTTCTCGAACCGCTCGGCCTGATCTCGGCAATTCCCATCCCTACAGCACCTCAAGATACAGCCAGTGATCCATGGGCCAACTCGTTCCCAGTCGAAAAACAGACTTATCGATTACACGACGATGATGATGGAACCGACCGATGTCCCAGTTGTCTTCACGAGATCTGGAACAATTCGTGCGCGCGCTGCGATGCTGAATTCAGTGGTTCGGACGAAGATGATGGGTTTGACGTGGACACCATCGAGTTTGATATTGATAATCTCAGTGCGGATGGTGGTGTTGGGAGCGAGAGTGAAAGTGATGGCGAATTGGGGATTGCTAGGCCTATAAGAATTGCCGAGGATGGCGAAGACGATCAAGGGGCCGGAAGACCAAGACGAGGGCGAGGAGCAAGAGTCAATATCCGCAACCTCCAGGATATCTTGGGCGAGAGCGAAGACGATACACCCGCCAGAGCCAGGATCCAGACGGCCATTCTACGAAACATGTATGATATGGAAGCAAGTGACGACGAGGACAGTATGGGTACGGGATCCGAATCAGGATCTGAATCAGGGCAAGAAGATGAAGAAGGGGATGGAGATAGTGTGGGAAGTATGGACTTTGCTCGACCCCGACCCCGAAGAGCTCGACGTGATCAAGATCGAGACGAAGCTCCCGAACGACGACCTAGGAATTTTATCGACCTCACTACGGGAGAGGTAGGAGGTGCAGGAGCTCCCGGTACGGCTCAATACCAACAACGACAGCGTCGAAGGGCGGAGCGAGCAAGGCAAAGGCATTCGGGCGGGGAACCAATGTCGGATGAGACCGATTTCAGTGACGATAACGTGGATGATAGCGAGGGAGCGGGAACAGTATACGACAGTCAAGAGGATGATGGGGCTGTGCCCCGAGCTCGAGATCGACCTCGAAGGATCTTTACTGGCGACCTAGCTCCGGGGTTTGATCCAGAGGATTACGAAGATGATGAGGAAGATGAAGAATCAGAATACGGAGGATCATTCATTGACGACGAGGTCGAAGAGGATGATGTGGCTTCGAACGATGAAGAGGAGGATGCGGACGAGGTGATCCAGCTAGTCTCTGGCGGGGATGGCGAGGAGGAGGAAGAGGAGGATGGAGCTGGACAAACACCGAATTTGCAAGATATGAGGAGGAAGCGATTAGAGGCTTTGGTCAATAATCGAAGGTATGTCTTCCCAGGCGTAAAGATGAGGCTGTACTGATTCGGTAGGAACGCAAGAGGAAACGCTGGACGTGCTCCTGCTCCTGCCTATCCAGAGGATGACGACGATATGAGCGATCACACTGATTGATCCTATATTCACTTTGACTCGCGCCAGTGTAAATTTAACGATGTACAGATCCATTTTCCGGCACTACAATCCATTCAACCACGACCCAACATCACATCACATCGCATCATCACTGTACCGAATCACACACCCAAACCCATCAATGTTTAGACCTGTCACCTGTTTCATGTTTTCATATGTAAAGTAAAGTATCCAGTCATAAACCCATCATGCATATATCATCCCTCCGCTAGGTCACCCCAGTCCAGCATTACAATTTAGCCCCTCTTTCATCCTGACCAATCTTGACAACCCTGCTCATCAGCATACAATCTCCTGTGAATGGCAAGAGGGAGGGAGGGGACGTACGCTTTCCCATAATTCTTCCCTGCAAAGACCTCTTCCAAAGCCTTGACGCAGTTCTCCAACCCCTCTGTAACATGATACGCATAATCAATCTTTCCTTTCGATCTCAAATCAGCCAAATAAGCTCGTCCTTCTGGGAATCGGGATGCGTAATCGAGGATGATGAACCCTTGAACTGTTAACTTCATAGAGACTATCGTTGGGGTATTGTAAATTGGTGGTGGGGATTTAGCACTGTCCTGTTAGCTACCCGAAGAAATCACATTAGTATCAGGAGAAGGGGGAGACTTACTTGTACGCTGCTATCGCACCACAGCAGACAATTCGTCCGTAAGGTTTCATTCGACCAATCGCGAGATCAAGGATCTCTCCCCCAACTGAGCTTATCAGTACATGACCCATTTCCAAAAGGAGGGGACAGCTGACCATTATCGAAATAAACATCAATCAAACCCTGTTCCCTCAATATCTTCTTGAACCCCTCCTGAGTGTAGTCTAGGACGGCATGACAACCCAGTTTCTCCAGTTGTTTGATTTTGGAAGATGAAGCTAGGGCTATGACTTTACATTTTGGGTGGGCTAGGGCGATTTGGCATGCGATCTGGGCGTCAGGTCGGTTCGACTTTTATAGGAGTGCGAAGGAAGGAAGGATGACAAGGAGAGGCAAAGACTTACTAGGCCGACTGATCCTGCCGCTCCTGAGATGAGGACAGTATCGCCGTCCTTCAACCTGCCAACGTCAAACATCCCCTTGTGTAAGTCAGCTTCACCCAGACCGCCTCAGGATGGATGGCAGCTGTGTGAACGTACGAAGTATGCCGTCAATCCTGTTCCTGTTAGACTCGACCATATGGTGTTGAAAAGAGGGAAATTGACATACCGGAAGTACCTAGTAGACCTAGATGATCGATATCTTCCCCTCCTTTCGGTCGTCTACATATTAGTACTCGTCAACCCCTCCATCTCATCTTATCTCGAAAAACGACATTTTAGCTCGCGTTGGGGAAGCAAGAACGTCAAGATGTGTAATAGACTCACTCTCTTCGTTCAACTTTATCATCACCCCCAATCCAATATTCCTGCCAATTAAGAGTCCCATATACCTATCCCATTAGCCCCGCTTCTAGGAAAAGGAGATAACAACGTACGAGATCACCTGGAGCGAATTTCTTGGATTTGGAACCTACTACCCTCCCTATACCCGCTGCTCTCATTGGTTCACCAATATCGATTGGACGCATATAAGACCTAGCGGAGGGATGATATATGCATGATGGGTTTAT
>Ga0181466_1000243_pt1 | contig 18374 bp, 22 predicted proteins | sample InSIn4gowninarea_FD_119078 | JGI IMG/M metagenome (GOLD analysis project Ga0181466, IMG submission 119078) | Clean room microbial communities from NASA Spacecraft Assembly Facility at Jet Propulsion Laboratory, Pasadena, California, USA -... ... | reverse complement strand
ATTTTTGTTTGTTAGTAACGTTTGTTAGTGTTGCACCTAACGTACTAATGTTTAAGAAGCCAGGGAGTTAAAACCAGTACTGTTGCTTTCTGAATAAAGTTATTGATATACCTGAACTTGCATTTGCCAACAAAAGCCCTGGTTTCTTAAACATAGTGTTAGGGTACGTTTTTAATTAATTTTAAGGAGTCAATCAAATCATTAAGTTCCATTTTCTTTTTAGATTTCCAGAAAGTGTTATTTGTCGGTCCGATCCGTAATACATCCATTGTTAAACCTTGACTAAATGATCGAACTCCCATATGACACGCAAATAAGTTCTGATCCTTTTCTACAACATCTCCAATTTGTTGAGAAGGGAGATTTGTTAATTTTCCGTTTGTTTCAGAATAATAAAACTCATCACAAAGTAAATTTTTCTCTATTCCGCGACATTCATTGACTGTCAACATGATTCCATTTTCAGGAATTTTATTGATTATTTTATTGTCAACATAGTCTAATTTTTGTCCGCCTTTTACATTGTAAATAATATAGATATAACCAACATAGCCTTTCGGTATAAAATACATATCAGGTTTATCGCAACCACATCCATTTAATATTAAAAAAGCTACTATAATACCTATTTTTTGAAATGTCATACTTTAAAATGTACCCTAGCGGTTAGCATATGCTTGGCCACCGGTCTTAGGAGCAGATAACTATCCGCCGATACAAATGATTGCTTAAAGCTCTGAACTTTCTGCTCCGACTGCACCAGGTGGTCGAGTATATGCAATGTTAGCACACGTTTTTACTTTTCTTTTAAATCCTGAGGTATTATATTTTCAAATATATATTCAGTTTTATCAATTGGATAATCCTGATTATAAATAATTAAATTCAAATCATCCTCAAAATATAGATTTACCCCAAAACTTAATGATTCAGATTTCTTTAGTACTAATTCTTTATAGTTAATTAAAGATTTACCAATATACTTTTTGAATTCAGGAAAAAATTGTTCTATTGATTCAATTTTGTATTTAAATTCTTGATCTCCAAATTCAAGCTTTTCTATGTCTTCAAATTCAGATGTTAAGCTAGTAACTTCATCTGTTGTGACTATCCTTATCCAATTTCCAAATTTAAGGAAAGTTACGTTGATTCTATCACTCAATTTGTTATCAAGATAGAAAGACTGAACTTTGCCATCCTCAAGCTTTTTACCTATTGCAGATTCTAATAGTTCTTGGCCTTTCATTTTAAATGTGTGCTAACGGTTCGGGGCTTGGCGAAGGTAGCGAATACGAAGCAAAAAACTCTCTGCCAGCACTGCACTTAATACGAAGAACAAATGTTCAATTAACCACTTAACCGCCACTTTCGCTAAGCCCTTGTTAGCGGTTCGTGCTTCTCTGTCCACGAAGCGATGTCTGTTAAAGTTTGCATTAAACTTTATTAGAAGTCCGTCATCGCTTTGTTCAATTCTGTGCTTCCATATCGTCATACTTTTCAAATTTGCTTAATGAAGTTACAAAGTCTTCTTGCTTTCTATCAAAGAATAGTTTGAAACATTTTTTGATGTCGTTTACATTTTGCGTTTGATAAATGTCACACCACCTTTTTGTTTTTGCTTTACCAAGTCCAAAAAATCCCTTGACTTCTTTCGGATGCACATGTCCGACTAAATATCCGTAATTATTTTTGTCGCCAGCAATAGAAACCCAGAAGTCACAGTCAGTTTTTAAGTCCTTAACCGATAATGTTGCTGAACAACCGTCTTTAATCGTGTTCCATTTTTCCATTTCCTCTATCCATGGGAACTTGTCAAACTCTCTTATAAAATTGTCATAGGTAGTTTCGCCTTTTTCGTCATACTTTTTGAAGTCATAACCGGCAAGTTGAATGTTCCAAGTGAATTTGTCCATTGTCTAGGAGTTTTGGTTTTGTTTGTCTGTTGTCTGGCAACCGAACTTAAATATTGTTGTTAGAAAAAACAGAATTGATATATGTCGTGTCGTCATAAAAATTATTTCAGTTGTCTGTCCGTTTCTTGCATTAGTTTTAAGTTACACTGTCGTCATAGCATGACCGCTAATGCGAGTATATCAAGCGCGCCGGCAGTCCAATTCAATAATTAAAATTAAACACTGCCGGCGTGATTGATATACAATGTTAGCGGCTGCCATTTTTCACCACTTTATCATCGAAGTTAATTTGTCAAACTTTTCAATTCCTAGGTCGGCATCGTATTGCCTTTCAAATTCAGGTTTCTCATTTGGTCTTGAGAAGTATTTGAAATTCCACTTTTCACTATTTCTATCAAACTCAATGTGCAGTGTTTCTTTGTGCCATTCTATTTCATCATAGATGCTTATCACTAGTCGGTCCAACGAGGTAAAAGCGAATAAGCGATCTTTTATTGGCTTAGATATAATATATCGAACTAGCTGCAGCATTCTGTCATGTTTCCAGCCATGGTCGTTCAAATTGACATAGTGCGCTTCTATTTCCTGCCACGATCTAGCTTTAGTTGTCTCAGGCTTGCGAGTTGTTCCCATACGCCGAACTTTCCAAAAATGGTTGCCGCTAACTTATTTATTTCCGCACCGGGTGCGTCTATATTTCTTATATCTGCACCGAATATACTTCTTTTTCTTTTTTTACATACACTTGTCTTTCCAATTGTACTATTTTTCATTCTCTGGCTTATCCAGCAGAAGGAAACTTTCCGCGACTATTTCGGTCACGTATCTTTTTATGCCGTCCTTGTCTTCATAGCTTCTGTTTTTCAGTTTCCCTTCTACATACAAATGAGTACCCTTTCGTAAATACTTTTGAGCAAGCTCTGCCAGTCCCCGCCATGCTACTATCGAGTGCCAATCGGGTTTTGGTGTGAAGCTTGCCTTGTCGTCGCGGTAAGATTCATTTGTCGCTATCGCAAAGCGCGCTACAGGTAAGTTTCCGCTTATGGTGTGAACTTCAGGGTCGCGACCGAGATTACCTATTAATGTTACTTTGTTTAGTCCTCGCATATTATCTCTTGTTTACTTTTAAAATTCCAAATTGTCCAGGGGGCTTTTGATCTTCCCAATGTGTAGGTTGCTCACGTGTGTATAGATCTCGGTTGTTTTCGAGCTTTGGTGCCCTAAAAGTTGCTGGATATACCTGAGGTCTGTTCCATTTTCGAGAAGGTGGGTGGCAAAGCTATGCCTGAGCCAATGCAGTGTAGGTCTTTGTTTGATTCCAGCTTTTTGAGACGCCTTTCCCCAGTCGCTCGCGTCCCGCGAGTGACCAGTATTACCAGGCATCTTGCCTTTACATAAAAAATAACTAGGTTTGATGTATGTCTGAGCTTAGGAAAGCAAACACCCATCATGCCTATTTTATTACTTTAACTGTTGCGGGATGGACTGATGTTTTTATCAGAGAATCTTATACAGACATTATCTATTCCAATCTTAACTTTTGCAGGCAAAATAAAGGTTTGGAAGTCTATGCATTTGTTATTATGACTAGTCATATTCATCTATTGCCAGGCAAAAAGAAGGAAGCTGAATGACTGGTTGAGGGATTTAAAGTTATATGGCAAAAAGGCTTCTGGAAGCAATTGACAAAAATGAAAGTGAAAGTAGGAAGGGATGGATGCAATACATGTTTAAATTTTTTGTTAATAATTTGAAACAAAATAAAGAACATATGTTCTGGCAGAAGACGTCATATCTGATAGAATTAAACAACCGGTTAATTTTTGAACAGAAAAGAAACTATATTCATAATAATCCTTTAGTTGCAGGAATGGTAACAGATGAAAATATTATACACACAGCAGTGCCAATCCTAATATGATATTAAAGGTAAATGAATATTAGGCTGGAAGCCTGATACTATTGGTCACTCGCGGGACGCAAGCAACTGAACGGGCTTTCCTTTGTCGTGGGGTAAGATTTGTTGGTGCTACTGCAAACCGCGCTACATTCTTGTATCTTAAAATATAAAAAAACAACCATTACACTAACGCCTTCCTATATTTTCCTCCCGCAAAAACCACCCTTCCCAGCAAACAATCTCTCCTCGCCGCTCCGGAAAACTCCAGCCTCGCTCCCCAACGTCACTAGCGACGCTAAGTAACTCCGCCAGCTACGCTCCTGACCTCAACCAGCGACGCTGGAAAGTTTGTTCAGCGTCGCTGGTCAAAGTTTTCTTAGTAAGCAAACAAGTTTTTCTTAGTAAGCAAACAAAATTTTCTTAGTAAGCAATCAAGATTTTTCCAGTAAGCAAAAAAAGTGTTTTTCAGGGCCAAGAAGGGGAGGAGGCTCAGCCTGGACATAAAAAAAGAGCCGGAAATAAAACTCCCGGCTCTTTGGATGGTACTGGTTGGCTACCGTTACTGCACGATCAGTAGCTCGCCTAGGGCGCCTGTTCGTATTTCATTGGTGGTCTTGTAGCCTTTTCTTACTTCGAGGGCGTAGCTTCCGGCGGCAAGTTGCGGTATGCTGAACATCAGCTTACCTTCTGTTCTTGTTGCGATCACCTGCACTTTAGTAGTGGTGCCGTTCACAAAGAAGATGCCTTCTTCAGCAACGTCGGGGTTGAACTTAAGCTCACTTCCGATGATTGTTCCAATGCCATTTGGTGTAATCCGTGTGTTCGACAAACCAGAATGCACATCAATAAAACCCAGTACATCTGGTTTTGGTGTCAATGACTTTACTTTTTCAACGACGGCATTCCTCATGGCAAGAAGTGGCATGTAACCCGCGCTTACGTTTACTTTCAGACTATGTCTTGCAGGATCAAAGGTGTCGAGCAGTGAATCGAAAAGTCCGGTTACTCCTGGTTTGAAGTTGGCCACCGGCAGGTTGACGTTGTAGCCGTTGGAGATCATCTTAGTCACCGACTCGAAAAAGAGTTGGAGTGTTGCTCTCATATCGGTCTCCGACGAACCGGTACCTTTTTCTTTCATGTCGATAATGATGTCGTCCAGTCCCATACTTTTATATGGCTGCACTCTGCCGTAGAACTTACTTGACTCTGAGGTGATGTTGTTCTTAAGAAGACTATATAATATATTATTCATGGTTTTATACTTTAAAAGTTTTGAAAATTGATTTTTACTTAAATTATTCATTGTGATCTTGTAATTGCCCTGACTATTGCAGGTGGATTATTAAGGGGATCTGCTCTTGCCGGCGGAATGCCCGATCTTCTCTTCTTCATATTTTCTTTTTGTTTTAGTTGACAGTTCGAAGGTAAACAGGGACAGTAGCGAGGAAGCTTCCACCATTTTATTTTCTTTTAAAAAAGTTTTCACTTTCTGCCTTCCTTGCTGATTATTAGGGGAATAATTTTTGAAGTTTTTTCTATTTATTTTCTTTCCGGGTAAAAAAAATGAAAACAGGAGTGGGTTGGGATTGGTTTTTTTTATTAAACCTGTTATTTTCCCTCCAAATAAAACTTATTAGAAGATGGCATTTAGCAAAAGTCAGATGATGAGATTCCGGTTATTGAACGCGTTCTTTACCAGCAATAAAAAGAAGTGGACGAGAAAGGAACTGGAGGAAAAAATGCTCGAACACGGCATTAAAGTATCCCGCCGAACACTCACCAGCGACCTCGAGCTGATGAAAAATGACAGTACCCTGGGATACAACGCACCAATAGAATATTGTAAAAAGGAAAAGAGGCTTTTTTATTCAGATAGTAATTATGCTATCGAAAAGCTTCCTCTTTCTTCTTCGGAATATGAAGCGCTTGTCAATATACTGTCCCTCATAAAATTTAAAGATGCGTTCAAAGATTTTGATTCGATCATTGACAAGTTGATCAGGAAGGGGAGTGAAAGAGATATTAGTGACATCATCGGTTTTGAAGAGGCTCCGGCCCACGCTGGAGAAAAGCACATTGATCCTCTTCGAACATTTATCAGGGGGCGACAGCCAATTAAAATAAACTATAAAAAGTTCACAGCCGATAAGTCGTCCAGCTACATTGTCCATCCCTATTATCTAAAAGAGTACAGAAACCTTTGGTACCTCCTGTGTTTTTACGAAGCGGCAAACGAATTGCGAACGTTTGCTCTTGACAGGGTTATTGACGTTAAGGCGGAAGAAATAGAATTTATTCCCTCACCACTTGATCATCCTGAAGATTACTTCAGAGACATTGTTGGAATTACCAGGCCCAAGGGTGAAAAACAGGCTATCGTCCTTACCTTTAATCATGCAATCACCCCATACATCAAGGCTCAGCCTCTTCATCAATCGCAGGAGATATTGGAGGAAAACGATGAACAGATTACAATTAAGCTAAAGATCCTCCCAAACTATGAGTTCTATTCAATCCTCTTAGGTTATGGAAAAAAGCTGAGGTCTGCTTCGCCAGGCTTTGTGTTGGAGGAGATGGGGAAGATATAGCCTCTGTATTGAAGGCTACCATAGAAAAGCTAACAAAACTGATACAAGTAAATAATTTTAAGTACATCCTTGCGAGCGCAGCGTGGCAATCCCCTGCTAGCTTGACCAACCAGCCGGAAACACTACTGCCAAACCACCGGGAGATTGCCACGTCGTTCCTCCTCGCAATGACGAATAGAGGCAATCTTGGCAAGACCATCAGATTCAAAGCTCGAAAAGCCTGAGGTACTACCATAGAAAAGCAAAGAACCGAATACCAGCAAAGAACTTTAAGCACGTCATTGCGAGCGCAGCGTGGCAATCCCCTGCTAGCTTGACCAACCAGCCGGAAACACTACTGCCAAACCACCGGGAGATTGCCACGTCGTTCCTCCTCGCAATGACGAATAGAGGCAATCTTGGCAAGACCATCAGATTCAAAGCGCTGGTACAAAAAAATAGCGCAAGTAATGAGCATCAAATCAATGTACCCGTTACTTGCGCTACAATTGAGCGGTTTTGAATCAACAGCTGATTCAAAACCATTCAATGAAATCTCCTTATTTTGCTAAGTTTTTAAAAGCTGATCCAAAGATTAAATAACTGGTGTTTCCGGCGATGGTGCCTTCATTTTCTCCCCATAGAAATGGCCAGTCATCGTAGTTCTCAAAGTGGTCGGGCTTTCTGAATAACACACCCGGCGCAACATTACCCGGAATGAATGAGAAATCGGCCCTGTTGTTACCATAGAATACTGCCTTCGGACGAGTGGCGCCTACCGTTGCCACAAATGAGTAGTTGTGATATGGGTGACATCCGAATAGCCAGTTGGTGACCTTGTAGGCATGGCTGGCGTCAATAACGTCGGGGAAATATTTGTTGGCAAAGCATACCGTTGTGCCAAACATGGTAACAAATCCGTTACCGGCCCAGTTGCCAAGTCCGATAGGTACACCATAAGGATTATCCTTTTCAAGCCCTTTGATGTAATCATTGTATTTCACGACATATGGGCGGAGTTTTTCTTTGAAGGAGGCGTCCATGTGTGGTATCGCATTTAAAGCCGTCAACAGGTTGAAATTAACGTTGCGGTCAAGCGAAGGCCACAGAAGTTCCTGAAATTTATCGCTGTATTGTTGCTCACCAGTTGCGATATAAAGTTGGAGATTGGTGCTCACATTTGCAGACCTGCGCCAGCTTGAAGTATCCTGTGGCTGGTTCGCGATTAATTCAGTTGCCTCTTTCAGAAGTCTTTTTGACTGTTGAAGCGCTCTTGAAGAAAGATCGTCGTTATAACCCTTCAATGCCCGGCTTGCTGCGGCAAACATCGTTGCTGCGCTAAGATCGAGGCCAGGATTGCGACTAGTAAATGCCCACATATCATCTTTAACTCCACTTGATCGTCCGTCGGCGGCTATTTCGTATGGGCCAAGTTTCGGATTATATGGGAGGCCGTCTGTTATTGAGGCTGCATCACCAAGATGGTGGTAATTGTCAAGAACAGAGTTTGTGAGCGTCTGAGTCATGTGGCCAACAATTTCTGCCTGAGCTACCAGGTTGAGCGTTCCGTGCTCGATAAACTGCAAAACATCGGGCGTTCCATCGGGGCGGTGAAGATCAACGTAGCGTTGTTTCTGACTCACAAAAGTCTGGTCGCGCATTGGTTTGAAATATTCCCATGTCTGAACGAAGTTCTGCACCACACTGATATTCGATCCAGTCTCGATATCAAAATCTCCGGCGTCAAAAAAACCGCCTACATTCAATCCGGGGATCAATTCAAGTGCCTTATACTTTGTGTCCGTTGTAGGTCCCTGAGCATGAAGGTCGAAATGATCGGTGTTTGGCGGAGCCTGCAGATAACCTTCTTTAAAGGGTTCGCCATGCCATACTCTGTAAGCCTCGTTCACAAACATATGATCCATATGTATTGGAATCCAAATGTCGCTTGTCGCATCAGTGATCTTGTCGTAAACACTATTTTCTATAAGAAAATTGTTTGTTTTAAGATTGCCATACTGAATGTAGTATATGCCGGGCGTCTTAACAGAAGAAAAATCGAATTTTACATAGTTGTATTTGAAATAGTTGCCCCATGGTACGATTTTACCGCTGAATACTTCCGCTGCATTGCCGTCTGTGCCTACTTTAAATAACGAAGCCTTCGCAAGTGGTTTGTCTTTCTTATCAAGTTCAATTACAGATACTTTTTGTTGAGAAGGAATGTAACCCACCTGAGAGAAACCGATGTTTGGTTCTCTTACCCAACCATTAATAGCATTTGGTTCCACTGTCCAGGTCAGCACCTTACCTGTTTTTCCTGCAGGAAGCACACTTCGAACTACAAACCAGCCATTCTGGGCGAGCATACGGCCATCGAAAAGCATAAGATCGGCATCCGGAGAGGTGATTTTTACCAGACGAGAGGGCTCGTCCGGTGCAAGAAGAAAGGTACGTCCGGTTTCGAGCGGGAGTGGAACGATAAACTTGCCTGTTCCTCTGTCGTCGGAAGTTTTATACCCCTTGAACTGCTTTGGTTTTTCACTATTGGGCTTTGTGACGGTGTTGCCTACCACATAGCGCGGAAATCGGTTATAACGCCCATCCATTAAGTAAGCCTTTTGCCAATATTGCGACGGCAGAAACTCAAGATTAAATCCGGCAGCGCCTTCCAGCGCTTTGGGAACGGGTTTATCCAGATAAACAGATATCTCTACACCTTTACCCTTCGCTGTAACCACCACCCTTGAATCAAAGTCGTAATCTTTGTATCTTAAGGTGGCCTCAATGGTTTTTGACGCACGGTCTATTTTTCGATTTGAGATATCCGGAACAAGATCCCACTGCTCAGGAGTGTTGGAAAGCCTTACAGCACCACCTTGCGCTGTTCTTACTCCATGGTGAATTAATTCTATACCGGCGTTCTTTTCATCGTTGAAGCCTCCGGTAAAAAGGTTGTTGTACACAAGGACATTGACTCCTTGTGTTTCGAAATACTCAAGATCATTGAGTTTCAAGTCCTGGCTGGAAGCATAATTGAATGCCCCCAGCAGTAGCACTACAAGTAATAATAACGTTTGTTTTTTCATGTTGCTTAATAAATAATAATCTTAAAGAGGGTAGGAGCGGTCAAATCTCATAACTGAAATCCATGTTTGGTGGTGAGCGTACGCACGACATCTTGTGTATGATGTTGATACCTCCCTAATAAATTTTTACTTGTGACTGATGTTCGAGGCCCCGCTGCCATTACCGTCCCATTTGAGCGGCAAACATAACGTTGAAGGTGAAGAATAGCAATTAATCCAAAAAAAAGTGTTCCGGATTGATAATGGGAAGAAGGGTTCAGAGCAATCGCATAAGTGGTTTGGCTTGTGGAACAATTTGATATCTATAACCTGATATTCCAATAGTTACTACAGGAACGCGCGACTGAAGGGAGTTTTTCCGGCCCTCAACATTACCCAGTATAGTAGTGACTGATTGGGCGACCCAGGAATTCATTTTCTGATTTTAAGACTTTACGGCTAATTAACCATCTGCTCTTCCACCAACTTCTGTTCTTTCAGCCTATCTTCCAGTATTTTGAGATAGTCTGAAGCCAGTTTAGTACGATAGACGTCCTTCGATTTCCTGCACCACGTAATGGCTTGCGGCAAATCTCCCATCACTTCGTATCCGAGTGCAAGATTGTAGGACGCTCTTCCTCTTTTTTTCCTGCTTCCTTCCTTTTCCATTTGATGCCAAACCTCTGTGGCACCTTTCCAGTCGCCTGCTATTGCCATTCTTGTCGTCATCTTCATCACCTGGTTGTTAGGCTTCCTGAAATAGTTGCGGTCGACCCAGATATAAGAAGGCACGACCCGTTTTCCGTAAAGCATTCCGCTATAGAAACTTGTTTCATTTTTTGAGTGATTGTAGCGATAATGTGTATTGGCATGCCAGTTATAGGTATGCGAATATGCCAGCTCGTCGAGAACGATGTCACCTTTCGAATCATAAAACCTGAAAGCCAGTTTTACAATTATTGTATGTCCATCTTCATTATTTATTGTGGAAGCAGTCTGAACCGTCTTATTGATGGTACTGACTACCCCATTCCTGAGACCGCTTTCTACCAGCCCAACTGTTTTCTCCACGGTGTTGACTATAGAACTATAAGTGAAGCTTTCAAGCGCAATTATACCATCTACTTCATATTCCTTACACAATATTGCTATCGAATCACTATTAAGCGCTTTGGGTAATGCTCCTCCGTTTTGTTCTCCTTTCCACTTTCTGTCTGTTGTTTTTACCTCAAGTCTGTTCGATTCCTTCAAAGTGTTTATAAGTCCGCTTAGCGCATATTGCGCTTCTTGTTCATTTCTTCCGACATTTTCTCCTGTAAAAGCACCGCTTACAATCTTTTGAGCCTGATTAGGAGGCAAAGACCTGTCCAATACAGCAATCGCTTTGATGTGAGTGGGAATAGAGATCCTGGCAGGCTCTACCACTCTTACCGACATATAGTTTGTCTTACTACAACCTGCAAAGACGATAGATGCTGAAAGTATGGTTACTATGCGTAAAATGTTTTGCCTTTTCATGGGTATCAAGTATTAAATTCCAGAAGTATCAGACTATGCGCGTTTGATAGAATCACTTCAAACGCCTGGTAGAAAATGCCAAACACGGTGTAGTTCAAGTGTTGTGACATACAAACCAATGCAAATTGAAAATTTAATAAGAGCAAAAAAGAAAGGATTGGCCAAAGACAATACAAGTGTATGTCTTCAGAACAAGCTTAAGGGTAGGAATGTCTGTAGGTCTTTTCGGATTTGAGACCTGAACAAATAATGTCGAAAAATAAACGACCATTTCTCAACGGTTTTTTATACTCCCAATAAAACTCTTTTAGTGGTAGTTTTTATGTTCTTGCAACTAAGAAAAACTCTCTACTTGGAGAAACAAGATCGTTCGCCCTGTTTTTAGAGTATCTATCCTTCAGATCTCCTGGGGCGTTCCTGCCAAGCTTTTCCAGGATTGATTAGCTCATATCCTATTTTGTCCTTAATGACTTGGGGATTATCGTCAGTCAAAACGTGTAATGCTCTCAATGCTGTATTTATCGGGTTGTTTTAACGTCACAGGTTATTCAAACGGATCGTGTGTAGTTACAATGGTTTTGGGTTGGCTATGTGATTTATAAGCACTCGTTGTGTTTATTTCTTCTATTTCCAATAGTTTTTCATTAAGTCGGCTACCCAGACAGGTTGTTTTATTTCTGTCTTGGGTTGAAACTCTTTGAAAACAGGTTTGATGTCTAAAATAGGTGTTCCATTAATAGCGTCAAGAAACTTTACTTTTATTATCCTTCCCTTATGTTCCAGCAACTCAACTGTAGCAAGTCCGATTTTGTTGGGCCTATCTTTTTTGCGTTGTCCAAAGATGCCCACTAATGGATAGTTTGTATTGCCTCTTGGTCGTCCCGAATAAACAATGCCATCATTTTTTACTTTGTTAAAGTAGTAGATTATTTCCAGATGAGAGAAGTCAGAAATGCTGTCAAAGGCTTCCGTCGGAATATGGTCGGCAAGTTCAATCTCCGCGATAATTGTTTCCCAATTGTCGTCTATTAGTTCTGTCCGGGAGTTTTTAACTGACGCTAGTGGTTTTAAAACTATTTCCATTTGTTTTAGTCGGTTAGTTGGCGTTCAAAAGTTAGAGTAGATAGAGAAGTAATGCTAATGTATACCTCAGAAGATAATATATATTATTTGAAATCCTGCTTATGGCTTCAGAAACGCTTCCTAACGCTCCTTGTATTTCACGGTGGTTTCTTTTAAACATCTCCCTCTTATTTCACAGAAACCGCCCTTATCAATGATCCCTCAATCAGGGCTAATCCATTTTACTCTAAACTGCTTTTCCCGCTGGACCGAATCGTCAATACAAATTCAGAAACCAGACTTAGAGAAGAGGCAGTAAAAAGAGCATAGTCAAAATCAGTGCTCCGTTAAGTATGTGAATAAGATTGTTGTTGAAAAATTCGATCAACTTGTCTTTTTCAATTGTGCTGTTTAAGTTTTCCATTTTATTTTGAGTTTTCGTTATATCTGAAATAAGTATAATCTTTATTAAATATTTTCCCTCTCTACCTGCACTGACGGCTCATCCAATTAAAATATTTTAGATAATACCAAAATTTTTAATTGTCCCCCTATCAATCTCTTTTACATTTTAATTCCTTGCAAATTATCTGTTGGCTATTTTTAGATTTTAAAGATTCAGGATTCCATATGCAGATTACAATAGGAGAGGTAAAGAAGGAACTCTCGCATTTGAATAAAGAAGAATTAATGTCGCTTTGTCTAAGGCTGGCAAAATATAAAAAAGACAACAAAGAACTGCTCGGCTACTTATTATTCGATTCATATAACGAGCAGATTTTTATTCAAAAAGTAAAAACGGAAATGGATGAACAATTTCTTTCTATCAATAAAAGCAACCTTTATTGGGCAAAGAAGAGCTTGAGGAAGATTTTGCGGAATACAAATAAGTATGTGAAGTATTCGGCAAAAAAAGAGACTGAACTGGACCTGCTTTTGTATTTCTGCTTAAAACTAAAAACCTCGGGGATTTCTTACGGGTCAAGTACTGCATTAATAAATCTTTATGAACAGCAAGTTCGGAAGATTACAAAAATCATAGACGGGCTGCACGAGGATCTGCGGCAGGATTACACTGCAGAACTGAATAAAATTACCGGCTAGTGCTGGCCTTTTGGGTTATTTATCAGGACTCGGTAGCAGGGAATCAGCGATAACTTTGTACTTTTGCCGTTCTAAATAACAGATACCGTGTGGTCAGAAAAGTTTAAAATTAACAAGCAATTATCAGCAGCTATGAACGACCTGGGTTTTTCAGAACCCAGGGAAATACAGGAAAAGACACTTGCCAGAATAAATGGAGGACAAGATATAGTGGGAGTGGGGCCCGAAGGTATCGGCAAAACCACTACTTATATTTTATCTGTTATTGCCAGGCTTAAGTTTGCTTTTGAGGAAGCGCCAAGAGCACTAGTACTCGTTCCGGATAAAGAAAAGATCGCTGAAGTAATTGAAAAATTTCAACTTTTAGGAAAAAATACCGGTCTGAGATATTTAGCGGCAATCCCCGGCGTCGGAATAGAGCCGCAAATGGATGCTCTCGCAGATGGTGTGGACGTAGTGGTTGGTACTCCGGACCGGATAAGGCAACTTTATCTTAAACTTGGTCTCAACGTTAACAAGATCGCCTTTTTTATACTCGATGATGCTCATCTTTTAATAAAAAATGGATATCAGTTGCCTATAATCGAGCTTTCGAGAAGTATGCCCAAGTGTCAGCACCTCGTTTTTTCTGAGGTTCGGCACGAAAAACTTGAAAAGCTGATTTTACCCTTTCTTAATTTTCCAGTGTTCACAGAGGTTGTTGAGAAACAGGCAGCAAAACTTGAAATTTTTCCCCAACAATTGTACCTTGTACCCAACTTTAAGACCAAGCTTAATTTGCTCAATCTTTTGCTTTTGGATATTGAAAGGTATAATAAAATACTGGTTCTTGTAAATACAAAAAATACTGCAGAAAGGGTTTACCAGCGACTTAAAACGAGTATGGGAGAAAGCGTAAAAGTGTACAATCCATCTAATCTGTATGACGAAGGATGTGAAAGTATTGAAGAATTTAAAGGGACAAAGGCTCTTCGCGCACTTATTGCCAGTAATGAAGAGGCTAAGGTATTCGATCCTACGGGAATATCATATCTTTTTAATGTAGAATTACCGGAAAATACAGACATTATTCTTGAAAGAATTGCAAGAAAACCTGAAGTTGAAAGTCCCGTTTTTGTAAATTTTGCTACTGATATTGATTTGGTGATCATAAAAAGAATAGAGCATCTGACAGGAGTAAGCATGGAACAATTACCGCTTCCAGCCGGACTAAAAATCGAAACAGAAGCAAGGAAACAAACGGATAACGAAAAGATGAAAGTCATTACACCTCCCACAACATCCGGTGCTGCTTTTCATCAGAAGAAGGAAAGTAATGCAAAGCAGCATAATTACGGATATAAGGACAAAATGAAAATGTCCGGTAAAATCAGTAAAAGAAGAAATAAATAGGGGTTTTAATTGGACAATATATAAAAAAGATAGCTATGAGAATAGATAAAAAGTCGGTTGAAGAAGGATTAAATGCCATATTCCCCAAGGCGATTAAAAGCCTGGAAGTTGAAGAAGATGAGGAACCCGGGACGTTTGTTTTTGAGTTGGAATTTGTAGGAGATGTCAACGACCTGCTGATACCAGACGGAATATTTATTGCCTACGTCGACTTTAAAGAAAGATTCCTTGAAGGATTTATAGATGGGGCTTCTTTCCTGGAATTTGTTGAAGAAAACAAATAAGATTTAGCGTTTTGACTTTCTATTGTGTATCGGGCGAGTTTAATTTTGAAAAAAGTTTTTCTACTCCTTTTCCTATATCTTTTTTTAGTCTTGCCTGGTTATTTGAAATCACTCCCTCTGCAACTCCTCTCCACATCATTTTATTCAAAATGCGGTCTACAAGGTGCACGGTTACAGTTCCTGATTTATATTTTCCAACCTCTACTTCCTGACTTTTCCAGGAGTAGTTTCTCTGACCGGCATATTTAGGAGCGTCGTTGGGAAAATTGGTAGTCCGGGTTTGAATTTTTTCCTCTGTCACTATACCAATATTTATCAGAAGGTCTGGTTCATCCTGTGTCCATCTTAATCCCTTTTTTTCAAGCGCTTTTGTTATTTCCTTTGTCAAAATTTTTATATTCTCCTGATATGGTTTATCAAGTGTATCGCCATTGACATTTACATTATAGAAATTGAAGGTCTCGTAGTTCGAAAGCTTAAATTCATCCTGCTTGTCTACATTAACAATCTTGACAGGACTGCACGAAAGAAAGAGCATAAAAATAAATATAAGACCTCTCATAAGTCAAAAAGTTTATTCAAACCTCAAGAAAATAAACCGGAGGATTAAATCCAGCCCTCATCAGAATAGGTTTGGAAACATTATATACTTTCACACCTTTTGGGGTTGCTCCTTCTAATGTACCGTAATGGGCATGTCCGTGAAAAGCAGCGATTACGTCCCTTCTGTCCAGAGGCTCTGCCATGTACGAAGAACCAAGGAATGGAAATATTTGCTCAGGTTCGCCTTTTACCGTGTCAGATACAGGAGAATAATGCATAATGGCGATTTTTTTTACTTGGTCACCATCCAGACGGGCTAGTGCCTGGTCGAGCTTTAAAGACTCATCTACCACTTCCTGCACAAACTTTTTATTCATCTTCTCTCCCCATTTAGGCAGCATGTGCCGGTCAAAACCACCGCCAAATCCTTTAATACCTGCAATGCCCACGTTTCCAATTTCGATGGATTCGCCGTCAAGTATATGGACGTTATCTTTGCAAAGCGCCTTTTTTATCGCCTCCTGCTCGTCTTTTTCATAATCGTGATTGCCCAAAACGCCCACTACTGGGATGGAACAGGCTTTCAATTCATTACAGAGAATTTCGGCTTCTGATGCATATCCGTGATCGGTAAGATCGCCACAAAGCAGCAGCAAATCTGCCTGCTCTGAAATTTTCCGGAAGTATTCAATCCATTTTCCCATGTCACTTTCTCCAACATGAATATCTCCGACTGCAGCAATTCTGGTTTTTCCATTATTTGTTTCCATATCAAACGGTCGTCATTGTTATTACTTTATAGTTCCATTCTTTAATATCGGTTTGGTATTGTGTCTGGTCGATAATTGGTCCCAGGCACACTTTTTCCGTGGGTACCGGAAGGTCATACTGTTCTTCGGCCCTTCTCATAAGATCTACTAAAAGATCCCTCGGTATAATGTCTCTTTCCGATGGATAAACAAACTGAAAATTAATCAGTTGAGATAATAAAAGATGCCAATGCTGCTCAAACCTTTTGTACAGCCTATCCCAATCCAGAGTTCTGCCCTTTTTCAAAATAACATGGTTGATATCGGCTCCATCAAATCTTTCCCGGTTTTGAACATAAATTTTGCACCAAATCAGTTCTTCAGGTGAAATAAACTGAACCGGTATTCCAAATAATTCACCCTTAAAAGCGTTGTTGTACCAAGTGTCATCAACTCGGCAGATGCTGTTTACTGTGTCAAAAATCAAATCAATGAAATATTCTCCATGAAAGATTTTTGCAAGCCATCTCGCATCTCTTATTTCTGTTTTGAACCCTTTTTCCTGAAAAAATTTAAGAATCCTTGTGTATTCGGATGATTTGCAGAATACATCAAGATCTTTAGTGTCTCTGTAAATACCGGTGTATTGAAAAAAAGCAAAGGCACCACCAAGAAGGAATGGTGTTTTACTTTCAATTAAAAGGTTAAGCGCTTCTGTATAAAATTCCTGTGAAGCCTTCCTTTGTTCTGTAGTCAGTTCCATATATGTTGTCAATCAATATCTCGCCACATTACATTAATTGTTAAGGCGGATTGTTTATTTCTACTTCTACTGAAAAGGTTATCTTAATGTTATTAAAGCGATATAATAAAATACTCAACAATACTTTTTAAGCATCCCTGAAATGATTCTCTTATTTCTTGATATATTGTGAATATCGGTAACATAGAAAAATACCCTTACTTCAATTAGGGCAGCAGCGCGACGGATAACGCAACGGCAAAGGGCGATTGCCTTGCAACATCTGATCGTATTATAAAGGGAATTTTATTTCTAAGGTAGAATAAGCCCAATGCTTTGTATGTAAGTAATTTGCTGGAAAAAATCTTTTAACTATCTTTGCCCACCCCTTAAAAATTTAAGCTCTGAAGCGCATTCATCTGCTTTTGTTATCATTTCTATTAAGTTCTACTTGTAATAATGACTTCTTTATAATTATTGCGTAAAAGACATATTAACAAATTACCCCGTATTAAATACTATTATGAGAAATTTCAATCCCTGGCATTCAGTGTCACTTGGAAGTAAGGCTCCTGAGATATTAAGAGCAATAATCGAAATACCAACTGGTTCGAAAGTAAAATATGAGTTGGACAAAGAAAGCGGGCTTCTATTGCTTGACCGTGTTCTTTATTCTTCAGTCCATTATCCGGCCAACTATGGTTTTATTCCACAAACTTATTGCGATGATAAAGATCCGTTGGATATACTTGTGCTTTGCTCTGAAGAAGTTGTACCAATGTGTATTATAGAAGCCAAAGTAATTGGTGTGATGAGAATGATTGATGGAGATGAGGTAGATGATAAAATTATAGCCGTTGCAAAAAATGATATGGGAGTGAATTATATCAATGATCTGGCAGAGCTTCCTCCACATACTACCGTCGAGATTCAACGCTTCTTCGAGGATTATAAAAAACTTGAACACAAAAAGGTTACTGTAGAAAACTTCCTTAATAAAGAAGAGGCAATAAAGATTATTGAAGACAGTATAGAATTATATAAAAAGACTTTTGGTACTTACGAACTGGCCTGATTTTTTTCTTGTCCAATGATATCAAAACCCTCAAATAACGAGGGTTTTTTTATGCATAATCCTAAGAGAGATCAGACACTTTTCAGAACCATATTTACAGCTTCTATGCTATTTTTGGCTCCAGTCCTGGCCAGGATATTCTTTCTGTGAATCTTTACGGTTTCTATACTGAGATATAATTTCTGTGCGATCTGATTGGTAGTTAATCCTCTTGATAGCAGATTTAAAATCTCAATTTGCCTATGGGTCAGCAGGTCTGTTTGCTCCGGAATCTCATATTCATATACAAGATTGAAGGAATTTTGCTCCTTTTTAAAAATATTTAACTTCAGATTGGTATCTCTCTTAAATGTCGAAATATCCGTGCACGTGCTAAAATCCGATATCGGATGACCATCGGATGATATGGAAACAAATAATGGAAAAACCAGAATTGCTGCAGTCGGAGATATTCATG
>Ga0181466_1000062_pt2 | contig 18462 bp, 20 predicted proteins | sample InSIn4gowninarea_FD_119078 | JGI IMG/M metagenome (GOLD analysis project Ga0181466, IMG submission 119078) | Clean room microbial communities from NASA Spacecraft Assembly Facility at Jet Propulsion Laboratory, Pasadena, California, USA -... ... | reverse complement strand
AAAGAGGCATAACTCAGGAAGAATTAGCAGAATTCATGATGGTAACAAAGGCGTCTGTATCAAAATGGGAGACAGGTCAAAGCTATCCAGATATTTTACTTCTACCAAAACTTGCCACTTTTTTTAATATAAGTGTGGATGAATTAATAGGATATGATCCAGATTTATCTTTAACTCAAATACGAAAATTTTATACTGAATTAGAGAATCGTGTTTTGGATGCAGGTATGGATAGTATCCTGGAAGATATAAAAATCAAAATTAAACAATACTATTCTTGCTTTGAACTACTGTACTATATGGCTTTGTTTATTCTAAACCATTGTGATTTAGTAACTGATGATGTAAAAAAAGAAGAATATCTAGAATATGCAAATAATATTCTAAAGAGAGTGTGTGAGGATTCGAAAAATCCTCTCCTTAAAGATCAATCATTGAGCTTGAGGGCAGCTTGTCTGATTAGTTTAGGAAAATCTGAAGAAGCATTAAATATTTTGCCATCTTCGGACATGCTATCTATTTCGAAAGATTGTTTAGTGGCTTCAGCTTATCTAAAAACAAAGAAGGGAAATGAAGTAGATCAAAAACTTCAAGTAATGATTTATAAAAACGTGATTGATTTAATCACCCTACTTATGATGAAGAGTAGTTTGCATGATGACGATTGGGTTGAAACATTGGAGAGAGTAGAGGATTTGATAGAAAGCTTTAATCTTACCCAAATAAATGTTTCCATCGTTTTAAACTTCTATTTATCCTTGGCAACTCATTATAGTGAAGATAAAAATCTCGAACTGGCCAGTAAGTATGTGGAAAAACTACTTAATTTGTTAATAAAGAGTAAGGACAAATCTTTTAAGATAAGAGGCGATGAGTATTTTAATCAAATAGATAAATGGATTGATGAAAATTTATTATTATCTGCTAAGCCAAATAGAAGTGACGTTATGATTTCTCGTTCTTATATAGGATTATTAACTAATAATGAGAGTTTTAAAGGAATTATTTCTGAAGGAAAGGTAAAGTTCTTAGTTGATAAGGTTGTTGAAATATACTCTCTATAATTAAATAATTGCTAATAGATAAAAGGTTGTAACTATCCAAAGTTATAACCTTTTATTTTTTGTTTAGTTTAACGAAGTAAATCATATAAAGGGTCTGTAAATAATTTTATTTATCAACCTAAATCCTGATATAAGGGTAAGGGCTGATACATTCTTTATGTATCAATATTTGTCCAGTCCTATAGGAACGGAGTTTTTTTTAAATTGTACACAACTTTAATAAACTGTCAAATTTTCATGAAAATTTGCAGCCGATTTCATACTAAATTTTTATCTTAATTGAAACCTTTCTTCAAAAAATATTGATAATTGGGATAAGATTTGATCCCAGCCTCGTATTCTATATGTCCATATGATGATCTAACTGTTTTTTTTACTAGTGCCATTTCTTGTATTTAATGATAGTGGTTTTTCTCCATATTCATAGTGGTAAATGCTAATCTAATTCTGCTTTTAAAAGTTCTTCCATTGTATCGCCTAAAAGATCTTTTAGTGCTTCTTGAATATCTTGTGAACTTTTAGGCTGATATTCATCAATTAACATTTTTGCTATTTTGCTTCTTTTTGTCTCTAGTCTTTTAGTACCATAAATAGTGTAAGAGAGAAAGTAATTTCTATCTTGCACTATTTATGTATAATGAAGATGTAGCATGACGAGGGTCTTTTAGGGTTAAAATATCCGCCACGAAAACTGTCAACTACCTCTTCATTATTCAGATTCGGTTAAGCAGGTTGGGCAAAACGTCCGTGTCACGAGCTAAAATGAGTGTAATGGTGCAGGTAGGAACTACAAATTAAAAGAAAGAAGGTCATAATATGATATCTATCGGAATAGATATAGCAAAAGAAAAGTTTACAGTCTGTGCATTAGAACAAGGTAGCAAAATCGTTCGGAAGCCTTTTGATATTGATCTTAAGAAAACAAAAGTAGAAGAATTTTTAAAGAAACTAGATTCATTAAACGAAGAAGTCAAGATAATCATGGAAGCAACAGGTAAATACCATCTTCCAATCCTCTATGAATTAAAAGACAAAGGATACTTTGTAACTGTGGTAAATCCCTTAAAAATGAAACAGTTTTGTCGAGTACTTAACTTTAGAAAATCTAAAAATGATAATCTAGATGCCATACAAATAGCTGAATATGGCTTGATGTACTGGAAAGAATTACAAGAATACAAAGTTGATTCAGAAAGTTTCATATTCCTAAAAGAATTAAACAGATCCTATCATCACTATATGGAATTAAGAATCAATCAAATGAACTTCATAGATCAAACAATAAGCCAAACATTTCCAGGAATAAAGAAATTAATTCCACATGCTTCAGGAGACTTTTCAAAAGATAAACTATTAGATTTCTTAGAAATATGGTGGCATAAAAATCTAGTATTAGAAAAACCAGAAGAAAAATTCATAGAAGATTTTAAAAACTGGGCAAAAGAAAAGAGATACCATCCTAATGCTGATAAAGCTAAATCCATATACAAGCTCGCAGAGGAAAGTATCTCAACTCAACCCTCTAATAGCCCATACATAAAGATGAACATACAAGAAGGAATAGAATTGATAAAACATATAAATCAAATTCTACATACTATTTTATCACAAATGATAGAAATTGCCGAGCTTTTAGAAGAATATCAAGAAGCGAAGAAATTCTCAGGAATATCAGATAAATTAGCAGTGCAAATCACAGCAGAATTTGGCGACTTATCAAAATTTAAAAATAAAAAAAGTTTAATATCCTTTGTAGGAATAGATTCACCACCATATGAATCAGGGAACTTCAAAGCAGACCAGAGAAAAATAACAAAAAGAGGCAATGCAATTCTAAGAAAGGTAGGTTACCAAGCTATGAAATGTATGATGAGTGCAAAAGATCCAGACAATGAAATATATCTGTATATGGTAAAAAAAGAAAAAGATGGTAAAGCAAAGAAAGTATGTAAATTTGCAGGATTAAATAAATTCTTAAGAATATACTATGCAAAAGTTATGGCATCAAAACAAGAAAAGATGTTGTTAAAAGTAGCCTAGAATAAAGAAGATAGTAGTAAAAAACAAGCCGATAGTAACCGGTTTATTTGTTGTGCTCAAATTTAAATTCTGATTAACAAGGAGAAAAGTAAAATTAATTTTATTCTTCTCCTTGACTTTTGTTAGCAGGTTTTCTTGGCATAAAAATTCCTCCTGATTAGTTTTCACTTACACTAATCAGGAGGTTTCTATACACAAAATTTTACACAGTCTCTGCCGAGGCCATTTTTTTCTTTATTTATATTCTTTTTTGTTCAATGAACAACAATCTAATCTTTCATTTCCAAAAGATTTTTTATTTTCTTTTGCTAGATTTTTCAAGAATTTTTCCCATCTATTTTTTATTGATTCAAATATTTTCATATTTTACCTCCTCGGGTAATTATTTGTAAATTTTCTACAATAGTATTATATAGGAAAAAAATTATTTTTCAATTTTCTATACGTATAGTTTCCTTGATTAAAGATTTCTACTATTTGCTTTTTAAAATCTTCTTCGTAGTGTTTAGCCAATTTAAAATCCCCCTATTATTTCTTAGATTTATTGTACCATGTGTTTGATTTTAAATTGTACTATTTATTGTATCCATACCAATGTCAAAGTTAAATGAGGATGAACGGGAAATAATTGAAAGATTGTATTTCAATGATGAAACACTTCGTTCAGTAGCAAAGACTCAAAATATATCACATCCTGCTTTAATAAAAAGACGAGATAAGATTTTAGAAAAATTAAAGAAATTTATAGAAGAAATATAATTTCCGGTTACCAAAGAGGGCGAATTTTCCTTTATAAAGTGAGGGGAGCTTTGTACTCTTTCTATTTTCAATAGAAATCTAAACAATAATTGAATCTTAATAATTGAATAGACCAAGACAAGACATTAATCATTTTTGGAGCGTAATAACCTAGCCTCCAAGATCTTTCTGCTGAATAATTCGGCAAAACAAGTATTGCTAAGCTAAAAGCAAGGTAAAAATAAAGGTAGCGAAAAGTAAGAGTTTGAATATAGGGAGGGATACCCTATTCGCTATGAAGAAAATGAGGATAATGATACTTCTAAGGTTAAAGCCGGCTCATCTTAAATAGAGGCGGAGGTGAGATTTCTATGTTGCTAATCCAGGGCACTTGTCAATGTCAAAAAACTTTAAACATGTTAAAATGAATATTTTAAATATATTATTTGGAGGATTATGATTGATGATAATATAAAAGGAGTTCGTGTTTCCGAAAAAGCATTTCTAATATTAAAAGAAGCATCTGAATATTTTAATATCGGTCAAGATAAAGTTAGACAATTAACTGATGAAGATGATTGCAATTTTGTATTATTTAATGGAAATAAACGTCTTATTAAGAAAAAATTAATGGAAGAGTATTTAAATAGACAATTTCCCATCTAGAGATGGAATTGTATAAAAAACACGTATAATTGGGTATGACAATTATAGCGTGTTCTTTTATCAAAAAGGATAATTTTTATTGTAAAAAGACGCAAAGATAGCAAAGGGGTTGTTTTTAAAGACGGTGAATATCAAAGGTCAAACGGCACTTATGAATTTAAGTGGCAAGATAAAATAGGTTGTAGAAAATCTATCTTTAGGGAAATTCCTTGAAGATGCGTTTTTTAAAACTTTATATTTAAAATAAGCTATTTTTTAAAGTAAACCCAATCAATAGCAGCGGGTAAGATCTCGAATTTAATTTCTTTACAGCTAAAAATTTCACCATCTATATTGCCTATAAAGCCATTTTTAGATGATATAGTTCCTTTTTTAACTAGAATTTGGGATAAATATTTACTATTTTGATGGACGCCCTTTTTATATTTAATAACAAGGGGGATTAGCCTAGGGTAGGGAATTTTTTTAGCTAAAACTAAATTTAAATACCCATCATCAATTTTAGTATCAGGAGCTGGATTAAAACCTGATCCATAGAAAGAGCCGTTACATATGGCAGAAATTAAAAAATCTCCATTAAATTTCAATCTAGAACCATCAATTTTTTCTAAATCAAAATATAAATTCTCATAACTAACATGTAAGAGGTTATGAATAACTGACCTGATATAGGCTTTCTTACCTAGCTTAGGATTCTCATCTAACAGATCATAAGCCTTTTTTAAGACTTGGGTATCAAAGCCAAGACTAGCTATATTAATGCAAATTTTATCATTTATTCTTATAAGATCAATTGGCTTGGTATAATAATCTAGAGTATCTTCAATTTTGAAATTTCTATAATTAAAGTTTTTAGCAAAGTCATTACCAGTTCCTGTTGGTATAAGTCCGATTTTAATATCACTAGCATAAGCGTTATTTGCTAATTCGTTTAAAGACCCATCTCCGCCTAAAATAATAGCGATTTTTTCTTCTATGTCTTCTTTTTTAAAATCATTTATAATTTTTCCAATATGCCCCTTATACTCTGTATTTACTACCTGTATATCTGATAGCCTTCCATGGGACTTATAAATATTTATGATTTCTTCATTTTTAATATTTAATTCACTCTTACCAGATTTCGTACTATTTATAAATAACATTTTCTTCATTATTTCACCCTTTATTAATTAATAGGATTATATTTTATTTAATATTTTATTAAATGTCAAATATAAATTAAAGATCAAATAAGATAATATTTATATAATATAAAAACTAGTATTTTTTATAATTGCCTCTAGAAAGATCTACTACAAGATCTGATAGATCCTTTGCATTATCATCTAATATTACAAACTCTGACCTAGTTATAGCACCTATATCACAATCATCAGCCCATACCTTGCAATCAATAGTAACTATTCTTTTTCCTCTTTTTATAACTTCTGCTCTAGCATAGATATATGAAGGTTCAATTATAGGTCTTAGAAAGTTAGTATAGCTGGATAAAGTAGGCGCATTATATTTTCTATCGATAGCTAATAAGCCAGAAGCAGTATCAGCTAAAGTCATTATAACCCCACCATGGGTTGCTCCTAGCTCATTTGAAAATTCATCTTTATAAGGGATTCTCATCTCTAAAACATTTGAATCCATGGTATGGATTTCAAAATCTAATATTTCATTAAAAGTCATTTTTCCTCCTTAGCACTATTTATATTTACCCAAAATGATGAATTTTTCAATAATAATGATAGAATGTATATTAAGGGAGTTTATATGAAAAAGAAATTTAGAATTTTATTAATATTTATTTTAGCTCTATCTTTTACATCTTGTAATAATAATGATGATAACAAGATAGAAGATAAGGCAAAAAGTGTATCAGAACTTATAGAAAACCTTGATGAGGATGTGAAACTTGCTAAAGATAATGACGAAGTTGAAAATGCTAAGGATGATCCAGTTGATAATAGAGATTTGGCAAAAAAAAGATGGGAAGATTCCAAAAACAAAGAAAAAAAACTAGATAATAGTAAGGAAGAAAAATTAGTATCAAATAAAGTAAAAAATGATGAAAATACTTTAAGTAATGCTGAAAATAATTTAAAAGATAAAAAAACCAGTGATGTTAAAACCCTAAGACTAAAAGTTTTTGGAGATACTATGGCCCATCTAGGTCAAATTCAGTATGCCTATAACTATGGTGGGGGGTCTTATGATTTTTCAAATCAGTTTTCATATATAAAAGATTATGTTGAGGATGCTGATCTTTCAATAACAAATTATGAAACTACTACTAACCCTAATAGGGAATATTCTGGTTTTCCTAGATTTAATGCACCAGCATCATATTTAAATGCCTTAAAAGATGTTGGTTTTGATGTAGTTACAACTGCCAATAACCATTCCTTGGATACTGACGAAGAGGGGATATTCACTACCATAGATGCTATAAAAGATGCTGGTTTAGACTATGTTGGGACATCTATAACAGATAGAGATAAAATCTTATATAAAGAAGTTAATGGGATTAAACTTGCAATTTTAGCCTACACTTACGGGGCAAATGGGATAGATGATTTACTTACTTTAAGAGAGGAAGTAGATTCATTAAATTATCTTCATGAAGAGGAAATAAAAAAAGACATAGAGACTGCAAAGAAAAATAAGGCTGACTTTATATTAGTTTATCCTCATTGGGGAATAGAGTATCAAAGTGTAGAAGATGTTTCTCAAAGTGATTTGGCAAAGAAAATGCTTGATTGGGGAGCTGATATTATAATTGGAAATCACCCACATGTCGTTCAACCCTATGAAATTTATGAAAGTGAGGATGGAAGGTCTACTTTTATAGCCTATGCTTTGGGTAATTTCATATCCTACCAGTCATTAGAGGTTAATGATGATATAAGGACAGAGCAAAATGTATCCTTTGATATAACCCTAGAAAAAGACTTAAATAATGATAAGGCAAGAATTAGAGATTTTAAGGCTAATCCTTTATGGGTAGGATCTAACTATGATGATTATGGAAAATCTGTAAAAACATACCTATGCGAAGACTTTTTAGAAGGTGGAAAATATTACGATCAGGTAAGCGAAGAGCAAAGAGATAGGATACGACAGGCATATAATGATACTATGACGACCTTAGGATATGATATATATGACTAACATGGTTATTTTAAATGAGACTTTTATATTAGATGCTATACAAAAAATAAGGAATCCTTTTTTAGATAGATTTATGGTATCAATATCTAGTCTTGGGAACTTATCCTTAGTATGGATTAGCCTTATTATTGTATTTTTGACTACAAATAAGTATAGGAATCAAGGTAAAATCATAATAATATCATTTATACTTAATATAATAGTTGTCAATTTAATAATGAAGACTGCCTTTGCCAGAGTAAGACCCTATGAGGCTAACAATTTTACAGATCTTTTGGTAATAAGGCTTTCCGATAATTCCTTTCCATCAGGTCATAGTTCCTTTGCTTTTTCATTTTTAACAGTGATATTATTACTGACAAAATCAAAATTACTTAAAATTTATACAAGTATCTTAGCTATAGGTATTGCCTTATCAAGGCTCTACCTATATGTACACTATCCAACTGATGTATTAGTTGGATCGATAGTTGGGGTATTATTAGCTCTGTTAGCTATAAAAATATATCAATCAGACAAATATAAGAATATTAAAGAAAAATATAATTTACACCGGGCTTAGATTATGGTATAGTATTTAGGTAACAATCAAGCCGGTGTGTTGGAATTGGCAGACGAGACAGACTCAAACTCTGTTGTCCACCAGGGCGTGTGGGTTCGAGTCCCACCACCGGCACCATGGCTAAACGTTGAGAGATCAACGTTTTTAATTGCCTATAAATAATATATTTAAAAATATTACATATAAACTAGGGCAAAATATAATAATTAAGGTAGGAAATATGAAAGCAATAGTTTTACTAAGTGGTGGAGTAGATAGTACCACTTGCCTAGCGTTGGCAAAAGAAGAAAATGAAGAGGTTATAGCAGTTACTATTGATTATGGACAAACTCATCAAAGAGAATTAGAATCAGCCTTAGAGATTGCAAATTATTACCAAGTTGAACTTATCAAAATAAATTTAACAGAAGTATTTAAAAATAGTCATTCATCATTAAATTCAAAAAGTGGTCTAGAAATAAGTAAGGGTGATTATAAGGATCAAGAAGATATTAATACAGAGGTAGAATTTAGAAATGGAATATTCCTATCAATTGTGGCAGGATTAGCCTTACAAAATGAAGCAGACTTTATATATTATGGAGCCCACAAAGATGATAGTGGTGCCATATATGCTGATTGTTCAGATGAATTTATAGAAAGTATGGCTGAGAGTATTAGAATAGGAACTAGGGATAAGGTTAAGCTTATAACTCCTTTTAAAAGTAATACCAAAGATGATATAGTAAAAGTAGGATTAGAGTTTAAAGTTCCATATGAGATGACCTATAGCTGTTATAAGGGAGGAGAAAAACCTTGCGGCCAATGTGGTACTTGTATAGATAGAAAAAAGGCCTTTAATGCTAATGGGATCTATGATCATAAATACTATTAAAAGTTTAATATTAGAATAGATAAAATCGTGCGCTTATAGTACGATTTTTTTCTACCTTTATTTATAATTCTTTAAAAATATTCATTTATAAGATATACTATTATAAAGGAGATGAGATGAGTAAAACAGTAATGTTAATAGATGGATCTAGTTTGATCTTTAGAGCTTTTTTTGCTCTACCAAATTTAACCAATAATGATGGAGTAATGACCAATGGGGTATATGGTTTTTTAACCATGTACTTTAATGCCTTTGAAAAATATAAACCTGATTATGTCCTAGTAGCTTTTGATAGGTCATCTAAGACTTTTAGGCACAAAGAGTTTGAGGATTACAAGGCAACTAGGGATAAAATGCCTAGTGAGCTTTCCTATCAATTTGGCATATTAAAAGATATTTTAGACTCCCTTAATGTAAAATATACAGACCTAGATGGATTTGAAGCAGATGATATAGTAGGAACCTATGCCAAAATGGCTCAAGATAAAGGATACGAGTCAGTTTTGATAACAGGTGATAGGGATTATTTACAACTAGTAGATGATAAAATCGTAGTTTTTTTAACTAAAAAAGGTGTATCACAGACAGAAGAATACACAGTTGATAAAATCAAAGAAGAATTTGGCCTAAATCCTAGTCAGTTAATAGATGTAAAGGGTCTTGAGGGAGATAAAAGCGATAACATTCCAGGAATTGATGGGATTGGACCTAAAAAGGCCCAAGGTTTTATTAGGGAGTATGGATCAATTGAAAATTTATATAAGCATATAGATGAAATTTCAGGAAAGAAAACTAAGCAAAGTCTAATAGATAACGAACATATAGCCTATATTAGCAAAAAGATAGGAACTATAGTTACACATGCCCCTGTTGAATATGACCTAGAAGATTTAAAATATATGGATCCAGATGAGCAAAGTCTAAGAGAAAAATATAATAAATATAACTTTAACAAATTTTTAGAAGATATGGCAGATACTAAAAGCAAAGATTCTAAGCCTAGATTCACTTATTCAGATTCTAAAAATAAGAATAAACTCATAAAGTCTATAAAAGAAGAAAAGGAACTATACTTTTACTCAGTTTTTGATGGAGAAAATTATATTCACTCAAATATGGCAAAAGTTGCCATTAAAACAGCTGAAACTGACACTTTTATATTTGACCCAAATGATGAGTTTGTAGATAGCTTTAAAAATATTTTTGAAGATTCAAATGTTCTTAAGATAGGCTTTGATATAAAAAAGGAAATTCTCTTATTTAACAAACTAAATATTAAAATAAGTGATAAATTTGATGATTTAATGCTAGCTAATTACCTAATAGATCCACAAAGATCTTCGTATGATATTAAAAATTTAAGTCAGGCATTTTTAACTTACGATATAGAATCTGAAGAGACTCTACTTGGTAAGGGCAAGAAAAAATCCTCATATTTGGATATAAAAGCTGATAAATTAAATACCTACCTAGCAAGCCTTTTAAATGTTATAGAAGATTCAAAAAAACCTCTATTCGAAAAGTTAGAGTCATATAAAATGAAGGGCCTTTATCAAGGTGTTGAAATAAACCTATGTAAGGTTTTAGCAAATATGGAAATATCTGGTTTTGCTACAGATAAAAAAGTGCTAGAAGATATAGGAAAAGATATTGACGAGAAAATCGAGACCTTAACAAAGGATATATATGAGCTTGCAGGTTCACAATTTAACATAAATTCTACCAAGCAACTAGGAGAAGTATTATTTAAGGACCTAAACCTACCTGTTATTAAAAAGACCAAAACTGGATATTCAACTGACCAATCAGTGTTAGAAAAGTTAAGAAATGAGCATCAAATAATACCTAAATTAGAAAAATATAGGGAATTATTTAAACTTAGATCAACCTATATTAATGGTCTAATAGATTCTATAGATGATGATTCAAGGATTAGATCTACATTTATGCAAAATATAGCAGCTACAGGAAGATTATCATCTAAAGATCCAAACCTACAAAACCTTCCAATAAAGACAGATGAGGGTAGGCTAATTAGAAAAGCTTTCAAAGCTAGTGAGGGTAATGTCTTAATAGATGCTGATTATTCACAAATAGAACTAAGAATACTAGCAAGTTTATCTGATGATGAAAATATGAAAAAAGCCTTTATAGATGGGGTTGATATTCATACAAAAACTGCAGCTGAAGTATTAAATAAGGATGTTAGTCAAGTAAGTAAAAGAGAAAGATCTGAGGCTAAGGCTGTTAACTTTGGAATAATTTATGGTATAAGCGATTATGGTCTATCTCAAAATTTAAATATACCAAGAAAGGCTGCAAAAGAATACATCGATGGGTATTTAAAAAGCTATCCAAAGATAAAAAAATATATGGATGATATTGTAAAAAAAGCCAAGGAAGATGGGTATGTAGAAACTATCTATAAAAGAAGGAGATATATACCAGAAATTAATTCTAAAAACTTTAATGTTAGAAACTTTGGTCAAAGAATAGCTTTAAATACACCAATCCAAGGATCGGCTGCTGATATAATAAAACTTGCCATGATAGAAACTTATAAAAGATTGGAAGAAGAAAATATAGATGGCAAAATAATATTACAGATCCACGATGAAATAATTTTAGAGGTAAGCCAAGAAGATAAACAAAAGGCCATGAATATATTAAAAGAGTCTATGGAAAAAGTATCAAATCTAGATGTGCCTTTATTAGTAGATATAGATTTTGGAGATAGCCTATATGAATCCAAGTAGGATAGTTATAACAGGCCTTATAGCATCTGGCAAGTCTAGTTTACTAGATATATTAAAAGAAAATAAGCAATGTGTTATAGATGCAGATAAGGTTAATAAAAAGTTATTAGAAAAGGGAAATATTAATTATGAGCTTATAAAAAAATCAGCTCATTTTAATCAAGCTTTTGTAAATGATAACTTAGATAAAAAGATCTTGGCAGATATAATATTTAATGATGAGAAAAAAAGGAAGATATTAAATGATATAACTCATCCTAATATAATAAAAGCGATAGAAGAAGAGATATCACTTTGTGAAAAAAATAAGGTTTTTATAGAAATCCCCTTATTTTTTCAGATGAAGGTAAAATTTTCATACGATCTGATAGTTCTAGTAGTAGCAGATAGAGATATCCAGATTAAAAGGTTGACAAAAAGAGATAATATTGATAAAGAATATGCTATAAAAAAATTAGAAAGTCAAGATATGCTTAAATTTATGATTGAAAATTCTGATATAATAATAGATAATAGCAAAGACCTTGATAATTTAACAAATCAAGCAATAAGTCTCATAAAAGGATGTGATTATAATGAAAGTAATAAAAATAATAGGTAAAATTTTAGGCTTTATTATCCTAGCTTTTCTAATAATTCTAGCCATTAGTTTTTCAATAATAGCTTATCAAACAAGTAGAAGCCAGATTGATTATCAAGAGCAGATTTATGAATATTCAAATAAATACAATGTAGATCCTATGTTGACTGCTGCAATTATAAAAGTAGAAAGTGATTTTGATAATAGCGCTAAAAGTCACCAAAATGCAAAGGGACTAATGCAATTATTAGAAGATACTGCAAGGCATTCAGCAGAGGTTACAGGTATTGAATATTTTCCAGAAAGACTAGAAGATGTTGATTATAATTTAAATCTTGGAGTTTCTTATTACAAGTATTTATACAAATACTATAACAACCAAGAACTTGCCCTTGCTGCCTACAATGGTGGGGTAGGTAATGTTGATGATTGGATAAAAGATGGAACATTAGATAAAAATGATCCTAATATATTAGATATTCCTTTTGATGAAACTAGGGCCTATGTTACGAAGGTAGATAGCACCTATGATGTTTATAAAAAATTTTATAAAGATCAACTTCCTACAAAGGATCAACTATCTAATTTGAAAGAGCTTAGTATAAGAAATTTCAAGATATTTATAAGTGATCTAATAAATAATTTATCATAAATAATTCATAAACGTTGAATAATTTCGGGATTTATTCTATAATAGTAAGTAAATAAAACAAAATAAGGAGAGATTTTATGGCACAAAATTCCATGACATTCAAAAATGGTGTGCACATGGAGGAATATAAGGAGTTAACTGAAAATAGTAAACTTCATATTGCAAGTATACCAAAACTTGTAACAATCCCTCTAACCCAACATATAGGGGCACCAAGTAAATGTCTTGTAGCAAAAAAAGATGAAATCAGTGTAGGAGAGCTAATTGGTCAAGCTGTCGGAAATTTCTCTGCAAATATCCACTCATCAGTAGCAGGAGTGGTAAAGGACATCATCGATATCCAAACTGCCTCAGGTAAAAATGCCAAGGCAGTTGTTATTGATACCGAAGGGTACGATCAGGATAAAGAGTACATATTAAAAAATGATGTAAACCTAAGTGCAGAAGAAATAGTTGAAAAAATAAAAGAGTTTGGAATTGTTGGTATGGGTGGAGCAGCCTTCCCAACACATATAAAATACCAACCTCAAAAAGAAGTTGATACAGTTATCATTAATGGGGCAGAGTGTGAACCATACATAACTTGTGATGACTACAGAATGAAAAACTTCCCTGAACAACTTTTAAAGGGAGTAAAACAACTAGTAATAGCAGCTAAGGCAAAAAAAGCTATCATAGCCATTGAAGATAATAAACCAGCTGCATTTGAGGCAATGACTAAAGCTCTATCATCTATGAGTGATATATCAAATATTGAAGTAAATAAACTTCAAACAAAATATCCTCAAGGTGATGAAAAAAGAATGATTAACGTTTTATTAGGTAGAGAAGTACCTTCAGGTGGACTACCTATGGATGTTGGAGCAATAGTAACTAATATATCAACTGCATATGCAGTATATGAAGCCTTATACTTAGATAAACCACTATATGAAAGAATAGTAACTGTTACAGGAAAAACTGTAAATAATCCAACTAATATGCTTGTTAGATTGGGAGTTAGCTTTAACCATTGTATCAATGAAGCTGGTGGAGCTAAACAAATAGCAAAACTAGTAAATGGTGGACCTATGTGTGGTATAGCCCAACCAGATCTAGAAAGACCTGTAGAAAAAGCTAGTAACTGTATCTTAGTCTTAGATGATGAAGATGCAAAAGTTGAAGAAATTAACCCTTGTATTAGATGTTCAAGATGCGTAGATGCATGTCCAGTTTATCTATTGCCTTTATATATTCACAAGTTCTCTCTTGATGAAAGATTTGAAAAGGCTCAAGAATATGACATAATGGACTGTATAGAATGTGGATCTTGCTCATTTGTATGCCCATCAAAGAGACCTCTTGTCGAAGCTATTAAATATGGTAAAAGACAAATAAGGCAAGCAGGAAAGTAGGAAAATTATATGGAAAATAATAGAAAACTATTGGTAACTGCATCACCTCATGTAAGGAGCAAGAGAGATGTAAAAAGTGATATGCTAGATGTAATAATCGCTTTAGTTCCTGCAGGAATTGCAGCAGTTTACTTTTTTGGTATAAAAGCACTTATATTGATACTAGCATCAGTTGCTACTTGTGTATTATCAGAATTTATTTTTAACAAAGTAACAAAAAGAAAAAACTCTATAAAAGATTTATCAGCCGTTGTAACAGGTATACTCCTAGCTTACAACGTACCATTTACCCTTCCGGTATGGCAATTAGTAATTGGAGCTGTTTTTGCTATAATAATAGCTAAAATGTTTTTTGGAGGATTAGGACAAAATATTGTAAACCCAGCGCTTGCTGCCAGAGCCTTTTTAATGGCATCATGGTCAGAACAAATGACAAGTTTCGTACCACCAGCAAGAGTACAAACTCTAAAGACAGTTGGTGATGTTTCAATGTTAACAGGTGCAACACCATTATCTGATCCAGCTAGTTATACCACTATGGACCTATTTTTAGGTAACATACCAGGATCTTTAGGTGAAGTATCTAAAATAGCCCTACTTATAGGAGCTTTATACTTACTAGTAAGAAAAGTTATTCATATTAGAATACCACTTACATACATACTAACAACTACAATACTTATGGGACTTCTAGGAGAGGGATTTGATCAATCACTAAGATATATACTATCAGGTGGTTTAATCCTTGGAGCCTTCTTCATGGCAACAGATTACACATCAACTCCTGTAACTAAAAAGGGACAATATGTATTTGCCATTGGAGCTGGATTTTTAACTTCCATGATTAGATTATATGGTGGTTACCCAGAGGGTGTATCATATTCAATCTTATTAATGAACCTTATAGTGCCAATTATTGAAAAATACACAAGAGAGAGAACATTTGGTAAAGCCAAAGTAAAAAAAGGAGAATCAAATGAATAATAGTTTAAAACTTGGTATTAAGTTACTCCTTATAACTTCTATAACAGCTCTAGCCCTAGCCTTAACCAACAATGTCACAGCACCTATTATAGAAGCTAAGGCCCAAGAAACATTAAAAGAGTCTCTATCAGTAGTATATCCTGCAGACAATTATGAGCAGGTTAACCTAGATAGCAAACCAGATTCAATAAAAGAAGTATATAAAGCAAGCTCATCTGATGGAGAAGGATATGTATTTCAAATCGTATCACCAGGTGGATATGGTGGAGATATAGAATTTCTAATAGGTATAGATAAAGATCATAATATTACAGGATTTGCTCCATTAAAACATGCTGAATCTGCTGGATTTGGTGCTAATATGGAAGAAGATTTCTTCAAAGATGGAATGGTTGGAGTAAATATGGATCAAGAAGTAAAAGCCTCTAAAGAAGGAGGAGAAAATGAAATAGTTGGCATTACAGGTGCAACAATTTCTACCTCAACTATCTTAAGGGGAATTAATGATGCTAGAAGCATCCTTTCTGAATTAAAATAGGAGATAATATGGATAAAACATTAGAAAAGCCTATCGCAAAAAAGAAAAAATCAGCTCCTAAGGTAAATTTAGGAAAGATTTTTAAAGAAGGTTTAGCAGCTAACAACCCAGTTTTCGTACAAATGGTAGGTATGTGTTCAGTATTAGCTATATCTGGAACCCTAACAAATGCACTTGTTATGGGAATGAGTGTAACCTTCGTTGTAGTTATGAGTAACTTTGTAATATCAATTTTAAGAGATTTTATATCAAATGAGATTAGAATCCCTGCCTTTATAGTAATTATTGCAGGATTTGTAACTATAGTTCAAATGGTAATTAAGGCTTACTTACCAGCCTTAGATAAATCACTGGGTATATTTATACCTCTTATTGTAGTTAACTGTCTAATACTAGCTCGTGCTGAGGGATTTGCATCACAAAATAGACCCTTTCCTTCAATAATCGATGGATTAGGTCAAGGATTAGGATATACTATAGCAATATGTATCTTGGCATTTTTTAGAGAGTTATTTGGAGCAGGTACACTTTTTGGAATTTCTATAATTCCTGCAGAATTTACTATAGGATTTTTACAACAACCTGCATCATCATTTATAGTATTAGGTATGCTAGTAGCTGCATTTAATGCAATAACTAGCAAGAAGAAAGAAAGTAGGAATTAGTAATGGGAGATATATTTTCAATAATCATTGCAACTATTTTTGTAAGTAACTATGTATTAGGACAATTCTTGGGTATATGTCCATCACTTGGTGTAACTAGTAATGTAAATACAGCAAGAGGTATGGGTTTTGCAGTTATTTTCGTAATAACTCTAGCATCTATTATTACCTGGTTCATTCAATATTACATATTAAATCCTCTAAACGTTGGATTTTTACAAACAGTTGTATTTATATTAGTAATAGCAACCTTAGTACAATCAGTTGAAACAGTTATGAAAAAATCTATGCCAGCTTTATATGGAGCGCTTGGAGTATTCTTACCTCTTATTACAACAAACTGTGTAGTACTTGGTGTAGCAATAAAAGCAATAGATTTATCATATAATTTATTAGAAACTATAGTATATGCCCTATCTGCTTCATTAGGATTTATGCTAGCGTTAATGATTTTAGCTTACATAAGAGAAAGAATAGAATTTAACTCTTTACCAAAATCCTTTATTGGAGTTCCAATGACTCTTGTAACTCTAGGACTAATGGCACTTGCTTTTATGGGATTTGCTGGTTTAGCTTAGGAGGATTTGATGAATAGTATTTTAGTACCAGTTTTAATTTTGGCTATACTAGGCTTTATATTTGCCCTAGGACTTGGAACTGTAAGTCAAAAATTCCATGTAGAAAAGTCAGTAAAAGAACAAGAAGTTAGAAATGCCTTACCAGGAGCCAACTGTGGAGCTTGTGGTTTCCCAGGTTGTGATGGTCTAGCTGAGGCTATAGCAAAAGGTGAAGCACCTGTTAGTGGTTGTGTAATCGGTGGAGCTAGCACTACAGAAGCAGTAGCTAAGGTAATGGGAGTTGGTTCTGCTTCATCAGAAGCCAGAAAAGTTGCAGTTGTTAAATGTAATGGAGATTGTGAAGCATCAAAAGATCAATTTGAATATCAAGGTCTTGAAGATTGTAGAGCGCAAATAGCTTATTTTGGCGGAAAAAAAGCCTGCAATTATGGATGTATAGGTTGTGGTACATGCGAAAAAGTTTGTCCTTTTGATGCGATTCATGTAAAAAATGGGGTTGCAGTAGTAGATAGAGATAAATGTGTAGCGTGTGGAAAATGTGTTGAGGCTTGTCCAAAAGATATAATAACCCTAGTACCATTTACACAAAAACAAGTTGTTTTATGCTCATCTCATGATAAGGGTAAGGATGCAAGAAGCAAATGTTCTAACTCATGTATTGGATGTACAATATGTTATAAGACCTATCCAGAAGCATTCCAAATGCAAAATAACCTATCTATCGAACAAATATCAGATGATTTTGAAGTAGAAAAATTAATAGAAGCTGCTGATAAATGTCCAAATAAATGTATAGAAGTATTTGAATAAATTTATATAAAATTTAAGATAAAAAGCTCTCAAATCATGACAGATTTGGAGCTTTTTTATATTGATAGAAAAATTATATAATTTAAATCAATTTTTATAAATCACCTAGGTATAATTTGAAAATTTAGTCTATGAGTCGACTTTTTCCTATTTACAAGTAAATTATATAAATGATAAGCTTATAGTGGAGGTGTAAAAATGAAGATAAAAAAGGGTGATATAATAGTTATAAGCATGCTTCTAATTTTTTCATTAGGATTTGCTTTTTATATATCAGTATTTACATCAAGGGTTAGGGGAAATACTTTAATAGTAGAGCAAGATTCCAAAGTAATCCATACCTTACCCTTAAATGAAGATATAGAAATTAAGGTTGATTATAACAACCATTACAATATT
>Ga0181466_1000293_pt1 | contig 18479 bp, 18 predicted proteins | sample InSIn4gowninarea_FD_119078 | JGI IMG/M metagenome (GOLD analysis project Ga0181466, IMG submission 119078) | Clean room microbial communities from NASA Spacecraft Assembly Facility at Jet Propulsion Laboratory, Pasadena, California, USA -... ... | reverse complement strand
TGTTGAAGGTTTGTCTATGAATGTGTTGGGGGTTAACAATGGTGCTTCTACAACTAGGTGTGGGTTCCTTTTCCGGTGACTTGGCAGAGGAAGGATTACGGGAAGAGATCAGGATCCTTAATGCCCATTTGGTGGTAGTAGAAGCAATAAGAAGAAGGGATTCAGAGGTAAGAGATGACAGCTAAGAAGAAGTTGTAGTTGTGACAGATGGATTAGATGAGGAAGGACCTGAAATCAGGTTGTTGAGGTCAGTTCTATTGGCTAGCAGTAAGCCAAAGCTAGAGATTCCAAATTACGATGGCAACTTGTCCACAGAAGTTCTGTTGGACTAGATCAGCGAGTTGGACAAATATTTCGAATGTGAAGAGGTCAACAAAGATCAGAGAGTTAAATTCGTTGCAACCAAGCTGAAAGGACATGCAGCCTTGTGCTGGGACAGTGTCCAAGCAGAGAGAAGAAGGATGAATAAGTTGCCAATTAAGAAATGGCTGAGAATGGGTGGCGAAGATGAAGGTAGTTTTTTTCCCAAAGATTACCAGATTGCCCTACATCGAAAAGTGCAGAATTTGAAGCAGAGAGGAATGACTGTGAAAGAATATATTGAAGAATTATACCGGGTGAATTTGAGAGCTGGCTACATGGAGGACACCCGGAAAAAATAGCAAGCTTTGTGAACGGCCTAAGGCTAGAGATATTGGATGAGATAAGTATTCTCTCTCCAAGGAACATAGAAGAAGCATATCAAAGTGCCATAAAAGCAGAGGAGAAGATCACAAGAAAACAGAATGCCAGGAGAGGACGAGGAATTGGCAGGGGAAAATGACAATCTTATGGCAGAAGATGAGTTGCCAACAATAGTGAAGAGGGTAGCAGTTCCAAGACCTCAAGGATAGCAGAAAAAGGAGACAAAACTAGAGGAGGAAGGCCATATGAGAGAGGAAGCGGAAATGGTAGAGGCAAAGGAGCTGCCTACTAGTGCTACAAGTGCCACAAGTGGGGGCACAGGTCTTTTGAGTGTCTTGAAGGGGAACAGGCTGGTCAGAGAGGAGAATATGTCGCCCAGCCAGAGGAAGTAGAGGCACCACCCAAGGAAGTAGAGAATGTGCCGAAAATAGGGGAAGCCTCAATTTTGAATAAAGTACTGCTGAAGCCAGCAAAGGAGATAGCTGAACAAACTCAAAGGACATCATTATTCTAGACAGTTTGTAAGTCACACAGAAAATGTTGCAAGTTGATTATCGATAGTGGGAGTATGGATAATCTGGTTGCCACAAAGATGGTGGAGAAGTTGAGTTTGAAGTGGCTAAAGTAGCCAACTCCCTATAAGGTGTCATGGTTGCAGAAAGGCCATCAGTTGTTGGTTGAGGAACAGTGTGAAGTTGAGTTCCATATTGGCAGGTATAATGACAAGGTTATTTGTGATATTATGCCTATGGACGTATGTCATATACTGCTATGAAGACCATGGAAATATGATAGGAAGGTAGTTAATGATGGAAAGACAAACTGTTACAAGTTTGTCAAGGATGGGATTAAGCACACACTTGTACCCATCAAGGAGGAGGAAGCAGCAGAAACTAGTGGAACCAAAGTGTTACTGGTGGGAGGAAAGGAATTTTTGAACCAGATCAAAGATAGTGAGAGAAAATATGTTGTTGTGAGGAGGACAAAAACAATGTTGTTGCACACTAAAATTGTAGATTTTCCTGAAGAAATTTAGAACATGTTGTAGGAGTTCATTGACATTGAAGTAGACGATTTGCCATATAAATTGCCTCCTAAGAGGAGTATCAATCATCACATAGACTTTGTACACGGAGCTAGTTTACTGAACAAGGTAGCGTACTGAATGAGTCCTAAGGATAATCAGGATATTACGAAACAGGTACATGAATTGTTGGATAAAGGCTTGATAAGGGAGAGTTTAAGTCCCTGTGCAGTTCCAACAATTTTAGCTCCAAAAAAAGTAGGAGAGTGGTGAATGTGTACCGATTCTTGAGCCATCAATAAGATTACCATTAGGTATAGGTTTCCACTTTTGCGGATGGATGACATGATGGACTGTTTGAGAGGGGCAACATATTTCTCAAAAATTGATCTAAAGAGTGGATACCACCACATTCGAATCAGGGAAGGAGACAAATGGAAGACAACCTTTAAGACCAATGAAGGATTATATGGGTGGCTGGTGATGCCATTCTGGTTAAGCAATGCCCCTAGTACCTTTATGCACTTAATGAATGAGATGTTAAAAGAATTCTTTGGAAAGTTCGTGATTGTATATCTTGATGATATACTGATTTTTATTAAAACCAAAGGAGACCATTTTCGACACGTTCGAAGTGTGCTGGAGAAGTTATAGAAAAACAAGCTACTGATCAATCTCAAAAAAATGTTCTTTTCTTCAGAGGGAATTAGTCTATTTGGGTTTTGTGATTACCGAAAATGAGTTGAAGATGGACCCAAAGAAGATTTCAACAATCATTAGCTGTCCATCCTGAAAAAGTTTGTTTTGAGCTACGTAGTTTTCATGAGTTGGAAAGTTTTTATTGTAAGTTTATAAGAAATTTTAGTGAGATTTGCACAGCTATGTTCGATACTATAAAAAAATCAAGCCAGCCTTTCCATTGCATTGAGGCAGTAGAGAAAATCTTTCAACTGCTGAAGAAGAAGATTACTGAAATACCAATCCTGAGATTGCCAGATTTTAACAAGATTTTTCAAGTTCACTGTGATGTCAGTGGTACAACCATTGGGGCCATACTCAGCCAGGGAGACAAACATGTTGCTTATTTCAGTGAAAAACTGAACGAAAGTAGGTAGAAGTACTCATCTTATGACAAGGAGTTCTATGTTGTCATCCAAGCATTGAAGCATTGGAGACACTATTTGTTGGGGAATGAATTTGTTTTGTTTTCTGATAACTCTGCATTGCCGTATGTTATGCAGCTGCATAAGCTGAACCACAAGCATGCAAAATGGGTTGAGTACTTGCAGAGTTTCATGTTTGTCTTGAAGCATATCGATGGACAGGCCAATAAGGTAGTAGATGCATTGAGCAGAAGAGCTCTGCTCTTACAGGAAAGTACGATACAAGTATTGGGTTTCAAGCACCTGGCAAACTTGTATCAGACAAATGCAGATTTCAAGGAGGCTTACGAAGCCTGCCAAAATCCTTTGTTGAGGAACAACAGTTCATGGCTGGACTATAATTTACAGGAGAAGCTGTTGTTTAAATGGGGACAGCTATGCATTCCCGATTGTTTGATGAGGTAGAACATCATCAGGGAGAAGCACAGTGGAGGTCTAGCTAGACATTTTGGCATTGATAAGACCTTAGACTAGCTAATCCATTTTTATTATTGGCCAAAGATGCGAAGGGATGTGTAGCAATTTGTAGCCAGATGTAAAGTGTGTCATTTGGCGAAAGGACACAGTGAGAATATGGGACTCTACACACCACTACCTATTTCGAGTAGACCGTGAGACTTAGTGAGCTTGGACTTTGTCTTGGGTCGACCAAGGATGTAGAGGGGTTACGATTATGTGATGGTGATAGTAGACTGATTCTAGAAAATGACACATTTCATCCCTTGTAAAAAAAACTAGCAATGCCACTCACATGGCCCACTTGCTTTTCATGGAGATAGTCACGCTACATGGCCTGCCTAAATCCATAGTTTCCAATAGGGATGTGAAATTTATAGGACACTTTTGGCACACCTTGTAGAAGAAGATGGACACACAGTTAAGTTTCAGCTCAGCTTATCACCCACAAATCGATGGACAAAGAGAGGTGGTAAATAGGAGTTTGGGAAACCTGCTATGAAGCTTGATCAGAGAAGATTCACGGATGTGGGATCAGGTACTTGCCCAGGCAGAGTTCGCTTACAACGACTCACGAAATCACAGCATGGGATGCAATGATTTTTAGATATTATATGCCATGCATCCTCACGAAGTGAATGAGTTACAAGATCTAAGACAACAGGAAAGACGAAGTACAGATGGGGAAGATTTCGCCAAAGCAATGAATGACCTACATGAGTAGGTAAAGATGAAGTTGCAAGACAATAGTCAAAAGTATAAGCAGTGGGCAGATTTGTAATAGCGAGAGGTATAGTTTAATGTAGGGGATGAAGTCCTCACACATTTGCGCAAAGAACGGTTTTCTAAGGGTGAATACAATAAAATGAAATACAAAAAGATCGGCCATTACAAAATTCTGCATAAATTTTCAACCAATGCTTATGAATTACAGCTGCCTCTAGGGATAGGCATATCGTCCATCTTCAACGTGGCAGACTTGTTTCCATATATTGCCAGTCTTCAAGACGACAGTACAGTACGGCCTACATGGGAGACACAGGAAAGAAGAGACACTTGGATGAGGCAAATGCCTTCAGCTCAACCCCTTGAGATTGAGCAGATCCTCGATGCTCAAGTAGCCAGGTGAACTCGGCAGAAGGAGTACCTACAGTACCTTGCCAAGTGGAAGAACCATCCCATCGAGGATAGTTCTTAGCTTGACGTTGGACAAATATTGCAGGCAGACTATTCAGTCAAGGAACTAATGGACCAGAGCCATGAATTTTTCTTACCCCCGGAGCCTGATGCAAGAGCATCCAGCTGAGGGTATCATGGCTGGGGTGTTTTGTCTCAGCTAGGAAGAACAGGTTCACACTCATTGTTTAGTTTCATTTCCATTTGTTGGTTAACACAACATTTAAGGACATGCATTTTGAATTATTTAGTTAAATGGTAATTAGGAACATCATGGTTAGAGGGAGGCTCTTACAGCCACCTTTTTCTTTTGTTTTTTTTCTTTTTTAATTAACAGTTGTCTTCGTACAAAAAAATATACTTTCCAACAAAGCAAGAAAACAAAGAAACAATTTTCACAACTATGTAACTACCAATGTAACTGTGAGAAATTGTGACAAACTGTCTTGAAATAGTACAAAAACAAGCATATCATATTTTGTAGAGGTTCGATTATGAGAGACAGAACAGAAGGAAATAAAAAATAAGAATTTCATTTCTGTGCAGAACATCTGTAACCATTTACAGCCTCTATTAATCTCTTTCCATTTAACTACTGTGTATTAATCAAGATAGAGAAATGAATTTCGTTTACAGCTAACCGTTAATCCTTTTCATTTGTGCATTGACAAAGAACATAACAAAGTATTTTCTTTTCCTTTTCCAAACAACTAGTTCTGCTAGTTATCCAGCAACAAAAGGTCTCAAGGATGGAAGCAATAGCATTTTAAGACATTTGAAAAGAAAAGAGCGAAATTATAGTTCCAGCCAATAGAGAATTCCAATATAGACAAATGGCAAGGAGGAGCCGCTACAGAAATTGACAGCCTTAGCTTAAAAACGACTGCATTGTATATAAAGGTAACCCATACCCATACAAACAAAAGTCTTTTTTTCTTTTAAACAATATATGAGCAAGAAGATAAGATACAAAAATGTACCAGAATAGCCATAGCCAAGGTGGGACGAGTCTCATTAGAGACAGCCCACGATAGACCCAGGGTTTGAAGACCCTTAAAATATTCAAGATTATCGAGAAACATAAATAATATACAAAAAGGGGTGTAGCCAAAGGCAGCCAACAACAACCAAAGAGTCGAGGCTCTCAGAACCAAACAACTACCAAAAACCCAAGTGCTAGAACCACAACCAAAATAAAAATGAAACATATATCAATGACAAGGAGCGACCCTACCATGTTCACTAGATAGCGACAGTCGTGGAAGCGGCCATCCCAAGCCACCACCTACCTACAGTTACAGTCAACAGGAGTGTGTTAGAAATGGAGCATATGAAACTGAAAATGAAAGAGCGAGCAACAATAGGAGAGAGGGTTTTGTAAACTCACCAGAGGAGTGGATGGTGCTAGTGTGAAGAATCCCAACCAGGTTGTAGCCACAGGAGGGAACCCCTACTCACAAGGAGTGGCTACCCTCAGTAAAAATGGAAAATTGAGGAAAAGGAATGTAGCAGGGATAGAGAGCTTACCTTGCTAAGCAGAGCTGAGGAACCAATCCCTTGCGACTGCAACCTACAAGAGAAGAACAAGCTAGTTAACCAGAAACATGTACAAGCAAGTAGACAAACAATTATACAGTGAAGGCACACAGAGAACCATTGAGCTTCAGGATAGAGAGAACCCTCTAATGAAAACGATAGAGCCATCAAGACAGTGCCCAGGTGAGAACAACATAACATCATAGCAGGAAGGGCAGGTAGAGCTTCCAAGTCACCGGTAGAAGAACTCACACCTAGTCGCAAAAGCACCATCGTTAACGCTCAATACAATCGTAGACAAAACTTCAACAAAACCCTCACCGCGAGCAGAGCAAGGCCTAGTGCCAAAGTGATAAGTGAATGTGGAGTGGAGGAGTATAGTCGAAGCATGGGAGGGTGAAAACCGAAGGCAAGGACATGTGTCTCCTCACACCTACCACCATATCTAGAAATTAACTGAGCCATCAAGCCAAAACCAAAATATCTGTGTTAATCATCTATTTAAGGATAATCATAATTGCATTGACTTTATCTGATTGTTAATCACCGCTTAAGTATTATTAATCCAGAAGCTAAAAGGGTTGATTCCATCACAACTATTGTTATTGAAGGTACACATATAAAATAAATTCCTATTTTTAATAAAAATGAATAGGGAGCACATTCACGATTCTATAATTGTTGTTAAAAGGTAGCTAATTTATGAAATGTATATCAACAATGTGGATCTAAAGCATGACACTACAATATTTCTACATATTATCTCGTGTTTATACAACTTTGATTGAGTGAGTCTTTGTATGTAAATTAGTTATTAGTAAACTACTCCTTAATGTTGTTTATGATGGGCACCCTAAATAATTAAAATTAAAATCTATAGTTTGAAATTTCAAAAATTTTGTTTAATCTCAAATACTTTTAGAAAGAAAAAAAATGTTCCATAGAACTTCAAATTCTAGTCTTGTAGTAGCCTTAATGATATTGAGAACTGATTATTGTAACGTAGACATTGATTTTTAAAAATAGTGTATATGAACCTGGAATAATGCTTACATTAGAATGTAGGAAAATTTTGTTTGTTACTCTTTAAAGTCTGAGAGATTTTCTCAACCATATTCTTATGTTTTAGAAAGTATCGGATCGCATAAGCACTATTCATGTGCCTTGTAATTTGTTTTTGTGAAAACATACTTATTGATATTTCAGTAAGCATGTCTGTTCCTCCATCTATTTTTCTTCTTTGTATGAGAGTGCATAAATAGTTAACTCTAACTCCCTCAAGAAAGGGCCCAAGAAAAGGCCCAATAAGATGGAAGAGATGCCAAAATTTGTTTTTTGTATACAAATTAGTGTAGAGTTTTGTCAGAGTGATTTGCATGGTTTTGTACGCTTGTTTTATCTTTTTCTTTTATGTGCCAAAGGAGGTAAACTCAACAAAGTTTATCTAAGGAACAATGGGAATACATTTCTAAAGCTTGAGAAAAATCCATAGATTAAAAAAATAGAAACTTGTGCCACATGTTCAAAGAGAAATGCATACTTCCTATTTTCTAGGGCTATGCAATTTACTTATTGTGGGAGACTATGGAGTCCACTCGCAAAAAGGACTGTGAAATTCCTAGTGACAAAGGATTGGGTAGTTCACTCGCTAAGTGGATTATGTAGTTTTGGCTCTCAGTGAAGGATTGTGTCGTTCACTTGGTCAATAATTGTCTATTATAGCATGTAAACCCATCCTTCTTGGAAGGATTCAGTATTTTTTGTGTCCATAAAATTGGCAGAACAACACTATGAATTATTGAAACAACATTTTGAGTGATTTGGTCTTGTAATTATTACATGGTGTCTAGTGACACTTTGATGATTCCTTTACCCACATGTTATGAATTCCTTAGTGTTTAGTAGCATGATATTGGTATCCAATCCTTACAGAATCAATCTAATGACATATGCACATGGTAATACTACGCATCTACAAGAAAATATGTGAATCTTTGACCATTCGATGTTGACTTAAACCTATCTATCCTCCAAATTTGTTTTAAATTTTAAAGTGAAAACATCCTAAGTAGTATTCCACGTGATATCAGAGTCCTGCAATGTAAAACATCGTATCAAATAGAATGGGAACTGATGTTGAAGGAATTTCAACAACTTCATCGATAATTCTCCCTTTAGCCTCCTTTGATGCTGATCTCTTGCGAGGCATGATGTTATATGTTGATGAGAGAGAAGTATGCTCAAGACCAACAGTACCTATGGCAAGATATGAAGTCATGGAAAACACTAGTTAGCTCTAGCAGATCAATTCAACAATCAATCATAAAGAAAAAGACACTGACTTAGGTGAGACATTGCAGAATACTAGGAAGCAAGTGTATAGATTAGGCTCTATAATTGTGTAGTGCACAGTGTGAGAGGAGATTGTGTGGTCTTGACTAAAAAGCGATGGATAGAGGGGTAGATCCACGCAATGCACAATATCAATTGGTAGAAGAGGAGGAGGATCACACATTTCATAGTATCTGTGGCTAGGCTAAGCTACTTCTCATTGGGATTACATAATGTGTGGCTGGAGGGGGCCAATGACTATGCATTGCACAACTTTAGTTGGCAGGGAGGTAGATTGTTGCTTGGGATTCCACAATGGATAGTGGGAGGAGCCAACAAGCCTTAAGGATGCTACAATTCAATGAAGGAGAGAGGAAATATTTAGATCTAGAACTGAAGAAGAGGCAAGTATATATTCACCTCTGAATGAGTTAGATCAATAATTAGTATCGACCATAAAATATCATGTGAAGGGAAGAACATGCATGCATAAAATGACTTGAGAGACAAAAACAACACTTTTACAAGGTAGTAATAGTAAAAATGGTAGTAACTATAAGAAGAAACAAGAAAAGCAACAGTTGCAAACAAAAAAGCAACAAAAGTGATGGGAAAAATAGTAAAAGGTGATGATTTAGAAACTTACCCGTAAAAGCATTGCAAACCAAATCCAAATCTCCTTAAACTCATGAGGATGGTGAGAGATCCAATATTGAATGTGAAAGTGAGATCTAAAAGCCTCTATTATATATATTTTCCCCCATAGTATTAGGGTTAGGGTTTATGACACACATGCTTAAAATTAAGGACAAAGTAGCAGTTGTCCATAGATAAAAAATAGAAACTTGTGCCACATGTTCAAAGAGAAATGCATACTCCCTATTTTATAGGTATGTGCAATACACTTATTTTGGGAGACTACATAGTCCACTAGCAGAAAGGATTATTAAATTCCTAGTGACAAAGGATTGGGTAGTTCACTGGCTAAGTGGATTATGTAATTTTGTCTCTCAGTGAAGGAAGTTAAAATTGGCAACTAGGGCCAAACTCCATGTGGGTCACCTTATTTATGGCTGCTAATATTTTTTCTAGATTCCCCTCATCAAGACGTGTAGGATTGATCTAAGGATCATCTGATTTCTGATAAGTATTTATGAAGATATGAATTTATTTTGATTATGGACAAATTGTCAAGTCGGCCAGCAACTTATGTAGGCTCAGAAGCCCAATAGTCATGTCTATTCAACCTCAATGTTTTGCATATAAATACGAGCATTCTCCTCATTTGGACACTTCACTCTCACACGCATCTCTCTCTCTCTCATCCACAGAAAGAGTGTCTCTCTCTCTCTCTCAAACGTGTGGCTGAAAGGAAGAAACCCTAGGGCAAAGAGGACGCAGAAAAAGGACAGCAAGTCACCTTTTACTAGTGTTGACTAGTATTGACCTTTCAAGAAGTGCAGATTGGGTGTGGTTACCTCTCCTAGGAAAGTTGCAATTTTTGGCACGAAAATCGAGGTGATCTAACCTCTGGTTTGACCAGTATTGACTGCCCTAGTTTAGGGCTATAGTTGACTTCAGAAATATGCACTTTGACTGAACTTTTGAGGCTATTCTAGGGTTGTTTCTTCAGGTTGTTCAAGGACAAGTTGACCAAAAATTGACCAAGTATTTTAGAGGTCAATTTCAGCTAGTTTGAACAAGTTTGACTTTGTTGATCTAGGGTTTATTGTTGCTGATATAAAATTACATAATTTAGATTTTGTACTATTTCTCTTTGCTAAACTATTGAAGATAAAAGAAGATTTGATCAAAGGGTTTCCCCAATTTGGGGTTTGGCCTTGGCTAGCTGCCACAACTTGTGTCTCTTGTCTTTCCTTGTTTTTGATTGATCATTTAATGTTCTATCTGCACTTTACTTAATGTATATGTGATTGTTAATATGTGGCTAATAAAAAGAAAAATAAGTAAATTTCTTTAAGCATAGAACATACCATAATTTAACATGGTATCAGAGTTGAGGTGAAGACAAAGCCCAAGCAAGAGCAAGAGCAATCACCGAAGAGAAGGATTGGCAGATAGTCTTAAAACATGGGGTCCTCAACACACATCCGTGCTAAAGACAAACTCCATGAGAAGTCTGACTATCGCAGATGGAGGATGTCTCTTAATCTAACATTAGAAGAGTAGGAAGTATTGGACCATGTGAGAGGCAGAATTATTGAGCCACCATCAAATGCATCCGCTGCTACTAGGAACAAATGGACCAAGGGAGAAGTCAAAACAAGGAAGATCATCCGAGACTCTATCGATAAATGCTTGGTGGCCTATTTCTCTGAGCTAAACACCTCCAAGTAAATCTACGATAAAATGGTGAGTTTATTTAAAGTTAATGATGTAAATCAAGTCTTGTTTCTTAGAAATAAGCTTGAGGAAATTAAGAAGGGAAAAGATGAAAGTATGCAAGAATATTACTTAAGGACCACCAGGATCAAGAATGATCTCCTATATATTGGGGAAGTAGTTCCTGACAGGGAAATGACACTCACAACTCTTGGAGGACTACCATCTGAATGGTATATATTTAGGACTACTCTTCTCAACAATAATGTAATTCCTACATTTGAGGAATTAACTGCGCGATGCATTCAAGAAGAAATAAGGATGGAAGAGCAAGAAATTCCCATACTTAAAGGTCATCTCGCTGCTTTTTCTTCTCATGCTAAAGGAAGAAACAATTCTGGGGCTAAATTCAAAGGAAAGGTTGTACCAAAGGGTGGAAGAAAAGGATGATGTTACAACTACAATAAACAGGTCACTATGTAAGGGAGTGTCCTAATAAAAGGTACCCACATAGGGATGATGATCAAAATCCCTCTCAAGGCAATCAAAGGAATGGCGGGTCAAATGGTAAAGGCAAAAGAAATGTCAGAAATCAAGGAAGAGGACAACCATTCAAGAAGGCAAGAAATTCCAGGTATGAATCTAACACCGTTAACAATAAGCAAGATAAATATTATTTACCAACAGCTCTATCTACCTCTGCTCCCCCAAACTCGCTGGGAAATTGGCTTATTGATAGTGGTGCCTCAAGGCACTTCACTGGTTACAAAGAAGCTCTCTATAATCTGATAGAGAAGGAAACCAACCTTGAAATTGTTCTTGGAGATAATTCAAAATATCCCATCAAAGGCATTGGAAATGTCACTCTTCAATTGAATCAGGGTAATAAAATGCACCTACAAGATGTATTGTATGTACTTGATCCCAAAAGAAACTGGTGTCCATTTCAGCTATGGAAGACAAAGGCTACAAGGTAGCCTTCAGTAATGGCAAGGAACAGGTGTCATGTCTTGTGACACATCTCTTCAGTTCAAACTATGGCATCGAAGGTTTGCTTACCTTCATTATAAAGCTCTACCCGATGTGAGACAAATGGTGACAAGGATGCCCAAATTCCAAGAAGAACAAGAAGGTGTATGTCCTGGATGTGCCAAAGGAAATCTTAAAAGGGGACCATTCCCCTCAAGCCAAAGCAAGACCTTCGATATACTACAGTTACTTCACTCAGACATATCTGGTATGATGTATATGAACTCCTTGGGAGGATATTCATATTACCTCACTGTTACAGATGATTATTCTCGCAAGACTTGGATATACTTCTTGAAAAAGAACGATGAAGTGTTCTCCTCGTTTCAGCACTAAGAGGGAGACTAGTACACCATATACTCCTGAGTAGAATGGTGTGGCATAAAGGAAGAACCATATGATTGCGGAAGCTATCTGTGCTATGCTCCATGATCAGAGACTTCCAAAGTTTTGATGGGCTGAAGCTGCAAACACCGCCGTATATGTACAAAATTGATGCCCTCATTAAGCATTGGGTTACAAGACTCCTGAAGAGTTGTTCACTGGCAAGAAACTTGATGTATCTCATTTTATAATTTTTAGAAGCCCTATATATTTTCATGTGCTAAGGGAGAAAAGGAATAAATTGGGTGCATCTAGAAAGAAAGGAATCTTCTTGGGCTATAGCGAAAATACTAAGGGCTATAGAGTCTATGTGGCTGGTCAAAGAGAAGTCGAGATTGGCCATGATGTCACTTTTGACAAAGATATGGCTCTTAGCAAAGTAGACAATCTTCCTACTCTAAGAGGATCTAAAGAGCTGACACTAGGGAACTGAAGGAAAAGGAAGATGACACAATTCATGATGTGGAAGAACCTATGAATCCTATTGATCCTCCTCCACAAGAGCCTTCCTCTTCTAGAAAGAGGCCTTCATGGCTTAAGAGGACACTTGATGATTCTGACGGACACATTGCACCTTGAGGAACCTTCCGTGAAAGTAAGATGTAAAACAGGTATCAGGGATACCTGACCATCATGAGCACGATCATCCAAAATGAGCCTTCATCATTCATACCTGTCATCAAGCATCAAGTATTAAAGGATGTTATGGCTGAGGAATATGAGTCCATTATGAAAAATGATGTATGCGATGTGGTGCCCAGACCCCAGGACAAAGCCATTGTCACTTCAAAAATATAAGGCTTGTTTTGTTGCCCGTGGCTTATCCCACAAGGAGGGTATATACTATGATGAAATATTTGCACTTGTTTCCCAATATACCACCATCTGCTCAATCATAGCCCTTGCTACTTCGTAAGGATGGAACCTACATCAGATGGATGTCAAGACTGTGTTCTTACATGGTTCGATCAAAGAGGAGGTCTATGTGGAGCAACCCAAAGGATTTGAGATTTATGATCAAGAATCTCATGTGTGCAGGTTGAAGAAGGCCCTCTATGGGCTAAAGAAGGCACACCGACCATGGTATGAGAGAATGGATAGCTACTTGATGAAGCTGGGATTCATTAGAAGTGAAGCCGACCTTAACCTTTACTTTAAGGTTATAGATGACAAGCCTTTCATACTGGTGCTTTATGTTGACAAGCTCTTTCTAATAGGTGTAGACCCTCTCATTCACGAATGTAAGAGGGAGCTAGCTTATGAGTTCGAGATGAAAGACCTAAGACTCATGCACTACTTCCTAGGACTGGAAGTCTGGCAGAAACCAGTGGAGATTTTCCTATCTTAAGGAAAATATGTGGTGAAGATATTGGAAAGATTTGGCATGGTGGACTGGAAACCCGTAACTACCTCGATGGAGCTTGACTTCAAGAAGTTAAGCAGTAATGCTACCGGACTTGTTTTACGAAATGCTACCAAGTATTGTCAACTCATCAAAGCATTAATGTTCTTGGTGAACTCCCATCTAGATATATGCTTTGCAGTCAAAACATTGAGTCAACATATGGTTTAGCCTCACCACTTACATTGGATTGGTGCCAAGAACCTGTTGAGGTATCTTCATGGAATAATCACTCATGGGTTGAGATACACTATCGGAGATGTGAGGCTACTTGGGTATACTGATGTTGATTGGGAAGGCATTGTGGTGCACCAAAAGAGCACTTCGTGGTGTTGTTTGTCTTTGGGATCTGCCTCGATATCCTGGATGAGTAGGAAGCAGAAGTCCATGGCTTTAAGAACCTCGGAGGCAGAGTACATTACTTCTAGCATGGCCTCCTATTTGGCATTCAGGTTATGAAAGCTCTTCAGTGAGCTGTTTGGATTTACATTGGATAAAATCTTGGTTTTATGTGACAACCAGAGCGGGATCCGTTTATCAGAAAATTCCATATTTCATGATCACTCCAAGAATATCGATATCAGGTACCACTATATTCGAGATATGGTGTACTGAGGACAAATAAGGCTCCAACATATTGATACAGATGAACAGGTCACTGACATTTTGACAAAGCCACTAGAAAAGGTCAAATTCCTAACTTTTTGAGAACGACTTGGTGTCATTCAGAGACCCTCTTATGAGAGTCGATTATGATGTATTGAGCTTTGGGAGCTCGAGAGGGGCGCGGGGTACTTCTTGGAGCGACATGTAACCATAGGGTGACTCACCATCCCCTGGTGGTGCACTATGTACAAGGTAAAGGTTCAACCTTCCCCTGTGACACCCAATGGTGACTATGGAACAGGATGATTAGTTCTTCTTTGGGCCAGGATGATTCGCTCTCCGTGGTGACTGTGGAGCAGGATGATTACTTCTCCTATAGGATAGGATGATTAGTTCTCCATGGCATCCACTGGAAAGGATGATTCATTCTCCTGTGGATAGGATGATTAGTTCTCCTGTCGAGGCATCCTACCCATACAGTTTGGGACTCATGGGAAGTACCTCTCATCTAATCAATGAGCAGGGAAATGAGGATAGGGACCATAGCAGTTCTATTGATGGACACAATATTGTATCTACTGTACTCCCTATGCTAGGATAACCTCCATTTATCTGGGATGAATGATACTGATCTAGGATCAGTGAGAGTGGTACACACTCTAAGAATGACTTTGGGTCAGTGCAGGATGGTATGATACATGCTTGATCATTTCTTCTTCTTCATAGTTCAAGCAGAGCAGAGCAGAGTGGGGTCAAGCTATACAAGACAATGCATTTGATGGATGGATAGCAGTGATGGTCTGACAGTTTGCAGATGAAGTTCTCCCTAGTTGAGGGCTACTGATATTTTTCCTAGATTCTCGTCATCGAGAGGTGTAGGATTAATCTAAAGATCATCTGATTTCGATAAGTGTTTATGAAGATATGAATTTATTTTGATTATGGACAAATTGCCGAGTTGGCCAGCAACTTATGTAAGCTCAGAAGCCCAACAGTCATGTCTATTCAACCTCAACGTTTTGCATATCAATGCAAGGAGCATTCTCCCATTTGGATACTTCACTCTCACACACATCTCTCTCTCTCTCTCTTGCGCAAAAAAAGTCCCTCTCTCTCTCAGGCGTGTGGTTAAAAGGAAGATGTCCTAGGGCAAAGAGGATGCAGAAAAAGGGCAACAAGTCATCTTTGACCAATATTGACCAACGTTGACCTTTCAGGAAGTGCGGATTGGATGTGGTTACCTCTCCTAGGGAGGTCACAATTTTTGGCACAAAAATCGAGGTGATATGACCTCTGGTTTCACCGGTATTGACTGCCCTAGTTTAGGGCTACAATAGACTTGAGAAATCTACACTTTGACTGAATTTTTTAGGTTGTTGTAGGGTTGTTTCTTTAGGTTTTTCAAGGACAAGTTGACCAGAGATTGACCAAGTATTTTAGAGGTCAATTTAAGCTAGTTTGAAGAAGTTTGACTTTGTTAATCTAGGTTTTGTTGTTTCTGATATAAAATTACAGAATGCAAATTTTGTATTATTTCTCTCCGCTGAACTATTGAAGATAAAAGAATATTTGATCGAAGGGTTTCCCCAATTTGGGGTTTGTCCCTGGCTGGCTACCACATCTTGTGTCTCTTGTCTTGGATTGTTTTCGGTTGATCATTTAATGTTCTATATGCACTTTACTTAATGTATATGTGCTTGCTAATCTGTGGCTAATAAAATGAAAAATAAGTAAATTGCTCTAAGCATAGAACATACCATAATTTAACATTTTGTCATTCACTTGTTCAATCATTGTCTATCTAATAGGATTGTGTTGTTTAGTCCCTTAAGGGGTTGCACAGTGTCTAGTGGTAGAGGATTGTGTAGTTCCTAGAGGCAAGGCCATCAATAAACGCTAGATTATTATAGGAGTTGGCTTGTGTTGAAAAGGGAGTTTAATTTTCATCAGGAGTTGTGCAACTGTCATTGACAAGACTCAATCATCATCAAAACAACCTAATTAAGAAATCACATAAGAATTTCATAAAAGAATAAGTCATTATAATCACGAGGAATAATTGATGACATTTAAAATAATATTTCTTATAGATAAAAGTTAGGCTCCAAAATTGAATCATAGGAAAAATTTTGGAGGGGTTTTCTAGCAGGCATTATAACAATTGTCTGAAAATCCAACAAATATTTCTTGGAATTAGAATTACAATTTTAAGTTGTCTAAGCTATGCAATCCAAGTAACCATGAAATTTTCAATGATTTGAAACCATTTATGCATTATTAAATGAAATATATTGAATTGTGTAGATCCACCTTAACGAGAGATCTATCAAGGGCCCAAATGGATCAAACCTCTTATGGTGTAAGTCTTTCTTCAATTTTTACATCCTTAAAAATTTTGCGTCTTAATCAATCCGTCTAGGTTCTTATTAGATCCATGATTAAGATAAATTTATGTTAGTCATTATATCCTATAGTTCTATGGATAAACTATTACCACTTATAAGATTTAATAATAACTAATAATGTAACTAAAATATTTTTTTAATACATTCATCATAACTATTTCTTTCACAATACATAAGATGTACAATTTGCTTAATATTATCCTCATAACAAAAACTATTCATTACTTTTGCATGCAAATTGTTATCAATGAGCTTGTAACATACATCTCCAAACCTTCTTATGCTTAATTTTCTTGGGACAATAAAGGTTCCTTTATAAGAAATCAGATTATGATTCTTATGGAGATTCTTCCATAAATTGTATTGAATTTGGTTATGTCTGTGTGGAAATGCTTTGATGAAACTATTTATTTTGGTCATGTCAAAGTAAATATCCAAAAATTTATGACAAAGATTTCTTATGAGATTTTTAAAATATTTATAAATCCAAATCAAATAACTTTTATAACATTTGTCCCTATTTGTTAATTATATTTCCAAAATATTCTTAAATCTACAATCGAATTACATCCAAATATTCGCTCCAAATTTTTTTTTGGCTCTTCATTTTATAACCTTCATGATATTGAGCATCGATGATTACACTATACTCTATATTGGACAAGCACTATATACAAAGTACCGTGTGTACTTACACAAGAAAGGAATTTGAAATACACTCTATATTGGACAAACACTATACACAAAGTACTGTGTATACTTACTCAAGAAAGGAATTTGAAATTTATATTAAGTGTCGATTGGAAATTTGATGACGGCTATTTATTTTTTGTGTCGGTCCTTTTGTGTTTTAAGTAGATTTGTGAGTATTAATTTTTTTGTTATAAGAAAATCTTGTATAACAATTGAGAGCTACACTTATGGTAGTCACCTTTAAAAGAAGAAAGAATAATAACTCAATAGTGAGGCTCTATAGAACTAAAAATATATAGTGATTCAAGTAATTCTTGAAAAGCACAACTAAGTAAAAGTGACTCTCCGAATACAATGTTTTCTAAATTAGAGAAGAACAACACGTAAAAATAAAAATATGATGAATGATATTTTATTTTACATCAAGACTTCATTTGCAGCTAAACACTATAGAGTAATATCAAACATATGTTAAACCCTTAAGTAATGTCTATCTTAAAAATATGTAATTATATAACTTAATTTTTGCATATTTGGATGCCATTTTCAGCAAGGTTGGTTATGTATAATTGTTTACTTCACATATACAACTATCAATTCCTAAATGGGAAATAATTTTTCTAAACCTTAAGAATGCAATCTAGGATCACCCATAACTCTTTCACTTACAAGTTGTGAAGGTTCTTACTCGGGATATAATGGTTGGAGAGAAATCAACTATTGTTATTGAAGGTACACATATACAATAAATTCCTATTTTTAATAAAAATGATTAGGGAGCACTTTCGCGATTCTATAATTGTTGTTAAAAAGGTAAATAATTTATGAAATGTATATCAACAATGTGGATCTAAAGAATGACACTACAATATTTCTACATATTATCTCGTGTTTATACAACTTTGATTGAGTGAGTCTTTGTATGTAAATTAGGTATTAGTAAACTACTCCTTAATGTTGTTTATGATGGGCACCCTAAATAACTAAAATTAAAATCTATAGTTTGAAATTTCAAAATTTTTGTTTAACGTCAAATACTTTTAGAAGACAAAAAAATGTTCCATAGAACTTCAAATTCTACTCTTGTAGTAGCCTTAATGATATTGAAAAAGTAGACATTGTTTTTGAAAAATAGTGTAGATGACCCTGGAATAATGCTTACATTAGAATGTAGGGAAATTTTATTTGTTACTCTTTAAAATTTTTTGAGAGATTTTCTCAACCATATTCTCATGTCTTAAAAACTG
>Ga0181466_1000253_pt1 | contig 18485 bp, 16 predicted proteins | sample InSIn4gowninarea_FD_119078 | JGI IMG/M metagenome (GOLD analysis project Ga0181466, IMG submission 119078) | Clean room microbial communities from NASA Spacecraft Assembly Facility at Jet Propulsion Laboratory, Pasadena, California, USA -... ... | reverse complement strand
CCAATCAAAAAGTAAATGCAGTAGTGGAAAATGCTGTTTCAATAAGCGAGCAGGACGCCACTCAAATTAACCAGCTTTTAGAAACACTTAGGGAGAAGGAGTAAATTTTTTTGTAAAAGTAAATGTACATACATTAATATCAGGCTTATGAAAACAATACACCACGGTGGAGATAATAGAGGGCATGTGAGTTTAGGATGGCTTGACAGTCATCACTCATTCAGTTTTGGACACTATTATGATCCTGAGAAAGTACAATTTGGAGCGCTACGGGTGTTAAATGATGATGTAATAACAGGTGGCTCAGGATTTGGGGCACATCCACATGACAATATGGAGATCGTATCTATCCCTTTGTCGGGCTCAATAGCGCATAAAGACAGTACCGGTACAGCAGCGGTAATCAATGAAAATGATGTGCAGATAATGAGTGCAGGAACCGGAATACGACATTCTGAGTACAATCACTTAAAAGATAAAAGCACCAATTTTTTACAAATTTGGGTGCTGCCAAAAAAGAGAAACATTGCACCCCGGTATGATCAGAAGACATTTGATACTACCGACCGCATCAATCAATTTCAATTGGTGGTGGCACCAGATAATGAAAATGCAGTCTGGATAAACCAGGATGCGTGGTTTTCACTGGCTAATCTAAAAAGCAATTTCAACGCAACTTACAACCTGAAAAAAGCAGGCAATGGTGTGTATGTTTTTATCATAGACGGCAGCGTCACCATCAATGGAGAAGTATTGTTTAAGCGTGATGCACTGGGTATTTGGGATGTAGATACCATTGAAATTGTGGCTGGCACCGATGCAGAAATTTTATTAATAGATGTACCAATGGAGGTTTAATAAATAAAAAAAATTTTAATAACAATAAAAAAAACAAGACAATGGCAGCGTACAAAATCGATGTAGATCACTCAGATGTAATGTTTAAGGTAAAACACCTGATGATTTCAACAGCAACTGGTATTTTCAAAAAATTTGATGCAACACTGCAAGTAAACGAAGAAGATTTAAGTGATGCACAGGTTACTTTTGAAGCAGATATAGACAGTATTGATACAAAAAATGAGCAAAGAGATGCACACCTTAAAAGTGATGACTTTTTCAATGCTGAACAATTTCCCAAAATGACTTTTAAGTCAACCAGCATACAAAAATCAGGTAGTGATGAGTTTACATTAGTAGGCGATTTAACCATCCGCGATGTTACAAAACCAGTGGAACTAAAAGTAGAATACAACGGCAAAACCATTGATCCATGGGGAATGGAAAGAATGGGTTTTGAAGTTTCCGGCAAAATAAACCGTAAAGAATTCGGCCTGAAATGGAGCGCTGTAACCGAAGCCGGGGGATTAGTGGTGGCTGATGATGTTAAGCTGGCTATGAACGTGGAAATGGTAAAACAATCTTAATGCAAAAAGTTATTCTTAGTGTAGCAGGCCGCCGTACAAAGATATTGTCGGCCGTTTAGCAAATTTTCTTTTAGTTTTTATGAGTGCATAAGGCGGCCTGCAACACGACGAATGCTTTTGGAGACAAAGAACTAAAGTTTTGACAGATTTGAATTAAACCAAACTGCCGCCATTTCTCGACAACAATGGTTCCTTTTCTTTTACCACAAAAACAATTGAATTTATATTTTTGTTCTTTTAATAGTTAAAGGAGAACCCTACCCGCCTTTACGATGCAATGGGTTATCAAAAACAATAAATTTGTAATTGCAGCAAAACATTAAAGCGGGTTTAATATGGATTGAAACAACCTCAAATAAGTACTCAAATCCATAAATAGCTTTACGCAAAAAATATAAGTTGCAAAAAGGGGCAGCAAAAAGCAATGAATAGACAATGAATATTGAGATTGTATCCGGAAGTCCAAGAAAGGAAAGTGTAACTTTTAGGCTGGCTCTTTTTTTACAAAAATACCTGCAGGAAAATACTACGCACCACATCGATATTATTGACGTAAGAGAATGGAATATCTCTACGCTGCAGGAAGTCATTTATACTTCTGTCGATAATACGCCTGATCAGTTGAAACCATTGGCCAAAAGAATGTTTGGGGCAAATGCTTTTATCGTTGTTACACCTGAATACAATGGCAGTTACACACCGGCACTGAAAAATTTATTTGATCATTTTCCCAAACAGATGCACAAGACCTTTGGAATTGTTACGGCATCAACCGGCTCTTTGGGTGGTATGCGTGCAAGTCAGCAATTGCTGCTTTTGGCGCTTGCTTTATTCGGTATTCCCAGCCCTTATATGCTCATTACACCAGCTATTGACAAAAAGTTTGATAAGCAGGGTAACCTTCTTGACCAGTCATTTCACAATACTATTCATAATTTTGCCACCGAATTTTTGTGGCTGGCAGAGCGTGTTGGCGCCTAACAGGTTTAATTAACCTTGCTTTTTACGGCGGAGTTGTACCTTCGTTTCTTTTTTTATACTACCATGAGCGATGACATAAAACATGAATGCGGTCTGGCATTCATTCGTCTGAGAAAACCCTTCTCGTATTTTTTGCAGAAGTACGGTACTGTAATGTACGGTCTCAACAAGTTGTACCTGCTGATGGAAAAGCAGCATAACCGCGGACAAGATGGCGCCGGAATGGCCGCAGTGAAGTTGAACGTTGAACCTGGATATCCTTTTCTTCATAGAATAAGAAGTGTTGCGTCACAATCTATTGCCGATCTATTTAGCACCATTGGTAAAGAAGTGGCCGAACTCGAAAAATATCAGCCTAAAATAAAACAACATCCCGGCCTTTTAAAAGGTCATTTGCCTTTTCTGGGTGAGTTGTTATTGGGTCATCTTCGCTATGGAACACAGGGCAAAAACAATGTTGATTTTTGCCATCCTTTTATACGCCGCGATGTGGCTCCGGTGCGCAACCTGGCCCTTGCTGGTAATTTTAACCTGGTAAATACCGACGAACTTTTCGACCATATCAATTTTGATCCCGGCACCTTTTCAAAGCAAAGCGACCTGGCAGCAATGATGGAAGTCATTCATCATTATCTGGTGGCAGCAGATGGTGAAAACCCTGAACACCTTGATTTGAAATCTGTCTTGCGCCAATCAGCCTCTCTCTTTGATGGTGGCTATACAATAGGCGGTTTAGTCGGAAATGGTGACAGTTTTGTGCTGAGAGATGCCCACGGTATCAGGCCTGCCTACTATTATATAAATGATGAAGTATTTGTTGCCGCAAGTGAAAGGGCTGCTATACGTACCACCTTCAACGTTGGTGAAAATGAAGTGCATGAATTAATGCCCGGAAATGCATTGATGATAGCTTCACATGGTGAGTACTCGGTAGAACAGGTATTAGCAGTAAAAGAAAGAAGAGCCTGCAGCTTTGAGCGAATATACTTCTCCAGGGGAAGTGATGAAAAAATCTATCGCGAAAGAATAGCACTGGGTCATCACCTTAGCAAACCCGTGCTGGAGGCAATCAATTACGACCTTAAAAATACCATTTTTTCTTACATACCCAATACCGCCGAAATCGCTTATTACGGTATGTGCAAGGGAATGGAAGACTACCTGAATAAAATAAAAGTACAACGTATCCTAAGCTGGGGCAACGATATAAATGAAGAAAAGCTGGCTACGATGATCAATCGTAAAATACGCCAGGAAAAAATTGCTATCAAAGACGTAAAGCTGCGCACTTTCATTACCGAAGATATTAGCCGCAACGAAATGGTGCAGCACGTGTACGACATTACTTATGGCACCCTTCGCAAAGATGAAGATACTTTAGTAGTCATCGATGACTCAATAGTCAGAGGCACTACCCTAAAAGAAAGTATTGTAAAAATGCTTTCAAGACTGGGGCCTAAAAGGATTATAGTTGTATCGTCGGCTCCGCAAATTAGGTATCCTGATTGTTACGGCATCGACATGAGCAAGCTGGGCGATTTTATCGCATTTAAAGCTGCCGTTGCCTTGCTGAAAGAAAACAATATGGATAATCTGCTTGATGAACTGTATTGCAAGTGCAAAGAATTAAACCGAAGGAATGAATTACATACGGTAAATATAGTACGACAGGTCTACAAACCTTTTACCACAGAGCAAATTTCAAAGAAAATAGCCGGCCTCATAACTCCTCCCGATATCGATTTTCCTGTTGAAGTAATCTACCAGACTATTGAAGATTTGCACGCCAGTTGCCCCACTAACAACGGCGATTGGTATTTTACAGGCAACTACCCAACACCCGGAGGCAATAAGGTGGTCAATAAAGCATTTATAAACTATATGGAAGGAAATAATACGAGAGGCTATTAAAAAAGTCTGATTAAAAGTTATTACTGCCACTAATACCACTTATGAAGACATTATTACTTATTCGCCATGCCAAAAGTAGCTGGAACTTTTCTGTTGATGACTTTGACCGGCCATTAAACGAAAGAGGTTTACACGACGCTGTAGCCATGGCAAAACGTCTGGTAAAAAAGGACATAAAAATAGATGCATTTGTAAGCAGCCCTGCAAAACGAGCACTCACTACAGCCACTTTTTTTGCCCAGGCCTACGACAAAAAACAAAAAGACATACTGGTAATTTCTTCATTATACGAACCTAAACAGGTCGTGTTTTTCGATGCAATAAAACACTTAGACGACCATCTTCAGACCGTTGCTGTGTTTTCTCACAACCCCGGCATTACAGAGTTTGCCAATAAACTCACCGCCACTTTCATCGACGACATGCCTGCCTGTGCCATATTTGCCGTAAAAACTGACATAAAAAAATGGAGTGATTTTGCCGCATCTGACAAGCAATTTTGGTTCTTCGATTACCCCAAAACCTAAATTTATCGCAGCCCCCTGACTTATGGAAGTATTTTTTTGTAGCAAGCATTTAAGCTATAATGAGACATTGTTGCGTCGCACCCTTCAACCTGCAAATCTTTTATCATCTACCCGCTATTACCCATGTTGTCGCAACTATTTTAAATATTACATTTTTAAGCAGCAAAATACCAACTATCCCTTGCGACCCTTTGCTTCTGTATCTCTGGTAAAGAGGAGCGATTGTACAAACCGGTGTAAGACTATTTTATATTCTTCCATTTCCATTTCCGGCAATCTAAATATAAAGTTTTGCGCTTTTAGCAACTGTTCATCCAGCAAAAAATCATCCTGACTGGCGGCCATACACCAGCCCTGTGTTTCAAGATGTTTGGCCAGATATTCCTGTTCTGTTTGCCCCGGTGTTGGTATCAGTATAGCATTCTTTTGCAGCTTACAAATATCCATAACAGTCGTATAACCGCTTCGGCTTATCACCATATTGCTTTTAGAAAAACACTTTTGCAGTTCTTCGGCATTCAGATGGTTTTTTATGCCAATTCTTTGCGATGAAAGTAAGGTTTCTGATGAGTGTGGTAATCCACGTACCACCATTGCCCGGCCCTTAAAAGCCTTTAGTTGATTGAGCAATTTTTTCTCCAATATGGTTCTTTGTGGTTCAGGTCCCGAAATCACGATTAGCAAATCAAATGTAAAATCATTGCTATCAATTTTTCTAAAACGGCTTATACCGCCTAGATACTCAGTTTTTACAGCAGGAAATTTACCAGGATGTGAAAGCTCACCTGCTAAGTTTGGTTTTCCCTGCAGGTCTGGTACCCAACATGCATGAAATTTTGCTATTTGCCTGTAATTAAAAAATTGCAACGTCTTTTCAACCCATGCAAATGGTGCTTTCACCAGCAATTGGTGTGTAATAAAAATAGATTTTACTTTATTGTTGTATAATCCGTATCGGTTGTCTGAGATAACCGCATCTATATTATTTGTTGCAATAAAATTTTTCAGCCATTTTTTCTCCTTATTTATAAAAAAAAGAATTTTTGGCAGTTGAGCAATAATTTTTACAGGAAAAAACCGTTTATCGCTGGCATATTGTACACGATAACCGGGCAGATGAACAAAACGTAGTAATGGAAATTCTGTTTTTAACAGTTTTTCCTGCGCTCCTTCTGCGGCAATTATTACTTTACAACCTATCTGAAGCAGATATTTAATAATGGGAATGCACCTGGTAGCATGACCAAGTCCCCAATCAAGTGGGGCAACAAGGATTGTAATGTTAATTTTTACTGTCACAGGTAAAACTGCCCGTTTTTTGTACAAAAGAAATTATACTATTTATGAAAAAGAGAAATCAAATATCCGCATTATTATTTTTTGTGGTGGCAATTACTTTAGCAGGTTGCTCAAGCGTTAAATCTGGCCGTGGTTGTGGATGCCCTATGGTACATAAAAGAGCAGTTGGATAATCTTTTTTTACAGATAGTTTCATTGTGCATTTTGATAAATAGAAATTATGAAACCCTCCAATAGAGATTTACTGGTATTGACTAAAGACGTATCGATTGATAGAGTTCAGATGGAGCGTCAGGTAGAGCAGTTGCATAAAATTTTAATAGCCGCAGAGTCTATGCAAAACTTCTGTACGGTAAATGAAATTATTGATTTTAACAGGTATAAGATTATTGACAATCCGGCTAGTATAGCGAGAATGATTAGTCAGAATAAAATCAAACCATTTGTTTTTATCAGCAATAAAAATTGACAAAATCTATCATGATAATGATAAAGCCTCTTTTTGTAAGAGGCTTTATCATTAAAACTATTTTATTGCAATTTGCTAAGTGCTTCTTTCAGTTTTCCCAGCATTTCATCTATTTCTTCTTTTACACAGGTTCCAACACTTAGTCTATACCATGGTGAATGTTTCTCTGCTCCAAATGCATAGAAGGGAACAACCGCCAGTTTGGCTTCGCTCAACAGATAGTCTGTGACCTCTGACTGGGTTTGCAGTCTTTTGCCATCTTTAACCGTTTTGCCGGCAAGATCAAGTTTAATAGTCAGGTAAATAGCTGCTTGTGGAGAAACTGCATCTACAGCGTATCCTTCCAATTTCAGGTTAATAAAGCCTTCATAAATTCTTCTCAGCCTTTCTTCAATCTCTGCTTTAAAATGAAGCAGGTAGCGGTCTACATTTTCGGTTTGCAGCAGGTACTTTGCGGTGGCTTTTTGCTCAGCCATTGGTGCCCATGCACCTATATGACTCAGTATGGCTTTCATTTTTCCTATAATGAATGCGGGGCCGAGAGACCAGCCGACACGTACACCGGTAGCCGCAAAAACCTTAGAGATACCATCTACAAAAATGGTATATTCTTTCATTTCAGGCCGTAAGCTAACAGGGTTAAAATGCTGAATGTCTCCGTAAGTCAGCGTCCAGTACATCTGGTCGTACATGACATACAATTTCTTCTCATTCTCGCCGCGACTGTTATTTTCTGCCAATACCAGGTCACATATTTTTTCAAGTTCTTCTTTACTGAATGTGGTGCCTGTAGGATTTTGAGGAGAGCACAGGCATAATAAGGTAGCGCCTGTAAGATGTGGCCTGATGTCTGCAGCCAAAGGCATAAAGTTGTTCTCAGGCGTTGCTTCGATGAGGCAATGTTGCGCCTCATTCATGTGTACATAGTGATTATTGTTCCAGGAAGGAACTGCATAAACCACCTTATCACCTTTGTCAACAATAGCTTTGAAAATGGTATATATCAGCGGCCGTCCTCCGGCAGCTATTAAAATTTCATTATTGGCATATTCCAGTCCTTCCCGTTGTTTGAGAAAGGTGGATACAGCATTTCTTAACTCAGGAATGCCATCTGCGGGTGGGTAATTGGTAAAATGATGTTTATAAGCATCTATTATCTCATTTTCCAGTTCTTGTGGTATTGGAAAAATGGAAGGGTTAAAATCGCCAATGGTAAAATTATAAATTTTTTCTCCCTGGCGAATACGGTCACTTATTGCATTTCCCAGTTTTACGATTTCCGATCCTATTAAGGTTTCTGACAGTTGGCTTAATTTCATAGTGCAAAAATACTGGTTGAATGGCAATAAATTTTTAAGATTCTTTTCATATCCTTAAAAAATATTTTAAAAAATAGCAGTTTTACATTTAATTGTATAAAGTAGGCACAAATAAAAAATGCTGCGAGTTTCAAAACTATGGCAGCATTTTCATAAGAAATAGAGGCAATGACTATTGCCGCCTCTTTAGCCGTTTTTCTGTTCCTGGTTATATTTTTTTTCTGCTTCTTTCGCCTTTTCAAAGTCAAGCACCACACCGTTTATACAATAACGTAGACCTGTAGGTGGCGGACCATCATCAAAAACATGGCCTAAATGCGCCTTGCACCGGCCACATTGTACTTCTGTACGGTTCATACCATACGTGTTATCAGGGGTGTAGATAATCGCACTTTTGCTGATGGGTTCATAGAAACTGGGCCAGCCACATCCACTTTCAAATTTGGTATCACTCTTAAATAATGCATTGCCACAGGCTGCACAGTAATAGGTACCCACCTCTTTCAGGTCTTCATATTTACTCGACCATGGCCTTTCAGTACCTTTTTCACGGGCAACCTGGTACACCTCAGGAGATAATATTTTTTTCCACTCCTGCTCCGTAAGATTGACTTTGTTACTGTCTGTTTTTGAATAGGCTGGATTATTTTTAGCAGACGAATCCATAGAAATAGTTTTATCAGTTTGAGAATAGCAACCGGTGGAAAGCGCCGTTGCCAATATGATAACAAGATATTTTTTCATAAATGTGTTGTCAGTAAAATTACGTCTAACCAGTACGAATAGTTTTAAAATCTGATGTTTTCTGGGGTCATTAAATAACCATTAACAATAAGTGTACAAGAAAAGGAAATTAAACTGTTAAAGGAAATTAAAATGCCAACCCTTATATTTGCTACTCATTCATGGTAAGTTGCTAATGTTTAATATTATATTGTTTGGACCTCCAGGCAGCGGCAAGGGTACGCAAAGCGAAAAATTAATTAGAAAATACGGATTAAAGCATTTATCTACCGGAGATATCTTGAGGCATGAAATAGCAAGCCTGACCCCATTGGGATTAGAGGCTAAAAATTTTATGGATAAAGGTCAGTTGGTGCCTGATGAAGTGGTTATAGGTATGATCAGTTCTGCCCTTGACAACAACACTGGCGTAGCAGGATTTTTGTTTGACGGATTTCCCAGAACCGAGGCTCAGTCAGAAGCGCTGGATAAACTTTTAAAGCTGAAACAGACAGAAATAGGCGTTGTACTGGCTTTGCAGGTGAGCGAAGAGGAACTGGTAAAAAGATTGCTTTACCGGGGTCTTACCAGTGGAAGAACAGATGATAACAATGAAGAAGTAATAAGGGCGCGAATAGTGGAGTACCATAAAAAAACATCTGCTGTAGCAGATTACTATCGTCGGTTTGATAAAGTGGTCAATATACCAGGCGAGGGTAGCGTAGACGAAATATTTAATAGCCTTTGTGCAGAAATAGACAAAAGAAAATAATTTTTACAATCGATACCAACTGCGGGCCTTTCGAAAACCGAAAGGCTTTTTTTATGTACCATTGTCAACAGCACCTCAAAATGTGGGGTTTGATATGGGACGAATAAGAAAGTATCGCCCAGTTATTGCTGTAAGCCATTATGATTATTCCTCCACTACAGCACTGGTTGGTACTATTCATCTTCATAATTTTCCTGGTTATTCCAGTGTATTGCACCAAGGTATAATTGGTAAATTTATTGAAGAAAGAATAGGTGTAGAGAAAACTTTTAGGTCTATTTGTTGGCCACATTGCTAAAAATGGAGGCACAACAATTATAATAATAAAAAAAAGCAATTATGATTACAGAAGTCAAAGAGGGATATGTTAAGACGGAAAAAGAACATGGCATTGCCACCATTGAATTTTATCATCCTCAAAGTAATTCATTGCCTATAAAATTGCTTGAAACACTGGCACATACCATACATAGTGAAGGGGTAAATGCTGACACCAGAGTCATAATACTAAAATCTACAGGAGAAAAAATATTTTGTGCAGGTGCCTCATTTGATGAACTGGAATCTATAAATACACAACAGGAAGGACAACAATTTTTTAATGGATTTGCCAAAGTCATAAACGCTATGCGCAAAGCTCCGCAGTTTATTATAGCACGAATTCATGGCAAATGTATAGGTGGCGGCGTAGGCATAGCCGCATCAGCAGATTATGCAATAGCTACTCAGGGCGCAGATATAAAACTCAGCGAGTTAGCAGTGGGCATAGGGCCGTTTGTAGTTGGCCCGGCAGTGCAACGAAAAATAGGATTATCCTCTTTTTCACAACTGGCAATAGATGCAGGCACGTGGAGATCAGCAGACTGGGCACGTAGAAAAGGGTTATATGCAGAGCTTCACCCCGATATTTTGGGTATGGACGATTCTATAGAAAGGCTGTCTTTTACACTTTCACACAGCAATCCAGATGCCATGAGAGAACTTAAGGAAGTGTTTTGGAAAGGTACAGAAGACTGGGACAGACTACTTAAAGAAAGGGCAGCTATTAGTGGCAAGCTGATATTAAGTGAATATAGCAAAGAGTTCATCAGAAAATTTAGGAATTAAATAAAGTATTGACACGCAAACTTCTAAAATAATCCTGTTTTTGGTGAGAAGCATTGAAGGCGTTTACATCTCAATAGTTATTTTGGAAAGCAGGATGTGTTTTTGATTGTGAATCAACAAGCACATCATGCTGCAGACTTTTGATATCTCTGTACTACACAAACTCTTCTCCCCTGTCACGGGCTAATAGAGGTCTCGTCATCTTTTGCAAAATGCCATAGTATCACCGCAGAAAACAAAAATGTCAGGCAGAAAAATTATCTTTGCAGCATGAACATGCCTGCACAAACAGCAGATATTTTTGAATTGTTGAGCAAGGGTCAGTTTATATGCTCAAATAGTGTAGAAGATAGTAGCAGAAAACTTTTTAATATTATTGACGACAATTTTGAGGAGTTATACACTTACTTCTCTGCAATAGGTTTTAAACTCGAAAAAGGCGATGAATATTTTTATTTCTCGCGTGAAGAACAACGGGCAGACCTGGAGCGAAAAATAGAACAAGTCTACCGTTGGATAGATGTACTTGATTTTTTTAAAACTTTCAATAATGGTTTTGGTCCGGGTTACCGGTTTACTGCCAGCGATGTTATCAGTCAGATGAAAGTAGATGCCAGTCTAAACGATAAATTACAAGGCATGCGTAAACTTGCCGGTGATGGTACCCATCGCGAAAGGGTGCAGCGGATAATAGACGAGATGGAAAAGTATGGAGTAATTGAACTGGAAAATGAGATTACCGAACAGTATAAAGTGTTGTCATCTTTCAAATACCTGGAGCAGTTAATTGTAAGTATTTATATATCGGAGGAGGTGAAGGAAGAGATGGGATAATACTCCGGAATATAGCACCCAATTTCTTTTCAATGCATTACTATTGTTAATTCAACAACCCTTTTTTGAAAAAAGAAACCCAAAGTGGCTGTAAGGCGTTGCACAAAGATTTGCCGACGAACGTACTGCGACGCAACAATGAATCATCTGTGATGAATTGCCTGTAGCATAATTCTTCTTTTTTACACGTAACAATTACTGCAGTTTCGTCTGTCGCGTATTAAAGTTACTTTTGCCGACTGTTTTGTATGTGTTTCAAACAATCAGTAACCACCCATTTATATTTTGATATTGAGGAGAGATAAGCATGAGATTTCTTAATAAAGTAGTTTTTATAAATAGTGCCACCATTCGCTACGCCGAGGTTATGGTAAATGGTAATGTGCACCTGATAGGTACGCAGGGTGTTGGTAAGAGTACATTGCTGCGGGCTGTACTGTTTTTTTATAATGCCGATACGCTAAAACTCGGTATCAGTAAGGAGAAGAAAAGTTTTGCAGAATATTATTTTCCGTACCAGAATTCGTACCTGGTATATGAGGTATCACGTGAGACAGGGCCCTATTGCATCATTGCATTTAAAAGTCAGGGAAAAGTTTGCTTTCGTTTTTTGGATGCAGGTTTTGACCGAAAGTATTTTTTGACAGATGAAGGACTCGCTTTTGACAAGTGGGAAGATAACCGGCAGACGCTGGACTCTGACAAGGTTTTTTATAGTAATAAGATTGACCGTTACGAAGATTACAGGAATATTTTGTATGGCAATTTCGAAGGCATGAAGCGTGACTTTGGACGATTTGCTTTATTGCAAAGCAGGCAGTACCAAAACATTCCGCGTACTATTCAAAATGTATTCCTCAACTCAAAGCTGGAGGCAGAGTTTATTAAGCAGACAATTATTATGTCGCTCAATGAAGAAGATATTTCGATAGACCTGCAAAGTTATACGCATCACCTGAAAAATTTTGAAGAGCAGTTGGCCGACATCCACCAGTACAAGCAGGCATCGGTGCAGAAGCAGGCGGACAATGTAGTGAAACTGCACCTCGCTATCCGTCACCTCGAAAAAGAGAAGAACCGGCACGCACTTCACCTGTCATGGGCAGCAGCAAATGTGGAGCGACTAATACCAAAACTGTACGACAAAAAAGAAAAAGCACAGTCTGAAAAAAACAGTATTAATCAAAAGGCTGAAGGTGCTGCAACACGATTTAGAAATAAGGCAGAAAAAATACGTGGCGAAATAAGTGTATTGGACAATGACCTGAAACGAGCAAAAGATAAAACAGACTATTACACCCAATTGAATATAGAGCAGTTGGTCATTTTAGTGAGTAACAAAAAAGATTTTGAAGCTGAGTTTAACCAACTGGCAAAAGAGCGCGAATTGCTGACCGCACACTTTGGAGAGGTATCGCAGAAGTATGATGCTTTGTTGCAGACATTGGAGAGTGGACTGAAGCGATTTGAGCAGGAGAAAAATGCCGAACGTTTGCAGTTTCGCCACCAAGCAATGACAGATGAAAAAGCCGCCCGAAAGTGGCTTGATAAAAATATATCAGAGGTTCGTCAAAACAATATGCAGGCCGTAGACCAAGCTAAAAAAGGATTGGAACAGCAGAAACAGTCAGTTGTGAACGAACGGCTGAAGAAAGAATCCATAAAGCACAAACGGTTTTTTGAAAATGAAATAGCGGAGACACAACAAAACATGGTGCAATGGAACTTGTCGGTAAAGCAGGCGCAACAACAGGTCGCTTACTTAAAAAGCCGGGAAGAAACCCTGAAGAAGCAATGGGAACTGGACGAGGCAAGCGTTAATCAGAACACCGAAAGAAGGCAGGAGAAATTACAAGACAGCCTTTCCTTGTTAAAGCAGCAGACACAGGAGATAGATAGTAAAATCCAAAACAGTGAAGATTCATTTTATGGCTGGTTAAACAGAAACAAAGAAGGCTGGGAAAACAACATTGGCAAAGTTTGTAGCGATGAAGTATTGTTTAGTAATGCTTTAGAACCAAAAAATGCAGAATCTACCAGTAATAATCTGTACGGCGTACAGGTAGACCTCAATGAAGTAGACGTAAGGGTGAAAACACCGGCAAATTATGAAGCCGAGAAGAATGTATTGGAACTGGAGTTAACCAGGCAACAAAAACAATTGAACGACTTGCAGCAACAACAGCAGGACCAGTTAGATAAGTTGCGCAGGAAGTACCAGCCACAAATTAAAGAGTGTAAAGACGGCAGTATAGAGCAGCAATATAAACTGGAGCAGGAAAGCCACCAGTTGCAGCAGGCACAATTGCAGAAGAAGGATTTGGAAATAAAAGCTTTGGATAAGAAAAAGAAAGCAATGACCAGTGTAGATGCAGCAATTGCAGCAGCCAACGAAGCGATGGTGGTGGCAGAGCAGTCATTGCGGGAAGCAGAAAATGAAGTGCATAAACAGGTAAGGGCAAAAGAAAAGGAATTTGACAGACGTGTTTATGTCATTGAGAAAAGTGTAAAAGATGCTGAAGAGGCTATAGAAGAAAGCCTTCAGCAATCTAAAAGCGATTACCTGGAGCAGAAAGAACAAGTACTGTTGCGGCAACAAGCAGAGTTGCAAGGTAAGGGCGCAGATACTAAACGCATTTCTGCTATTGAGCAACAATTGAATGAATTGCAGCGCAAACTGTTGCAAATAGAAAAGAACAGAGACACTGTAGCAGAATATAAAAAAGACAAGCGTGAACTGATAGACAAGACGGATGAGTTTAAAAGTCGCAAAGCAAACCTTGAGCAACAATACCACAACGAAGAGCAGAAACACCAATTGCAAAAAGAAACCTTTAGACAGGAACTGCTGTTGACCGATGAACGGCTAGAGCAAATAAAAGAACAATTGCAGCAGGCGGAAGAAGACAGCAATGCTTATGATGCATTTACAGTGACAGAAGTTTTTAACAGTATCGAATCGATTTATAAAGACGAAAAGGATATTTATAAAACAGATAGGCGTTGCAAAAATTTGATTGACGAAATTAACAGCGCCTATTATACCGCCTTAAAAAGACTGGGTGATTTAAAGGAAGGCATTAATAAATTTTTAGGCAATTTCTCTGTGCAAAACATCTTTAACTTTCAAACCAATCTTTTAGAAAGGCAGGAATATCTTGACTTTGCCGAACAATTAAACGAATTTATTAACAACAGTAAAATAGAAGAATTTGAGAAAAGGGTGAATGAAAGGTTTGCGACCATCATTCATTCTGTTGGTAAAGAAACCGGCACATTAATGTCAAAAGGCGGTGAGATACAAAAAGTCATTACATCTATCAATAACGATTTTGACAATAAAAATTTCGTAGGTGCTATTCGCAAGATAGAACTACGCCTCGATGAAAGCGCCAACAAGGTTGTGCAGTTATTATTGCAGATAAAAAAATTTAACGACGAGCATAGTTTCGACCTTGGCGGCATGAACCTTTTTTCATCTACAGACCAGGATAGTAAAAACAAAAAAGCTTCCGATTTATTAAAGCAGCTTGGCAGGGCCATTGGTGAATATAAGAAAGAAGCCATCTTATTATCTGATTCCTTTGAGCTAAAGTTCAGGATTGAAGAAAATCAGAACGACACAGGTTGGGTAGAAAAACTGTCAAATGTTGGTTCAGAAGGAACAGATGTGTTGGTAAAAGCGATGATTAATATTATGCTGCTAAATGTGTTTAAAGAAGGTGCATCAAAACGCTTTAAAGATTTCAGGCTGCATTGTATGATGGACGAGATTGGTAAGCTGCATCCCAACAATGTAAAAGGTATCTTGCAGTTTGCCAACGATCGAAATATAAACCTGATTAATGGCTCTCCAACAGAGACCAATGCCCTTGATTATAAGCATATTTATAAGCTGGAAAAAGATAGTACCAGGCACACACGCATTAAGCGGATTATTACAAATTATGCGTTGTAGGCCTGCTATAAAAGCTTAAATCTATCGTGTGAACGCATTTTTTTTAAACTCATATCAGTGTTAAAAAAAGGGGTGGTTTTATGGATGAAAGCATATAAAGCCAACCTGTTTTTAACCAGGAGTGAAGTAATTTTTCGTTGCTTTTCTCAAGCAAAAAAAATTCTTTGCTGTTCACTTCAAAGTGTAAGAATAAACTGGTCTCCGGTCTGCCTGATTAGTTGCCAGAATGTATAATCAATATCATCACCTGCTACGCGTATAGCTTTTACTATTGGCCTGTCTACGCCTTCGTCAGCCATCATGCGGGGAGGCAAATAGGTTTTTTCATTAAAATTTTTTGGATTAATTTCTATATAATTTTCTATATAATTTTCTATAGAATTTTCCATATTTATTATTCGGCTAAATTGTAAGTAATTATAAATTTTCTAATTATTTTAATCCTATACTTTTAACTAAGCTATTTAAGAATTATGAAGCTCTCTCTTACCACAGCCACTAAACTCCTATCATTAATACAAAAAGAATCTCCCGTTCCTTCATCATCGGTGCAGGGGGCTATTGTACAAAAAATGATTGATGATGGCGTTGTACAAAAAATACAAAGTGGCAGAACAAAAGCTTTGTTGTTTGTTAGAGACATTTATGCTTTGAAAGCTTATTTACTCAATCATTTTGGTATAAACAACCTGGAAGAATATATAGATAAGTTGTCTTCAGAAGCGCTGATGCGTAGTGAAGCGATAGCGGTTTCTGGAAACTCAAAACTAAAAGCTGTCAGAACGTTCAAAGGTTTTCTGGTTAATTGTTATTTGCCGGTTGAGGCCACTTTACAGGGAAAAACTTTTGATGTAAGTCCTGCGGTTGGCAGTTTTACGTTTATCTATAATTATGAAACTTTTGTTCCTGCTGCAGGCGTCACAATTGTTGGTGTTGAAAACCCTGAGAACTTTAGATTTGTAGAGAGGCAGCAGTATCTTTTTGAAAATATCCTGCCTTTGTTTGTCAGCAGGTACCCGCAAAGCTATGATTTGCCGAAGTGGTTACAATCCATTTCCAACCAGTATCTGCACTTTGGCGATCTTGACTTTGGGGGAATTAGTATTTATTTAAACGAGTATAAAAAATATTTGACTTCTAAAGCTTCATTTTTTATACCCAAAGACCTTGAGCAACTTTTAGACAAGTATGGCAACAGGGAGTTATATAATAAGCAACTGCATCTGGCCAGGCGACTTTCTTCTTTAGATGAACCGGAAGTTGATCGGTTATTACAATTATTTCATAAGTATAAAAAGGTTTTGGAGCAGGAAATTTTTATAAAGTAGAGGGTTTTTTACTGGTCAAAATTACTTCTCTTTAAATGCCTTTGGTGTTACCCCAAACTTTGATTTGAAAACGGTAGAGAAATAGGCGGGTGATGAAAAACCGACTTTATAAGCAATTTCGCTAATGGTCATTTCTTCGTGCTGCAAAAGATACTTGGCTTTTTGCAACCGGCTGTTGAGAATATAGTCATTTACATTGATGTTTAGTAAGGCTTTTACCTTTCTATATAATTGCACCCTTGATACGCCTAGATTTTTACAAATTTCTTCAACGTTAAACTCTTCATTTGACAGGTTACTTTCTACCAGTGAGGTAAATTCATTTACAAACTTTTTATCTAATTTGCCAGACGTTTGTGTTTTTAAATTAGAAGGTAGTTCACTGGTAAAATGCTCCTTCAATATAGCCCTGTTAGATAGCAGGCTTTGAATGGCTTGTAGCAGAAATTGAATATTAAAAGGCTTGGTAATATACACATCCACCTTATTTTTCATGCCTTCAATCTGGTGTTCTATATTTGTTTTACCAGTGAGTAAAATAATAGGAATGTGAGAGGTGCGTATGTCAGTTTTAATAATGTTTGCTATTGTCAAACCATCTTTGCCGGGAATAACCACATCGCTGACAATTAAATCAGGAACGGTATCAAAAGCCTGCTGAAGGGCAGATTGACTATCGCACGCTTCTAATACTTCATACTGCTGTTCGAGTTTGTTTTTGAGAAATGCTCTTAGTTCTGCATTGTCTTCCACCAGCAAAATTGAGTAGTCATTTTCTTTTTTAATGCCCTTCACATCATTTTTGACCATTTGTTCCTGTTCAAATTCGGTGGTATATACTTTCTCGTCTTCATAAAATACAACAGCGTCTTCCTTCGTGTTTTCCCAATCCTGTTTTTCAAGATGGTCGTTTCCCAGCAGCAGTTTTATTTCAAATGTTGTTCCTTTCCACTTTTTGCTGTTTACAGATATAGAACCTTTGTGTAGTTTAATAAGCTCTTTTGACAAGGCAAGCCCAAGTCCTGAGCCTTTGTGGTTTTCATATTCTCCCTGGTAAAAGAGTTCAAAAGCATGCTCAGAAACTTCCTCTGCCATGCCTATTCCATTGTCTTCCACTTTTATAACGGCCTCCTGACCATTATCGCTTTTATTGATAAAAACATGTATAAAACCACCTTCTTTAGTAAACTTAAAAGCATTGGACAAAAGGTTGAAGATAACCTTATCAAGCATATTCAAATCAAACCATGCCTGTAACTGTCTTTCATTTGTAAACATTCTCAGGTCAATGTTTCTTTTAAGCGCAACCCTTTTGTAAGAGTCCATAATATCGGCTACAAAGGAAATTAGATCATTTTCAGAAACTTTTAATTTCATTTTATCAAGCTCAATTTTTCTAAAATCCATCAGCTGGTTGATCAGCCTTAGCAGCCGGATAACATTTTTGTGGATCAAATTGAGGTTTTGTACCTGATTGTATTGATTCTTACTACTGGCCAATAATTCTTCTAAAGGACCTAATATTAGGGTTAAAGGCGTTCTAAACTCGTGAGAAAGATTTGTAAAAAAGTTGACTTTTGCTTCATTGGCTTCCTGCGCTTTGGCAGACATTTCTTCTATCTTGTTTTTTTGCTCCAGTATCTCCGTATTTTGCAGGTGTAGTTGTTGGTTGATTTTTCTGTTTAGGCGCAAAGAGTAAAATGCAATTGATCCAAAAGACAATGCCAGTATCAGCGAAAAAACCAGGATATGTAAAAGGTTTTGCTGGCTCTTGTATAATGTTTGTTGTTCTTCCAGTATCTTTTGTTGCCGTTCTAAATCGTGTTGCAG
>Ga0181466_1000286_pt1 | contig 18619 bp, 14 predicted proteins | sample InSIn4gowninarea_FD_119078 | JGI IMG/M metagenome (GOLD analysis project Ga0181466, IMG submission 119078) | Clean room microbial communities from NASA Spacecraft Assembly Facility at Jet Propulsion Laboratory, Pasadena, California, USA -... ... | reverse complement strand
CTATTATTAATATAGAAGGTTTAATGGGAGTTCTAGAGGAAATGATCCAAGAAGGTGACTCCTTAGAAGATATTCAAGCCGTAATAACCCGCTCCCACAGATCAGCGTGGGACGACCCGTAGGAAATCCGCCCCCCGTAATTTCGTCCAAGCCCTGGATACCCGTTTTTGATTTAGGTAACTGAAAAGTTGTTAGGGATAAAGTCATGGTGTTAGTAACAATAATTAGTCATAAAAGGCAACAAAACTTAAGTAGAAAAATATAGAAGGATTAATGGTCTATAGAAATCATCAAGAAAAACAATAAGTGAAACTTACCACTTAGCTGCTGCAATATACTTACTTAATATCAGTATTTATAGTTATAAGTAAGTGTTTATACAGATTATAAGCACGGGAATAGAGAATAGTAAAAACAAAACGAGCAGCAAGCAGGCGAAGGATACTAGATGCTAAAAGCAAACTTCGAAAAAATATTACTTGTAAAACTGAATACATAACTTTGAGGTGTGTTGAAAAAGGAAGGCATTTAATTTTCTTAATTGTTGGAGTGGATTTGTTCAAATTTTACCGGAATTACATAGTTTAAGCTTGAAGGCCTTCTTATAGGATTGTCATACATTTCAACATACTTTAAGATTTCGGTTTGGGCATCTGCTCTGCTTTATCTTGAGAAACGCCATCCTGCATCAATTCTGCCTTAAAACGGTTGAAACAGAACTCCATAAAGATATTATTATACAGATTATCAGTCCGGCTCATACTCTGGATGCATTTTTATCAGCCATCAATTTTCGAAAAGCATTGCCTGCATATTGTCCGCCTCGGTTGGAATGGTTATTATTCTTTTGCAGATGAATTGGGCATGTAGCGGTAAGTAAATTACAAACTTTTTTTTGCCAGGAAAAGAAAAACTAGCCTTGGAAGGCGAAGAACTGTAAATAGGAATGAACTTACTTAAAGAAGGGAAAAAGACCTAAGATAGGTACAATTGTTTTGGATGCTTTGGTCAGTTATGGGATGCTGCATAGATTGCATCATTGTCCGCGACCTCTGCCACCACGCTTTTGATTTTGACGAATATCTCTCATTTCCTCCATCATGGCTTTTCGCGCATCTATCTTTATTTGAATGGCGCGTTCGGAAGCTTCGCTTTCCGCCAGACGCTTTTTCTGATCTTCCGATAACGGTAAGCCTTGCCCGACACGTGGACTGTCCGGCTCTCTTGCGGGTTTAGGGTTATTCTTTTGATCGTATTCATCGGCTAAAGACTGATAAGATTGTGCTATACTCCTGGCATCTTCCATCTCGTCCTTTAATGCTTCATTCCTGGCGTTATTAACAGGTGTATTATCATTAGGAGGCTCGGGGTTTTTGGGAAATTGCTGTTCTTTGCTGCCGTTTTTCTCTTCCTGACGTTTAAACCGGGTTTCAGGGGCCTGGGTGAGATCTTGCGCGTTATCCTCATGCTGTTCTTTTCGCACTTCGGCCATACCGTGCCGAAATCCTTGCAGATAAGGGCCTTTTGCTTCTTTCAGCAATTCTTCTTTATCCAACCTTTTATAGTCTGGATTAATGCCGAACTTTTCTATAGTATAAGCATCATTAAAGCCTCGAATAAATTTTTGTTCTTCCTCTTTAGCCAGTTCCATCTCTAAAAGGTGTTATGGGTATGTTTCTCTAAATACAAATCAATTGAATCGCTGTCGTATAAAGTCAGTCCTGGCAAAGGCTGGGTGAAACGAATAAGGCTTTTGTCTTTTAACTCATGTAATTGGATGGTACTGGTAATTCCTAATATTTGCATGGCATCTTCCGGTGAAAGCCATTTATTCCGACTGATGCCCAATTTCTGTTTTGTTTCCATTGCCAACTTTTTGACAAATTCGTAAAACTCAGCTTCTTCTTGAATATTGACATTCATAATATGAATATAAGAAATTCTTGGTGAATAATTATCTTTCAAGCTAATAGATTCATGATTAGCAGCTTATAACCATAAATATTCGGGGATTGCGGCTATTAACATGGAAGCATTCTGAAGAAACAGAATAACAAAACCATTCACATTTAGACAATGCGCTCTAAAAGCGCACATCAAATCAGTACAGCATTAATCTACTTAAAACTCAACCACCGCATCTAAAGCATCATCAGCATCTTTATTAATGAAGTTGGATTGATAACCAATAGTAGTTTTAATATCAGAATGCCGATAAAGCTTCTGCAACATTTGAACAGGAATTTTATCGCCGGAAATATTACCGAAGGTATGCCGGGCTATATGCATAGTTAGTTTATGTGTAATCTCTGCCTGAGGGGCAACTTGTTCTCGAAGAAATTTATCAATCCGACTAGCCGTAAAAGCAATCCGACGCTGCACAATAAATTTATTTGATAAATCAGCTAGCGTTTTTAATTCTGGGAAGATCAAATCATCTTTCCCTTGCTTATCCATCTTATATTGTTCTAATATCGCCAAGGCTTTTTTCGGCACCTTTAAAGAACCGGGTTTGAGGTTTTTGCCCATTGTATAATAAAGCCGATCCTTTTTAAAGTCCGACCATTTCAGGCGCAATAAATCCGATACCCGCATCCCGGCAAAGTAAAAAGAGATTAGCCAAAGATTTCGGGCGTGGTGATAGTTGGAATTGGGTAAATGGACAGCTTCCAGTCTCTTCACATCTTCCACCGACAGTCCGACCTTATTAGATTCAGGAAATTTGATGCTGATTTTTCCTTTGCCAAAAGGATAGTATTTAGTCTCAATCGCACCTTCCTGAATTGCTTGGCTGAATACCGACCGGATAACAACGAAATGATTAAGAATGGTTCTTTCGCTAATTTCGAGTTTGGTATGCAAGTAATGCCTGAATTGCTTTAACAGCGATTCTGTTATATCCGGGAAGGTAATATCCGAGCCATCCATAAAATCTCTAAAATGCCGAATACGGGGTTTATCAGCCGTATAGCGATTATATTTACCCGCTTCTTTTAATGTCGCCAAATAGATATCTGCCTGTTTAAAAAAGCTTGTACCGCTATTTGGTTTAACTTTTTTCATCATGGTTTTAGAGGAAACATTGGCATGATTGGTTTCTAACTCAATCGCTTTGTCCGATGCTTCCGCAATTTTTTTTATCAGCAGATTATTTAATCGCACGGAATTGGGATGCGATTTTTTCACCCGTTGCTTGGTTGGGTCCCAATCTGAAGCTAAAACATGGTAGCCTAAGTGAATAGTGGAAGTTTTTCGGTCCTTAGTAATCCTCATTACCAAAGGGGAACTACCGTCTTTATTGACGAGTTTGCGCAGGGTGATCTTTACCGTAGCCATAATTTTTGTCAAACATTTGTCAAACAAAGTACGGTTTCTTATGGTCTAAAACAAATTTATATGGCGTAAAAAATGCGTTTAAAAGCTATTAAAGCACATTTTGATACATATCAATACAAGAATCCAAGGACTGAAAATCCTTGTGTCGTTGGTTCGATTCCAATCATCACCACCAGCTTAAAAAGCCCTTTAGGTTTTCTAAAGGGCTTTTTTTATTTCTTTTCGACTAAAGCAAAAACTTGTGGGTTTTATTTACTACAATAATACTTAAACATTTAACCATTAGAGGTGTTTATAATGTTACCAACAATTAAATAACTAATTCTAAATAATAAACCACCATCACCTTTTGAAATCGTCTTCCTAGCAGCCTTTAATTCGAGAGAAACCTACTTGAATGAGCGTTTAGAGAAGATTTATTAAGCCAAGAAGTAAATAAATGCCTTTACTAGGACTGTTAATGAAAGGCTTAGTACTGAATATGAATGAAGCCAGCGTTAGGTAAACTATTTCCTAAATGGTCGAAAATTATGCTTTTGGTGTGTTGAAATAGGATAGTGATTGTTCAGCCTTAAACTTGCATTTTGACCTTTTCAAAGGCTCTATTTACTTTAATATAAGGATATATAATAACTTTGATGTCATAGGAGGTTTGTTAATAAAAAGTTAGTTGTTCAAATCATATTATAAAATCTAATCTATCTCGCCTAATGATTGATGGTACATTGATTGTCTAGTCCGGAAATACGTTGACCAGAAATCTCACGAAACGACGGAATATTGGGATGGGAAAATACCTGGTAGTTACCAATCTTTTTTACAGAATATGGATCTCAAAAGCGTATCTCGTCTATAAAATAAAGATTTTAATCAATAAGATGAGTTAGTAAATAAGTTATAGCGACTACTTAGAACAGGGGAAAGTAAACCTTAAAGGTAGAGCCTTTGCCCACCTCACTTTCAACGGTAATCTTGCCCCCGGCATTATCAATAATTCTTTTTACAATATACAATCCCACGCCACTCCCTTCCACATGATTATGTAAGCGTTCAAACATGGTAAATAGCTTCTCTTCATACTTTAGGTCAATACCTAGCCCATTGTCTTGAACGGCCAGCATTACGTAATCTGTCCTCTTCTCTAGGCTAATTACAACAATGGGGCTTCTTTCCGGAGAAGCATACTTAATCGCGTTGCTAACCAGATTGTAGACAATACTTTGAAAATTCTTTTTTGAAAATTGCAACTCTTGGCAATCGGAAAGGTGAACAATTACTTTTGTTTGCGATTGTAAAATGGCTTCCTTCAAACCGACTTTTACATCCTCAATAATTTCTTGATAATTTATAATTTCTGCCTGACTCGAAAAATTTTTCTGCACCTTAGCAATCTCTGTTAGATTCAGGATAATGTTTTTAAACCGGGAAATAGAACTTGTTATGCGGGTTATTACGGCTTGAATATCTTCTAAGGAGTCACCTTCTTGGATCATTTCCTCTAGAACTCCCATTAAACCTTCTATATTAATAATAGGCGACTTTAAATCATGGGAAGCGGTATAAACAAAGGTGTCCAGGTCGTTATTGGTGCGCAGTAAGGCTTGATTATTTGCAAATAATTCTTCTTTCGCTTGGGTTAGCCGTTCGAGTTCCTTCTGTTCCGAAAGATTGGTAATGATTAATCCGAGCACTTTATCTCCCTTACTTTCGATGGTGGTTAAAGAAATATACACGTGCACGGCCTCTTCTGGAAGCGGTTGTAAAATAAATTCTTTCTTGGTGGGCTGCTGCCATCCTTGCGTAAACACTTGTTCAAACATGGGTAGGTATTCCCGGTAAAGAAATCGGTGAAAAGGCGTACCAATTACTTCACTTAAGGGCAATTGAACGAGTTGCGCAAAATGCGCATTGGCGTAAAGTATCAAACCTTCTTGGTTGAGGGTAACGGCCCCCTCACTCATATTCTCTACTAATATCCGGTATGTTTGCTCGGCACCCTCCAGGGTAAATATTTTGGTCACTCCGTTGTCTTGAATGGCTAAGGCATCCACCGAGCCGGTCCGGATAGCGTCTATGGTATCTTCAGCTACTTGTAACTGATAACGCAAATCCGCTAACTCTTTCTCATAATCTTGGCTAGATTTAGGCGCGTAATTTTGGTTTAACTCTAAAGGCACGGGTTAAAAAATAAGGTTTGTTAATCTTGTTTACGCAAGTCCAGTCCTAACAACACTTTTTCGGTATTCGACATATCGCCAATCAATCTTCTTAAAGGATGAGGAAGCTGTTTGATGAGGGTAGGCGCGGCAATAATTTGCTCTCCTTCTGCTAAAGTAGGTTGTTGAAAGATGTCAATTACTACCAGTTCGTATCTTCCCTGGAGGTGCTGCTCGCAAATGTTTTTTATGTTCTCCACGGCTCGTCTGGAGTTCGGGGTCATGCCCGTTATATATAACCGCAACACGTATTTTTCATCTGCGGGAGGCCTTAACCACTCGTCCATACTCTCCGTTATCTCACTCATGCGTAATGGGTTTTGATGTCTAATCCTACTAATACCTTTTCCTGCTTGGATAGGTCGCCGATTATTTTGCGGATAGGCAACGGGACTTTTTTTACTAAAGTGGGAATGGCCACGATTTGATCCCGCTCCGCTAGTTCCGGATGTTTGAGTAAATCAATAATTTCAATGGAGTACTTTCCTTTTAAATGTTCTTCGCAGTATTTTTTTAAATTGGTCAGGGCGGCAATCGATTTCTGGGTTTGCCCGGCGACGTACAACCGTAATTCAAAAAACTCTTCTTTATCTTCCGTCATTAATAATTAGTTTAATATTTTTTGAATTTACTGGTGAATCGTCTGGGATCCCACCGCTTTGGTGCCGTTAGAGTTGAGTTGCCGGGCCGAGCCAACCAATACATTTCCCGTTGTGTCAGTTGCTACCTCCACAAGGTGTAATCCGTTATCATCAATAATAAACTCTCTTACTTTATTTGAATGATGCATTCCCCGGGATTTAAGTACGTATAAGCCGCGGTTGCGCTCACCGTTGGCTTCCAGGTCCCGCACCATCAACCAGGTATCAATTAAAGAAGAAATACCCTCATCTTCTGGATCCAGTAAGTCTGAATTTTTAATTTCCGAGATAAACATTGCCGTTATACCTTCTGACTTCAAGAAGTAAATCAACCGGGTAAGCATCGCTTTTACCTCCTTACAAGAAGCTACGGTCCGCAGGTTAGTGATAGGATCCACAATAACTACCGCCGGTTTAAAGGCTATGATGGCTTTGTGCATGGCGACCAGATGCATCTCCAGTCCGTAAACCGTCGGACTATTTGCCTGAAATTTTAATAGATCCGCCTCGGCGTACGCTGATAAATCCAAACTGATCGAGGCCATGTTCCGGATAATCTGATCCGGAGATTCTTCGAAGGCAAAGTAGAGGCAACGCTTTTGTTGCGCACATATTTGGTTCGCGAAAAAAGCAGCAATACTGGTTTTTCCCGTGCCCGCAAATCCCGAAACCAGGATGCTACTCCCCCGGAAATAACCGCCACTGCCTAGCATCTCATCTAAGGCCGGTATACCCGAAGAAAGAATCTGGCGACTAGCGGTATATTTTAATTCTAAGGAAGTAGTTGGTAATACCGAAATACCCTCTTCATCAATTAAGAAAGGATATTCATTGGTACCATGAACCGTTCCCCGGTATTTAACGATCCGTAGCCGGCGCGTAGATACCTGATCAATTACCCGGTGGTCTAGCAATATAACGCAATCGGATACATACTCTTCCAACCCTTGTCTAGTAAGGGTACCTTCGCCTCGTTCTCCCGTGATAACCGCGGTAACTCCCCGGTCTTTGAGCCACCGGAATAATCTTCGGATTTCGGAACGCAGGATAGCTTGGTTATTCAGACCGGAGAATAAGGTTTCTATGGTATCCAGTACTACTCTCTTAGCACCAACGGCATCAATGGCGTAGCCCAGGCGAATAAAAAGACCTTCCAGATCATATTCCCCGGTTTCTTCAATCTCACTTCGTTCCACGTGTACGTGGTCGATTTTTAATTTTTTTTCAGCTACTAACGTATTTAAATCAAAACCCAATGAAGCAACGTTGTAAGCCAGCTCTTCTTTCGTTTCCTCAAAAGCCATAAAAACGCCCGGTTCGTCAAACTCCAAAATGCCGCGAATTAAAAATTCCATGGCCATTAAGGTCTTGCCACAGCCCGCACTCCCGCAGATCAGCGTGGGACGACCCGTAGGAAATCCGCCACCGGTAATTTCGTCCAAGCCCTGGATACCAGTTTTTGATTTAGGTAACTGAAAAGTTGTTAGGGATGAAGCCATGCAGTTAACAAGAATAATAGGTTATAAGTGGGTTAGCAAAAATTAAGTATAAAGTAAGAAAATAACCGAAGCTTATTCCTTTATCGAAATGCTGGCAAAACAATAAGCAATATTTTCTTTCTTGACTTCTGCAATATACTTATTATTAATATTTATAGCTATATACTCTTGTAGAAGTAAGTATTTATACAGATTAGAAGCTGGGGAAAGCAGATAAGAGAAAAACAAAGTAGATAGAAAGTAGGTAGAAGTTAGAGTATTTTTATATAGCTTAATACGTTAATTTGTCCTGATACATAATATTATCCTATTGGACTTGCAACAAAAAAGCGGACAATATATTAAGCGGCTAAGGGTTGATAATTCAGTAGTTCTTCCATTTGAGTTGGAGTACGATAGCCTAAAGCTGAATGCATCCTTTCTCGGTTGTAAAAGACTTCGATGTATTCAAATATTGCCATAGCTGCCGCTTGTTGATTTTCAAATCTGTTCCCATAGACACATTCTGTTTTCAGGGTCTTGAAAAAGCTTTCTGCCACCGCATTGTCCCAGCAGTTGGCCTTCCGGCTCATGCTTTGTCTAATTAGAGAATAGGCTTGCAGTTCATTTCTAAATTCATCACAGGCATACTGTACCCCTCGGTCAGAATGAAAAATTAAAGACTGAGTTACAGGTCGGTTTCCAACGGCCATTTTAAAAGCGGCCAGGGTCGTATCACTTGCTTTCAAGGTTTGACTCAAGGCCCAGCCTATTACTTTTCGGTCTGCTAAGTCTAACACCACCGTCAGATAAAGCCAACCAGCCAATGTTCTGATGTAGGTGATATCAGATACCCACGCTCGGCCGGTAGCGGTAGCGGTAAAATTACGGTCTAGCAGATTCTCACTCATGGCATAATGGTGTTTTGAATCAGTCGTTACTTTGAACCTTCTTTTCCGCTTGGCCCTAATCTGAGCTTGTTTCATCAGACGAGCTACTCTGGGTCGGGATACAACCACCTTTTTAGCTTTTAGAGCTTCATAAATCCGGGGGCTGCCATAGCGCTGTTTACTTTTCTGATGAACCTGCTGGATTAAAACCAGTAAGTTTTCATTCTCCTGAGCTCTTTTGGAGACAGAACCTTTCAAGTAATCATAATAGCCGCTTCTGCTCACTTGGAACACTTTACACATCTTCTCTGGCCGGAAATCTGGAGCTGTGTTTACTTATAAACTGGTGGATTTCCCGTCTCCCCTGGAGAAGATGCTGATGGCCTTTTTTAGAATATCTCTTTCCATTTCTACCTCCCGGAGCTGTTTCTTGAGCCTAGCTATCTCTGCTTCCTCGGGAGTATACTTCGGTTGTCCATGCCCAGGGAAACTTCCTCTTCCCTTATCTAAAAACTCTGTGCGCCAGCGATAGATGAGCGCTACCCGGATACCCAGTTCTTTAGCCAGTTCATTCAAGTTCTCCCGAGTCTGGCTCAACTCTACGGTCATCAGCTTGAATTCTTTGTCGAATTTTCTTCTTTCTTGTGACATACAGTTAAGTTAATTATTTTCGCTTAACTCATTGTCCGTTCAAAGGTAGCAACTCCATTTTACTTTTAGGGCTCTTTCAAACACAAAGTAAAAAGGTCAAAATAAAGTTGGTATTCGTTTCAATTTTTAATCGAGTAGCTACTATTTCTGATACGGTAATATCCAATCAGCGTGTTTAAAGGGTTGCCAGGGTACCGCGGCTAAATCAGTTTTGGGATCGATAAACGGTTGGTACGGCCGGCCATTGAGGCTGGCTTGGGCGTGGGCAAAAACCTGCACTTGTTTATAGCCTTGTTGCTGGTAATGTTTTTTTAAAAATTGCGCGAATTGCCAGATTAAATCGGGCCGGACGGGTACTACGCTGGCTTGTTTGCTGGTGAGAAACTGGTTGGGGTAAACAGTTTGGCTTTGGTTAGTACTGGGGTCGCGGACTTCAAAGTAAATAGTACCAGTTTTAGCGCGGAGCATCATTTGCCAGGCCATGCGGTGTCCTTCTTCGGTCCAGTGCACATCGCCCGGAATAAACCAATGCCGTACCGGTAAAATCAATTGAACTACAAAATAAATGGCTAGCAAATAAAGCACGGGTGGCGTACGAGAGATTTCAGGCACGGGATTGCTTAATTTGCCGGTTCTGGATAGAGGTGACTTTTTTCTAAAAAATAGCCGCCGGATGGTTTCAGGGTTAAAAAAGAAAACCGAAAAGGCAATGGCGATGTACGGAAAAACCCCCACCTGAAATACCGCCGAATTAAACAAATGAAAGAAAAGCGACACGCTAAAAGCCCACTTCCGGGTTTTGCGCCACAATAAAAAAGGCGTAATCAGTAAATCGAACAAAATACCGCCGTAAGCAATAAATACCTGCAAAGCATGATTTTGCAGCCAAGGTCCGATAATGGGGTAAGTGGCTTTTACGCTGAACCATAATTTAATGGGCATGGCTTGCAGCCAATCGGGGTACATTTTGGCAATCGAGGCAAACGTATATACTATCCCAATTTGCGCGGCAAAAATTGCCAAACACCACCGCGGGCAGGTCAACGATTTTGTTTCCGGCTGCCGGCGAACATCCCAGGCTGCGTAGGCGTTTGCTGGCACCAGCAGCATTAAAAAACCAAGCAGAATGATGAAGTAATAATGGTTGTTATAACTGGCTTTTTGCATCAGGTAAGTAGCCCACCACATAAAGGTATAAGCGGCCAAACTCACGCGGTAATACGCGCCGAACATGATCAGTAAGCCCAATACCGCCATCAAGCCGTAGTAAAAATACATGCCGTTGCCGGGCAAAGGCTGGAGCCATTCAAAGCCAATAAATGGCAAATGTACCGTAGGATCAATCAAATTACGCTTTACCCAACCGGTAGCAATAGCCCCGCCGGCCTCCAAGGCCAGCAACAAACCAAAGAACAACCGGAAAACAATTAGGGGGCTGTTATCTACGGGTTGGCAAAGCCAGGCCAGCAAACGGGCAGTAAAAGGAGGCACAGTAACCGGGTGAGCCATGTTTATTCTAAAAATTTAAAAATACTTGCCTTCTAAGAAACTGTTTTAAAAGGTAAAAAAAGAAAGAAAAAGTGCCCACTAAGGTTAATTTAGTTATTCGACCAACTAAACAAAACCAAGGTGAGCACCTGTCAAAAGAAACAAAAAAGGAAGAGTTATCCAAGCGATATTAGCCAAAACGGCTGGAAAAAGTTAAAGCATGCCATGCCGGTGGTTAAAACGGCAAGTAAGAGTGGCGGCCGTCCTGCTGCGGATCTAAAAGAAGTCATCAATGCTATCTTTTATGTGGTAAAAACGGGTTGCAGCTGGCGCAGTTTGCCGCATGATTTTCCCTGCTGGCAAACTGTTTATGGCTATTTCAACGGCTGGTGTAAGGAGGGAGCTTGGGAGTGTATCAATTGCTTGCTGGTCAAAAAGCTCCGCCCCCAAGCTGGCCGTCGAGCTCGTCCAACGGCTGGTGTTTTGGACTCGCAGAGCATCAAAACCACAGCTTGTGGCGGTCGGCACCGGGGCTACGATGCAGGCAAGCAGATAAAGGGCCGCACACGCTTTATTCTTACGGATACGCAGGGCCTGCTATTGGCCGTGTGGGTATGTGCCGCCAGCGTGTCGGAGAAGATGGGTGCTAAATGCCTGCTATGCTATCTGAGCCGCTCTTTTAACCTGAGAGAGTTGTGTGGTCAGATAAAGTTGGTGTGGGTAGATGGGGGTTACCGGGGAGTAGACCTGGAGCACTTTGTTAAAAAGCTATGGGGTTGGTGCTGGCAGGTGGTAAAGCGAACTGATGCTAAGAAGAAGTTTAAACTGCTACCCAGAAGGTGGGTAGTGGAAAGAACATTTGCCTGGCTACTCCACTCCAGACGCCTAAGCATGGACTATGAAAAAAACAGAGTCAATGCCCAGGGTATGCTTTATCTGGCTATGATTAGTGTCATGTTAAAAAGATTTTAATAGCTTTTAAAACAGCTTCTAAGGTTCCGGATAAAATTAAGTTGAAATACTTAGAGTCTGTGTTGAGGTAATCAAATACTTTTATGCCGTAAATTACTTTTAAAAAGTATAACATCTACTACCAATGTCTTCTTACTTAAACTGGGCAAAATACGCCCATTCTGTAAAATAGAAATAAAATGGTATCTTCCGCTTGCGGCTTTCCTGTTTCCGAAAAAGTAGTACTTAGCCTCGTTTCCGCGAAGAACTATCGCCAATATCCCATAAATTTAAAAATTTACATCTACGCTAGCTATTTTATATGCCTACTAGTACGTTGCTTTTTTCGTCGAAGCGCAAGGTATTGTTTTTATTTACCTGTTTTTTATTTCATCATACGGCCCAGGCGCAGCTCGAAACCAACCCGCCCGATGTGTCGTGGCGGCAAATTAATACCGAAAAGTTTCAGGTAATCTTTCCGGAAGGTTTTGAAGACCAGGCCCAGCAGGTAGCCAACACGTTACAGTACTTACACGCACCTTTGTCGCGTACCCTAGAGAAACAACCGCGCCGCTTGCCATTAATTTTGCAAAACCGCAACGCTATATCCAATGGTTTTGTAACCCTGGCGCCCCGCCGGTCGGAGTTTTACACCATGCCCCCACAGGATTACACGTTGCTGGGTACCAACAAATGGCTCGATTTACTGGCCGTGCACGAGTTCCGGCACGTGGTACAGCGCGACAAAGCCCGGCAAAGTACGTCTAAATTAATGTATTATTTGGGCGGTGATTACGGCTTAGCTATCGCGAATAATATTTCCATTCCGAATTGGTTTTGGGAAGGCGATGCGGTTGGTACCGAAACGGCTTTTACCCGCAGTGGCCGGGGCCGTACCCCTGATTTTGATTTATTGTACCGCACTAATTTACTCAGTGGGCGCCAGTACTCGTACAACAAACAACATTTAGGTTCTTTTAAAGACCCAGTACCGAACCATTACGTGTTGGGCTATCATTTAGTAACCTACGGCCGGCGGCAATATGGTGCCGAATTTTGGAGCGGCGTAATAGACCAGGCCGCGAGCCGGTTTTTTGTTCCCTTTGTTTTTTCGTCGTCGTTGCGTTACGAAAGTGGTTACAGTTTGCCCGCCAATTATCGCCGGATGCAGCACGAACTCGATTCGCTCTGGACGGGACAAGTGAACCAAATTAAACTCACCGACGCCACTACCATCACTAAACGGCAAGATTCTATATATACCAATTACGAGTTTCCGCAGGAACTAGCGGACGGCAGCGTAGTCGCGCTTAAATCCGGGTTAGGCGCTTATCCGCAGTTTGTGAAAATTAAACTGGATGGTATTGAGGAAAAGTTGTTTACGCCGGGTCCATTAAACGGCAATGCCATGCTATCGGTAGCGCAAGATAAAATCGTTTGGTCGGAGTATGAATTTGATCCCCGCTGGCAAGTCAGAACCTATTCGGTTTTAAAAACCTACGACATAGTTACCGGCAAACAGCAGGTTTTACAACGGAAAACCCGGTTAGCCGCCCCTGCGTTTTCGCCGGATGCCCGTAAAATAGTGGCGATTGAAGCTTCTTTAAAAAATGATTACGCGCTGGTTATTCTGGATGCCGCTACCGGGAAAGAGTTAAAAAGAATAGCCGCACCGCAGAACGATTTCCTCTCGATGCCGCGATGGTCACCGGATAATAAAAACATTGTATTGCTCCGCACCGCCAATGGCCAGCGTGCCATTAGCTTATTTAATACCGAAACTGATGTTTTTACCGACGTGCTGCCACTTACCATCGAGAACATTGGTCACCCAATAATAGTAGGGAATTACGTGTACTTTAACGCGCCGTATACCGGTATCGAAAATGTATTTGCTTTGGACCTCACTGACCGGCAGCAATACCAGGTAACTTCCCGCCGATTTGCCGGCATCAATGCTACCATCAGCCACGATGGGCAGCAAATTATATTCAACGATTTTACGAAAAACGGTTACGATGTAGCCCGCATGCCGCATAACCCAGCCGCCTGGGTGCCCCAGGAGCAAGTGCCGGATACCCGGATAAAATATTACCAGCCCCTGGTGGAACAAGAAGGCAACCCGGATATTTTAACGCAGGTGCCCAACCAGGTTTATCCCGTTCAGCCTTATTCAAAATTTAAAAAAATTCTAAAACCCCACAGTTGGGCGCCGGGTCGGGACCCGGTTAATAATACTTACTCCGCCACGCTTTACTCCCAGGACTTGCTTAGTACTACCCTGGCTACGGCGACTTATACCTACAACGCCAACGAGAAAACCAGCCGGGGGCAGGCTGGAATTAGCTACCAAGGCTTTTACCCGATTTTAAATGTAGCCGGTGCCATCGGCCAGCGCGCCGAAGTAGAAGACGATACCTTATCGTACGGCTGGCGCGAAAAAAGTTTAACGGCTGGTTTCCAGGTTCCCTTAAACTTAACGCACTCCCGTTACCAAGAATTTTTACTTTTTGGCGCCGATGCGAGTATAACCAGTGTTTCGGGCTACGAACGGCCCCGGTCTGCGCTAACGGAGCAATCAAACGGTACGCTGCGTAATCTGCATTACAATGTGGCTTATATCCGCAGCCATAGCCGCAGCAAGCGCGATTTGGCCGGTAGGTTTGAGCAGCGCCTGGCGGTAAATTATTACCATACACCCCTAGGCGGGGATTATAAAAGTGGTTTGTTTGCGACGACGGCGCAGTTTGCTTTTCCGGGTTTATTTAAGCACCATTCCTTCCAAATCGGCGGTAATTACCAGCACCAAAATGTCGAAAATTACCGGTTTGCCAGTACCATCATTTTTCCGCGGGGCTATAGTTACCGTTCGCACCAAAACTTTGCGGGAGGTTTTGTGCAATACCGCTTACCACTCTGGTACCCCGATTTAGCCTTAGGGCCTTTCCTGTATTTTCAACGGGTGCGGGGTAATGTATTTTTTGATTACGGCCAGGGAAGGAGTAAGGCCGCTGTTTACCAGCCCAACCGAGAGTACCAATCGATTGGTGCGGAGCTAAGCACCGATTTTAACGTGATGCGTTTTAACGGCGCTTTGTTGAATGTAGGTGTCCGTTTTTCGTATTTGCCGCAAGAAAAAGACTTGCAAGTAGAGTTGCTGGTGGTGGATTTGGGCTTTTAATTGGTTAGAATGTAGCGTTTGATTAGTAATGCTACATGATAAATAGTAGCTGACATAAAAAGGGTGTGGCGTTTATTACGGCTACTCTTTGGATCCTTTTCAAGTCTCCATGCTCAGGTGCTACCTAACTTGCTAGCTACAAGTTTGCTCCCGGCCGCGTGGCCCCGTTTGGCTCTTCCGCACTCGCTAGCCTTCCTTTCCTCGCTCCGCTGCGGAATGCCTGCGGCACCGGAACTCTAGCAGGTGCTCCACAGCCAAACTAGTGTCAGTTACTCTTTGCTACCGTTCATGCCTTTTTAAATTTTTAAAGTTGTGCTTAGAGTTAGCATAGCGCTCTAAGCACTTTCGGACTGCCAATCTCTGATTGGCGTTTATCAATCTATTCCATTACGCCAATCTGAGAGTAACCATCCGAAAAATGCGGAAAGACCCCTCACGCTAATTCTTTTTTAAATTACATGTGCAATTAAATTTAGTAGCTACAATCAACTTCCAGCAGCGAAAACAGACTTTCTCATTTTTAAGTTAATTTGCTGGAGGTAAGCTCATGAAGTGGGGTAACGCTGCTCTAAATTAGTTAATAGTAACAATAATGCGAAGAATAAAACTCGAAAGATGTAATGAAATACTGTTTCTGATGCCGGGAAGAGAAGAACGGACTAGTTTTCAATCTTGTTTCGGGTAATATTTCTTTAACTGCTACCTTAACTTACTTCCTTAAAATCAATCAGAAAACCAAACTTTTTTAAGTAGTTTTTTACTTTGCTGATACTCGTTCTAGGGATGATTACGTGATACATTTCGGCTTTGATGATGTGTTTTTTCAGGAAAGGATCGTTGGCTACTAAACGCACCAGTTCTTTATTGTCAGGTAATTCAAAAATCTGGTAATTAACGTTAAGCGCGGGTAAAGATACATTCCTGGCCTGAATGGCCGCAAAAAACTCTTGCCAGATCGGGGGCGGATTGGCGGAGAACAATTGCTTAAACATGTTTAGCTTAGCGGTTACTTCTTGGCTGGTATGGCAATCGCCCAGTAAGGATTCGTAATCTACCTTAAACAAATGTTCGCCGGCCTTGCGGGCTACTTTTTCCAGGATGGTAAGAAGCGGTTGGTTGGTACCAGTATACGAAATAAAGAGGCGTTGCTCATCTAATACTATTTTTTCGTCGTGGGTAACGGGCGCGGTGTAGGTTTGGGTTAAACCGCATACGTACGCGCCTAAAGCCGTGAGGCGCACCGCCTGCAGGCCATCGAACACCGAGATATACGTTTTTTTAAATTTTTCGCCCTCCGGGTTAGCGGGTGAGTTATACGCCAGATCTACCAAGCCAAAGGTAGCAAATAAATAAAAGGTGCCCCGCAGCAATGGTTCCGTAAGCAAAGCCCGGTAATGCACGCGGTGCAAATAGTTTTTAGTTTTTCCGTACCGGTCATCCGACTCAAAATACACGTTATTCTGAGCTACGTAGTCGCGCACTAATTCCAGCGGCAGTTCGCGGTAGAGCGCATAGCTCCGGAGATTATCGGCAGTTACCCATTGCCCGGGCGGTAGTTGTTGCAGCAGCGTAAACAAATAGCGGTTCACGTCCGGGTTGGTTTCTACCTTGTTTATGCCTTTCAGGTGAAAAAGGACACTGGTCGACGAAAGCCTAACTTTTTCGTAAAGTTGAAATCCTTGTTTAATAAAAGCTACCGGATCATCGTAGGTGGTATAGCCTCTCCGTTGTAAGGCCAATAACATTTCGGCAATAAAGCGCGTGCGGATGCTGGCCGCGTATTTATCAGCCGTATCCGGGTAGAATTCTTGAATGCCGCAGTATTTCCGCATTTTACTAACCGATGCCACGTTTAGTAAGCCCGAGTCCGAAACGTTTAATTTATCTTGCTGTAAATACGATAAGGCTACCGGTAGCTCCGAAAACAAACTATCGTGGTTGGTATAAATTTGTAAGCCCGGGGTTTCCGGCAGCGGTACGGGCAACAGGTCGAAGCCGAAAGGCGCCGGAAGAAACTTTTTGAGCCGGGCATTGAGCGGCCGTGGAAAATATAAAAAATGCAGGTAAGAGGTCTCGTTTTTTAAATTTTGGCCCGAGTACCAGTACGAATAGTCCCGGGAAATAGAATCGTCGCGAAATAGGGTAAACAGCGGATTTAACTCCGTAACCGGGTTGGGGTAAGAGGTGTTGAGTTCCTGGTTGGTATACGCTACTTTCGTGTGAAAAGCTTTTTCCAGACGCTCGTGGCTCTGGCCGCCTTCCCAGACTATTTGATCTACTACCGCCGGCATGGGGTCGGGTAAAGCCGCTCGCATTTGGCGAAACAACTCGCCGTGCTCAAAAAATGGTACCAGGCAAGCCATTAACTCCGACTTAGACGGACTGGGTTTTTGCGAGTAAGCCGGTACCTGGTACTGGCGGCATAACTCGGCATTATTTAAGAGGAAGCTTCGCAGGAAAATTTTAAAAAAGGGATAAATACTGTCTCGGGTATACATCGCGCTCACGATTTCCTGCAACTCCCGCGCGCTAAGCTCACTGGGGGTTTCTGTTCTACCAGTTATCGGAATTATTTTCTGCATTTTTCAATCGGGCTGGAGATAAGATTATTCTAATTTTTCATAACGCGAGCGTCCTCGCTCGTGTTGCTTATCGTCCGGCCTCTGGCCGGTAGAGCTACGTATATGCTTTTTAACAAAAGTACACTGGTCCGCCCGGCCGGAGGCCTACCCAATAGTAGACACGAGCGTGGACGCTCGCGCCAGCAATGCTTTTTTTAAATTTTTACCAACCTTCCAACTTTTCAACTTTCTAACCTTCTAACCTACAACTTCCAACCTACAATTTGCAACTTCCAACCTGTAACCTGCAACCTATAACCTGCAACCTGCAACCATCAAGCCCCCAGCATAAATTCAATATCATTTTCGCTGAGCGATTTAATGGAGGCGCTGTCGGAGGCAATAATGTTGTCGAAGAGTTCTTTTTTCTTTTCTTGTAAGTGCCTGATTTTTTCTTCGATGGTACCTTTGGTAATCAGGCGGTAGCTGAATACAGTTTTATCCTGGCCAATGCGGTGCGCGCGGTCGATGGCTTGGTTTTCGGCGGCGGTATTCCACCAAGGGTCGAAGATAAAAATCATGTCGGCGGCCGTTAAATTTAGGCCCACGCCGCCGGTTTTTAAGGTCATCAGAAAAACGCGGCACTGCGGGTCTTGCTGAAAGCGGGTTACTCTTTCCTGGCGGGTGCGGGTAGAGGTAGAACCGGTCATCTCCACGAAATCAATGCCGGCCTGGTTTAAATCTTGCCCGATGAGCTCCACGCCGTTTAAAAAGTTAGTAAATACCAGCATTTTATGGCCATTGGCCGCCGCGTCCAAGATATTTTCCAATAAAGCTTCGCGTTTGGCCGAGCTTACCAGGTTGTCGCTTTTGCTTTCGGGCACCGAGGCAATTTGGCGGAGTTCGGTTAGGGCCTGCAAAATAACAAACTGCGATTTCTGGATGCCTTCCTGGGTAATCTGGTTTTTCAGGAAAGTTTGGTAATAGCGCCGCCGTTCTTCGTACAACCGCTTCTGCTCCTCCGACATTTCCACGAACAAGGTTTGTTCAATTTTGCTGGGCAATTCCTTTATTACGTCTTTTTTCAGGCGGCGCAAAATAAATGGATAAACCTTGCGCCGGAGTTCGGCGGCTACTTCTTTATCGCTGTTTTGCTGAATGGGCAAGGTATAATAGCGGTTAAACTCGTCGGCGGAGCCAAACATGGCTGGGTTTAAATACCGGAA
>Ga0181466_1000285_pt1 | contig 18647 bp, 11 predicted proteins | sample InSIn4gowninarea_FD_119078 | JGI IMG/M metagenome (GOLD analysis project Ga0181466, IMG submission 119078) | Clean room microbial communities from NASA Spacecraft Assembly Facility at Jet Propulsion Laboratory, Pasadena, California, USA -... ... | reverse complement strand
GCAGGAAGGATTACACGAAGCGGATTCCACAACTATTGGACTTTATCCACAAACTGTGGATAACCCTGTGAATAAGGTGGGGAATAGTGAGGTGATTTGGGAGACGAGTGGTAGTGCCCACGCCATTATCAAGCAAGGAGTGCTTCATTGCTTGTCTGCAGGCGACTTGGTTATCAGTGCTATTTATCAAGGGAAAACCTATCAAACTCATTTGCAGGTCGCAGAAAATAGCTCACTAGGGCAGGCAGTTTCTGTACGACCACTTCGCTTGCATACAGCTAAGGGAACTTATCCACAGCTGCCATCTTCAGTTTTGGTGGACTATGAGTCCGGGGATGCAAAACGAGTCAAGGTTGTTTGGGAAGGAATCCCTGAAGATGATTTGACAAAATTTCATGAATTTACGGTATCTGGCCAGTTAGAGGGTCTGGATTTAAAGGCTTCTGCTCAGGTTTGTGTTCAAGGGATTTGCGCTATTGAACCTGAAAGGGTTTGGACGCTTGTCAAGGAAGTCCCACACTTACCAGACCGAGTCAAGCTAGTCTTATCAGATGGCAGACGAGATAGGGCCAAGGTGACTTGGAATGAACTCGATCCTCAAGTCTCTGCTCAGGTAGGAGAATGTGTGCTCACAGGACAAGTAGCGGGCTGTGAGTTACCAGCAACAGTCACCATTCATGTGACAGCTGCCAGTGTAGCTGGGGAAGTTATTTCCAATCAGTGGACAGGGTCCAATCTGCCTCTGGTCTTTGCTTCCCACTCAGAGCCAAATCACCCAGCCTCTTACCTCAATGACAAGGTCATTGCTCGGAAGAAATCGACAGCCAATACCTGGATTGCCAAATCAGAGAAAGCAAGCGTCGGTATTCTTTTTGGAGATGCAGGGATTTTAAAACCGCGATTTGTGGATAACGTGACCTTGTATTATGTTGAGAATCAAGAATACGTGGCAGTGGAGCCTAGCTTTATTGATTATTACACAGGGAATGAGCCTGCCTTGCCTCGGACTCCAAACCATTTAGACAAGGATTCCCTGCTCATGCAAGAGGAGAATTGGCGATCTGTATCAGCTATCCGAAAAGTTTCAAGCGGCAAGGATGAAGAGCTTCGTTTCGAATTTGACAAGGTGGAAACTTATGCCCTTCGTCTTCGATTTGAAAGCTTGGCAAGCCCTCTAGCGTTAACAGAATTGCAAGTACATGCTAAAAAAGTGAAGAAAAATGTAGATAGGAAGTAGTATGGTAAGAGAAGTAAAACCGCATGGACCCTTGCCTAGTCAGGCCCAGCTAGCTTATTTAGAGAATGAACTAGCAGCCTTTATCCATTTTGGGCCCAATACCTTTTATGACCAGGAATGGGGGACAGGTCAGGAGGATCCTGAACGATTTAATCCGACACAGTTAGATGCGCGTGAGTGGGTTCGCGTGCTCAAGGAAACGGGCTTTAAGAAGTTGATTTTGGTGGTCAAGCACCACGATGGCTTTGTCCTTTATCCGACAGTTCACACAGATTATTCGGTCAAGGCCAGTCCTTGGAGGAATGGAGAGGGGGATTTGCTCCTTGCAGTATCTCAAGCTGCCACAGAGTTTGATATGGATATGGGAGTTTATTTATCGCCGTGGGATGCCCATAGTCCTCTCTATCATGTGGACCGAGAAGCGGACTATAATGCCTATTATCTGGCTCAGCTGAAGGAGATTTTATCAAATCCTGCCTATGGAAATGCAGGGAAATTTGCTGAGGTCTGGATGGATGGTGCCAGAGGAGAGGGCGCCCAAAAGGTCAATTATGAATTTGAAAAATGGTTTGAAACCATTCGTGACCTGCAGGGAGATTGCTTAATTTTTTCAACAGAAGACACTAGTATCCGCTGGATTGGCAATGAACGAGGGTATGCAGGTGATCCCCTATGGCAAAAGGTGAATCCTGACAAACTAGGAACAGAAGCAGAGCTGGACTATCTTCAGCACGGAGATCCCTCGGGCACGATTTTTTCAATCGGTGAGGCAGACGTTTCCATCCGACCGGGTTGGTTTTACCATGAAGAGCAGGATCCTAAGTCTCTTGAGGAGTTGGTCGAAATCTATTTTCACTCAGTGGGGAGAGGCACACCTCTCTTACTCAATATTCCGCCGAATCAAGCTGGGCTCTTTGATGCAAAGGATATTGAACGACTTTATGAATTTGCGGCTTATCGCAATGAGCTCTATAAAGAAGATTTGGCTCTGGGAGCTGAGGTATTTGGTCCTGCTCTTTCCGCAGACTTTGCCTGTCACCATTTGACAGACGGCTTTGAGACCAGCTCTTGGGCAAGCGATGCAGGCTTGCCTATCCAGTTAGAACTCGACTTAGGGTCACCTAAAACTTTTGATGTCATTGAGTTAAGAGAAGATTTGAAGCTAGGGCAACGAATCGCTGCTTTTCATGTGCAAGTAGAGGTGGATGGTATCTGGCAGGAATTTGGCATGGGCTTCACAGTTGGTCATAAGCGCCTTCTGCGAGGGCCGCTAGTAGAGGCACAGAAGGTGCGTGTGAGGATTACGGAGGCACAAGCTATGCCTGTATTAACCAAGATTTCCCTCTATAAAACTCCTAGTTTATCAAAAAAAGAAGTTGTTCAGGGACTAGCATTTGCAGAAAAAAGTCTAGCTGTGACAAAGGGAGAGGCTCTTCATTTTAGGGTTGAACGTAGTGAAAGGAATACTCCTTTGGAGGCTAAGATTTCGATTCAACCGGGGACTGGTGTCCATGGTGTCGCCTATCAGGACGAAATTCAAGTTCTTCAATTCCAAGCAGGGGAAAGCAAAAAAGATTTGACCATACCAACCCTGTATTTTGCTGCTGATAAGACCTTGGATTTCTATCTAAATCTGACTGTGGATGGACAGTTGGTTGATCAAGCTCATATACAAGTTTCATAAAATAAAAGAACCTTTGCAGGATACAAAGGTTCTTTTGTCTACTAGCTAGTGACTTGGCAACCAGCTAAGTGTAAAGGTTAGTTGCTCAGCTTTTAAGAGGTCTTGGTGTTGAATAGTTGATACGAGTATTTTGTCCAGTCGGCATTCTTTGACAAAGTTGAAGTGGCTATGGTTTTGTTTTGCATAGATATCCAGCCATTTATCTTCTCTAGCAAGGTAGATACGAAGATGGTCAAAGAGAGGGATTCCGAGGTCATAGCTTGCTTTTCCTGGACAGGTCGGATAAAATCCAAGAGCAGACCAGACATACCAGGCAGATAGACTACCGTTATCCTCATCTCCTGGATAAGCATCCCAGCCAGCTCGAAAGGCCTTCTGACGGAGAGTCTTGATGAGAAGGGCGGTGTAGTCAGGGTAATCACTGTAACGGAAGAGATAAGGAATGTGGAAGCTCGGCTGATTGGAAATGGCGAGTTGTCCAAAATGAGTAGTAGCCATCTCGCTCATTTCATGAATCTCGTAACCATAGCCTGTTGTCTCAAAGAGGGGAGCATCTTGACAGGTTTTCAAAAGATAGTTGCTAAAGGCCTCTTTTCCACCCATTAGTTGGCTAAGTCCAGAAATGTCATGTAAGACACCTAGACTGGCTTGAATAGCTGAACATTCGGCGTAATCTCGCCCCCAACTATAGGGAGAAAAGTCAGGACGAAAGTTGCCATCTACATCGCACGCCCTCATGTAGCCTGTTTCAGGGTCAAATAAGTTTTGATAATTCTTAGCATATTGAGCATAGGCTTTTGCCAGCTCTTCTTGACCTAATTTTGCTGCGCAGGTAGAGATACAAAAATCACTGTAAGCATAGTCTAGGGTATGACTGACATTTTCATGGAAGTCCGTGGATAGGTAGCCTAGCTTTTGGTATTGGGCCAGGCCGTGTCGTCCATTGATAGCTTTTGGATCTGCCTTAGTCGCAGTTTTGATCATGGCTTTGAGAAATTCTTCTTCAAGATCAGGTGCCATGTTTTTGCAGGCGCTATCTGCAATAAGACCATCAATCAAAGTGCCAGGCATCATACCTCTTTCATCAGGTGCCAGCCACTTAGGAAGATACCCAGTGTCGCGGTAGCTATTGAGGAAGCCTTCAAGGAACTGACGATAGTGCTCTGGAATAATCAGGGCAAAGAGTGGGAATGAAGTGCGGAAGGTGTCCCAAAAACCATTGTTGGTATAGAGTAGACCAGGCTTAATCGTTCCTGAAGCGAGGTCTATATGAATCTCTTCTCCCTGTTCATTTACCTCATAAAAGGTTTGCGGGAAGAGAAAGAGTCTGTATAGACAATGATCAAAAAATGTCCGGTCTACAGAGCCGGTTTCCACGACATCAAAACGGCCTAGAAGATCTTCCCAACCTTTTTGGGCGTCTGCTCTTATTTCTGTAAAATCCTGTTTAGGAAGATTAAAGAAAGCTTGTTCTTTGGAAATAAATGAAGTGGCCAATTGAATCTGAGTTTCCGATTCAGCCAAGTCAATACGCCAATCTTGCTTCACTTGATTGATAGATAAAATATCCGTAGAGAATGCGAGGGCAGTGAACATGACGAGAGGACTTTTGTTGGTTTCGGTTTCACCTTCTTGTCGTAGGGCCAGAGTTCGCTTATCGACTTGTTCAACTGTCAGTTCGTCTGCTGCGTGAAGATAGAGGGAGAGGGCTTTGCCTTGCTTTTGCTCCAAACGAATAGAAGCACCGTAGCAAGTAGGACTTAGCTGCGTTTCAATCTGATAACGCTCAGAAAAAAGCTTCAGATAATGGGGTTGGAAAGAGGCCTTGTCCATATCATAAGAAGACTGACGATGGAAGAGGCTGTCTCCCCCTAGCTGACCTGTGACAGGTGTCAGTAAGAGCCAAGAGTAGTCCCCAATCCAAGGACTGGGCTGGTGGGTTAGTCGAATCCCCTGAAAGATAGGCAGATGCGGATCGAAAAACCAAGAGCCCTCCTGGTCACTGGTCTGAGGCACAAAGTAATTCATGCCAAAAGGCACGCCTGTGTAGGGTAGGGTGTTTCCTCGTGAAAATGCATGTTTACTGGCTGTTCCAAAACGCGTATCAATGGTTTCAAGTAGTGGTTTCATAGCCTTTCCTTTAGTTGTTTTTCTACATTATATCAGAAAAAGAGGGCCTTTAGAAAAGAAGTTTTAAAGATAACAATTTTGTAGAAAAATGACTATCATTTGTGTATGTATTTTCTGTCTCAAAAGCTATATACTGAAAATGAAACTTGTTTGAAAGAGGATACTGCACGATGATTTATTCAAAAGAAATTGTTAGAGAGTGGCTAGATGAAGTGGCAGAGCGGGCTAAGGACCATCCAGAGTGGGTGGATGTTTTCGAGCGTTGCTACACAGACACCTTGGACAATACGGTTGAAATCCTAGAAGATGGTTCAACTTTTGTCTTGACCGGGGATATTCCTGCTATGTGGCTTCGAGATTCGACAGCCCAACTCAGACCCTACCTGCATGTGGCTAAAAGAGATGCCCTCCTGCGTCAGACCATTGCAGGTCTGGTCAAACGTCAGATGACTTTGATTCTCAAAGATCCTTATGCTAACTCTTTTAATATTGAGGAAAACTGGAAGGGTCACCACGAGACAGACGATACAGACTTGAATGGCTGGATTTGGGAGCGCAAGTATGAAGTGGATTCGCTTTGCTACCCATTGCAGTTGGCTTATCTCCTTTGGAAAGAAACTGGTGAGACGAGCCAATTTGATGAAACTTTTGTTACAGCGACCAAGGAGATTCTCCATCTCTGGACGGTAGAACAAGACCACAGCAACTCTCCTTATCGTTTTGTTCGTGATACGGACCGCAAGGAAGATACCTTGGTTAATGATGGCTTTGGCCCTGATTTTGCGGTGACAGGGATGACCTGGTCAGCCTTCCGTCCAAGTGATGACTGCTGTCAGTATAGTTACTTGATTCCGTCCAATATGTTTGCAGTCGTTGTCTTAGGTTATGTCCAAGAAATCTTTGCTACATTGAATCTAGTTGATAGTGAAAGCATCATTGCTGACGCTAAACGCCTGCAGGCTGAGATCCAAGAAGGAATCGAAAACTATGCCTACACGACTAACAGCAAAGGCGAGAAAATCTATGCCTTTGAAGTGGATGGTCTAGGAAATGCTAGCATCATGGATGATCCAAACGTACCAAGTCTGCTGGCTGCGCCTTATCTTGGTTACTGTGATATTGACGATGAAGTGTATCAAGCAACTCGTCGCACTATTCTCAGTCCTGAAAATCCCTACTTCTACCAAGGGGAGTACGCTAGCGGTCTCGGAAGTTCTCACACCTTCTATCGTTACATCTGGCCAATTGCCCTATCGATCCAAGGTTTAACAGCTACAGATAAGGCTGAGAAAAAATTCTTGCTAGATCAGTTGGTTGCCTGCGATGGTGGAACAGGTGTGATGCACGAAAGCTTCCACGTAGACGATCCGACACTCTACTCTCGTGAATGGTTCTCATGGGCCAATATGATGTTCTGCGAATTGGTCTTGGATTACCTAGATATTCGCTAATGAGCCTTAGCTCGATAGATTCTCGTACAGAATCACAAATCTATTTTTAAATTTAAGTTAGAATGAGGTTTTACTCATGGAAAATGTTGTTGTACATATCATCTCTCACAGTCACTGGGATCGTGAGTGGTACTTGCCTTTTGAAAGCCACCGTATGCAGTTGGTGGAACTGTTTGACAATCTCTTCGATCTTTTTGAAAATGATCCGGAATTCAAGAGTTTCCACTTGGATGGACAAACCATTGTCCTTGATGATTACTTGGAGATTCGCCCTGAAAATCGCGACAAAGTCCAACGATACATCGACGAAGGCAAATTGAAGATTGGTCCTTTTTACATCTTGCAAGATGACTACTTGATTTCAAGTGAAGCCAATGTCCGTAATACTCTTATCGGTCAGCAGGAGGCTGCTAAATGGGGCAAATCTACTCAAATCGGTTATTTCCCAGATACCTTTGGAAATATGGGGCAGGCTCCTCAAATCCTTCAAAAATCAGGCATTCACGTGGCCGCTTTTGGTCGTGGTGTGAAACCGATTGGATTTGACAACCAAGTCCTCGAAGATGAGCAGTTTACTTCCCAGTTTTCCGAAATGTACTGGCAGGGTGCGGATGGAAGTCGTGTCCTCGGTATTCTCTTTGCCAACTGGTATAGTAATGGGAATGAAATTCCAGTTGATAAAGACGAGGCCTTGACCTTCTGGAAACAAAAATTGTCAGACGTGCGTGACTACGCTTCGACCAACCAATGGTTGATGATGAACGGCTGTGACCACCAGCCTGTGCAGAAAAATCTGAGCGAAGCTATTCGTGTGGCAAATGAACTCTTCCCAGATGTAACCTTTGTTCATAGTTCTTTTGACGAATATGTGGAAGCTGTGGAAAGTGCTCTACCAGAGCAGTTATCAACGGTTACAGGTGAGTTGACCAGTCAGGAAACAGACGGCTGGTACACACTTGCCAACACTTCTTCATCTCGCATTTACCTCAAACAAGCCTTCCAAGAAAATAGCAACCTCCTAGAGCAAGTTGTAGAACCCCTGACGATTATCATTGGGGGTCATAACCACAAGGACCAGTTGACCTATGCTTGGAAAACTCTTTTGCAAAATGCGCCACATGATAGCATCTGTGGCTGTAGCGTGGACGAAGTTCACCGCGAGATGGAAACGCGTTTTGCCAAGGTCAATCAAGTCGGAAACTTTGTTAAGAGCAATCTTCTTAACGAATGGAAGGGTAAAATCGCTACAGCTAAGGCTCAAAGTGATTATCTCTTTACTGTCATTAACACAGGCCTGCATGATAAGGTCGATACTGTCAGCACAGTGATTGATGTGGTGACTTGTGATTTCAAGGAATTGCACCCAACAGAAGGATACAAGAAGATGGCTGCTCTTACCTTGCCAAGCTACCGTGTGGAGGACTTGGATGGGCGTCCTGTAGAGGCTAAAATCGAAGACCTTGGGGCTAATTTTGAGTACGATTTACCAAAAGACAAGTTCCGCCAAGCTCGTATCGCTCGACAAGTGCGCGTGACCATTCCAGTTCACCTAGCGCCCCTTTCTTGGACAACCTTCCAATTGCTGGAAGGAGAACAAGAACACCGCGACGGTATTTACCAAAACGGAGTGATTGATACGCCATTTGTAACGGTGAGTGTGGATGACAATATCACAGTCTATGACAAAACAACTCACGAAGCCTATGAAGATTTTATCCGCTTCGAAGACCGTGGGGACATCGGAAACGAGTATATCTATTTCCAACCAAAAGGAACAGAGCCAATCTATGCAGAGCTTAAGGGTTATGAGGTCTTGGAAAACACAGCTCGCTACGCTAAGATTTTGCTCAAACATGAATTGACCGTGCCTGTCAGTGCAAATGAAAAGCTAGAGGAAGAGCAAAAAGGCATCATCGAGTTTATGAAGCGTGAAGCTGGACGTTCAGAAGAATTGACAAGCATTCCTCTTGAAACTGAGATGACTATCTTCGTTGACAATCCACAAATTCGCTTTAAAACTCGCTTTACTAACACTGCCCAAGACCACCGTATCCGTCTCTTGGTCAAGACTCATAACACGCGTCCAAGCAATGATTCTGAAAGCATCTATGAGGTGGTGACACGACCAAACAAACCAGCTGCTTCTTGGGAAAATCCTGAAAATCCTCAACACCAACAAGCCTTTGTTAGTCTGTATGACGATGAAAAAGGTGTGACTGTATCCAACAAGGGATTAAACGAATACGAAATCCTTGGAGACGACACCATTGCAGTGACCATTTTGCGTGCATCAGGTGAGCTGGGTGACTGGGGTTACTTCCCAACACCAGAAGCACAATGCTTGCGTGAGTTTGAAGTCGAATTTGCTATCGAATGCCACCAAGCCCAAGAACGCTTCTCCGCCTATCGTCGAGCTAAAGCCTTTCAGACACCGTTTACCAGCCTTCAGCTTGCTAGACAAGAAGGAAGCGTGGCTGCGACTGGTAGCCTCTTGAGCCATTCTGTTCTCAGCATACCGCAAATCTGTCCGACAGCCTTTAAGGTAGCTGAAAATGAAGAAGGCTATGTTCTTCGCTACTACAATATGAGTCAAGAAAATATCCGTATGTCTGAAAAACAACAAACCATTCTTGACTTGTTGGAACGCCCATATCCAGTCCATTCAGGATTATTGGCACCACAAGAGATTCGTACAGAATTCATCAAAAAAGAAGAAATTTAATTTCAAAAAGTAAACATAAAAAGAAAGGAGGGGCGAAAAGGTAAGAACTAACTGCTGATTCGCCCCTTTTTATGGTAAAAACAATGACTATTGCAACGATTGATATCGGAGGGACTGGGATTAAGTTTGCCAGTCTAACTCCTGATGGGAACATACTGAATAAGACAAGCATTCCAACGCCTGAAAGTTTGGAGGATTTACTAGCTTGGTTAGAGCAGCGCTTGTCAGAGCAGGATTACAGAGGGATTGCTATGAGCGTTCCAGGCGCGGTCAATCAAGAGACGGGTGTGATTGATGGCTTCAGTGCGGTGCCCTACATCCACGGATTTTCTTGGTATGAGGCGCTTAGCTCTTATCAGATTCCTGTTCATCTGGAAAATGATGCCAACTGCGTTGGACTCAGTGAACTACTGGCTCATCCAGAACTTGAAAATGCAGCCTGTGTCGTAATTGGGACAGGGATTGGCGGAGCTATGATTATCAATGGTAGACTTCATCGAGGTCGCCACGGATTGGGTGGAGAATTTGGCTACATGACCACCCTTGCCCCTGCTGAAAAGCTCAACAACTGGTCGCAACTAGCATCAACTGGGAATATGGTGCGATACGTGATTGAAAAGTCTGGTCAGACTGATTGGGACGGTCGCAAGATTTACCAAGAGGCTGCAGCTGGGAATGTTCTTTGCCAAGAAGCTATTGAGCGTATGAACCGTAATCTGGCGCAAGGCTTGCTCAATATCCAGTATCTCATCGACCCAGATGTCATTAGTCTGGGAGGCTCTATCAGTCAAAATCCAGACTTTATCCAAGGTGTCAAGGAAGCTGTTGACGACTTTGTTGCTACCTACGAAGAATACACGGTCGCACCTGTCATTCAAGCCTGCACCTATCATGCAGATGCTAATCTCTACGGAGCCCTTGTCAACTGGTTACAGGAGGAAAATAAATGGTAAAATTTACAGGACTTAGTCCCAAACAAGCGCAAGCTATTGAGGTTTTAAAAGGCCACATCTCTTTACCAGATGTGGAGGTGGCAGTCGCTCAGTCTGACCAAGCCTCTATCTCTATCAAGGGTGAGGATGGACACTATCAACTAACCTATCGCAAACCTCACCAACTCTACCGTGCCTTGTCCTTGTTGGTAACAGCTCTAGCAGAAGGTGACAAGGTCGAGATTGAAGAACAAGCTGCTTATGAAGAGTTGGCTTACATGGCTGACTGTTCGCGAAATGCGGTGCTGAATGTGGCTTCTGCCAAGCAGATGATTGAAGTCTTGGCTCTCATGGGCTACTCAACCTTTGAGCTCTATATGGAAGACACTTATCAAATCGAGGGACAACCTTATTTTGGCTATTTCCGCGGGGCTTATTCAGCTGAAGAATTACAGGAAATCGAAGCCTATACCCAGCAGTTTGACATGACCTTTGTGCCTTGCATCCAGACCTTGGCTCATTTGTCGGCCTTCGTTAAATGGGGTGTCAAAGAGGTGCAAGAACTCCGTGATGTAGAGGACATTCTCCTTATCGGTGAAGAAAAAGTTTATGATTTGATTGACGGGATGTTTGCTACTCTATCTAAACTGCAGACACGCAAGGTCAATATCGGCATGGACGAAGCCCACTTGGTTGGTTTGGGTCGCTACCTGATTCTAAACGGTGTGGTGGACCGTAGTCTTCTCATGTGCCAACACTTGGAGCGCGTGCTGGATATTGCAGACAAGTATGGTTTCCACTGCCAGATGTGGAGCGATATGTTCTTCAAACTCATGTCAGCAGATGGCCAGTACGACCGTGATGTGGAAATTCCAGAGGAAACGCGTGTCTACCTAGACCGTCTCAAAGACCGAGTGACTTTGGTTTATTGGGATTATTACCAGGATAGCGAGGAAAAATACAACCGCAATTTCCGCAACCATCACAAGATTAGCCATGACCTTGCCTTTGCAGGTGGTGCTTGGAAGTGGATTGGTTTCACACCCAATAACCATTTCAGCCGTCTTATCGCTATCGAGGCCAATAAAGCCTGTCGTGCCAATCAGATCAAGGAAGTCATTGTGACGGGTTGGGGGGACAATGGTGGAGAAACAGCCCAATTCTCTGTCCTACCAAGTCTACAAATCTGGGCAGAACTCAGCTACCGCAATGACCTAGACCGTTTGTCCGCACACTTCAAGACCAATACAGGTCTATCGGTTGAGGACTTTATGCAGATTGATCTAGCCAATCTTTTACCAGACCTACCAGGCAATCTCAGTGGCATCAATCCCAACCGCTATGTCTTTTATCAGGATGTTCTCTGTCCGCTCCTTGACCGACACATGACACCTGAACAGGACAAATCGCACTTCGCTCAGGCTGCTGAGACGCTTGCTAACATTAAAGAAAAAGCTGGCAACTATGCCTACCTCTTTGAAACTCAGGCCCAGTTGAACCAGATTTTAAGTAGTAAAGTGGATGTGGGACGACGCATTCGTCAGGCCTATCAAGCGGATGATAAAGAAAGCTTGAAACAAATCGCTAGAGAAGAACTGCCAGAACTCAGAAGCCAAATTGAAGACTTCCATACCCTCTTTAGCCACCAATGGCTGAAAGAAAATAAGGTCTTTGGCTTGGATACGGTCGATATCCGCATGGGCGGACTCTTGCAACGGATCAAACGAGCAGAAAGCCGCATCGAGGCTTATCTGGCTGGTCAGCTTGACCGCATCGAAGAGTTAGAAGTAGAGATTCTGCCATTTAATGACTTCTACGCAGACAAGGACTTCGCAGCTACAACAGCCAACCAGTGGCATACCATTGCGACGGCTTCGACGATTTATACGACCTAAAACAAGAACACCTTGCTTTAAGCAGAGTGTTTCTCGTGAAACATCCTTCTTATATAAAAAAGTACTCCACATAAAATAATTTGTGGAGTTTTTTCTATAATTAGTAGTTTAACCTAACCTTCAAATAGGAGTATACTAATAATGTAATCGTTATCAAAAGTCTAAAAAGGAATTTTTAGATGGATATCAAAATAAAAAAGGGAGGAAATTATGAATAAGTTTTCAAAAACCTTGAGAGACAACTGGATCTTTCTCTTGATGGTTTTGCCAGGGGCACTCTGGTTGATTCTATTCTTCTACATTCCAGTATTTGGAAACGTGGTTGCCTTTAAAGACTACCACATGACCAGTAATGGATTCATAGATAGTATCGTGAATAGTAAATGGGTCGGACTCGATAATTTCAGATTCTTGTTTAGTTCAAAAGACGCTTTTATTATCACACGAAATACTGTCCTCTACAATCTCGGCTTTATCTTTATCGGTTTGATTGTATCTGTAGGGATTGCCATCATCCTCAGTGAACTCCGTTCTAAGCAAATGGTTAAGATCTTCCAAACTTCTATGTTGTTCCCTTACTTCTTGTCTTGGGTTATCATCAGTTTCTTTACAGATGCCTTCCTAAACATTGACAAAGGGGTGTTCAACCATTTCCTAGAATCTATTGGAATGAAGGAAATCAATTTCTACGCTGACTTGGGCATCTGGCCATATCTCCTACTTTTCCTAGGTATTTGGAAAGGCTTTGGATATAGCAGTGTCATGTACTATGCAACAATCATGGGGATTGATCCAACCTACTACGAAGCAGCGACAGTGGACGGAGCTAGCAAATGGCAACGTATCCGCAATGTAACCATTCCGCAGTTGACACCATTGGTAACCGTATTGACCATCCTTGCAGTCGGAAACATCTTCCGTGCAGACTTCGGTCTCTTCTACCAAATCCCACACAACGCTGGTCAGCTTTATAATGTAACTAACGTCTTGGACGTCTATGTCTTTAACGGTTTGACTCAAACAGCGGATATCGGGATGGCTTCAGCGGCCGGTCTTTACCAATCCGTTGTCGGTTTGATACTGGTTATTCTATCAAACTTGCTTGCAAGACGAGTCGATCCAAACTCAGCTTTATTCTAGAAAGGAGGAGAATATGGCAGAAAAGAAAATTAAAAAAGAAAAAATCGATAATGTCGGCATTCACTCCTTTAGTAAGAAGGCGGATATCTTCTTTAGTATCATCTCAGGTTTGATTGCTCTTTCTTGTATCTTGCCCTTTATCTTCGTTATCATTATTTCGGTGACAGATGAAAAGAGTATTCTCCAAAATGGATATAGCTTCTTCCCATCCCAATTTGGCTTAGACGGTTTTGAATTTTTGGCACAGTTTAAGGATAAAATCCTCCAAGCCCTCTTCATCTCAGTCTTTGTAACAGTGGTGGGAACGATCACAAACGTTTTTATCACAACAACCTATGCCTACGCCATCTCACGGACAACCTTTAAATATCGCAGATTCTTTACAATCTTTGCCCTTCTTAGTATGTTGTTCAACGCTGGTTTGGTACCAGGCTATATCGTGGTCACTCGTTTGCTTCAACTTGGTGATACAGTTTGGGCCTTGATTGTTCCAATGCTTCTCTCACCATTTAATATCATCTTGATGCGTTCCTTCTTCAAGAAGACCATTCCAGAAGCCATTCTAGAATCCGCTCGTATCGATGGTGCTAGTGAGGCCCGGATCTTCTTCCAAATCTGTTTGCCATTGTCACTACCAGGTATCGCAACCATCACGCTCTTGACAGCTCTTGGTTTCTGGAACGACTGGTTCAACGCCCTTCTTTACATCAAGAGTGACAACTTGTATCCATTGCAATATTTGCTCATGCAAATCCAGCAAAATATGGACTACATCGCTAAAGCAGTCGGCCTATCTGGTCAACTGGGAGTTGCTCTACCAAAAGAAACAGGACGTATGGCCATGGTTGTGGTCGCAACCCTTCCAATCGCGATTTTGTATCCATTCTTCCAACGCTACTTTGTAAAAGGTTTGACTATCGGTGGTGTGAAAGAATAGTGCTTATTGAGAAGAACATTTCTCATTTCCAAACTTCCCTTGTGTGAAGTTAAGATCATTACATTGTTTATAAGTTTAAAAATAAAAAAAGGAGTTTTTGTCATGAAAAACTGGAAAAAATATGCTTTTGCATCTGCTAGTGTAGTCGCTTTGGCTGCTGGTCTCGCTGCTTGTGGAAACCTTTCAGGTAACAAGAAAGCTGCTGACTCAGCTTCAGGTGAACAAACTGTTATCAAAATGTACCAAATCGGTGACAAACCAGATAACTTGGATGAATTGCTAGAAACTGCTAACAAAATCATCGGTGAAAAAGTTGGTGCTAAATTGGATATCCAATATCTTGGATGGGGTGACTACGGTAAGAAAATGTCAGTTATCACATCATCAGGTGAAAACTATGATATCGCATTTGCAGATAACTATGTTGTAAATGCTCAAAAAGGTGCCTATGCTGACTTGACTGATTTGTATAAGAAAGAAGGGGCAGAGCTTTACAAAGCACTTGACCCAGCTTACATCAAAGGTAACAGCATTAATGGTAAAATTTACGCAGTTCCAGTTGCAGCCAACGTTGCATCATCTCAAAACTTTGCCTTCAACGGAACTCTTCTTGCTAAATACGGTATCGATATTTCAGGTGTCACTTCATACGAAACACTTGAACCAGTCTTGAAACAAATCAAAGAAAAAGCTCCAGATGTAGTGCCATTTGCGGTTACTAAGAACTTCATCCCATCTGATAACTTTGACTATCCAGTTCCAAATGGACTTCCATTCGTTATCGACCTTGAAGGGGACACTACTAAGATCGTAAACCGTTACGAAGTACCTCGTTTCAAAGAACACTTGAAGACTCTTCACAAATTCTATGAAGAAGGATACATTCCAAAAGACGTAGCAACCAGCGATACTTCATTTGACCTTCAACAAGATACTTGGTTCGTTCGTGAAGAAACAGTAGGACCAGCTGACTACGGTAACAGCTTGCTCTCACGTGTTGCTAATAAAGATATCCAAATCAAACCAATCACTAACTTCATCAAGAAAAACCAAACAACACAAGTTGCTAACTTTGTTATCTCAAACAACTCTAAGAACAAAGAAAAATCAATGGAAGTGTTGAACCTCTTGAACACGAACGCAGAACTCTTGAACGGTCTTGTTTATGGTCCAGAAGGCAAGAACTGGGAGAAAATTGAAGGTAAAGAAAACCGTGTTCGCGTCCTTGAAGGATACAAAGGAAACACTCACATGGGTGGATGGAACACTGGTAACAACTGGATCCTTTACATCAACGAAAACGTTACAGACCAACAAATCGAAGATTCTAAGAAACAATTGGCAGAAGCTAAAGAATCTCCAGCGCTTGGATTCATCTTTAACACTGACAGTGTGAAATCTGAAATCTCAGCTATCTCTAACACAATGCAACAATTCGATACAGCTATCAACACTGGTACTGTAGACCCAGACAAAGCTATTCCAGAATTGATGGAAAAATTGAAATCTGAAGGTGCTTACCAAAAAGTATTGGATGAAATGCAAAAACAATACGATGAATTCTTGAAAAACAAAAAATCATAAGATCAATTGATTTCGTGTATTCATTCCTAACTCCTAAAAACTGAATCACTGTTTTCCTCAGACTTATCTGGGGGAGGCAGTGATTTTTTGGCACAAGGATATAGATATCCATGTTTTCTCTTATCCTTATTTTAACCATTCAGGAAATTTCGAGAACCCTCTACAATTTCCAGTCAAATAAATTGCATTCGTTTTCTCAAGCAGGTATACTAGTATAGTTAGATGAAAAATTCTGAAAATTTAAGAATAGAAAAGAGAACAAATCTTATGGCAAAAGATATTCGTGTCTTACTTTACTACCTTTATACTCCAATTGAAAATGCAGAGCAATTTGCTGCAGACCACTTGGCTTTTTGTAAATCAATCGGCCTCAAAGGGCGTATCCTAGTCGCTGACGAGGGAATTAACGGAACCGTTTCAGGTGACTACGAAACAACTCAAAAATACATGGACTACGTTCACAGCCTCCCAGGCATGGAAGACCTCTGGTTCAAGATTGACGAAGAAAGTGAACAAGCCTTCAAGAAGATGTTTGTTCGCTACAAGAAAGAAATTGTCCACCTTGGTTTGGAAGACAACGACTTTGATAACGACATCAACCCACTTGAAACAACAGGTGCTTACTTGTCTCCAAAAGAGTTCAAAGAAGCCCTTCTTGACGAAGATACCGTTGTCCTTGACACACGTAACGATTATGAGTACGACCTCGGACACTTCCGTGGGGCTATCCGCCCAGATATCCGCAACTTCCGTGAGTTGCCACAATGGGTTCGTGACAACAAAGAAAAATTCATGGACAAGCGTGTCGTAGTTTACTGTACAGGTGGTGTTCGCTGTGAGAAATTCTCAGGCTGGATGGTCCGTGAAGGCTACAAAGATGTTGGTCAATTGCACGGAGGAATCGCAACTTACGGTAAAGACCCAGAAGTTCAAGGTGAACTTTGGGATGGGAAAATGTACGTATTTGACGAGCGTATCGCCGTAGATGTCAACCATGTCAATCCAACTATCGTAGGGAAAGACTGGTTTGATGGAACACCATGTGAACGTTATGTCAACTGTGGAAATCCATTCTGTAACCGTCGTATCTTGTCATCAGAAGAAAATGAAGACAAGTACCTTCGTGGATGCTCACACGAGTGCCGTGTTCACCCACGTAACCGCTATGTTTCAGAAAATGAATTGACACAAGCTGAAGTGATCGAGCGCCTAGCCGCTATCGGTGAAAGCTTGGATCAAGCAGCTACTGTATAAGATTAATACTCAATGAAAATCAAAGAGCAAACTAGGAAGCTAGCCGCAGGTTGCTCAAAACAGTGTTTTGAGGTTGGGGATAAAGCTGACGTGGTTTGAAGAGATTTTCGAAGAGTATAAACAGTCCTCAGGGGCTGTTTTTCTATGCTTTTTACTCAAAAATCTAAAGTTTGTTTCTGTATCTTTCAGGAAAATAGGGTATACTATATGTAAACGATTTCAAAGGAGTCCAGTTATGACGAAAACATTTTTTATTCCAAATAAACAGAGCATTTTAGGAGAACAGGAAATTTTGACTGCCAAGTCTATCTTGGCCTTGCTAGATGGTTTGGAGTCGCATAGTTATGATGCAGTCTATCTCCGTCAGCCTCTTAATCGTCTTGAGTATATCGAGTGTGCGATAGTGGGGCAATCACAATTTCTTTTTAAAGTCAGTTATGCTGATGATCAAAAGGCATATCGTGTCGATCTTCCTGATCTACTAACGAAGACAGACTGGGAAATCATCAAGTCATTTTTAGATGCCCTACTTGCTTATACAGGAACTGAGATTGAGGGACTAGATGGTTTTGATTTTAAAGCTTATTTCCGAGCAAGTATTCAAGCCCATCTAGCAGACACTGCAGCCCGTTTTACGATTTGCCAAGGAATTTTTAATCCTGTTTTCTTTAGTCATGAGGATTTGAAAAGCTTTTTAGGGGAAGATGGTTTGGTACAGTTTGAAGCGCGTGTACGTGCGGTTCAAGAGACAGACGCCTACTTTGCAAGAGTTTCCTTCTATCAGGATGGAGAAGACAAAGTGCACGGTGTTTACCATCTGGCTCAAGGAGTCAAGACTGTTTTACCGAGAGAACCATTTGTTCCTGCAGCCTATATGGAGCAATTGCTGGATAAGGAAGTCCAGTGGGAGATTGACTTGGTTCAAATCACAGGAGACGGCTCTAAACCAGAAGACTATGAAGCCATTGCCCGCTTGGACTATGCAAAATTCCTAGAGTCACTACCATCAGCATCTTACCACCAACTAGACGCCAATCAATTAGAAATACAACCCATCCTAAGACAAGATTTTAAAGCATTAGCACAAGAAAAGTGAAGCAGGTCAAGTGACTTGCTTTTTTGACATAGAAAAAATCCTGCCATGGAAGACAGGATTGAAGTTTAAAGAAAGGCCAAGATACGAAGATAATCTCCAATCAGTGCCACTTCAGCTACAAAGAAGAGGAGGATAATGACTCCGTTCACAAGGACAGACAAGAATAACTGATAGAAGGAGTCGGTTTCACTTGCTTGACTTGGCCTTGTAATGATATGGAGACTAGCAAGCAGAATGATTCCAATGCTAATCACACACAAGAGGGCTGTAAATCGCAGGCTATCAAAGAAGGCAAAGAAACTAGCAATAGCAGTGAGGAAGATTGGAATTGCCAAGAGTTGACTATATTGTTGGAGAACCTTTTCTAGCGTCCACTCCTTTTCTTGGTAGATAAATCGTCTCACGACGAAACTACCCAAGAGGAATGAAAAGAAGAAGAGCGTTGTTGCTACTAGGATAGAGATAATCGAAAAGAGATTCAATGAAGCAAATTGTTCAGGGAAGTGATTATGCATAGTTGCTATATGTCCATAGTAAGCATGTTTGATGTGGTAGATACTAAAGAAAAAGGAAGATGCAGAAAAC
>Ga0181466_1000284_pt1 | contig 18651 bp, 14 predicted proteins | sample InSIn4gowninarea_FD_119078 | JGI IMG/M metagenome (GOLD analysis project Ga0181466, IMG submission 119078) | Clean room microbial communities from NASA Spacecraft Assembly Facility at Jet Propulsion Laboratory, Pasadena, California, USA -... ... | reverse complement strand
GGTCAATGGCAACCTCCAACAACTCCTCCTCGTGCTCGTCAATCTTATACAGGATTGAAGAATCAATGCTTTCAATTCCTTCGGCGCCAATAACAGTTGGAAGGGAGACGTAATCAACACCAAGTTTTTCCTTTGCATAGCTTGCACCAGGGATTCTATCATCTAAATAGATAAAGCTGGAAGCGTATTTGGCACTTTCGTTGTCGCCGTGTGCGCTCTTCATCAGTCTCTCAGCCAATTGGAACCCAGCATATGCCATTGATAAAGTAGCAGAGCCAGCACCCTTCTTGGCCTGGACAACTTCATCACCACCGTATTGAACTCTGTGAACCAATGCATCTCTCTGTTCATCGTTCAACGATTGATAAAATTCAGGGGATCCGATGCTAAAGAGCGGTACAATGGTTTCACCAGAGTGGCCTCCAATTACTGGCACGTTCAGCTGTTTGGAACTCAGCTTACCTTGTGACAACTGTGAGATGAAGGTGTTTGCCCTCACGAGGTCCAACGTCGTGACACCCAGCAGGCGACGAGGGTTGAACACCTGTGCCTTTTTCAGAACCTCTGCAACAATTGGCACAGTAGAGTTGACTGGGTTCGAGATCACCAACACCATCGCGTTCGGAGCATGGGTGGCAACAGCCAGCGCCAAATCCCTAACGATACCAGCGTTGATGGCAAACAAATCATCACGCGTCATTCCCGGCTTTCTTGGGACTCCCGCAGGGATCAGGACAAGGTCGGCATTGGTCAGCGCCATCTGTAGACCGTCATCCTGTGGCAAGTGCGAGCTCACAACGACATCCGTGTCGATGTGGTTGATGTCCGCGCCTACACCTGGCGCGTTCACAACGTCGTATAGCGCGAGATGGGTCACATAGGGGGAGAGCTTGAGCAACAGCGACAAAGGCTGGCCGATACCGCCAGCAGCGCCACAAACAGTTACCTTCATAGTGTGTTATTGGTTTAAGATCGTGATGTTTCTCTGTCACACAAGCAAGAATAATCAACAAGACAAGGAGCTTCTTGTATTGTTTGCCTCTTGTGTGCTTGCAGCGACAGAATTGGTGGAATCGGTGATGTAGGCTTCCTTATATAGAACGGCCTTGTCGTCTAGACGTGATGCGCGCGCGTGCTGCGTAATTAATTTTCCTCCACGCAACGAAAGCCAGTCTTGGGCGCATGACCCAGATGGCTCACTGCTGAATGACACCAAAAGAGAAGGCAACAAGTGGTGAAAAATTTTTTTTACTTGTTCTCATGTTGTCGGCTACTGGTTATAGTTACTGTTGTTACGTTGCCCTGGTTTGTGCTTTGTTTACAGTAAGGCACCGTGGCCTGTTTTCTGCTGTGGAGGCCCGTAGTTGTCCCGTTTTGTAGATAATTGCAGTTTCAATGGGAGCTGGAAGATAACATAAGGGAACGTCAGTTTTCGCTTCTAAATCTTCCGTGTGCAATTTTGGCAGAAAGTTTTCGCAGTGTGTTGCTGTTTTTGCGAAAAAAGAAACGAAAAAAGCGTGTTGGAGTGGATTTTCGCACTGTTGTTGTTTCTGTTTTGTCCCGTTGAGGGGCGCTGCGAGAGGGCTTTTTGGTGGGGGACTTAGGCAGAAAACTAGGGCTGAAAAGTGCCCATCGGCCGCGTGATGCCGCTTCAGAAGCAACAACAACAACAACGACAACGACGACGACAACAACAACACAACCAACGTGTGTGAAAGAAGGAAAAGGGGAACTCGATTTTCTTGCTAGGGCAAACAATGGAGAGAACGTGTAAGACTCAAATGAGGAGCGCATTGATTGCAATTGCTTGGTAAAAACATTCATATTGTTATTGCTTGGACCCCTAGTTTGTTTGAGCCACGATGAAACTGGCATCATTTAGCTAGTGGTCCTCTCATGACGAATTCTAACGCCGCAAACTTCAAATCCTGATCCTGATCCTGATCGTGTTCGAGGAGGAGTTGTTGGAGGTTGCCATTGACCAATTGAAGACAAACATTGCAAAGGGTGTCTCATTCATCAAGGGCACTGCAGCATAAAACAGACGACGAAAACAACCCCCATTTTACACCCAATTATTTATGAACTTCCACTTAATGACAACTTCATGCCAGTATCTTGTACATTATACACAATACCAGCCACCGGTTTGTTGATTTTGATATTTATTCTTCTCTGGTTATAGACTAATACAATCTTTATATCAAACCATTTGTAGTGATGTTATGCTTTACAGAAGGTCTACGTAGTATAGTGTTTCCTTTTCTCTCCAATTTCGTTAACCGATTAAAAACATTCATGATTTTTTTTAAAGCTTATACAAATCCCATTATTCAAATGTAACCAATCTTGTTAGCGATATCCAAAGCATCGTGGTCAGCGGTCAATCTGACGTAAGCCTTCTTGGTACCGTTTGGTCTGATCAAAGTGTTAACAGCCAAAACGTCAACCTCGTAAAGATCCTTGACGGCTTGCTTGATTTGGTGCTTGTTGGCCTTGATGTCAACTTGGAAAACAAGGGTGTTACCATCCTCAACCTTCTTCATAGCGGTTTCAGAGGCAATTGGGGCAACAATGACCTTGTAGTTGTCCAATCTTTGGTAGTGTGGAACAGCCTTACGAGCGTACTTTGGAGCACGGGTAAGCTTCAAAGTCTTTGGAAGACGGAAGGTGGTGGAGGTACGCACCTTCAAGGCCTTGGAACCGTTAGAACCCTTGACAACAGCCTTCTTAGCAGAAGCAGCTTTAGCTATAATATTGTTAGTACATATCATCTTGGGGGTGCTTGTTTGGATAGAGTATGTGTAGGTGTACATAGAGTGAAGATTTGTTGTTGGTGCAATGTATAGTTTCAACGGAAGACTTCATTTTGGTTGCCATGTTGCTCATACTGAAAGTGACTATTACTCCATGGGAAACAATATGGCCATACGTGGTCTCTTTGAATTACAAACATCTTCCATCACTGAGCTCTTGTTCGAGCCATCATTAATTTAAAACTTCTCTGTGGTTCCTCTGGTCTCTTGAAATAGGTCTTTACATTCAGTGTGATTCCCACTCATCTACAGAGATATCGTATCTCCCCATCTCCCTCACTCGCACATATCCACATCTCGTTCCGTTCACGTTATTACTCACTGGATGGAGCCATTTTGTTTTCTATGTTGATGTAAGCTGAAGGTCTTTATTCTGTACGTTGAAGAGATGTGTTTTTGTTAATTTTCAGCTTTGATTTTCCACTGCTGGGGAGATTCAGGCAAAATTTTCGCAGTCACTTGTGTCGTTTTTTTTCCTTCTGCGTTGTCTGCGTTTGTTCTTCCGCAGCGGGAACTTTTGAAATCTCTGCCTAGGCGCGCACGCTGCAATCCCGAAAGCACAGAGAGAAACCGACAACCGCGCTGGACTTTAAGCAAGAGCTGGTACTCACACGCACTGGAGATGTTCAAGAGCAGTTTTTGGATATGAACACCCGCACATCTCTTAATGACAGGGAAAATTAGGGCTTTGTTGAATCACGTGACATATGTGGATATAGGGCTGCTGAATTTCAAAACCACCTGTTAAGAGGTCATATTCCTACATAATGAACAGTAATGGTGTACATGTATATACAGTATAGCACTGCTTTTATGTTATCATATCATATGGAGAGATAGATATGGATGTAGATATATATACAGGAATGTCAAATTCAACTACAAACGACGAACTCTTGGAGATTTAGTACCACCAAACTTGAGCTTGGTGTTATCACTCAGTCTGACAACTTTACCTCTAACTCTGTTACCTTCTTTACCCTTTAAAGCGTCTTCGAATGCACCACGACCTTTACCAAAGTTCTTCATTACGATTTCCAGGTCCTTGTCGAGGAAATTTCTCTCCTCCATGATACTGAACATCTTTGCAGCGGTCTGGAAACCTGCTTCGTATTCACCTCTGGCGGACTTTCTGAAACCCAATTGACCCGTTGAGATGGCAACTTTCACCTTTTGTGGTAAACGATGGTAGTATAGGACTTTCTCGTTGAATGAGAGTTGAGGGTTCTTCTTCTCAAAGTCCAAATCCTCCACAACGGCACTGAGTGTGAAATGAGTGTTGTTCTTTGTGAAATTACAGTACAAGATGTACTTGTGTATGAACTCTGAGGATCTGTAGGATGGCGCACTGGAGCTAGACTGTGGTGCATGGACATTGGTCAGAGTCTTTTGAGACGACACATCGTCGAATGTCAAGGTCTTCTCCTGGAACAGAGGTCTATAGGTTGAGAATGGTGAAGAAGCTATTGCACCAGATGTTAGTAACTCCACAACCATTCAAGCTTGCAGCAGACACACTCACATCTTGTTAAAGATCCTGTCAGCCTTGTGGTAAACACCCTTCTTGAAAATACTCTAGGGAACATTGCGTTGCTTTGCCTTTATAGATGCCTATTATGCGCTTTCCAATGTCTCCATAGATCTCTCTCAGAGCTCCTCTTCACCTTCTCGACTCGTTGCAAAGTTTCCAAGATCGACGCACACACTTGGACCCAGTAGGGTAACCCTCACACACCGTTGCCTGTTCGATCCCCACCAGTTGCGTTAATTCCTCAAAATTTTTTGTCCAAAGTCCCAAAAGTCCCAAAAGCGAGCAAAACGAGGAAATGTCCCAAAGGGGCAGGGATTTTTGCCGGAAAAACCCACAAAGGACAACGAAATTTTTGAAGGGGGCTCGCAACATCCAGCGTTGTGAACTCAACTTCAAAGGCACAAACAACTTGTTCTTTCAATCCAATTGGGAACCCATTACTGCTCAGCTGGGAGGTGAACACACGGAGATATTTGCCTCTTTTCTTCGACTCCAATTGGTTTTGTTCTTGGGTCCGTTATTACGAACTGGTTTTCTATTGGAAGCTGTGTAAAAATCCGTTTAGGAGCTGATTGTGTGCTGATAGCCCGTCTATAATTAAACACACAATCCACACACGAACGTCTTATTATAAACGCCACTTTTATACACCGTATACAGCGCACAAAGGCGAGCAAACCACGCGCACAGAGAAACAGAGATCAACACAGACTAAGATCATAAGGGGAGAGTGTCGTGCCGTGATGTCGTCGTCGAATGCTACTGAGTTCATGGCCAATGATGTCACGTCGATCAAGACGCAAGTGAGCAAACCGATGCTCGTGAAACACTACAAGAAGATCGGCAAGGGTGCCTTTGGTGTTGTCACCCAGGCCAAGTTGTTGGACAACGATGGCTGGTTAGGCCCATTTGCCATTAAAAAGGTGCCTGCGCAAACAGAGTACAAGAGCCGAGAGTTGGAGATATTGAGATTGACAAACCATCCCAACATCATTGCCCTGGAGTACTTCTTTACGCATAAGGGCCCAGAAGACAATCAGGTGTATCTACATTTGGCGATGGAGTGTCTCCCTGAAACCCTACAGACTGAAATCCGTTACTACTATTCGAGCAAGTTGGAATTGCCCTTGAAACACATCAAGCTCTACACGTACCAGTTGGCCAGAGGTATGCTATATCTCCATGCCTTGGGGATATGCCATAGAGATGTGAAGCCTTCGAACGTTCTAGTGGATCCTTCTAAGGGTATCTTGAAGATTTGTGACTTTGGCTCAGCAAAGAGATTAGAACCTAGAAAACCTTCTGTTGCCTACATCTGCTCACGTTACTACAGAGCCCCAGAGCTCATAGTTGGGTGCCAATACTACTCCACTCAGATTGATATCTGGGGGTTGGGATGCTGTCTTGCAGAGATGTTGATAGGTATTGCTCTATTCCAAGGCGAGGATTCTCAATTGCAGCTAAGAGAGATATCTAAGCTGTTGGGTCCTCCTGATAAGAAGTTCATCTTCAACTCCAATCCTAAGTACGATGGACCTCTCTTTTCCAAACAGTTGTTTAACGGGAGACCTTCGGCAAGATTCCACAAACTTCTAGGACACGCTGGTGAGGATGGTGTGAATCTACTGATGAATGTCTTGGTGTACGAGCCTCAAAAGAGATTGAGTCCAAGACGTATTATGGCACACCCGTTCTTTGACGATCTAAGAATTGATAACCAATTTGTTCCAAGAGGTGCTACAGGACCGGTGCCATTGCCAAAATTGTTCAACTTTAGCCATTTCGAGTTGGACGTCATAGGTTCTTTATTACCACAAGTTGGAGGTCCAGCAGTAACAAATGCTCAACCTGGAGTTGAAGCTCAACAGGTATGACGCTTCAAGAGACCCCAACGCTCTAATTATTCCCTAATAATTTCAACGGCATCGGTTTTAGGCAATACACTTTAATTAAATCCTAATGAAACACCATCGACACCGACAACATCAACGTAGAAAGAACGTACACTCACAGCAGAACGCCGAGTCGGCGCTACGGATAAACCTCGCTTCGCAACACCGAAACAGGGTGCCTGTTTTCACTTCATTAGATCGTCAAGTTGTAGAATAGAAACTAACTATAGGGCCAGGGAGTACGAGTACTCATCCTCAATGTTCTGCGCAACCCACAAAACGATGCAGCTGAGCATGATGGCGCCATTGGCAACAACGTTCGACACGCCCATTCCCAACGTTGGGAACGAATAGTGCTTCATCAAGAACTTCAAGATCAGAACCACGATGGACCCTGCAACACCGCCAGCCAACAGCGAGAAGCCCAGGAACAGGATGACCCTTGCCGCCCATGTCGTTGTGGAGCTGCCGCCAAACCCACCATTCCCAAGCGCATCGTTCAACAACCTGTTCTTCTCTATCGAGTTCACAATCAGCATCCCAAGAGTCGAGCAGATGATTGGTATCCAGTCCACAAACGTCACGTGGACGTCGCTGGCGTTGACCGTCTTGGAATAGATCACAGCATCGAGGAAGGCCCATACCCCTAGCGCATACAGCGCACCAGAGAGATACACACCACAGGACCTCAACGCGAGCGAGTTGGGCAACTTGAACGCCTGGAATCTGAAAAGTCTGTCTTGCTCCATAGTGCTGTGTCTAGTAGTAGAACTGTGGTTGCCTGGTGATAGATGGAACTTCCTAAGCATTCACTTTTGTTGAGGGAAGAGAACGGAAGGCCAGGGAAGGCCAGGGGCGGAGGAGAAGACAGTGGCTGTTGGGAAAAAGGTGCGCAGAAGCAGCGGTGCCGCTGTACAGGCGACGAGGAAGCGGGCGGAAACACCGGCGGTGTGAGCGAAAACGCCGATAGGTACGGGTGCTTACGTAAGCCGCTGGTTGGGTTGTAGTGTGAGGTCTACGCTACGGAAAGGTCATTGAATGCAAATATGGCGGGTTCTAATTGTATAAAACAGTAGTGGTACACGAGGTCGATATACACATGCGCTTAGCTTTGCCTGAACTCGTTCCCCAGTTGGGGGTTATGGGTGAATTGGGCCTTTGGAGGCAGCGCATCGACAACGTCCCCGAGCCTTGTGTCATCGGTCTCGGGCCAATCACTGGTCATCAGATTGGCGTTGGACGCTGTCAAGTGCGTGGATGAGGAGCCGTTGTCCGGTAGATCGTCCTCCTCGACAAGAAGCAAGGGTGAAGATGGCATTACAGTGACCTTGCCCTTCTGAGATAGGCTCTGTCTTCGTTGTGGTTGCGATGCAGATTGCTTGATATCAGCCTCTGGAGATTCCTCGTTACAAGGAAGCGTATTACACGTAGTCATATCTCTTGGTGTATGGTCGAAATCCGCAGGTGTCAGGTTGTTGTCGAAATCCTTTGGGGTTGGTCCTGTGCCTTCTTGGTTGAATAGGTCCGTTATCCATTCACTTGGAGAGTGTGACATTGGAGGCGGAACACCACTGAACGATTTCGCAAGCATCTTCTCAAATGAACTTTGTCTCGAAGCCTTACCAACAGGGAAAGCTTCACAAGATCTCTGAACGGCTCTTCTTGGAGGAACGTTCTCCTTATCACCTTCGTCCCCAACGTTATCCGGTACAGGCAGTGGGTCTATATCGGTCATTGGCCCAAAATGGAAATCCAAATCGCTAACCATATCGTCAACTGAGGTGATAGGATCCGAAGAATAGTACTGTGAAGGATGCTCCTTCGGTTTTGATGCTGGGTCAAGTGGTGTGGTTGAAGTGATCGTATCGTTACCTGAAGAATTTGGAGAAGAACTTGTCTGCTGTTTATCCTTTTTCTTCTGTTTCATCTGATTCTGCTTCGTAATTAACCGTTGTGGTCTCATGACCCCATTGGATTTCAAATATTGATAGCACTGATTGCACAATAAACCCCTCTGAGATTCATCGTCAGCTTCGTTCCATCTCCAGTTCTTAGAATCGACATTCTTACAGTGGAAACAGATAGGAGGTTTATGAACGGTCTCCTCCACAGTCATCGGTGAAGAAGAGGTCACTGTTGAGGACCTCGTGTTGCTCTGGGCATTTGAAGCCTGTTGTTGCTTTCTCTTTGCACTCGTTCTTTTCGAACCTTGACCTTTCTTCCCATCGGGGATCTTGGCAATGAAGTCAGGAGCAAATCTTTTCGACACATCGGTGACAGCGTCTTGTTGATAATTATTATTAGTGCCCTGCTCATAAGGGTTGAAAGTTGACGTTGACAGCGCATACTGTTGCTGTTGCCTAACGTTATTCTTGTCAGCCAAATAGATCCGACGAGCAATGGACTGAGGTGGGAACCTTGACATCAAAGGAGGTGGGTTTAAGACCGCATCAAAAGTCGGTAAAGATTGTGTTCTGGCGGCCTTTGGCGCCGGTGCCGTATTGACATATCTTGCTTGGACTTGATTCTTCTGTTGGATTGGTTTGGGTTCTGCAAATTGGAAATCGTCATTAGTTTCATTCACCTCCTCAATAGTCCTCTTTCCAGTGATCTTCGGTTGCGATATTGAAGAGTGACGGCTGTAGTTTGTAGTCCTTTGCTGTTGTCGTGAGCCTTGTGATGGAGGTTGCAGTGGTTGTTGTGTTTGTGATTGCGGATGTGATTGCTGCTGTCGCTGTTGAGGTTGTTGCTGTTGAGGCTCGTGTCTTGTCACTTTTGCTAATCTGAGCCTAATTTCCAAAGTCTCCACAGACCCTTTGTTCAGCAGAGAAGCGAAATTGGAACAAACCCTGCCTGGCACTAAGATCTCCTCCTGGAACGTGTTGCTGGTATTGCTGTTGTTGCTGAGAATGGACGACACCAAACCTTGTCCAACAAATGGCTCATCCTCCTCCGTAATGTCCTTTACGTAGACCGAGTAGTCCACCATGGGGTCCGAGAACAACTCAGGACTCGACTGCATCACAGGCGCCATGACGTGTCTCATAGCAACCACTCCCAGAGTCATGATACTTGACTGGCCAGGTATTGGGATTCTAGCGGTTTTCACGTCGACGAGGTTGTTGGACCTCGCAAGGAAGTTCGTATGATCCTCCAGGGCATACAGCACCTTGACTATATATCACAGTGTTAGTACATGGCATGGGTCGAGAGAGAGAGGAAGGAAAGTAAACAACGTACGCTTCATTTGTTTACTATCTGGGCCGCTATTGTGGTGCTCCATGGGCATCTCTGGCAACGAGGGCATATGACTGGCACGCATGGTTCATAGGTTGTTGGGTCAAGTGGATGAGTGGTGATGGAAGTGATGTTTCTACCCGCCCTGGTTAACCGCTGCGATGTGTGTTTCCTTCAATTGGTTTTGGGTATCTGTGTCTTTTTTTCCCTGGTTGGTCCCAGTTTCATCTTTCACGGTTGTGTTTTTTCCCTGCTTGTTTGGCCAAATTCTGAACGCGTTTTGCTTTGTTTTGATTTTCAGCGTCGTTGTTGTGGTTTCCCTCGCGATATGCATCGAGTTTTTAGTGAAGAAGTGCCCAAAAGAGCAAACCGAGGACGAAAAGTTTGACCGCGACACGCCGTTGGCGTTACATGTGCATACAAAGCGCAAAAACACGCCAAACCGCGTTCTTTCTCTTTGCCGCCGGCGGCGGTCTCTCCTATGGTGTCGTTTGGAGGAGTTGGTAAACACCAGCGGCAAGTGTGGGTAGACCCTTCCTATTGGCTTGTTGATCTTAGGTCTTTTCTCGTCAATATGGGGGGGGAGGCGGGTTAGAATGGTTGATTACGCTGATGTGGATGGACTATGAGGGACAGAAGGATGGTGGGGGTGGTGTTATAAGACACAAGTGGCGGCGGATGGAGAGCGCGGTGTCTCTGTACTATGTATTGAAAGCATGTCACCATTTATATACACGGCGATGTGATTAAACCGTTAAAGCATTGCTTTGCTCCCTGAAGAGGCATTTCTTGGAGCTCATATGAGAGAGGTGTTCAGTCGCACTCTTTGATCACGTCGTTGACGACACCATTCTGTGTGATCATGATAGATGAGCTCGGTACCAAAGCCGATCACCGTCTGAAGTTTGGAGATACTCCACGAGACGTAAGGTTGACTTCCAGAGTGAGAAAAGCATATGGCTTGGTCAATAAACTGCGAACTCTGGACGCAGGCAAGTTCCAAAAACATACGCAAACGGCTTTAAATGGACTGTGTCTGTCCCACGAGATGTCGCTCACCGTGCACGCCATCCAACAAGCCCCGAGGCCACTCAGGCAACCAGTTGCACACGGAATTGGACTCCACCTTATACCCACTTGTTTACGCCGTTTGTCAAGGCATTAGCAGCCTGGGCCCAGTTAGTAACCTTAGGATCTGTATCAAAAGCTCATGATTGGGATGTGATGGGCTATGCTCCTCTCACCGAACATTACCTGACACAGGGCTTCTACCTAATCATCACAATTTCACTGCTGGTGTCATTAGCGGCCTCTAGGCACTTATCCTGTTGCATGGGTGCAATAAAACACAGATGTTTGGCGTGATTGTAGTGATAATTCACAAATACAGCAATAATGACACAGCTAGTTCTACCCTATCAGGGATGTGTTCTGAGTCTTCACAGCCCAGTTATGAGTGATGACGATGCTCGAGAGTTTTGGTCCTCAAAAGGAATTCAGCTTCATTCACTCTTGTGTTGTCCAACCAATGAAATGTACGGACGCTCCAGATGGACTGGACGGTTTTACCTCTTTTGGTGAATAAACCGCTATTAAGGTGTTACCCTGCTTCTTCCACCAGCCGTGGGGGCCGCGCGCCGGTCTCGGAGGCCAACTTTAACGTTTTATCTAAACGATCAGTAACTTAAATCGAAGAAAGAAAGAGGGAGAAAAAGGAGACAAGGAGTCAGTACAGTTCTGAGCGGAATTTAACCGACAGGACAGGTAGACATTCCAATCGTGCATAATTGGCATCATTTGCTGTGCGCAAGCGGTTAGTCACTCATGGAAATACAGTTACGGGTCTCGGAGTGTTAAGGTTCCAAGTATAGACGTTTCTCGCGGTTAAAATCTTTTGCCTGGAGAGGTATCATTAGTTAAACTCCTTGGTATCCTACCAATGTACCGTATCATTGATTCAAAAGCTTGTTTTCTTTTCCTGTTAATTGGTACTTCGATAGGATATCCAAGTCTAAGACGCCTCCACCCTGTGTCAAACCACATCTGAGTATCAAATTACAACTTATGCTCGGCTGCCCACCTTCCATATCATCGTTTTGGGAATTTGGGGACAAATCCCACATTTCTCTGTACTCCCGACTTTCGACTTTTGAGTCAACACGTTGATAGCCTCACCTGAACTAAAGTTGAACAAACAACGTTGGTTATGTACAAGATGTATGGCTTCGAGTAATGCATATTCTCAAGGTCCTTATGACTCTCTTCTGTTGTGACCACAACAACCGCTTTGAACCGTTTAGAAAACACTATTACATTAACAAACAAGACAACGTGAACTGCCACTGAATTACAGTTGCAGTTGGGTACATCAAGAGCTTATTTCTGCTATTGGTGAGTTCATTCTGCAATTGTACAACTGCAACACGCACCACAGATACGTCCTGAGTCATGATGCTTCAACATGTTAGCTTCCGACTCTTTCTCTCAGCTGAGGATGTACCCGAAACGGATGATCACCGACAACAGAGAAGAAGAAATTTTCTCCCTTGACACTTTTTGTCCATTATGCCCAGAATTTATCAAATTCATCAGTCTGCGTATTTTAAAGTTTTGTCTCATAAATTCAGGTTTTTGGATGCTGCTCGTGTTCTGTCCGGGACAAACGGCTTGCAACTCCTAGAGGAGGCGTCGTTTGATTGGATGTTTTTTTTTTCTGTCCATGGAAACCTGGAGTCGAACTCTACGCGCTACAAGGGAACGCTCAGACATATAGCAGCATAAGCTTAGACTCCATTTCAAGAGCCTCGGGATTCCCTTCTCTTGATCCATATGAATTGTGACAAGTCATTGCCCAGGTTAACGAACAAGGAGATGTTGTATCAGCTACTACAAAACTGAAGATCGTAGAGATAAATATTGGAAACCCTTGCGCACCAACCGTCCATGGTTCGGGGTATTGGAACAAAAGATTTCGATGTAGACTTCGAACCATGTTGTCCGAGAGACACGCGGCGATTGATATTTAGTATCCATTCCTCCTTTACCAAAGCAAAGCACAGAAAAGCTCCCCAAAGCTTTTCTGTTTTGCGCTGGTGTTTCCTTTGTCCGGAAATTTATCTAGGGGATCTAATCAATTCGATCAGTGGAGAGGTACGCACCACACCCACCGGACAAATGTAGAAGAGCCCGCCCCCACCAAGAATCACAAGGTGAATAGCACGAAAGCGTAGCATCCAACAATCACAGCATCTAATAAGCGTGATAATATACCATCTACATCATTCTAATGTCCCCCCTTTGCCCAGTTCCCTCCTGTTTGTCATCATTGTTGACTCCTTTGCGACCTTTAAACCATAACCGGACAACAACATTTGTCCCAGAGCTGATGGGAAAGATAAAAATTTTTCTCTCCTTCCTGCAGGTGAGGTGCATATGTCCCAAACAGCACCAAATGTAAAAACCGCAGTGGTCCCGATTCTCCTTCTTGTTTGAACAGGTTTCCCAATTTTATAAAAAAGACCATTTTGCTCAAAATTTCATTCTTTACTGGGGGGGACAAATAACCTCCGCTTAGCTCCCCAACTTGTCGATTTGAACTGCTCTTGATTCCCAGCTTTGAGTTCTATTTCTTGGTCTTTTGTTCAGGTGTTGCCAAAGTTAACTAATTGAACCACTGGTACACTGTGTGCTGTCGCTTTTCACTCTTTTCTGTCACCCCCACAAGCACACACTAAACACGAACAACAAGCACAATGAGCTTCTCGGTTAAAGTCGAGTCCGATACCGATGATCACTTGGATTCCAAACCAGTCGGCCTTATCCAAAACAATGACGATCTGTTGTCTGCTCTACACCCGGTGCCTAACTTCCAGAATAGAGATGACATTAAGCCATGGCTCCACGAGAAACTGGACTCTAGAGGCGTATGTCTAGTGATTGAGAGATCAGACGCTTCCAAAGTCGTCTTCAAGTGTAAGAGCATCCATAGAAAGTCGTCGGTCCCAAGATCTGCCGCCAAGTTGGTGAACGGAAGAGTGAAAAGAGTAAGAACCCACCCTGAAGAGTCATGTCCATTTAGACTCAGAGTGAGCTACTCAGTTAAACAAAAGATTTGGTCTGTAACTATTATCAAGCCTGAGCACAACCCAGATATCTGTTCCAACTTTGGTGGGAGTCCGGTGTCTGCGAATTCATCGCCGACCAACCGCTCAACAACTAAAAGAAGCTGGACTTCTGCTTACACTCCAGCATCCACGACTTCACCAATGATGTCAATATATGGGAGCCCTGCCTCCACATTGACACCGGCCTCGGAAATGGATTCCATGGAGTTCGATAGATTCACAAAGAAGCAAAGACAAACGTACGAATCCCCTCTATCCCATATAGTGGATCCGCTCGACCCGCTTCAACTACCTGAAGATCTCAGTGATTTGAAGTATATCGAGCAGCAACAACAGATTCATCATCTTGCATTTGATATGGATAATGCGTTGCCACTGATTGCACCAGGTGTTATAACTCTTCCACGCAAGAATTCACTCGAAATAGACGACAGTGAGTTTGATTTTGGCTTCTCGAACAATCCTACCATCAACCAATTTGAAGCTGAGAGACTCTTTGAAATGGACATCGAGTCTAAGGTTTCAAATATGATTACCAGTGAAGACCTCTTCAAGACCGTTTATGACGATATCCCACCTGAGGCACTGGAATCCACAATTCAGAGTACCACAGAAGAATTCATTGATCAACCAACGCCATCACCTTCTTCATCGAAGTTGATGAAGGACAATACTTTGAACATCAATACTGATATTCAAATAGAGGAGGATGCAGATTCTTTGATGTACTTGCTTAGTGCTTCAAACTCCAACTATACCTTAGAGGAGTTAGAAAACCTGGACAAGGCCATGGGCGTTGATGCAAATGACCAGTTCCTGCTATCAATGTTTCATCAAAACATCTAATGAACTAACCCCCCTCTTAACGATTGTGTTTTTCCTTGTTTGTTTTTGTTTTAGTGCTCTGTGATGAACCTCATGTGACAATAACCTATTCCTCCCGCTTTCTGGAGGTTGATCAACTTGAAATTAAACAAGTTGATAGTATACATTCTTGATTCTCTGTTATGAATTTGTAAAGCCAGTCTGTTGACCTGGACTATTTTTTTTGAGTATACATATACAATGTTTGAAGTGATGATATAATGATTTGAATGAAAATTCTGTTCCTGTTCTACCAATTTATAAGCTCTACAGTAGTGATTGAACATGCTCTTGTATACTATTACTTTAAACTCTTACAAAGACAAAAAAACAGCGAGAAGCATCACGCTATGCCGTTCAATACAGACTCGGCAATATCCTCGGAATCAGACTTCACAGTAGCCTTCAATGTGATACCAGTCTTAGCACTCTTCACCATCTTTACAAGCACGGCAACTCTATCACCGTTGATACTCTTACCAAACAATTTCAAAGTATGACTTGTCTCATTGAAGACATCCTTACCTTCAACTGGGTGCAAGGACAGAGTCTCAATCAGATGATCAACTGTGCTTTGGAGAGATTCAGAATCCATCTGGTATGTTCCCACAGTTTCAGACGTGAGCTCATCAAAGGCAAGATCAAAGTTACCGATATAAGATGGGATAATGAAATCACCTGGAGTGATATCCAAATCTTCAATCTGGTATTCATCTTCAAATCCTTGATCATCGAATGGAACAAAGGTGGATGGATCGCACTCCTTGGAAGTGAACGATAAGGTATTTGAGAACGTAGTGGTGAATACACTTGGTTCTTCTGGTCTAGTGAAGGAGACGTAAACAGTTCCCTTACCATGTGGTTCCAGCTTCTCTACTGACAAGACGAACTCCTCCTCTACTTCCTCGACATCAGGCTGTGCTGCAACGGATACCATCTCTAACAATGCGTCATCCAAGGTGTTCTCAACGTTAAACTGCAAGACAATGTGTTCTTTGAAAACATGCTTGACAGACTCCACAACAAATTCAGCCTCTTTCTCGGTAAGAGGAATGACAGATGATGTATGTAGAACAGCTCCGTAACCGGAAAATTCAGAAACTTGGGAGAGCTCCTGTAAGATTTGTTGTTTAGCAAGCTCTGCGGTTTGTAGACCCTCATTGGCAGAACCAGATTGTCCACTAGTATCAATGTCCTCCTTTGTTTCAACTTCCAGCTTGGCAGTCTTGTTCTTCAGTTCAATAGCCCTGTATTCATCCTCAGTGAACTTTGGAACAGATGTGATGTCGAATGGAGTTGCAAAGCTGGAGGCATCACCAGAGATATATGTTTGCAACTTAGATTCCAAGAGACCCAGGTCGTAAACATGTGTTGGTTTGGTCAATTCAACAGCAACGTTCTTGGAGATCTCAGCAGATTCCAAACTCTCAAGGAACTTCAGCGAGATGATAGCACGGTCTCTAACTTCATCATCCACGTCATTGACAATTCTTTTCAGCAAAATCTTGATAGAATTGTTCAATGGTGCATCAATCAGAGCAAACTTAGACAATGCAACCACGGCTGCAGATCTGATGATGGAGTTCTCAAGGACAACTCTGTTGTAGATATGTCTAACGTATAGAGATGGATTAGCGGTCTTTGGACCTTCGTTACCCAACATGTTCAAGATTCTCACAGTGAGCTCTGTAAATTCACAATCTTCAATGAATTCACACAAGTTCTCCAAAGCCAAATCACGAGACTCTGGAACAAAGTGGATCAGATCAAAGAGTGCTTCCACAATGGTGTTCTTGAATTCAAATCCACCTTCATCGTTCAACATATCAATCAAAAAGGTGAGCATTGATTGGTAATTCTGTGGGAATTTCAAAGACAAGGTTTTAACTGCATCGATGATGATGATCTTGAACTCATCAGAGATATCATTGATGAACTTGGAAATTACCTTAATGAGTCTCTCAATGTTATCAGAAGATCCTGTCTTAAGCAGTGTTGTGATTGTATAAGTGGCAATAGATCTATTTGGATCGCTGATCAACGATTCCAACTCAGTGTTACAAGAGACAATCTTCTCCGGGTTCTTCAAGGAGATTCTGTTCAAAATTCTGACAGCAGCAAATCTTGTCACAGCCTTTGGTGTTGTGAGTAAGAATTGCAATCTAAGAACAGCAGCAGCAAATTGTTCGTTTGTAACTGGAAGAGAAACAACAACTTTGATTGCTTCCAAGTTAACAGCATGATTTCTGTCGTTTAGCCAATCTTGTAACAATGGGAAAAGGGCTGGAATCAAAGAAGAATCATCTTGCAAAACTTCATTGACATAACGAATCAACTGACAAATGGCCAATGGGTTTCTCAATCCCTTTGAGTATTGTTGGATCAACTTTCTCAAGGCCATCTTATCATGGTTTCTCAAGGAGTATAACAATCCCAGAGCATGGTATTGAGAAATCAAAGAGTCGTTGATATAGCCTTCACCTGTCTGTGGGTATGGCTTAACAGCAAGGACAGCTTCTTGGGTCTCGTTGGTCCATCTCTTGACAACATCCTTAGCGACAGGCAAAAGGTGATAGGAACTAACCAAGGCAGCGGAAGCAACTGAAGGATGTCTATCAACAATAGCGTTCTTGATCAGTCTTTCGGCAGCATTAACAGTGGAGCCATCGAGGACCCTGGTCAATGTTCTAATGGCGTTTGGCTTGTAAACAATATCACCATTCTGGACGTCCTTCATAATGGAGGAAGTAACCATCAGAACATCGTCGGAGATCGAGCTCAATTCCTTGATAGCCAAGTAGACAATCTGTCTCAACGATGAATTCTTGTGTTGGAACAGCTTGGAGATCGAGAAGAAAAGAGTCGTGGCCTCTTGTCTCGGGAAAGTGTCACCTGAATACAACAATCTCAACAAGCGTGCAATAAGGGTACGGCACTTCTTAGCATCAACAGGAGAGCTGTTGAAGGCACGGATACAGTCTTGGAACACTGTCATCTTATCTGGCAATAGGCCAGCGTCCGTGTCCTCGAACTTCTTGTAGGAATGGGTAGACATTGGTTCTAAAGCTCACTTTCAACTTCACTCTCAACTTCAATTAAGGGGATCAAATACAAACAGACAAACGGACACAATTCTCAGGAAAAGGTTCTACCTACGTATTTTCCCACCAGCGTTTTCGTCTGAATATTCCAAACTGAATCAGAGCTGACGTAGATGATTGGTCAATTCGGTGGGTTCTTTCCGGTGTTTTGGGGTGAAGCCTCGAAGTTTGGTTTGTTTTGTTTGATTTTGCTTTAAAGAGTTTTGAATTTCACCACTTTTTAACAACGAATTCGTTCGCTGTTTCGATCGCGTTGGCCAGAAAAAAAAACACAAAAAGGGGAATGGAAATTCCGAGGTTGAAGTTGTATTTTTCTCACCCGGAATTCGAAACAGTTGAAATTTGCAGAGTGCACCCCGTAACCATAGTTACGAGACTCTTCATATACGATAAAAGTTACTTGACAAGTACATTTATATTACAGCCGACTATAGATTTTGCTTCATTGAGAATTGCTGTGCAAGAAGTGGATTTAATTGATTAGCATTAGGTTGTTGCTGCTGCTGCTTTTGTTGTAGTTGAGAAATCTGTTGCTGTTGAGTCTCGTAGTCTCCGAGGTTGAACAATAGCTGTGTCAGACACTTCTTTGTAGCTTGGTCCTCTTTCAAGACTGCAACAAAGGTTCCATCCTTTAGGGATTCCGGTAGGCAAGCCACCAACGCCTTTCTTGCATCAACGTTGTCACTCAATCTCAAGTAGCATCTGACAACGTGTTTTAAGAGTCTCGAAGCCTGGTTTGTAACCAAATGTTCAACCATGGTCTTCAAAACAGATGCAACCGCTGCAAATCTCTCATACGTTTGGCAGACGTATGAAAGACCGTTATCGTCTGTGAGTATCTTTTGCACTATGAAAATTGCAACTGTCTTGCTCAGTTCCGCAGAAGACTCCATGATTCTTAAGCATAATGGTATTATTTCAGTAGTCAAGAGAAACGAGATAACCTCGGGGGTGTCGTTCTTAACCAAGGCACCAATAACACCCAAGCTCGTCAACCTCAAGTATTCAAACGTTCTCTGCTTGGAGTTGCAAGCCGTTTGTCCCGGACAGAACACGAGCAGCATCCAAAAACCTGAATTTATGAGA